>Ga0118677_10013997_pt1 | contig 11426 bp, 9 predicted proteins | sample AliMusrvi5mmetaG_FD_86154 | JGI IMG/M metagenome (GOLD analysis project Ga0118677, IMG submission 86154) | reverse complement strand
TTTGATCTCCAGCGTTTCCAGGATGTTCTCTTCGTGCACCGGGCCCACACCCAGGTTGGTTTCAGTCATCACGAAATTGCGGGTGGAGGCTGCAAACTGGGCGGTCATGGCGTTCTGCAGCACGTTGCCCACGTTGTGCACGGTCAAAGGGATCGAGAAATGCTCGGCCATGTCGGCGATGCGCCAGCAGCCCGAATAGCCGCCCGCGAAGACCAGGTCAGGCTGCATCATATCGATAGCGCTGTTGACCATGAAGGGATAAAACTCCCACGGTCCTTCCAGCTTCTCGCCGGTATTCAGCGGGACGCGGGAAACTGCCTTTAAGGTCTTCCAGCTCTCATGGTACAGCGCCGGCAGCGGGTCTTCCAGCCACAACGGCTTGATGCTTTCCAGGTCACGCGCGAACTGGAGCATACTCGGCAGGTCGAACTCGTTATGGCAGTGCACAATGATATCAATCGATGGGTCCAGCGCTTCGCGCAGGTTCTCATAGCCCTGGATAATCATGCGCATATCCGCGGGCGGGATCATGGTGAAACGCCGGGAGGGATAAGAATAGCTCTTGTGCAGATTGGCCACATAAACGGGATACTTGCAAACCTTGACGGCTTTGAACCCGTAGGGGTGGGCAATCACCTTGGCAGCCCAATCGCGGCAGGCGGCTTTATCCAGCCAGTTATCCGGCCCGTTATTGTTGACATACATGGGGATCCACTCGCGGAACTGGCCGCGGTAGACCATCGAGAGCGGCTTGTTATAAAACTTGCCCACAATATCCCACAGGGCAATATCGACGCCGCTGGTGGTGGGGATGTGGCCGCGGTTGGCGTGCTGGTAGTTCATCAGGTACTGGTACAGCTTGTCCACTTCCAGCGGATCCTGGCCCAAGAGCGTCTCTTCATAATATTTGAGGAAGCCGCGCGTCATAGGACCGGGGCCGCCCGCCTCGCCGTAACCGGTGATGCCCTGATTGGTTTCGATCTTTACCAACGTCTGGCCCGTATCCCGCATCTGGCAGGCTTTTAAGGCCGTGATCTTCAATTTTTCCATTTGAGTGTGTTCTCCTGATAGGGTTGATGGGCCTCATTGTACACTCTGGCACGATTGGCGGGAAGGTTTGAATCAGGACTCATAATGCCCAATCTCCACGTAATACCACATTCCTTCCCGCAAAGCATTAAACCAGACCATCGCCGGGTTGCCCCCATTATTGTTCACCGCGAAACCGCAGCAGCCATCATGGTAAATATCGTCAAAGCCTACCGGCTGCACCTGCCCATCATAAGAAATCCCCACCCGCGGCCCTTTGCGGAAGTAGTAGAAGGGTTTGCCGTTCAAAAGCTGCCAGCCAAAGATTTCATCATACCCCAACATTTCATTGAGGTTCGCCCCATCCTCGAACAGGAACCCTCTCACTTCCAGCAGCCAGTGACCGTTCCAGGAATGCAGGCTCTGCACCCCCGAGTTGGCGCCAAAAAGGTCAGATACCGCAAAGAGAACCTGGCTGCCTTTTCGCACCTGGATCTGCTGCTGGCCCGCCCAGCCCTTCGGCCACTCCAGCACCAGGCCGAACGGGGCGTTGAAGCCCAAGCCGATGGCGGCCTTCTTGCCGAACGAATACGTCGCATACAGATTGGGATCCCAGATGATGTTGCTCTTCGAATTGGCGGACGCGCGGATGCCGTCGGGATCCTTGTACTTGAACTGCGGGATGATGGCGGTGAAGCCCGCCGACACGTTCACCCCTTCCAGGAACGCGATGCCGGCCGGGTTGAAGAACAGCACCGACGGCTCCATCAGCTTGGCGGTGACCGCCGAGCCACGGGACGAGCCGACCGAATCCTGCTCACCCACGTAGAACCCCGAGGCACCGGCCTCGGACGCCGTCACCATCACGGCGAAGGCGGCGAGGGCGGCGAACGGAATGGTGATTCGATTCCTCATGGCGTTCTCCCCCTCAATTCTTCAGGAAGTCGATGATGAACGTCTTCGCCTCGGCCTGGGCCGCGGCCACCTTGGTCTGATCCAGCGTCGGGAACTCCGTGGGGTCGCAGCCCCACGAGAAGAACCCGTGGCAGATCGTGTCGGTCGCCCCGGTGCCCGCCGCGAACGTCTTGAAGGCCGGCGAGGTCCCCTTCGGAAGCCCCAGGGCCATCGCCAGCGCCTCGGTCGCGGCGTTCGGGATGAACTCGTCCCCCGCGGCCTCGACGATGCGGAAGCGGGTGGCCGGCGTGGCGCCCTTGGCCACCAGCGCCCAGTTGACCGGGTCCGCGCGGTCCAGCGCCCACTGCGCCAGCATCAGGAACTGCAGGAAGGCCGGCGACCCGGGCGTGATGCCCAGCGCCGACAGCGCGTCCAGCAGCGGCTGCTTGAAGCCCTGGTTCTGGGTTTCCGTGAAGATCCGGACCATGTGCCCGCCGGGGACGACCAGGGCCACCTTCGTGACGTCCGGGACCAGGCCCGCGGTCAGGGTCCCGACCATGCCGCCCAGGGATTCGCCCAGGAAGTAGACCTTGGTGGTGTCCAGCAACCCGGCGTCCGAGGCCGAGATCCCGTCCACCAGCACCGTGCGCAGGAACTTGATCGCCTGCGACTCGTCCAGCGCGCCTTCCCGCATGTTGTCGCGGACGGCGAAGACGTCGGCGCTGAAGAAGCCGGTCCCCGACGAGGTGGTCGGGATGCGGATCGGGTGATCGCCGTGCAGGGGCAGGTCGATCGCGAACGACGCCAGGCCGGCTGTGGCCAGGTCGTTGGCGATCTGCGCCACGTCCTGCCGGGACCCGTGGATGCCGTGCTGGTACACGACGATCGGGAACGGCCCCGTCCCCTTCGGGATCACCAGTTCGAAGGGCAGCGTGCGTTCCGTCAGCACCGGGTTGCCCTGCGCGTCCACCTGGAAGTAGCCCAGCTTCGGATTCGCAGGATCCGTCAGGTCCGGCGGCGCCAGGATCATCCGGGTCCCCATCGTGCAGCCGACGCACACCTTTTCGATGGCGTCCGCGGGCACGCCGGCCCATGCGGTCCCGGCCTCGGCCACGGTCTTGAACGTGCCGACGCTGGCCGCCGTCGGTGCCGGCACCGCGGCTGCCAGGGCCTGCAGGTCCGCGGTGGTGGTGCCCGTCGTGAAGGTGAAGAAGCCCAGCACCTTCTCGCGGCCGATGCTGAGGCCGGCCAGGGCGTCGAAGATCCCGCTGTAGGCCAGCCGCAACTGCTCCAGCTGGGCGGCGTCGGCGTCGGACAGCGTGGACGGCAACTGGGACTTCCCGGTGCCGTCCACCAACGGCAGCTCGTTGCGGGCCAGCCAGAACACCGGCGACACGTGGATCGGCAGCGGGTCCGTCCCGGCCGACTTCAGGCTGTCGAACAGGATGACCATGTATCGATGCTTGGGCGGCAAGGGGTCGCCCGACACGTTCTGGACCACCAGCTGGCCCTGGTCGTACCGGACGGTCATCACGTCGGGACCGTAGATCACCAGGTTCGTCAGCGTGTCCGGGTTCGACGGGTCGACGGTCGTGATGTCCGCGACACCGATCGGGTTGGACAGCGTCAGCACGCCGGTCAGGTCCGGGATCAAGGTCACCGTGGCCGGGTCCAGCGGCAGGCTGAAGGCCGTCGTGGCGGGACCGTTGTTCGAGAAGCCGTCCAGCGTGTTCAGGCCGCCCTTGATGGCCTGGACCGCCGCGGGGTCGCTGGGGGAGATCGGCAGCGCGACCTTGCCGGTCGTCTGGTTGATCAGCACGTCATTGGGGAATGGCAGCAGGCCCGCCGTCGGGTCGAACAGGGCCTCGTTGGCCGCCGACGTCGTGAACGTCCAGGCCACGGCCACGTCGGCCCGCGGGATCGCCTTTTCGGCAGGAAGGGCTTCCAGCCATGCCAGCAGCGGCGCCAGGCCCGCGCGCAGGCCTTCCAGCTGGGCCGCGTCGGCCTTGGACGCGGGGATGAGCGGCGTGCCGTCATCCATCACCAGTTTCTTCGTGACCTTCACGAACCCGAACACGAAGGGCGGCAGCACCGGCTTGCCGGCCGTGCCCTTCAGCGCGGAGGTCGCGACGGCGAAGTAGGTGTGCCCGGGGGTCCACGGCGTCGGCGGGCGGATCGAGGCCTGCGCCACGGGAAGAGCGCCGGCCGTGGCGTACTGCAACAGGTCGGCGCCGTACGTCAGCCCCGACACCTCGGTCAGCGGGACCGATGCGAGGTCCGGCGTGGGCTTCGCGAACTCGGCCAGCAGGGCCGTGATGTCGAACACGCGGACCGCGGAGCCGGCCAGGGTCGTCTTGTCCAGGCCGACGCCGTCGAACGGCAGCGAGATCGGCTGCAGCTGCGGGAAGCCGTCCAGCGTGTTCAGGTACGTGTCGATGAAGGCCTTCTGCGCCGCCGGGAACACGTCCACGACCGTGCCGCTGGCGAGGGTCTTCGTCGTCGGGATGGCGATGGGCCCGTTCGGCGACGTGCGGACGAGGTTGTTCGGCAGCGGGATGACGCCGTTGGTCGCGTCCAGCGTGGCCTGGATCGGCCACGTGGTGAACGTCCAGGCCACGGCGATGTCCTTCCGGGGCAGGGCGTCGGCCGCCGCAAGTCCCTCGAACTTGTCGAGGAACGGCGCCAGGGACTGCCGGACCGCTTCCAGCTGGACCGCCAGCGTGATCGCGGCGGTCTGGTTGTCCGACACGAAGACGTTGACCGTGCAGAGCGGGACGCCCTGGGCGTTCAGCTTGATCGTGCCGTCCGCGTTGTGCTGGCAGGTCGTCAGCTCGGTCTTGGACTTCAGGTACGCGAACACCTGGGACGCCGAGATCGGGGTGCCCACCAGGTCCTTCACGCCCGTCGTCACGACGCCGAAGTAGGTACGGCCGGGCTGCCAGGGCAGGGCCGCGGCGGCGCTGGACTCGAGGTACGTCGACGCCGGCAGCAGCACGGGATCCTCGGTGTAGGTGGATGTCTGGACCGCGGGCGACGTCGCCAGCCCCTGGACCCGGGTCACCGTGGCGGCCGCCAGCGCGGTGGCGCGCGCCGTCGCGTCGGTCAGGGCCAGGGCCGCGGCGATCTCGGTGACGTCATAGACGCGGACCGAATCGCCGGCCAGGGAGGCCGGGTCCACGCCGTTCCTGCACTTGTCCGTGGTGTAGTCGAGGTCGCAGCTGAACTTGATTGACAGCGGCATCTCGACCGGGAAGCCGGGGGCCAGGTTCAGATAGTTGTCGACGAATTCCTTCATCGGCGCCGGGAACGTCGCGAGGGTCTTCGTGGTCCCGTCAGCGAGCGTCACTTCCGCCGTGGTCGGCAGCTTGCCGGTCGTCGCCTTCGCGATGTCGTTCGGCAGCGGAATGATGCCGGCTGCGGGATCGAACATCGCGATGGTCGTGATCGGGCCGCCGGGGTTGGAGTGCAGAGTTTCCTTGCACCCGGCCGCCAGAGTCGCCGCAAGGGCAACCCACAAGAACCATCTGGCCCGTGTCATGGCATCCTCCCTTTCGAAATCCCGGATCGCCTACTCGAGGATCTGCAGGACCGCACGCTTCTTCAGCTTGGCGGCCGCGTTGGAAATCAGGGTGCGCAGGGCCCAGGCCATGTTGCCTTCACGGCCGATGACCTTGCCCATGTCTTCCTTGGCCACCCTCAATTCCACCACGACCGTGGAGCCGCTCTCCACGACGTTCAGCCGGACTTCGTCCTCACGATCCACGATGGCTTTCACCAGCACTTCCGCAAAATCCCTCATGCTTCACCCCCGCAACCGCAAAACAGCCGTCGCCTCGTGTGTCGAATCCCGCAGGTCCTGAGTGTACGAAGGAAGTCTATCACAGCACTCAACCATGACCAATGCCATGTTCTTGGAAGATCTTGATGGACAAAAGAGAATGCTGTGCTCAAGGGCGCGGCGAGGAGGGGGGACGACCGCGGATACGGGGGGTCCAGGCCCACCCTGGCCTCGCACACGGGGCGCACAGGACCCCGATCCGATCAGGGCTGCCGATTGGAGGATTGGATCTTGGTGAACCCGCAACAAGACGGGCCTTCGAACGGGGACCAGCAAGGCGGAATCAGAAGGCCAATCAGGCGTTCTGGTTCAGGGCCTTCGCCAGTCGCGAGGTCTTGCGGGCAGCGCGCTTCTTCGGGATCACGCCCTTGGACGCGACGTGCTGCAGCACGGATTCGGCCTTCCGGAACGCGGCGGTCAGAAACTCCGCGCCCTTGTCCACCGCCGCAACGGCCTTCTTGACCGCCGTCTTGACGGTGGTCCGGTAGTGCACGTTCCGGGCATGAGCCGCTTCGCTCTGCCGATGCCGCTTCAACGCCTGCTTGTGATTCGCCACGAGTCCTCCCTGAATTCCAGGTACAAACGCCGGGAGTATTTACACGACGCCGCGGCGAAAGTCAACCATCCCGAGGAGCATCCGGATGCCCCGGGACCGGGATGCCCCTGGCGGAGCGCCCCGGAACGATCATCCTGCGTCGCCTTCCTCGCGATAGAACAGCGTGATGGTCAGGCAGTGGAACTCCCGGTCCGAGGACTGCGACACCACGTGATCCACGGGGCGCAGGCGAGGATGCTCGTTGAGCCATCGCGTGATCGCCTCGCCCATCTCCTCGCGATCCTTGGCCTTGGTGGCCGAAAAGACCTTGACCCCCGTGAAGGTGGGCTTCGCGTTCATGAACGCCTCCGTCGCCTTGCCACCATGGCCGCGAGGGCCAGGAGGGCGGCCATCGCGTGACCGGGCATCGGGCCCACGGGCCCGGCGAGGCATCCGCCACCCGAATTCGCCTTGCCCACCACGACCGCCACGCAGGACCCGTACGACATCACGGTCCCCACGGGGCAGCCCGACGCGTCGCCCTGGCCGAAGTCCCGGGTGTTGTCGATCACGTCCGTCGCCGTGCTGGGATCGCCCAGGCACTTGCCCGTGTCGCTGCATGTCTGGCCCGACCGGCACGTGCCGCAGGTCCCGCCGCAGCCGTCGTCACCGGCGCACTCGCGACCGTTGCAGGCCGGCACGCAGCCCGACGGGTCGTAGCAGCGGCCGTTGTCGGAACACCGTTCGGGCGGCATGCACGCGCCGCAGGCCCCGCCGCAGCCATCCGAGCCGCAGGCCTTGCCGACGCACAGGGGCACGCAGGGATGGGCATCGACGCACTGGAACGACTCGCAGATCTGGGCCGCCGCGCATTTGCCGCAGTCGCCGCCACACCCGTCGTCGCCGCAGGCCTTGCCCTGGCATTTCTTCGTGCAGGTCGGAGCCGTCACGCACTTGCCGACCTGGCATTCCTGGCCGTACAGGCACTCGCCGCAGGACCCGCCGCACCCGTCGGCGCCGCATTGCAGCCCGTCACACGCGGCCACGCACCCGCCCGTAGTGCAGGTGCCGTTGCTGCAGGACTGGCCCGAGGCGCACGAGCCGCAGGAACCGCCGCAGCCGTCATCGCCGCACTCGACCCCGGAGCAGTCGGCCGTGCAGCCGCCGCCGCCCACGCAGATGCCGGTGGTGCCGACCATCTGGCAGGTCTTGCCGCCCGTGCAGGTGCCGCAGGAACCCCCGCAACCGTCGTCCCCGCATTCGCTGCCGAAGCAGTCGCACGTGCCGCTGCCCGAGCAGGTGCCGTAGTCACACGTCTGGCCCTGGGCGCAAGCGCCGCAGGACCCGCCGCAGCCGTCGTCCCCGCACTCGGACCAGGTGCAGTCCGGCGTGCAGCAGGAGCCGTAGGAATCGCACGTCTCGCCGAAGGGGCAGGTACCGCAGTCGCCGCCGCAACCGTCGTCGCCGCAATCCTTGTAGGTGCAGTCCGGCGTGCACGACGTGACGCACAGGCCCGAGGAGCACTTTTCGCCACCCACGCACGACCCGCACGATCCGCCGCAGCCGTCCGTGCCACAGTCCCTGCCGGTGCAGGCGGGAGTGCAGGTGTTCGTGACGCAACTGCCGGCGGTACAGGTCTGGCTGCTGGTACAGGACCCGCACGACCCGCCACAGCCGTCGGCGCCGCAGTCCTTGCCCGCGCACTTCGGGGTGCAGGTGCCGGCGACGCACGACCCGGAGGTGCAGGTTTCGCCGGTCTTGCACGAGCCGCACGAGCCGCCGCAGCCATCCGCGCCGCAGTCCCTGCCCGTGCAGTTCGGGGAGCACGTCGCCGAGCAGGACTGCGGATGGTCGCCCGACGGGTCCGATCCGCTCTGGCCGCAGTCGTAAGTGCCGTACGTGCTGTCCCAGCCGCAGGTCCTGGACCCGGCCGGGTTCGTCGAGCAGTCGATGGACCGCAGGCACCCGCACTCGCACCACTCGATCGTCGCGCCGTCGCAGCATCCCGCTTCGACGACGCCACCGCACGGGATGCAGTCCGCGGGACACATCATCGGGAATGCGCAGGTCGGATCGGAAAACCCGATCGTCTGGACGCAGTCGTAGGCCTTGACCGTATCGCTCCACCCGCAGACCTTCTTCGTGGAGTTCGACGGGCAGTCGAGCACGCACAGGATGGCGTTCTCGCAGTAGACGCTCTGGTCGGCGGCGTTGCAGCAGCCCTCGGCGCCCTCCTGGACGGGCCCGCACGTGCCGGAGGCGGTCCCGCCCAGGGAACAGTCGGCCGCGCGCACGACGCCGGGCATCGACACGATGGCAGCGAGGAGGGCGATGGTCGCGAAAGCCAGATCCCACTGGAGTTTCATGCGCGTGACCTCCCGATGGACTGCCTGCAACCGCCGCATATTACACTCATCAAACCCGTGATGCACGCGTTGTTGGCACCGTGTGTCAGGCCGGTCCGACGGGACCCAGGGCCAGGCTGGCGAGCGTCCAGACCAGGGCCTCGATGCCTTCGCCGGTGCGAGCGGACACGGCATGGAACTTCAACCCTCGGGATTCGGCGTGCGCCTTGAGGGCATCGCGGGCGGCGGCGGTGTCGGGCATGTCGATCTTGGTCGCAACCACCACCACGGGCTTGGATTCAAGGCCCGTGCCGTGGCTGGCCAGTTCCTTTTCGACGATCTGGAACGCCGCGACAGGGTCCTGCTCGGCCGACACGTCGACCAGGTGGGCCAGTGCCCGCGTCCGCTCGCAGTGCCTCAGGAACTGGACGCCGAGGCCCACGCCCTGGGCGGCGCCCTCGATCAGCCCGGGCATGTCGGCGACCACGAACGACCGGTCGCCCACCTGCACCATGCCGAGGTTCGGGATGAGGGTCGTGAACGGGTAGTCGGCGACCTTGGCCTTCGCCGCCGAGATCCGGTTGATCATCGTGGACTTGCCCGCGTTGGGCAGGCCCACCAGCCCCAGGTCGGCCAGCAGCTTCAGTTCCAGGCGCACGGTGCGTTCGATCGCCGGCCCCGGCGGGGTGGCGAAATCGGGCGCCTGCCGCCACGGAAGGGCGAAGTGCTGGTTGCCCTTGCCCGGGTGGCCGCCTTCGCAGACGACGAACCGCTGGCCGGCCGCAACGAGGTCACCCAATACCACGCCCTCCTCGTCGAAGATGAGGGTGCCGACGGGGACCTTCAGCACGAGGTCGATGCCGCCGCGGCCGGACATGCGGCGGCCTTCGCCGGGCACGCCGTCCGGGGCCTTGTACTTCCGCTTGAAGTGGTAGTCGAGCAGGGTGTTGATCGTGGGGTCGGCTTCGAACACGACGTCGGCGCCGCGTCCCCCGTCACCACCGTCCGGTCCGCCCTTCGGGACGAACTTCTCGCGGCGGAAGGAAACGCAGCCGTTGCCGCCCTTGCCCGAGGTCACCACGATGACGGCTTCGTCGATGAACCGCATGGTCGCCTCGGATGGGACTCAGGGGATCGGCGAGGAGGATCGCGCGGTGAGGACGGTCCGGCCGGGATTCGACCGGCGTCAGATCGACGCCGTCAGGCGGTCGCCTCGACCACGGGCGCGACCACGGGCGCGATCACATCGACGATCTGGCGGCCGCGACCCACGCGAAACCGCACGACACCGTCGGCGGTCGCGAACAGGGTGTAGTCCCGGCCCATCCCGACGTTGTCGCCCGGGAAGAACTTCGTCCCCAACTGGCGGACGATGATGTTCCCCGCGATCACCTGCTGGCTGCCGAACACCTTGATGCCGCGACGCTGCCCCTGGCTGTCACGCCCGTTGCGCCCCGCGCCCTGTGCCTTCTTGCGCCCCATCGCCTCACCCCACCTGGATGCCCTGGATCACCAGGCGTGTGAACGCCTGACGATGGCCCTGCTTGCGACGATAGTTCTTCCGTCGCCGGATCTTGAAGACGATGATCTTCGCTGCCCGGCCGTTTTCAACGACCTTCCCGACCACGAGGGCGCCGGGAACCGTGGGTTTGCCGATCGTCGTTTCAGTGTCGGTGCCAATCAGCAGGACCTGGTCGAACTTCACCTCGGCGCCCACTTCGACGCCGAGCTTCTCGACCTCGATGAAGTCGCCCTGGCTGACTCGGTACTGCTTGCCGCCGGTCGCGATAACTGCGTACATGACGTTCTCCGCCATCCCAAGGAACGGACTGCCGATTGTAGTCAGGACGGTTCCAGTGTCAAGCCGAATGATCGAGAGCACCGCGAACCTTCTTCGGACGACCTTGGCAGGACACGGGGGTGGGCCTGTCCAGGCGCGGAGGATCGCCATTCGCGGGACGGGATCTGCGGAACGTCCCAGGAGGGAATCGCAGGGCGCCACCGCGTGCTGCCTGTGAACCCCGGCGCCGGAATTGACAGGGTCGGGAGCGGTTCGTAGTCTGCCTGCGAGCGCCGCCCCGACGGCGACATTCCACAGGGAGGAAGAGGATGAGGGCCTTCTGGATCCTGGTTCCCGTGATGTTGCTGGCGATGGCGATCCCCGCGACGGCCTCGGCATGCCCCGAGTCGGCGACGTTGACATCGAAGTCGGTGCCCAAGTCCACGACGCGGCCGACGGGCGTGGCCGCCGTGAATCCGACGGCCTGCGCCGGAACATGCACTGCAAGCCTGCCTCGCTCGACGAACACCTCCTGCGGCTTGCGCAAGTCGAAGACGGCCGGCCCGGTCACACTTACCAGAGTCCCCTTGTCGAACTCCAATTCCGCCGTGCCTCGTAAAAGCGCTGCCCTGCCGCGGCCAAACGTATCTCCGACGCGACGGGGCGAATCCCATTCGGCCCGATCGGACTTGACCAAGGTCGCCAACGCGGCACTTTGGGACGCCGAACGATTTGCGTCGATGTTCGATACCGGGACCGGTGGCTGGTGCGCTGCAATGGCCGACTCGCCTGTCTCTTGTCGCGCGTTCTTGACCGGCCGGAGCAACCACAGGGCAAGACCGAGAACGACCGCCGCCGCGATACCGCCTGCCAAGGCGGTCTTTCGCCGCGCGAGAGCGGCTATCAAGGTCCACCCTCTTCGTAAGCCAACTTGCGACGGCGCCGCACTTGCCCCAACTTCCGCTTTGCCCGACCTTAATTCGGCCTGGGCGATCCGCCCCATGG
>Ga0118677_10013996_pt1 | contig 11426 bp, 8 predicted proteins | sample AliMusrvi5mmetaG_FD_86154 | JGI IMG/M metagenome (GOLD analysis project Ga0118677, IMG submission 86154) | reverse complement strand
CCTCCACATCGGCCACGCCAAGTCGATTTGCCTGAACTTCGGCATCGCCTTGGAAAACGCCGCCACCGGTGCCCGTTGCCACTTGCGCTTCGACGACACGAATCCGGAAAAAGAAGAGAGCGAATACGTCGAGAGCATCAAGGAGGACGTCAAGTGGCTGGGCTTCGACTGGGGCGAACACCTGTATTTCGCCAGCGACTATTCGGAATTCTACTACGACTGCGCGGTACACCTGATCCGCCACGGCAAGGCGTATGTGGACGACCAATCGGCCGAACAGACCCGCCTGACGCGCGGCAACACCGCCGTGGCCGGCACCCCTTCGCCCTGGCGCGACCGCCCGGTGGCGGAAAACCTCGACTTGTTCGCGCGGATGCGCGCCGGGGAATTCGGCGACGGCGAGCGGGTGTTGCGGGCGAAAATCGACATGGCCTCGCCGAACCTGAACCTGCGCGACCCGGTGATCTACCGGATCATGCACGCCACCCACCACAACACCGGCGACCAGTGGTGCATCTATCCGATGTACGATTACGCGCATCCGTTGGAGGACGCCCTCGAGCACATCACCCATTCGCTGTGTACCTTGGAATTCGAGAACCACCGCCCGCTCTACGATTGGTTCATCGAGCATTGCCCGGTTCCCTCGGCACCGCGCCAGATCGAGTTCGCGCGCCTCAACCTCACCTACACCGTGATGAGCAAGCGCAAGCTGCTGCAGTTGGTCAAGGAAGGCCGCGTCACGGGCTGGGACGACCCGCGCATGCCGACGATTTCCGGCATCCGCCGCCGCGGCTACCCGCCGGAGGCGGTGCGGGCCTTTTGCGGGACGGTCGGCATCACCAAGTTCGAGGGCACCACCGACGTGGCGCTGCTCGAACACGCGGTGCGCGAGCACCTCAACAAGACCTCACCCCGCCGGATGGCGGTGCTCGACCCGCTCAAGCTCGTGTTGACCAATTTCCCCGCCGCGGGAGTCGAGCACGTCGAGGTGGTCAACAATCCGGAAGATCCCGCCGCAGGCACCCGCCAGGTGGCCTTGACCCGCGAATTGTGGATCGAGCGCGACGACTTCATGGAAGACCCGCCCAAGAAATACTATCGGCTCGGTCCGGGACGCTCGGTGCGCTTGCGCGGCGGCTACATCATCACCTGCACCGGCCACGACAAGGATGCGGACGGACGGGTGAGCGAAGTGCGCTGCGAGTTCTTGCCCGGCACCATCGGCGCCGACACGCCGCCGGGGATCGAATGCCGCGCGGCGATCCATTGGGTGAGCGCCAGCCACGGCGCCGAGGCCGAGGTGCGCCTCTACGACCGGCTGTTCCGGGTTGCCGACCCGGACGCCGCCGACGGCGGTTTCCTGAGCGTGCTCAATCCGGATTCCCTGCGGACCTTGCGCGCCAAGATCGAATCGTCGCTGGCCGGCGTCGAGCCCGGAACCCGCTGCCAATTCGAGCGCATCGGCTACTTCTGTGCCGACCTGCGCGAACACCGGCCGGGCGAGGCCGCGGTATTCAACCGCACCGTGGCCCTGCGCGACTCCTGGTCGAAGCTCGCCGCCAAGGGTGGCTAACCACTTGCAGTTAGGTGGCCCGCGGCTTGCGCAGGCCGGTGCCTAACATTGTCTGGAATTTCGGCGGGCGGGCTTCGCGGTCAACCACCGCGGTCTCGATCCGGATGAAGCCGGCCTGCTCCAACATTTCCGCCAGTTCGGCCTCGCCGAAACCCAGCCAACGGTCGGCGTACAACTCGCGCGCCTTCTCGAAGCGGTGCCGCAGCAGGTCGAGCACCAGCACGCGCCCGCCGGGCCTGAGAATGCGGCGGGCCTCGGCCAGGGCGCGCGGCGGATGCCCGGCGTGGTGCAGGGCCTGGCTGAACACCGCCAGATCGACCGAGCGGTCCTTGATCGGCGGCTCCTCGATGTCGCCGAGCCGGAATTCCAGGTTGGCCAACCCGTTCTTGCGCGCCAATTCCTGGCCGAATTCGACCATCTTGGGCGAGATGTCCACGGCGATCACCTTGGTCGCCCGCTGCGCGAGCAACTGCGACAGCGTGCCCTCGCCCGCCCCGAGGTCGGCCACCACTCCGGCCGGCATCGCCTTCAGCAGCGCCTCGGCCAGGCCCTTCCACGAGCGGCCCGGCACGTAATCGCGCCCGAAACGGCCGGCCAGTTCGTCGAAATACTCGCGCGCCTTGTCCTTGCGCTTGCGCAGCAGGTGGCGCAGCCCGGCCCCGTCCTTGGCCAGCTCCGGCACCTCGCGCGCCGCCTCCCGCCCCAACTCCAACAGCCGCAGCGGCGCGGCACAGGCGTAGATGTTGTGCTTGCCGGATCGATGGTCCGTCACCAGCCCCGCCACCTTGAGCTGCGACAACTGCGTCGAGATCCGGCTCTGGCCCATGCCCAGGATTTCCTGCAACTCCGCCACCGACAACGGCTCCGCCTCCAGCAACAGCAAAATCCGCAGCCGCGTCGGGTCGGCCAGCAACTTCAACGATTTGAGCATTGACGCCATGGCGGAACCAAGGTATCATCGCATCACGATTTGACGATACGAAACTTCCAAACGACATGAGCACCTACATTTTTTCCTCTGAATCGGTCGGCGAAGGACATCCTGACAAGGTTTGCGACACGATTTCCGACGCCATCCTGGATGCCTGCCTGACGGCGGACCGCAAGAGCCGGGTGGCCTGCGAGACCTTCGTCAAGAGCAACCTCGTGGTGGTGGGCGGCGAAATCACCATCCCGAAAATCGGTCGCAAACCGATCGGCGAGGTGGTCAACATCGACAAGACCATCCGCGACGCGGTCCGCGGCATCGGCTACGTGCATGAAGACGACGTGTTCCATGCCGACAAGATTTTCATCAACAACTACCTGACGACCCAGTCGCCGGACATCGCGCAGGGCGTGGACGCGAAGGGTGCGGAGGGCAAGAAAACCAGGGAGCAGGGCGCGGGCGACCAAGGGATCATGTTTGGTTACGCCTGTGACGAGACACCGGAATTGATGCCGGCGCCGATCATGTTCGCGCACCGTTTGGGCCGCGAGCTGACCCGCATCCGCAAGGCCGGCAAGCTGGCCAAATGGCTGCGCCCCGACGCCAAGAGCCAGGTCTCCGTGGAATACGTCGATGGCAAGCCCACCCGCATCGTCAACGTGGTGATTTCCACCCAGCACGCGGAGTGCGCGAAGCACGCGGAAATCGAGAAGTTCTGCATCGAGCAGGTCATCAAGAAGGTGCTGCCGAAGTCGATGCTCACCAAGGGCACCGAGTACCTGATCAACCCGACCGGCAAGTTCGTGGTCGGCGGCCCGCAGGGGGATTCCGGCCTGACGGGCCGCAAGATCATCGTCGATACCTATGGCGGCACCGGCCGTCACGGCGGCGGCGCGTTTTCCGGCAAGGACCCGTCGAAGGTCGATCGTTCGGCCGCCTACATGGGCCGCTGGGTGGCCAAGAACGTGGTGGCCGCCGGCCTGGCGACGCGCTGCGAACTGCAGTTTGCCTACGCGATCGGCCACCCGCTGCCGGTGAGCGTGCACATCGACACCTTCGGCACCGGCGTGCATGCGGACGAGGACATTCTGGCGGCGGTGCTCAAGGTGTTTTCCTTCAAGCCGGCGGAAATCATCGGCCAACTCAACCTGTTGCGCCCGATCTACTCGAAGAGCACCAACTACGGCCATTTCGGCAAGAGCGACCCGGACCTGACCTGGGAAGCCACCGACAAGGTGGCGGCGCTGAAGAAGCGCTTGAAATGAGACAGAAATTCGATCCATGAACATTCCAATGACCAACGATTACAAAGTCCGCGACCTGGGCCTGGCCGAGTTTGGCCGCAAGGAAATCGAAATCGCCGAACATGAAATGCCGGGGCTGATGGCGACCCGCGCCAAGTACGGGCCGCAGAAGCCGCTGCAAGGCGTGCGCGTGATGGGCTCGCTGCACATGACCATCCAGACGGCGGTCCTGATCGAGACGCTGGTCGAACTCGGCGCCGAGGTCCGCTGGGTCTCGTGCAACATTTTCTCGACCCAGGACCACGCTGCGGCGGCGATCGCCGCGACCGGCGTCCCGGTGTTCGCCTGGAAGGGCGAAACGCTCGAGGAGTATTGGTGGTGCACCTGGCGGGCATTGGTCAATCCGCAGGGCCTCGGCCCCCAGTTGATCGTCGATGACGGCGGCGACGCCACCTTGTTGATCCACAAGGGCTATGAAATGGAACACGGCTCGGATTGGGTCAACACGCCCTCCGACAACCACGAGGTGAAGGTGATCAAGGACCTGCTCAAGGAGACCAGCCGCGAGCAGCCGGGAATTTTCACCAAGCTCGTCAAGGACTGGAAGGGCGTTTCGGAAGAGACCACCACCGGGGTCAAGCGCCTCTATCAGATGGCCAAGGCCGGCACCCTGCTGGTGCCCGCAATCAATGTCAACGACTCGGTCACCAAGTCGAAGTTCGACAACCTCTACGGCTGCCGCGAGTCCTTGGTCGATGGCATCAAGCGCGCCACCGACGTGATGATTTCCGGCAAGGTCGGCGTGGTCTGCGGCTATGGCGACGTCGGCAAGGGCTGCGCGCAGGCCTTGCGCGCGCAGGGCGCGCAGGTGGTGGTCACCGAGGTGGACCCGATCTGCGCCTTGCAGGCGGCGATGGAAGGGTTCCGCGTGCTGACCGTGGAAGACACCCTCGGCTGGGGCGACATCTACGTCACGACCACCGGCAATTTCGACATCATCCGGCTCGAGCACATGGCGAAGATGAAGGACCAGGCGATCGTCTGCAACATCGGCCATTTCGACAACGAGATCCAGATCGACAAGCTCAACACGGCTCCCGGCGTGGTGCGCGTCAACATCAAGCCGCAGGTTGACAAGTACACCTTCCCGGCGGGCAACAGCCTGTACATGCTGGCCGAAGGACGCTTGGTGAACCTGGGTTGCGCCACCGGCCACCCGAGTTTCGTGATGTCCAACAGTTTCACCAACCAGACCCTGGCGCAGATCGACTTGTGGACGAACCGCGATGTCTATCAGCCGGGGCAGGTGATGGTGTTGCCCAAGCACCTCGACGAGGAAGTGGCGCGGCTGCACCTGGGCAAGATCGGGGCGAAGCTGACCCGGCTGACGCCGGAGCAGGCGCAATACATCGGCGTGTCGCCGGACGGTCCCTACAAGGCCGACCATTACCGGTATTGACCCGTTTCCCGCGCGGCCCTTCGGGAAAATCATGAGATCCTTGGCGCGCTTCGAGGTTTTGGGCAATGAGTTGGCGCTCGTGTGGGGCGACGGCGCGGAGAGCTACATCCCGCTGGAGCGCTTGCGGCGTTGTTGTCCGTGTGCCGCCTGCCAAGGCGAGCCCGACGCGCTCGGCCGGGTGGTGCGGCCGTTGGCCGAAATCGGTGCCCGCGGGTTCGACTTGGTGTCCGTCAACGTGGTGGGCGGCTACGCGCTCCAGTTGGGCTGGGGCGACGGGCACACGAGCGGGATCTTTGCCTTCGACCTGTTGCGGCGTTTGGGCGCAGGCACTTGAGCCGGGCCTGCTGGCGGGCTCGGCCAACAAGGGCCGGGGCGTGATGCCCCGGCCACTTGCCACTTTCAGAGCTTGTTTACCGGCGGGTTCTCCGGCGGTAAAGAAGGGCCAGTCCACCGATGGCCGCCAGCGACAGCGAGCCTGCTTCGGGAACCCCGTTGATGGAGGCGCTCATGATGTCGTGATTTTCGCCCGCCGAACCGGTGGCTGAAACGAAGCCCACATACGCCAGGCTGTTGGCGCCGGAAAACATGTTGCTGGCACCCAGATCGACCGTCCATGACCCGGTGACGGGGTCGCGGGCGTCGGAATCGAAGGTTACCGAAAGGAGATGGGTAGCGCTCGCATAGCTGACCGCCACATTGAAGTAATCCCTGATCTCCAGAGCGTCTCCCAGGTTCAACCAGCCAGGTTCCCCTGTGTTGGTGAGGATTTCCATGGCGTTGTTGACCGCTTCATGGTCTGTGTTTTGGTAACTGTCCAGGTTGATGGCAAAGTAGTGGGAAAGGGTGTCGAGGCCGGTGGACAAGTCCGGATAGGTCGACAGGACCCCGGTGCCTTGGGTTTGGAAGACAAGGGCCATGCCATCCGCCCCGCTATTCTGCGGGAGGCTGAACTGCCCGCGCCAGCTTATTTGCCAATCATCCGCCGGGGCGATCTGCGCCGTGTTCAGCCAGGTGGAGCCTCTTTGGCTATATTGGTTGGAAGTCAACCGGAGACGGTTCGGATTGTCCGGGAGCAGGCCCGTATCGTGGGCGTAGCCGGCACTGCCCGCCATGGTCCAGTCCGTGCTTCCCCATTGGGCACCCTCGAATGTCCACGACTGGTTGATAACTGCTTGCAGCCCCCCGGTCGTGAGCATCAGGGACGCCACCGGCATGATCATCTGTTTCGCTTGGATTGTTTTCATCGTTTCTCGTTTCTCTGAGTGAGGTGTTTGTCTGTTCCCTTGGTCACTTGAAAGCCACGCCTTGTGCGGCTATCAGATTTTCCGATAAGGAGAAAAATTCAGGCACCCTCCGAATGTCAAGCTGGATTTTCACTTTCTTGATTTGTCGCTGTCCCATTGCCAGCGAAGCTTGCCGTCCCGGCAGTTGGGCTGGCCCGTGCCTTCCCGCTTCCCATGGGCGCGGTGGCTGTGCCATGCTCCCTGCCATGCCCCGCGACTGCCGCTCCGACGTCTTCAAGATCCTGGCCTTTGTGGTGGCGACCTTGGTTCTCGGCGCCCTGCTTGCGCCTTGGCTTTACAACGCCGGCAAGGCGCTCGCCGCAAGCACCGCCGGCCATCCGGGTGGCGGCTTCGTGAACTGGCTGGCCGCCGCCTGCCGCCGTTCGGAGTTTCCGCGTTTTTACGACCGTGCGGTGTTGCTCGCGGCCTTGGTCCTGCTGGTGCCGGTGATCCGTTGGTTGCGCCACGGCCACCCGCACGAGCACTACCGCGACACGCCGTGGTCCTTGTGTTTTCCCGCGCAAGCCGTGGGCACCGACCGCGGCCAACCCTTGCGCCGCAACCCGCGCGGGCCCGTCCAGGCCGTCGCCGGCTTCCTCTTCGCCGCCGCCGTGCTGCTGCTGCTCGGCTGCGCGTTCGTCGGGGTCGCGTGGTTTGCCTGGCGCGAGAAAAGCCCGCGCTTCCTGCGCGCGGCCCGCGAAGCGTGGCCCGCTGCCGTGATCGTCGCCATCGTCGAGGAAACGGTCTTCCGCGGCATTCTGTTGGGGATTTTCCTGCGCGCCATGCGCCCGGCCCTGGCGATCGGCGGCCTGTCTTTCCTGTTCGCCTTCCTGCACTTCCTCAAGCCGCCACCGGGCATGGTGATTGCCCGTCCCGAGTCGCCCTTGGCCGGCCTTGATTTGTTAGGAAGCATTTTGGGGCGCTTCGCCGACCCGCTGCCGCTGGCCACCGAGTTTGCCACCTTGTTCGCTGTCGGCGTGGTCCTCGGCCATGCCCGCTGGCGCACCGCCTCGCTGTGGCTGCCCGCCGGACTCCACGCCGGATGGGTCTTCGGCATGCTTGCCTTCAAGGCCCTCGCCCGCCCGCTCGGCCTGCCGCCCGGTCACTTCGGGCGCTTCCTGCTCGGCGCGACCCTGCGCGACGGACTGATCCCCGCTGCCGCCGTCCTTGCCACCGGCTTGTTTGTCCATCTCATGACCCGTCGTGCCGATGCGCCCGCCCGCAACGACCGTTGACGGCAGCGCCGCCACGCCCGCGCGGTGGTGGCGACATGCCGCGGAATGCCTGCTCGACCTCCTGTGGCCGCCGGTTTGCGGATTGTGCCACCTGCCGCTGCGCCACAACCGCTGGTTGTGCGACGACTGTGCCAACAGCCTGCCCCGCCTGGCCGCGCCCTTCTGCGAATCGTGCGGGGAATCCTTCGACGGCAAGATCGACGGCCCCTATGACGCTTTTGTGGATAAGAATAGGAACAATCTCCAGGATGCCGATGAACCGGCAGTGGGGGATTTTAAATTGATGCAGGATCTGGGAGTCAATACTATCCGTTTATACCACCACCCGCTTAAGATCAATAAAGAATTGATGCGGGAGATGTACAGCCATTACGGTATCCGGGTGATCGTCGGGGATTTCCTCGGTAAATATGCGATCGGCTCAGGCGCTTCCTGGAACCCCGGTACGGATTATAATAATGAAGAGCAGAAAAAGAAGATGATCGCCTCCGTCACCGAGATGGTCAATGAATTCAAGGATGAGCCTTATGTTTTATTCTGGCTCCTGGGTAATGAAAATGTTTACGGGTATGCCTGTAACGCCAACGAGTATCCGGAAGCCTATTTTAAATTCGCCAATGAAGTCGCCAAGGTGATCAAATCCATCGATCCTGATCATCCGGTAGCGATCTGCAGCGGAGACATTTTGTTCCTGGATAAATTCGGTAAAAATTCTCCCGACATCGATATTTTCGGCACCAACGCTTACCGCGGGGATTACGGGTTTGGGGCTTTCTGGAGGCAGGTAAAAGAGCAGGCGGGCAAGCCGGCGTTTATCACCGAGTTTGGCTGCCCGGCTTACGCCGAAAGCAAGAGCGCTGACGAGGCCGAGGAATTCCAGGCGCAATACCATTTAGGTTCCTGGGAGGATATGGAAAACAATATGGCTTTTTCCGGCGGGGCGGGCAACTGCCTGGGCGGAGTGGTTTTTGAGTGGCTGGATGAATGGTGGAAGGCTTATGAGCCGGCGATCCACGATACTAAAGGCCTGTGGGCCGGCCCGTTTCCCGACGGTTATATGCATGAAGAATGGCTGGGGATCTCCGGGCAGGGGGACGGAAAACAGAGCCCGTTTTTAAGGCAGCTGCGTAAAGCCTATTACATGTATCAGAAGAAGTGGAAATAACTTAAACTCTAAACACTTAGGGTTTAATTAGTAAAGCAACAGTGGTGGATTACACCCCGCGCCAAGAGGAATTGCGCGGGTGTTGTCTACGTAGACAAAGGGGAGGTGGGTATGAAAAAGTTGTTAACAGCAGTATTGGCTTTCGCTCTCTTGGTTCCGGTTATGGCCGTAGCTGAAGAAAAAGCCGCAGGGACGACAGGAGCAGTGGCAGTCACAGGAATAGCCGCAGGAGCAGGGGCCAAGGAATTCGTGATCTACTTGGATAAGAACGCCAAAGACAATCATTATATTCCTTCCGGCTGGATGGGTGATTACGGAGATATAAAAATGAATGACCAGGCGGCGGACAATCCGCACTCCGGTCCAACCAGCATCCAATTCATTTATAGCGGTAAGAGATCGCAAACTCAGGGCTGGGCCGGTGTTTACTGGCAGAATCCGGCAAATAACTGGGGAAACAAAAAAGGCGGTTTTGATCTGACCGGGATGACCAAACTTACCTTTTGGGCCCGCGGGGCAAAAGGCGGAGAGATCCTCCAAAAAGTAATGGTCGGCGGGATCAAGGGGACCTATCCGGATTCCCTGATGGTGGAGATGGGTCCGGTAGAGTTGACCGATACCTGGAAACAGTATACCGTTAACCTGGTCGGTAAAGACCTTACCTATGTTAACGGGGGTTTCGGCTGGACCACTACGGCTGACCTTAATCCTAACGGGGCCACATTTTATATCGATGATATAAAATTCGAAGCGGATACCACCCTTAAGCCTGAAGGCAAAAAACAGCAGGCGATGCCGTTCTATATTTATGCCGACCGTTCCAGCGTCTCCAACCATTTTATTCCTTCCGGTTGGATGGGTGATTACGGTGACATCAAGTATGACGGGGCTTCCAAAGAGGATGCCTACTTAGGGGATACTTGCATTAAGATACTTTATAGCGGTAAAGCCACGCAGGGTGCCCGCTGGGCGGGGATCTTCTGGCAGAATCCGGCGAATAACTGGGGCACGATCGATGCGGGTTTTGACCTTTCCAAAGCCGCCAAGCTTACTTTCTGGGCTAAAGGCGCCAAAGGCGGGGAGCGCATCGAAGAATTCAAAGTTGGCGGGATTATGGGAGAGTACTCGGATTCCGACAGCGCCACTATCGGGCCGGTGATCTTGAATAAAGAGTGGACACAGTACACCATCGATCTAAGAGGCAAAGATATGTCGAATATTATCGGCGGTTTTGCCTGGTCAACTAATGTCGACAATAACCCGGAAGGGGCCACATTCTATTTGGATGAGATTAAGTTTGAGTGATCCAAAGAACATGTTGATTAAAACTGCAGGCTACGGGCGTTTATTGCTCGTAGCCTGCAGTTTTTTGTTTTTCTTCCTGCGGCGGCTCTAAAAAAACGGTAAAACGCATGAGTCCTGGCCTGTGGCAGCCACAGCCTATAGTAGAGGACGGCTACAACAACGACTGGACTTTCTCGTCCGGCGTCACCAACACAACATTATTATCACCCGATTCCTCAAAAGTCGTTTTTTCGAAAGACGTGAAAGGTAATCTGGTTGTTACATGGCCTGTAGTATATGGTGCGAGCGGTTATCAGTTCTCATTGTATATAGTCGATAATCCTAATAATCCTGTTGCTGTTGGAACAGAGAAGGAAGTAATTGATGGATGTTCTGCCACACGTGCTCTGCAGGAAGATACCAAATATAAGGTTGTTATTAAAACAATTGGGAATACTAAATATAACAATAAAGATGCTGAAAAAGCATCCAATGCAAATTATAGCACACTATTGCCTGCGTACAGAGTTATTCCGGATGGCACAGATTTGTTTCAGTATTTTAACAACAATCCAATTCCTATAGATTCTATAAATGAGTTGGCGTATGAATTAGTTGCCAATGGTAAGTATTCACTTTCAGGGCAGCTTGATTTTCAGAAACATTGGATTACATTACGGGGAGATAAAGTTTTTCATCCTACCATAACTTACGGAATATCAGGTCGGCTTCGTACTACTGCTGGATTATCGTTAAAATACATGAATTTCGATTGTAACGCAGTTCCTCCTGATGCAACCGATAATGCAATGCTACTACTAAGCACAACTCCTGATCCGGCTATTTATAATACAACCAATTTATATTATATAATCCCAAAAGATATATTCTTATACAAATGTAATTTCAACAATATCAATAGGCGACTCATTTACGATGCAAATATTAAGTACTGTTTGACTACTCTGACAATCAGTGACTGTACTGTTGCCCTGAATGCGCTTAATGATGCTAGTGGTGGTGTAATTTATTTACAGGGAGGTTTTGCCAATACCTTTACCATTAAAAACAGTACAGTATATGGTAAAGCTGCCTCCACGGGGTATTTTCTACGCTATAACAATAGTGGACGTCCTGACCGTGCCGGATTTGTAAATGGAAGCATTAATTTCTTCAACAATACTTTCTATAATGTAATGTATACCGGACAAATGGGAAATTACACAGCCATGAATAATTCAATGGTCAGACT
>Ga0118677_10012710_pt2 | contig 11426 bp, 8 predicted proteins | sample AliMusrvi5mmetaG_FD_86154 | JGI IMG/M metagenome (GOLD analysis project Ga0118677, IMG submission 86154) | reverse complement strand
CCACAAATGTAATACCCCGGAATCCTTCTTCATCGGCAGGGAAATGCCATCCCAGGAAATCTGGCTTGCCACCTTGAACAACCACTCTGGCAATCTGCCAAACAAGCCTGGCAGATTCGACATCCTTCCCGTTAGCGGGATCATGAAAGACACACAGGCCTGACGAGGCTTTCTCCCACACTGCCTCTGCGCATCCTCCGGTAAAAGAACACTTCTGATGCATGTTACAACTTTCAGTTAAGCAGGAACTATAATTCCATCCTTCAGCCGCAATACCCTGTCACAGGTTTTCGCAATAGTATCATTATGAGTGACAAGAACAAGCGCGCGATCACGGTTTTTTGTCAGCGAAAAAAGATTGTCCAGCACATGGGCGCCGGTTGCTCCGTCCAGATTGCCGGTTGGTTCATCAGCCAGCACCAGCCTTGGATCATTCATCAGAGCCCTGGCAAGCGCCACACGCTGCTGCTCTCCGCCGGACAACTCGAGCGGCCTGTGGTCTGCGCGGTCCGCAAGTCCAACCAATCTCAGCAATTCCATGGCCCGGTCATGTGCGCCATTATAGGAAGAAACAAAATTCATCCGTGCCATTGCAGGCAACAAGACGTTCTCCATGACATCCATTTCAGGCAGAAGATGATACGACTGAAATACAAATCCTATGTGCCGGGCCCGAATCAGCGTTCGCTCGCGTGGAGTCAACCGGTACAGCGACTGGTCCTTAAACCATACTGCCCCCTCTGTGGGTTGATCTAATCCACCCAAGGCATGGAGCAAAGTACTTTTCCCAGCCCCGCTTTGACCTATTATAGCAATTGTTTCACCAGGATGCACCGTCACTGAGACCTTTTTTAACACCGTCAGAGGGCGCCCCCCCATCAGGTAGGTCTTGGTAATCGACTCTGCTTTGACTATGGATTGATCATTCATGCCGCAATGCCTCAACGGGATCGAGCCGGGCGGCACGCCAGGCCGGGATCAGACCGGCCAAGGTGCAGATCAACACCACTGAACCTGCCACCACGATGACATCCAGCGGCGCTGTCCGCGACGGAATCTCACTCAACCGGTACAGTTCTTTCGGGAACAGCTCCAAATGAAATGTGTCAGAGAGCCACCGGAGCAAATCATTTCGATAATGCAATACCAGCAAGGCCGTACCTACCCCGGACAAGGTGCCCACCATACCTTCGATCCAGCCCTGCCAGAAAAATATCCGCATGATACTGCCTGAGGAAAAGCCTATCGCCTTGAGCAATCCAATCTCCCGGGTTTTCTGAACTGTGACCGTAATCAGGGTGTTGGTAATCCCGAAGGCGGCCACAATGGTGATAAATATCAAAAGAAAAAACATCATGTTTTTCTCGACTCTGAGCGCACTGAAAATCTGGCGATTTTGTTCCATCCAGGTGGTTACGTAATATTCTTCACCAAGCCTGGAACGGATTTTTCGCGCCACATCCTGGGCACGATAGGGATCTTTCGCCATCAGCCGGATTGCCCCGACCCCGCTTTCAAAACCAAACAGAGTCCGGGCCTTCTCAGTTGAGCAAAACACAAAGCCGGAGTCATATTCCCACATTCCCACACTAAAGATACCCGCCACACGGAACTCCTCGGGCAATGTAATCTCATCCTTGTTCACAAAGCTGGCGGGGGAATTGATCAACAACTTATCCCCCAGCCCAACGCCCATGCGCCGGGCCAGATCGACGCCAACCACCACATCCCTTCCCTTCACACTGAACATACCCTGCGTCACACTGGCGGGAATTTGACTGACGGTCGCTTCGCGGGCTGGATCAATTCCCCGTAAAACAGGGGTGAAAATGTTGCGCCCATGCTGAATCACCACCTGCCCCTCGGTAGAAGGTGCCACCCCCGCAACCCCTTCCATCCGCGCCAACTGGTTCATCACATCCTCTTCCTCCGTAACACCGCCAGCGGCCGTAACCGTCAGATGAGCGTTAAAGCCGAGGATCTTCTCGCGCCACATGTCATCAAACCCGGTCATCACAGATAAGACGATGATCAGGACCGCCACCCCCAGCAGCACACCCAGAACCGAGATAATCGTAACCACAGAAAAATAGGTGCGTTTCGGCTTCAGGTACTTCAGCGCGAGAAATAGGGAAAAAGGCATCATATCTAGATTTCAGATCTCATGTCTCGGATTTCAAATCTTCGCGCGGTTTCAACTGGGGGAAAAAGATCACATCGCGAATTGCCTCACTACCGGTCAGCGTCATGACGAGACGATCTATTCCAATCCCCATTCCTCCTGCGGGGGGCATCCCATGTTCCAATGCCACAAGGAAGTCTTCATCCACCTTCTGCGCGTCCTCACCTGCCTGGGCCTCAAACCGACGCCGCTGTTCAAGCGGATCATTCAACTCCGAATAACCCGGCGCAATCTCCTTGCCACCAATCACCAATTCAAACACATCCACAACGGATGGATCATCGTCACAACGTTTGGCCAAGGGCACCAGCTCGGCGGGAAGCCGGGTGACAAAGGTCGGATTCTGCAGCGTCTTCTCGATCAACTTGGAATATACTTCCTGGGTGATCTCTTCTATTCCCCAGGCCGGATCCACATACAAAGAATGTGATTCGGCTTTGAGTCGCATCGCCTGCTTGTCCAATGCAAACCAATCTGTGCCCATCCGCTCCATAACCAGATCCCGGTAAGCCACCTCGCGCCAGGGACGGGTAAGATCGATGGGTGCTTCGGGGCTCCCGACCGTCAAAGTGCCCATAACCGTCTGCGCCACTTGCGTGATAAGCTCCTCAACCAATTCCTTCATTCCGCGCATATCGGAATAGGCTTCATAAACCTCCATCATGGTGAATTCGGGATTATGCGTCCGGGAAAGCCCTTCATTCCGGAAATTACGATTGAGTTCGAAGACCTTGTCAAAGCCTCCCACCAACAAACGCTTGAGATATAATTCCGGCGCAATACGCAGATACATTCTGCAATCCAAGGCATCATAATGAGTCGTGAACGGTTTGGCTGTCGCCCCCCCGGGCTGCGGCTGCATCATAGGGGTTTCGACCTCTTGAAATTGACGGGAATAAAGGTAATTCCGTATTTCACGAACAATCTGGATCCGTTTGTTAAACACTTCCCGCACACCAGGATTGGCAATCAGATCGAGATACCTTTGACGATACCGCTGGTCCGTGTCCTTTAAACCATGCCATTTTTCAGGCAATGGCAGCAATGCCTTGGAGAGCATGGTCCAGCGCTCAATCTTAAGGGTCAATTCTCCCGTCCGGGTGGTAAACAACGAACCGTCCACCCCTACATGGTCGCCCAGATCGAGTAGTTTAAAAGCCTCGAAGGCATCATCGCCAATCGCATTTTTCTGCGCATAGATCTGGAAACGGTCTGAACCATCGCGGAGATCGGCAAAAATACTTTTTCCCATATCACGAAAGGTGGTGATACGACCGGCCAGCGAAACCTGCTTGCTCTCCTCAAATCCCGCGCGAATGTCAGCGAGCCGCCCAGTCCGCTTAAAGGCACGACCAAACGGTGCCACACCCTTTCCAATCAACGCGCCCATGTTCGACTTACGCTGTTCAACAAACTCATTTTCAACATGTTCCGACATGACTATCACTCCCTGCTTTCAATCTTCTCCGCCCCTTTGGGGTCATTCTTTTCTTTCACCCCGGAAGGAACCGGTAATTCAACAGACTTTTCATCTTCTCCCTCGAAAAGCGATTCGGCTTTACGGGCGCCAGCCGGAGGCACAAATTCAAAAGTATCAGCCGGAAGCACCCCGTCAACCACCCAACCCGAAAACCGGTTCAGCACGATCATCTTCATTCCTTTAGGCGGGGACGTCTCCCCGGACATACCGGAGAAGCTCTTCCCCATATCACTCACTACCTGAACCACAACTGGTTTAGGCCCGGTGCTCACCCACAAATCCCAGTCAAATTGATCCTGTACAAATCTCACGCGATCACAGTCAATCCCCTCAATGCGTTCTTTTCCGATGTAAGTTGCCGACGTCACACCATCCATAATGGCCGCATAGATATCGTTGACCAGGAGATTGTCCACAAACAGCATATTGCCTGCCATCGGGCCAACCCCTTCAGCCAACTGCTCGACCAATTTGGGCGCCTCTCGTTCCTCAAATCGGTTCAGGCTCAACGCATAAATATACAACTTCTTCCCGTTGCACACCACCGTGTTGCCAGTCATTCCCTTGACATAACGCAACGCAAGTTTATTAGGTTTTTCAGCCGCCAAATCATAAACCGCAGAAATCTCCTGTTTCATCCCCTCCATTTCCGTATTGACCTGGAGAGAAACCGCGCATCTGAATGATTTTGCCGACTGCAAATAGGTCGCCATCCCCAGCAATACTTTTCCCACCTGCGGATCAGGCGCTAGAACCGGAGTAACCGCCGGAACTCCCACTGTATTGGTAGCCACCAAATTGGTCGACACCACATTGGTCACCACCACACCAGAAGCCGGCAAATTAGTTTTAGAGTCCTCAGCGAGGGAGATCACCGCCGCCATCGACAACATCACCAGGATACTTTTTTTCATATTACCTCATCATTCTTTCCCTGCAAAAAAGGCAACTGGATGGCCTCCGTACTCTCGACAAAATCTTTCAAACACATGTGCAGGCCCTCGCCTGCCATGGGTATATATTTCCCAACTGCGGTCGCAAGGACCGCTCGCCCGTCGTCCACTATCCGCCCTTCAGCCCGAACCAGACGTGATTTGGCCGAGGCCATCCAGCCTTCAACACGGATGGATTGTCCCTCCCGAATCGGTTGCTGTAATCGCACCGTCAGTTCCGCCGCCACACACGCCCGCTTGAAAGTCAGAATGGCAGCCCACGTCATCACTTCATCCAACAACGTCATCGAAATGCCCCCATGCACCAAATGACGATACCCAAGATCAGCGGCACGGGCAACATGGCACAGGACCACACGATCCCCTTCCACGCGGGACCGCCCCCGCAATCCATGGGGATTTTCCTCACCACACACAAAACAAGTCCTGGTCCAGGGCAGGGTGCCTTCCGTATACTCCCAATGACTCATAACTCAAAACACCTCGGCAAATTTAACCACACCAAATGAGGCCAGCACCCGTCCCGAACCACGTCGCTGGAGGGCGTTAAACGATTCAACCTGGCGGTTGTAGATTCCCTGTAACAATTCTATTCTCATCGCCTGATCTTTGACCCGTTCTCGCAAAGACGACATCATTTTCAACGTTTCCGCCGAAGCCTCGGCATCAAGCTGGGAAAATAATTTACTGATCGCGGCAGATAATCTGGCTTCAGCTTGCGAGCATTCCAGCACACCTTCCACATTGGCCGCCAAATCACAGGCATTCCCCAATATATCCAATATCGAAGCGACACTGGATGGCACCGCCGCCACAATATAGGGGATCATTTCCCGTCTCGCCAACAGCGCCTCTCTCAGCTCCAACCAGGCTTCCAGCGTCTGACCTCTTGCCAAACGTAAAAGACGATAACCCTGGGCAGCCCATAATGCGCCACCCAAAATCACCATCGTCATTATTAATAGCAGAACCGACCGCATTTTGACTTGCCTGACCATTACCTCAAAAGCACATCACCCTTGATTTCAAATCCCTGCGGTAACTTTACCGCCAACGCATCCGCATTATGGGCATAAACGGGATCAATCTCGATTTTCACAACCACCCGCCCCCCGGCATCCCGCGGCACCTTGATGCCGCAACGGGCAAACCAACTTGCGAATTTCTCAATCATAGCAGCTCGTGATGAATCCGGTGAGTCATTCCCTTCTGCATTTTTCACGGGCGCAAACTCCTCCTGCCGGAGAAACTCAAGAATGAGAGCCTCCTTCGCATCGGGAAGAGCATCAAAGATGAATTTTTCGAACTTATAGGCATTCGGTTTTTCCGGCTTGATCGTGGCGCCACTCTCGTCACAGGCGGCCACTTTCTTATGCGCCTGATGCAGAGGAAGCCCCGCAGAAGCCTCTCGCATCAAGAAGTCCAACGAGAAGATATGAATGGCGACGCTTCCAAATTTAAGCACCAACTCCCCGTCGGGATGCCGGGCGTTTTTCTGCTCTTCGGTCAGTTCAATATATTCAACCACCGAACAACGACCATCGCGTACAACCGTGACGCCAAGACCTTCTGCCGCATCACGCTTGGCGCAGACCTTTAAAGACATGTCCGCCCTCCTCTGAATGTGCAGGCCTACAAAAACCGGGTCTGCAATATCCACCAACGGATTATCAACCTGGAAATAATAAAGTGTCGTCAATTGACGCGCCTTCATATCCGCCAGCATGCCGCGCCGCTCCAAGGCCGTGAGAATTCCGCCATGTCCGTCCGGCGCCGCAAACAGTTTATCCGGGGCTTCAAGAATGATCCGCCCATCCGGCAGAAACGCAGGGAGCGTGCCTTGGACAAAAAACTTCACCCGCTCCGCACTCAACCCGAAATACCGATTGGACTCAAAGAACTTCCTGGTATCGGCATCATTCCCCTCGCTCGTCATGATATAAAAAGGGATTTGAGCCTTATAGTGCTGCTCCAATGCGAGAATCTTGCGAGCGTGAATCTCAAACAGCGAGGCTTTCGTGATCGGCGCGAGGCGATAGGTCCCCTTTGGCCCATCATATCCCAAACGGGTTCCCTGCCCGCCAGCCACCAGAATCACCCCCACCTGACCGGCCCGAAGAGCTTTCTCACCCACAGTACGGGGAACCAGCGTCTCATCAGGCTTGAGAGAAACCACCGGCGCGGGCTGAATGTCACCTTGCAAGGCAGCCGACTCGCCCCCCGCCTTCAAGAGTGCCTGTATGCGGGCTATTGTTTTAAAATCCAACGTCTCAATCTGACTCAATAAGGATAGCTGCTGTGCCGCATTCAAGCGATCCCAGAAGTTAAGCACATGCCCCTGCCCATATTGGTCCAATACCCGCTTTGCTTCCTGATAGGTCATTCTTCCTCCTCGTTCCAATCAATTCCTCATTACTGCCATTAACGGGTAACGCGACGATTTATCTGACGTAGCTCATCCTGTTCCGTCTGGCTCAATCCTGCCGGATGCGCCAGAAGATTCTCAGCTATTTCCCCGGCCTTTTGCAGTTCCCCAGTCTTCTCATATAGTATTGCCATATGGAACTGAACGACCAGGGAATCCGGCATCAATGCCAGGGCTTTCTGAAAACCATCACCAGCCTCCTTCAATTTCCCGCGCTTAATAAGAATCATACCCAGCGTGTCCCACGCCGTTCCCATTTTCTCATTTGCCTTAAGAGCGGCGCGTACAAGATTTTCGGCCTCATCCAGTTGCCCCTTCTCCTGCAAAACCCAAGCCAGATCATTCATTACCGCCGGATCATTCTGCCGCGTCAGACTTTTCCTGAGCGAGTTCTCAGCTTGCGAATATTCTTTCCGTTCAAGCTGCATGGAAGCCAGAACCTGATTGGCAAAAGGATGGCCGGGATCCAACAACAACAGAGCCCGAATATGCCCTATGGCCCAATCGCGACGGCCCTCCTGGACATCAAGACGCAACAGAAGATCCAGCAGGAGCGGGGTGTTGGGCCGCATAGCCAGCGCCTGGTCGAGATAGGTTCTGGCTTCGACCGTTTGGCCATGGCGCAACGCCATCTGTGCCAGCACCACGGTTGTAATGAAATCCTGTCCCTTCGCCCGGGTTAACTTACGTTCACATGTATCCAGCCCCTTGCTGTCGTTTTCCATCATAAAAACCCCGGCCAACAATGCCCAGGCAGAAGTTAATTCCGGATTCAAATCCACTAATTCCTGCAAAATGACACGGGCCTTTCCGGTTTCACCGGAAGCCAAATGCATGACCGCATATTCCATCGCAATGCGATCTTTGGGGACCCCCGCCTTTTGTGCCCGGTCCAATAATAGCCCCGCCTCATCAAACCGGTTATTCCGGGCTGCCAAACGGGCCAACGACATTAGGACGCTCGGATTGTTGGGCTCTTTTTCAATCAGTTGCCGAAGGATCTCCTCTCCGGCCACAGACTGATCCTGAGCGAGATAGGCCATGGCCAAACCCTGGCTCAACTGATCCTTGTGATCCGGGGCCAGTTCGATCGCGCGCTTGTAACCCGCCACCGCCATCCCGGGCTGTCCGGAGAAGGCCCAACTCATCCCCAGATTGGCGTAAGCCTCCGGCATTCGCACATATCCATAGATTCGTGAGAGCGACCAAATCTGAAACTTCTGCTTAAGATTTTTTAATAATTCCGCAAATTCACCTTTGACCTTGTCCGCATCCGGGGCCGCATAGCCGCGTTCCAACATGGTCACCTGATTCAACAAGGCGCTGACATTTGCCCCATCCAATTCTCTTGCCTTGGCATAGGCTTCATACGCCTGCTTTCGCTGGCCCACATCCTCCAACAGCACGCCCAGATTATTGGCCACCATGCTGAGATGCCGCATCACGTTCGCAGCGGGATACGTCAACATGGAGTCTCCCTTGCATAATACCGCAAGTTCACGAATGAAGGGCTGACTCCAGAAATCCTGATGCCGCTTCCAAAGCGCCTCAACATCCACCTCAGATAAGGCGGTAACACCCGTGAAATGAACACAGTCCGGCACTGGCTGCAACGATGCTGAAATCCATAAATCCGGATAACTTAGAAATGACACATGTCGGACAAAATTGGTGTCAGTTTCCATCCATTCCCGCATGAAGGCCAACCCGTCCACTTCAGCCAGACTTTTAAGCCGCTGGTTATCGAACGACCGGGCCACATACTTCATGTATAATGTGTTATTCCCCTGCTGGAGATTAAACAAACGTAACGGAAGTCCCTGCTCCTTGGCCGCCAACTGAATATTGCTGTCTAGCATCCCATCCGTCACCAACCAGGTTCGTCCCGCCATTGCTTTCGCCACCGACTGGGCATACTGGTTCAGCGCCCCCGCTGGCCGGGCATCTGCGATGGGATAATTGATGATCCCCGCCACCAGCGCCGCGATTAACAATACGGCCCCCGGAATATTCCCGCCATATTCACGAAACCAAAGTTTGCCGCGTTCATCTTCCTCCGCATTCTGAAAGAATAAACGGGGAAAGAGATTCCAATACGCCGCCAGATACCCGTAGCAAAACGCTATCAGCACATAGGGGGTTACCAACACGCGCCATGGACCCAGAATCCGCCACGGTGAAAAGGGTGCATTAAACAGCACTGCAATGACCACGGCGGAGAGAATCAGATGAAGCCAATAGAGACCCCAGTCCCGTTCCTCATTCAGTCCGCGCCGCGCCACCACCAAAACCGCCAACCAGGGAACAATGCCGACAATGATTACCAGCAACCAACCAATCTGAGGCAGACTCGAAACGATTAAATGGTATTGGTTTTTAACAACCCATAAGAACGCCTGCCAGAACCCGCTCTCCGGACTCATACTCAACTGAAAGGCCGCGCTATGCTCATAGCTCCAGGCAGCAGGGACATAGAGCAGCATTCCCAACAACAGGCAACCGGCCAAGGGGAGCACCCTCGCCCAACGGAGTTCCCCGTTCATCCAGAGAGCAAAAAGAATAGACGCAAGAACCAGCGGAGCGAATACGATCAAAGTCGCAAATTCTATGGTAAAGGCCCCGTACAGAAAGGCAAATATCAATCCCGCCCACAAATCCACACGGCGCAGAAAGGTCATTAATAACTTCGCCAGTAACAGGAGTAAAAGCAGGTCAAACGAAGCCGGATGGAAGCGATTGGCAACATACCAGAACGGCAGTGATCCCATCAGCGCCACACTCCCCACCACACCGGCCCAAAGAGATGCACGATTGGCAACGCCTACATTCTGCTCGGTCACAGGGATGACACTCCAGATGCCATCCGCCAAGACCCTGAAAAAAAGACCTATAGCGGTCGCCGCACATAAGGCACTTAGAAAATTTAACCGGTAGATGACGGAGCCCATGGGCAGGCTAGCCACCAAATCTACCAGCCAACTCCAAAGTATATGAGAGGATGCCCCCAGCGGATTGAGCCCCAATTCGGTCGCCATCAAACTGGCGGACTCGCCGGGATAAGCGCCCCGACTGAGCGTTGCAACATACAGCACCAAGGCGAGAACCCCCAGCAAAGGTCCCAGCGCGATATACAGTTTATTTCGTACATTTGTCATAGGTCTATAGATTCGCCGATTTGCTCAAAAGAGGCAAGAGTGAAGCGGTGATAGGGAAACCGTCTTCCAGACAGCAAAAGGCGCAATACGTTGCCGTATCGCGCCTTTCAACTTCCAATTATTATTGCCCGCCCTTAAATACGCTGCAAAAGCAGTGACGCATTGTGACCGCCAAAGCCAAGGGAGTTGTTTAAACAGGCACGAATTTTGAACTCGCGAGCCTGATTCGGAACATAGTCCAAATCGCAATCCGGGTCCGGCGTGGTGTAATTCATAGTCGGAGGCACCAAGCCCTTTTGGATCGCCAGGGCACAGATGATGGTTTCCAACCCGCCCGCAGCACCAAGCAGATGCCCGGTAACAGACTTGGTGGAACTCACCATAACCTTCTTGGCCGCCTCACCGAATGCCGTCTTCACCGCTTCGGTCTCACTCTTATCGCCCACAGGCGTACTGGTCCCGTGTGCGTTGATATAATCGATCATGTCTGGCGTCAATTTGGCTTCAGTCATTGCCCGCATCATTGCCCTCGCGCCACCTTCGCCACCTGGCGCCGGCGCGGTGATGTGATTGGCATCGCAGGTGGCCCCATAACCGCCCACTTCGGCATAAATCTTCGCTCCACGCTTTTGGGCGTGTTCATATTCTTCTAACACGATAATTCCGGCCCCCTCACCCATGACAAACCCGTCGCGATCCTTGTCAAATGGACGGCTGGCTGTGGTCGGATCATCGTTCCGGGTGCTCATGGCGCGCATGGCGGAGAAACCGGCAATACCGAGAGGGCAAACAACCGCTTCGGTGCCCCCTGCAACCATAATATCCGCCTCCCCAAATTGAATCTGGCGGGTTGCCTCTCCGATCGAATGGGTACCACTGGCACATGCCGATACGACACAAAAGTTGGTGCCTTTCAGGCCATGTTCAATCGCCACCAAACCTGAGGCCATATTGACAATCATCATGGGAATCATGAATGGAGAACTGCGATCCGGACCGCGATTCAGCAACACGTTGTGCTGATCCTCCATAGTAATCAAGCCACCGACACCGGAGCCCACCATACAGCCGGCCCGATAGGGATCCTCGGATGCAAACTGAATGCCGGAATCCTCCACAGCCATCCGGGCCGCGGCCACCGCATAATGGCAAAACGGATCCATGCGCCGTTGTTCTTTTTTGGGAATATACTTATCGACATCAAATTCCACCACTTCGGCGGCAATCTGGG
>Ga0118677_10013995_pt1 | contig 11427 bp, 11 predicted proteins | sample AliMusrvi5mmetaG_FD_86154 | JGI IMG/M metagenome (GOLD analysis project Ga0118677, IMG submission 86154) | reverse complement strand
GAGAACAGGGATGCGGGCTGGCATAAACTGTTGTATATAACATATCTATAATAAAAGCAAGAAAAAAATGAGATTCCCCGAGGTTTTTTTCAAAACTTAAAAAATTACGCGCGGATCAGGGAGGGATTCACCACCTTGACGCCATCGTAGGTTTGACCGTCATTGAGGTCTTCCGAATAGAGCACGGGTGCGCCGAGGCGGACGGCGGCAGCCACGATGGCCGCGTCCCAGTAACGGAGTTGGTAGCGCTCGGTGATCCGCCGGGCTTCCGCGAAGAGTGTCTCGTCGGAAATCACCAGCGGGCGGGACAGCAGCAGGCGGATGATTTTTTCCGCCTGGCCGGAGGTGATTCCCAGCCGGGCTTTCACCCGGGCGTTGTGGTAGAACTCTTGGGCGACCTGCAACGAGACGCCAAACCTGGTCCCGGCAACGAGCTCGGCCGCCCGCGCCGCTTTCCTGCGATCAGCCGGATCTTTCGAGGCGACATAGAGCAGGATGTTCGAGTCCAGAAAAGCCTCAACGCTCATAGGTTTTTCCGCGCGAGGGCTTGAAGCCGAGAACGAGGTTGCACTCCGTGAGGGCTTTGACGAGCTCTCTCCGCTCCCGCTGGTCCTTGTCAGGGGAGTCCGCAAAAACCACCGGGGCCTTCCCTTTCACCATGGCCTGCAGGTAGCCGCGGACGATCGCGCTCAAACTCGTGTTGCGTTTCGCCGCCTCGATCCGGGCCATGCGCCACGTCTCGTCCGGAACGGACAGGTTCACCACTTTCATGGAAATAAAGTAGCTTTATTTCTTTAAGTGTCAAGCCGGGAAACTGCTCCCCAAATCCGTCACGGGCGCAATGGTTTGGAGAGGTGCCGTCTTGCAGGCGGGTCAGCGGCGGGGATTCCAATAACCGTTGGCTGCGTCCGGGCCGAACCACCCGAGTTTCTGGGCGGTGGCGTCTCCGCCGTGGGGGTTGAACCCGACTTCCCGCGGGTCGCACGACTCCGCGGTCACCCTGCCGTCGCACCAGCCGACGAGGGCCTTGTTGTTGAAACGAAAATGGACGGTCGGGGAAGGGCGCCATTCCGTCGGCCCATCGCCAAAGTCCCAAAAAGGGGGTTCGCAGAACGGGTATTCCTGAATGCTGTCGCCGTTGGCATAGCCGGAGGTGGTGAACATGACAGTGTTTGATCTGGGGATTTGCGTGATCCGGGCGGAGATGCTGGAGCCGTCGGCATTGTAGCCGCCGGCTGGGCAGCCACCGATGTAGGAGGAATTGTATCCGTATCCGCCGGTTCCGTCCTCGAAGCTGCTGCTGCCCTTGAGCATGTCCTTGAAAAGCGGGCAGACCGTGACGCGGCGGGATTTGCCGAGATAATCGGAGAGGTAGCCTTGGGTCGGATCCCATGTCGCGCCTGTTTTTTTGGCGCACCAGCGCATGGTGTTTTTCTGGTCATCCGCCGGGCAGAAAACGCCATTGTCGGCCGCGTAGGCCATGTTGGCGCAGACGAGCTGCCGCAGGTTGTTCGTGCTTTGGGCGGCCTGGGCATTTTCCAGCGATCTGCCCAAAGCCGGAAGAATCAATGCCGCCAGAATCCCGATGACCGCCACGACGACAAGCATCTCGATCATCGTGAAGCCAGAGGAAGGAACGATGGCCGCACCCTGACGGCGGAAGCTCATGGGGATTCGGTGACTTTGACGCGGAGGAAGCGTTTGGATTTGGCTGTCAGATCAACGACATCTTTCACCTCGACTTTGCGGAGGATGCCGACCGAGGCAATGGGGCTTGCGGAGGTTTCCAAGATTTCTGGGGCAAAGCCGTTCCCGCCGGTGACCGCCTGCCCGCCCTGGCTTCTGGCAATCGTGGCCCATGAGGCGAGGTCATTCGATGCCTGGACTTCGAAGGTGAGGTCCGCGGCACGTTCGTCGCGCTGGAATGTGATTTTAAGGCGTCCGCCGGAGAGACCGACTTCGGTCGGCGGGGTGGTATTGTCGGCGGTCGTCGGGTCGCGGGAGAAGGCGTATTCGAGAAGGTTCGGGAGCCCGTCGCCATCGGTGTCCAAATTTTCCGAGGCAGCCGGGAGGTTGTGAGCCGCAGCCCATGCGGCATAGGTGGTGGTTTGTGAGATAGCGCCGATGGCTTCGAGGTCGAAGCCTCCCGATCCGATCGTCTCCCAGGCATCGTAAATCGGCGAGCCTTGGGAGTCGGTGAATGATCCGTTCCCCGGGATATCGACAATCCGGACATAGCGGATGGCGTTCAGGTCGACCTGCCCGCCCTTGACAAGCGGATCGGTGGCGAGTTGGGAAAGGTCAAACGGGGTTCCCCAGCTCTGGCCGTAGGCGTTGGCGTGCTTGCCGGCGAGATTGAAAACATTTGTCGGATCGATCGTCCCGTAGGGGCCCACAAGCGCGGGGGTGAGCGACCGCGACGGGAACCGGGCAAAATCGGACCCGTTGCTCGACACCTCGACATAGCCGAGATCCGCGATGATCTGGCCGGCCACGCCCGCTCCGCCCGCCGATGCGAACCCGTTTTCAAAGACCACAAAGTCGGCTCCCGACAGGTTCTTGATCGGGGCGACAAAACTCACCGTGATCCTGCCTGGGGAAACTCCATTTGAGATCTGCTTTGCGCTCAAATCCCCCAGCGAGACAACGCCGGCATTGTCGCCGGTGACCGGCCCGAGGGCGAGGGAGGAATTCTGCCATTGAGTGGCGACCCCTGGCGCGGGCGAATAGTCTGTCACCTTCGCCGCCCACCCGAAGAAGAGCGGGTTCACGCGGTTGTCCGGGTTGCTGAACGTCCCGTCGCCGTTGTCGAGCCGCGCGGCGCCGTCTCCATCCGGCCCGACGAAGCCCGGGACGGGAGCGTCGTAGGAATTCGAGGCGTCGCCTGTCGCGAGCGAATACGGACCCGCCTGGGCCGTTCCAACGGCCAGCGCAAAAAGGGCGACGGGAACCGCGCGATGTATTCGTGTGATCATTTCTTGCGGCGGCGCAGCGCGGCAGCACCTGCGGCTGAGAGGAGCAGCAGAAGGCCTGCCGAGGGCTCGGGAACCGCCGCCTCCACGTTGTCCAATGCAAAATACGCCGGAGTGTTCATCCCAAACGTGCTGGTGTCCGAAGAAGACAGGGCGAACGTCAACTCATCAACGGTTCCGAGCGAACTCAGGTCCACCCATTGCCACGATTTCACAATGTAATCCTGGGCGTTGTTGCTGAAACGGAAATCCGCCAAGTAGAAGTCCACGGAACCGACCGAGGAGCCGCCGTTCCAACCTTGGATCGTCAGCTTGAACCAGTCTGGATCGTTCCCGCTGGCTCCGCCGAACTTTTTGGTGAACCCCGAACCGTTCTCCATGTCGAGGGCGTCGTAGGTCGTATTGGTGACAAACATCCCCCGTCCAGAAAAGTTCTGCGCGGAGGCGAGCGTCATCGACCAAACGCCGCTGAAGGGCTGGTAGCCCACCGCGTAAACCGACGATCCGCCCGCTCCGCCTCCCGCGATGGCACTGTATTGGTTGCCATACCCTCCTGTTGTCGTGTCCACGGTGTTTGAATAGGCAAACCCGTCCCAGGAGTCATAAAGAGCGTCGTAGGTGTTGACAAATGTCGCCCCTTGCGTGGTGAAGCTCCCGCTGCCACTGGAGCCTTTCCAGTAATAGGTGCCTGTCGTTCCGTATTCGGTCGAGCCATCCGTTCCGGGGTTGCCCAGCGGGAGCCCTTCGAATGTGACCGTTGATCCAAGAGAACGTCCGGTTCCAAGCGCGATGATAACGGCAATTAAGCCGCAGAGTGTCTTTTTCATTTTTGTCCTTTGATAATAAAAAACGGGGAGTTGTCGCGGGACAGCCTTTTCCCCGTGTAGAAAAGGACTACCCCCGCACGGACGATACGCGTCGCCGTTGTCCATTTCAGGACGGTGCGGTTTTCTCCGCCGGTTCGAAACCGGACTTTGACCTATGCGCGACAGTGGGGGAATTTCACCCCGCTTTCCTAGGCCGGCGGATTGGTTGAAAAGAACGAATGGCCGGGAAAAGCCCGGCCGGCAAGACCGCACCTTGGCAGGATTCAAATGTCCAGTCAAGGCCCGAGTTAAGAAATTCTTATATTCGGCACGGAAAAACGAAGCCGCATTGACACCGGGCCGCATTTCGTTTTGCCTCCGGTCTGTGAAAATCTCCCGTTTCTCTCGGATGGTCCTCCGGTTGTTGGTTCTCGGTTTCTCCTGCTGCATTCCCCTGCATTTGTCGGCTGCCGAAACGCAAATCCAGGCCGCGCCTGCGGTTGCCGCGATCAACTCCGGAGACAACGCCTGGATGCTCGTGAGCGCGGCGCTCGTGCTGATGATGACCGCGCCGGGGCTGGTGTTGTTTTACGGGGGGCTGGTGCGCAACCGCAGCGTCCTCTCGACCATGATGCACAGCTTCATCCTGATGTCCGTGATCTCGATCCTGTGGATGGTCTTCGGCTACAGCATGGCCTTCGGCGACGGGAATGCATTCGTCGGCAACCCGCTGCAGTATTTCATGCTGCACGGGGTGGGTGCCGCCCCGCAGGCCGACTATGCGCCGACGGTTCCGCAGGAGACGTTCATGCTCTTCCAGATGATGTTCGCGATCATCACGCCGGCGCTCATCAGCGGCGCGATCGCGGAGCGCATGAAGTTCAGCGCCTACCTGGTTTTCGTGATCCTGTGGGCGACGGTCGTTTATTTTCCGCTCGCGCACATGGTCTGGGGCAAGGGCGGGTTTTTCAACTGGGCGCTTGGCGGGAAGATCCCGGTGCTCGATTTTGCCGGAGGAACGGTCGTCCACATCAGCTCCGGCGTCTCGGCGCTGGTGTGCGCCATCATCGTGGGCAAGCGGTCGGGCTTCCCGCATGAGCCGATGCTTCCGCACAACGTGGTGCTGAGCCTGATCGGCACCGGCCTTCTCTGGGTCGGGTGGTTCGGGTTCAACGCGGGCAGCGCGGTGTCGGCCGGCGCGCTCGCCACCAGCGCGTTTGCGGCGACGCATTTTTCGGCGGCGGCCGGCGCGCTGAGCTGGACCGTGATCGAATGGGGGCTCAAGGGCAAGCCGAGCGTGCTCGGGACGGCGTCAGGGATGGTCGCTGGCCTCGCCACGATCACGCCCGCATCCGGTTTTGTCAGTATCCCCGGTGCGGTGCTCATCGGCCTGGCCGGCGGCGCGGCCTGCTACTTTGCGGTGAGCAAGCTCAAGGCGAAATTCCGCTACGACGATTCGCTCGATGTTTTCGGCGTCCACGGGATCGGCAGCACGGTCGGCATGCTGCTGACGGGCGTGCTGGCCAGCGCGGAGGTCAACCCGGCCATCGCGTCAACATTCCAGGTGAACGGGGTTCTGGTTTCGCTCGCCGGCGGAACCGGGCAGCTCTGGAATCAAATCATCGGAGTCGCTGTCACGGCCGCGCTCGCCGGGGTCGCCACGCTGGTCATTCTCAAAGTGGTCGATGCGGTCATCGGCTTGAGGGTCGAGCCCGAGGAAGAAGCTGCCGGGCTCGATGTTTCCCAGCACGGAGAAGCCGCCTACAACGAGTAGCTCCAGACATCCTTCCTCATCCAATAAAGTTTGTGCCATGCCGGTGGACCTGCTACCTTCCGGCTCAAACAATCGGGCAGTTAGCTCAGCGGTAGAGCGGTAGTTTTACACACTATTGGTCGGGGGTTCGATCCCCTCACTGCCCATTTTTGAATTCCATGAAATTTCAGACCAGCCAAGTGGGAGCAGGCCCGTTGTATTTCAACGTCACTTCCTTCGTGGACATCCTCATGGTTCTGGTGATTTTCATGCTCGTTGCCTGGTCCACGGCGAAGATCGAGTCCGATGTGGGGATCCAGCTTCCCACCTCGAGTTCCTCCGCCCCGAGGAATCCGGCTCCGACCCCCGTGATCGTAAACGTGCGGGCCGACGGATCCATGGCGGTGAACCAAAAAGATATTACCGACAGCGGCCTGGTCCAGATGCTCGGCCAGCTCGTCAAGCTGCAGCCCGGGCAGGTTGCCGTTGTCCGTGCGGACCGGCATGTCCCCTATGAGCGGGTGCTGAAAGTTCTGGATTATTGCCGGGAGGCCGGGATCAGCCAGGTCGGCTTCAGCGCCCTCATGCCTCCCAAGCCCGGATCAGGAAACTAGCCCGGACGGCCCGGGATCCAGAGGTCCCGTTTTTTCGGGTGAAGTCCGGCGGGAGGCCGGCGAGTGAATTTCGCCAGGCGGCTTCGTTCTGGCGATTTTTTGTCAGGCGAGTGCTGTTGTGCCGGTGTCGGCAGGGCCAAATAGTTGGCACGGCGATTGCTTTTCGTCATTTGCAGATCATTCAGTCTGCAAAAACCAACAAACAAACATCCATGTTCAGAACCATACATCAATTGGCGGCCTTGGCTGCTGCGCTTCTTGCAGCCGGGTCGTTCTTCACCCCGAGTGCGGCTTTTGCGCAAAGTGCCGCGGCAACACCCGCTCCACCCGCACCCACGCTCGAACAGCGCGTGGCGGGCCTTGAGGCCTACCTCAACAACGGGGATCCGACCGCGGTCCTGAAGGCGGCCGACGGGAACATCCCCGCCGGGCTCACAACTCCCTCGGTGGGAGTGGGCGGTCCCGGCCACACGGCGTGGATGATGACGGCGGCGGCATTGGTGCTGTTCATGACGCTGCCGGGTCTGGCGCTTTTCTACGGCGGCCTGGTCCGCGACAAAAACGTGCTTTCCGTCCTGGCGATGTGCCTGGGCATCGCCGGCATGGTCACCATCCTGTGGTGGGCCGTCGGCTACAGCCTGGTCTTCGGGAAGAGCTTCGGCAGCCCGTTTTTGGGAGGCACGGAGGCCTTTTTCCTGAACGGGGTCACGGCGGTGCCGAATACGGACTACGCCTACTGGGTTCCGCAAAGCGTGTTCTGCATCTACCAGCTCACGTTCGCGATCATCACGCCGGCGCTCATATTCGGGGCCACGGCGGAGCGGCTGAAATTCATCCCGCTGATGACGTTCACCTTTCTGTGGATGTTCGTGGTTTACTTCCCGCTGGCGCACATGGTGTGGGGGAGCACCGGTCTCATGAACGGCGTCTGGAACCCGGACGCGAAGATCCCGGCGATCGACTTTGCCGGCGGCACGGTGGTGCACATGTCTTCGGGCTGGTCGGCGCTGATCCTGTGCATGATTCTCGGGAAGCGGATCGGGTTCGGCAAGGAGCCGATGCCTCCGCACAGCATGGTTCTTTGCATGGTCGGCACCGGGATGCTCTGGGTCGGCTGGTATGGGTTCAATGCGGGCAGCGCGGTCGGCGCCGATTGCGTGGCGGCGAACGCCTTCCTGACGACGACGCTGGCCACCGCGGTCGCCTCGTTCGTGTGGGCCCTGTCGGAGTTGATCTTCAAAGGCAAGCCCAGCGTGCTCGGCTTCTGTTCGGGTGCCGTGGCGGGCCTGGTCGTGATCACGCCGGCCTGCGGTTTTGTCAATTCGACCGGAGCGGTGATCATCGGTGTGGCGGCCGGGTTCGTGCCGTTCCTCGCCGTGACTTACCTCAAGAAGCTCCTTGGTTACGACGACGCTCTGGACACCTTCGGGGTCCACGCCGTCGGCGGAACGATGGGAGCCTTTCTGACCGGCGTCCTTGTCGATCCGGGCGTGAACTCCAACCTGGTCAACGATGCGGTTGCCGGCAAGAACGGCCTCAAAGCCGCTGTCTTGGGCCACACGCTCTGGTTCGCGCAACTGGAGGCGATCGCCATCACCCTCGTGCTGGCGGTCGTCGGCACGACGGTCATCGGGATCATTGTCAAGTTCGTGATCGGGCTGCGGCCTTCGACGGAAGACGAATCCGCGGGGCTCGACATCACGGATCACGGCGAAGAAGGCTACATCCTCAACAAGTAACCGGAGAGATTATCTAGAAACCTACTCATATGAAAAAAGTCGAAGCAATCATCAAGCCGTTCAAGCTGGAAGAAGTCAAAGACGCGCTGGCCGACCTCGGGATCGAGGGGATGACGGTGAGCGAAGTCAAAGGGTTCGGAAGGCAGAAAGGCCACACGGAAATCTATCGGGGCAGCGAATACACGGTGGACTTCCTTCCGAAGATCAAAATCGAGGTGGTGCTGGCAGACGCCTCGCTGGAGGGCGCGCTGGCGGCGATCGTGAAGGCGGCCAAGACCGGCAAGATCGGGGACGGAAAAGTCTTCGTGTCACCGGTCGAGGAAGCGATCCGCATCCGCACCGACGAAACAGGCGACAACGCTGTCTGATCCGAGAGGGAGAGCAGCACATAGCAAGGCGGCGGGAGAAGGGGAGCTCCCGCCGCCTTTGCGTTTTTATGGCTTTCCTTTACGTGATGGGTTCCCTCCTTTATGGTTGCTCCGATGGCCTCTGCCCAGACAAAACAAATGAGTTCCTCGCGGCCTTTGGAGGAGGCGGGGCTCCCTCAATTTCTTTTTCAGATCGGGTGGATGGCATTTTCCGTTTTCCTGCTTTCCCAGGCGGGGGGGTGGTTCTCGAAATCTTCCTCCGGGATCATCAGCCCGATCTGGCCCTCGGCGGGATTTGCGCTTGCGGTGGCGTTGATCTACGGGCTGGAGCGGGCGTTTCCGGCGGTTTACCTCGGGACGCTTGCCAGCAATCTCCTGAACGGAGAACCGGCCGCATTCCTGTATGCGGGGCCGGTCGGCTATGTTCTGGAACTGGTGCTCAGTTGGTCGCTTCTCACCCAGAGCGTGAGGATCGACCTGACCTTTTCGAGCCTGAGAGATTTCGGGAAGTTCGTCGTCCTCGGCTGTCTTCCGGGGCCGTTGCTGGCCGGGTTTTACGGTGTCCTGATCCTGCATTTGAGCGAGAACTTGTCCGCCTCGCAGATGGCGTCGGGATATCTCGGCTATGTCCAGACGAACGCCTTCGGGACCCTTGTCTTCTGCCCGTTTTTTCTCTTTCTGCTGAGGCGGCAGGATTTTCGTCCGCCGACGATGATCGGGCGCTACGAGCTGCTGGGGTACTCGCTGGCGCTTGCGGGTTTTGTCTGGCTTCTGATCAATGTGCAGGGGATCGGGCAAAGCGTCCGGTTCGTGTGCATCGGCGGGGTGCTCATGCTCTCGATGCTGGCGGCCATCCGTTTCGGGCTTCGGACGGCGACGCTCTTTCAAGCCATGTTCATCTTTCTGGTCCCGGCCTTTGCCGCGATGTTTCCCTCCCGGCTGATCGACATCCGGACGGTTCCGGGCAGCGGTGGTTTCCAGCTTTCCGTCCACGGGCTCGCGTTTGTTTCGAGCCTGGGGTGCCTGCTCGTGGCGGCCTTCCGGGATGAACTCAACTCCCTGCAAATGAAATTTGCGCTGGCGTTGTCTTCCGCCGATCTCTGTGTCTGGGATTGGAGCCCGGCCGGCTGGGCGTGCCACACCCCGTCTTGGAGCGAAAAATTCGGGCTCGCCGGCTCGAAGGTGATTTCGGATGAAGTGGTCCGCAGCCTGGTGCACCCGGATGACCTTCCCGAGTTCGAGGAAAATTTCCGGCGTCTGGCCGCGTCGGAGATCCCGCAGTGGAGCCAAGTCATCCGGATGAGGGATGCCGAGGGGCGATGGCTTTGGATCCAGCTCGATGCCAAGCCGGTCCGCCGCACGGCCGATGATGAAATCGCCGCGGTGGCTGGGGTGATGCGCGACATTACCGGCGAGCGGGAGGCCGTGGCGAACCGGATCTCGGTGATCGAGACCGAAGCCCAGCTCCGCACGCTCCGCAGCCAGATCAACCCGCACTTTCTTTTCAACGCTCTCAACAGCGTCCGGGCAATGATCGGACGCCAAGACATGAAAGCCAAAGCGATGATCACCTCGCTGGGGAGCCTTCTCCGGGAGGTCTTGGCCGGAAAGGACGCCAAGCTGCAATCCGTGGAGAAGGAGATCGATATCGTGAGGGATTATCTCGAAGTCGAGGCCATCCGTTTCGGGGACCGCCTTCGCTACAAAATCGAATGCCCGCCGGATTTGCTTTCGCAGCGTGTGCCCGGCATGCTCGTTCTCACGCTGGTCGAGAACGCGGTGAAGCACGGGGTTTCCAAGCTGGAGAAAGGGGGAGGCATCGAGATTGTTGTCGCCCACGCCCCGAATTCGGACGCGCTGGTGGTCTTCGTGGTGAACGACGGTTGGCTTTCCTTGGAGGAGAGTGGCAAGACGGCCTACAGCGGGCAGGGGCTCATCAACACCCGCGAGCGAATCCTGCTCGCGACCGGGGGTCGCGGGAGCTTTGAAATCCATGAAATCCCCGGGCCTCGTGTCGAGGCGATCGTTCTTCTGCCATTTGATGAAAGGTATCGCCGCACCAATGCCAGGCGGACGGATTCACCGGATGTGCAGGAAACCGGAGAGCTCATGGAGTCTGCATGAAGAAAAATTTCCTGCCGGCAGCGATTAGTGTTGTGCAAGTGGCGGGTGTCGTTGCATGATTTGTTGCATCCCTCTTTATGAAAACTGTCCTTGTGGTCGAAGATGAAGCGGTGGCACTTGAAGATCTGCGAGATTCGCTTCTGGAGATTGATCCCGGCTTGGAGATTGTCGGTGTGCAGACGGCGATGGAAGCTCTCGAGCTCTTGGGTTCCAGAAAAAGCGACAACCCGAAGAGTTTCGACGGGATTTTTCTGGATATCGAGCTTCCGGGCATGAGCGGCATCCAAATGCTGGAGCGTCTTCCCAAGCCGATCCCGCCGACGATTCTCGTCACCGCGCACGCGATGATGGCGCTGGATGCCTTCGGGCTCGGGGTGATCGGCTGCCTGCTCAAGCCGGTGGACCAGCAGCGTCTCCGCCGGGCCTATTCCCAGATGAAGGCGATCGCCGATGCCCCCAAACCCAGCAGCAAGGCCGACACTTTTGAACCGGGCTCCGAGAGCCGCGTGTTGCTGCGGGACCGGAACGGGATCCACATGGTGCATGTCCTCGACTTCAGCCACCTCACCGAGGAGCGCGGGTCCACGCGGATCTTTTTCGGCAATCACAGCGTCGTGGTTCCCCACCGCCTCGGCGACATGGAGGCCGGGCTGGATCGCGAATTCTTTTTCCGGGTCAACACTTCGACGATTGTCAACTTGGACAAAATCACGCACTTCACCACCTCGCCCACCGGGTTGTTTGTCGCGGGGCTCCCGGATGGAACAGAGGCAGAATTCAGCCCCGACCGCTCGAGGATTTTTCAGGAGCGCTACGAACTCTGAGCGGGATCTTTTTGCAACGGGGCGCATCCCGATCGCTGGGACAAGAACATCGAGCGGGATTCCCAACCCGGCAGACGGTTGGATGCCGGGTTGAGCCGGGTCCGCAAAGACATTGCCGCCTGGAGGACCAAGCCTGTGGGCGAGCGATTTCCTTCGTCCTTTTCACCTTGCATGCGTTTGTTCTCTGGAGTCTGATGGCCGGGTGAAACCCGGTCGGAAACTCGTGG
>Ga0118677_10013993_pt1 | contig 11428 bp, 11 predicted proteins | sample AliMusrvi5mmetaG_FD_86154 | JGI IMG/M metagenome (GOLD analysis project Ga0118677, IMG submission 86154) | reverse complement strand
GGCGAAGGGCACCCTCGGCGCATGCTGGTCGACGGCGCGAAGACCGTCCGGATCTTCGGCGAGGAGATCACGGTCAACGCCCGCATCGAGATGATCGAAGGATTTTCGGGGCATGCGGACCGGGACGGCCTGCTCGAGTGGATCGGCGCCATGAAGAGGCGTCCGGCCGAGATCCTCCTGGTCCACGGGGAGCCCGAGGTGATCCAGAAGTTCAGCGTTTCCATCGCCGAGCGGTTCTCGATTCCGACGCACATCCCGGACTACGGGGAGGTCTTCTCCCTCGGGACCGGCCTGTCGTCCGTGCGGACCGTCGTACCGTCGGTCCAGGCGCTCGACACCGGCGTCCGCGCGACGTCGAAGGCGCTGGACGACCTGCAGGAGACGGTCTCGGCGGCGACGGAGGCGATGCGGGCGCGCCTGCGCGCGGCGAAGACCGACGACGAGCGCCGGGCGGTCCTCTCCCAGCTGAAGACGGAGATGCACCGGCGCATCGACGCGGTGCTGGAAGTTCTCTAGGAACCTCGCGGGAGGTTTCCGGCGAAGCGGCGGCGGACTGTCGCGGCGATCTGGGGATCGGTCATCCGGTCCGCGCTCTCGACGCCGATGACGCGAGCCCAGCATCCGCGGGCGGCCAACCGTTCGACGAAGGCGACGCGGACTTCTCCCGGACCGAAGACGAACAGCTCCTCGCAGGACCTCAAGGCGGAGACCACCTGGTCCAGGTAGAGCCGCACCTGCTTTTCGTAATAGCGCTCCTCGTGGTCCTTGGCGGGGAAGTCCCGCGCGCCGACTCCGGGACCGGTCCTGGGACCGACGACCCGGCCTGGGTGCCTGTCGATGTTGGAACGGATCCGGAGCATCTCGGAGGAAGTCCCGTCGACGAAGACGACGACGGCCTTCTTTCCATCGATCCAGAGTCCTGCCTTCCTGCCCATGGAAGTCTCCTTTCCTTCGCGCGAAGCGAACGAGGTCCTTCCGACGTCCCGATTCGATTATACGCCTGTGATAAGATGAAGGTTGTGACGATGGACACGAGGACGGGCGAGGAGGCGCGACGGATGGGCATCTGGAAGGACCGGGCACACATGGCGGGCGAGTATCTTCAATACCCGCGCCTGCTGCTCGGCCTGATCTTCACGTCCCTCTTCGGATCGGTCCCGAAGCGGATCTCCATCGGCGACGACCCCCGCCAGTACATGCTGGCCTACGAGCCGAAGGCTCCCGTCCGCAGGGTCGCCGTCCTCTTCCTGCACGGCGGCGGTTGGCGTCGCGGCCGACCGGAGTTCTTCCTGGCGATCGGACGCTTCTTCGCGCGGCGCGGCATCGCCGTCGCGATGCCCGCGTATCGGCTCGCCCCGCGGCACAAGCACCCGGCCCAGCTCAACGATGCCGCGGCGGCCTACGCCGCCACCGTCGACTGGCTCGACCGCATCGGTCTGTCCGACGTTCCCGTCATCGTGGGCGGGAATTCGGCCGGAGCGCACATCGCCGCCTTCCTGGCGCTCGACCCGCGACTCTGCTCCCTCAACGGCCACGACCGCATCCGAGGGCTCCTGTCCATGTCCGGACCTCTCCGCTGGGACCTCCCGTATCCCAAATCGATCCGACCCATGATGCGGGAACTGATCCGGAAGCCGCGCGCCTGGCCCGAAGCCGATCCCTTCCTCCTGATCCAGCGGCCGCAGACCTTCCGCCTGCTCGCCCTCCAGGGGCTCCGGGACCCGCTGATCCGTCCGGCCGCGGCCGTCGACTTCGCGAAGGCCTGGTCCCCGGATGGGAGCTTCTCCGAACTCCACCTGATTCCGGGGCACCACCACAGCGACGTCTGCATGGACGCCTTCCTGAAGCCGTGCCGGGACCGGACCTGGGTCCTGGATTTCGTGGCCGCGATCGAAGCGGACGGACTTCCGCCGCCAGTCAAGGATCCGGGTGCGTCGGGCTGCGACGACGCCGAACTTCCGCTGCCGATGCGACGGGAACTGCCCAATCCCTATCTGGAATCCGACGCTTGAGACCGTCCGCCGAGGAGGAACGAGGATGAAGACTCCGCTCATCTCCGTGATCGTGCCCGTCTACAACGAGGAGAAGGTTCTGGCCGCGACGTGCGCGAGGCTCCGGACCGTGCTGCTTGCGCTCGGGGAACCGTACGAGGTCCTCTTCGTCGACGATGGCAGCAGGGACCGCACGCTGGATCTTCTGCGCGACGTCGCGGCTGAGGACTCCTCCGTGAAGGTGCTGGCCCTCTCCCGCAATTTCGGACAACAGGTCGCGATCACCGCGGGACTCGAGCACTGTTCGGGGCGCACGGCCCTGCTGATCGACGGCGACCTCCAGGACCCGCCCGAACTGATCCCCGACATGCTGGCGCTGTGGAGGCAGGGGTGGGACGTCGTCTACGGCAGGAGGACCGCCAGGGTGGGGGAGAAGGCGACGAAGAAGACCTCGAGCCGCATCTTCTACCGTCTGCTGCGCTGGGTGACCGACCAGGATATCCCGGTCGACGCCGGCGACTTCCGTCTGATGGACCGGAAAGTCGTCGACGCGCTCGTCGCGATGAAGGAGCAGAGCAAGTTCTACCGGGGGATGGTGTCCTGGGCGGGGTTCCGCCAGACGCCGATCGAATTCGTGCGCGAGGCGCGCGCGGCCGGCGAGACGAAGTTCACCTGGCGGAAGATGGTGAAGCTCGCGGCCGACGGCATCATCTCGTTCTCGGTCAAGCCGCTCCGTATCGCGACCTGGCTCGGGACGGCCGTCTCGATCGCCAGCTTCGCCGGGCTGGTCTGGGTGCTGGTGCGAACGACGATCGGCAGCGAGACCGCGCCGGGCTGGGCGTCGCTGGCCGTGATCGACCTGTTCTTCTCCGGCGTCATCCTGATCCTGATCGGCGTCCTCGGCGAATACATCGGTCGCATCTTCGAGCAGAGCCGGGGGCGACCGCTCTACTTCCTGCAGGAGCGGATCGGATTCGACGAGAAGCCGGACCGGGCGGCGTCAGAAGAAGAACGCACGTAGGGGCGTGAAATCCTCGTCCGAGAAAATCGTGGCCACCGCGGAAGGAGTCTCGGCGACGAGAGCGGCGACCTCCTGGCGTGCTGCGGCGGCATCTCCCATGCCCTGCAGACACTTCGCGAGAAGCAGTCGCTCGTAGGTCCGTCGGGAGCCCGTCGAGAGCGGGATCGCCTCACGGTACAGAACCACCGCTGACGATGGATCGCCGGTCGAGAGCGCGTGCCGTGCGAGACCGGACAACGACTCCGAACGGAGTTCGACGTCGCCTACGGCCATGGCCGTCGTCAGCAGGTCGGTCCAGGCCGTCAGGATCTCTTCGGGCCTGCCCTCGCCCTCGATGCTGTACGCTCGCTGGAGCTCGGCATGGAGCAGGGTTTTCTTCCCATCCTCCGTCGTATCGGAGGAGAGGCTCTGGATCAGGGTGTCCCAGATGGCGTGCGCCTGTCCGTAGCGTTCGATGGCCTGGAAGGCCGCGGCCTTCCCCTGGAGCGCCGGGACGTCGAACGGATAGCCGTCGAGGACTTTCGAATAGGCCGTGATGGCATCCGCATACTGCCCGGCCGCGGCGAGGCAATCTCCGAGCAGGTCGTACCCCTCCGGGCCGCCCGCCCCGAGGCCGACCGCGCGATCCGCATACGAAGCGGCCTCGAAGGAGTGGCCTTCGGAGAGGCAGGCCTGTGCGAGCAGCGCGTCGGTTGCGCCGTCCGTGCCCTTGGCCGCGGCGGCGTCGAACAGGAGGAACGCGGCGGAGGGGCGGCCCGCGACGAGGAAGGCGCTTCCGAGTTCCTTCAAGGAGGCCGCGTCCGCGCGTTCGTTCTTGAGGTAGTCCGTGGACCATTGCCAGGCCTGGTCGAGCCGGCCCGCCGAAACGGTCGAAAGGATCCGGTCGCGGTCGTCGGAAGCCGACTGTACGGCGGCGCGGTCGATCGCGACCATCTTCCATGCGATCGGCACCGCGATGACCAGGACGACGAAGACCGCGAGCCATTGGATCAATCGGAGCTCGCTGACGGACTTGCGCTTCATGGGGTCCTCCCGGAGACGACGCTCCTCGATGGGTTCGAAACGAATCCATTATACATTTCCCGCCGGCAAACCCGCGCGGTCCGCAGGCGGATGACGACGCCCGCGTGGAGAATCGTGGCGCAAATGCGTCGAGGATTGCCCGGATTCCGCGGATTAGCATATAATCCCATCACAGGCTTCCCGCGCTTCGCGGCCGCCTCCCGGAAGGAGGGACGCCCATGTCCCCGAACCCACCGCTGATCCTCGTCTGCGACGACAACCCGATGATCCACGAATCCCTCGGTGTCTACCTCGACCGCGCCGGGTTCCAGCACCGTTCCGCGTTCAACGGCAACGACGCCCTCCGCCTCGTCCGCGAACACCGCCCGGACCTGCTCGTCCTCGACATCATGATGCCGGGCCTGGACGGTCTGACGGTCTGCCGCGAGATCCGCAAGACCGACGACGTGCCCATCATCCTGCTCACGGCCCGCGGCGAGGAGGTCGACCGGATCCTCGGCCTGGAGCTCGGCGCGGACGACTACATCGTGAAGCCCTTCAGCCCGCGGGAGGTCGTCGCCCGCATCAAGGCCGTCCTCCGCCGATTCGGGGAGCAGCGCGCTTCGCCTTCGCCGATCCTTCGTTTCGCCTCTCTCGAGATCAATCTCGCCCACTACAAGGCGACCGTCGACGGGAAGTCCGTCGGCCTCACGCCCAAGGAGGTCGAGATCCTCCACTTTCTCGCTTCCCGTCCGGGACAGGTCTTCTCCCGAGACCAGATCCTCGCCCGGGTCTGGGGCGAGGACTACTTCGGCGACGACCGTGCGGTCGATACCCAGATCCGCCGCATCCGCCGCAAACTTCCCGAAGAGGGCGTCCCGTGGGCCGTCGTCACCGTCTACGGCGTCGGATACAAGTTCGAGGTCGTGGGATGATCCGTGGCGCGTTCCTCCGCCGCACGCTCGCCCTCGTCCTGGCGACCCTGCTCCTCGCATCCCTGCTGACGGCCCTGGTCTATTCGCTGTTCGCCCAGTCCGTCTTCACGAACATGCGCGCCGCCGACATGGAGCCGACGGCCCAGGCGGTCGCCGGACTCGTGGTCGCGGCCCGCCACGGGCAGCTGCCGACCGCCACGCTCGTCCAGCTGGTCGCTTCCGGCCCCGACTACTTCAACGCGACGATCCTCGTCTTCGACGCATCGGGCAAGGAATCCCTCGGGCTCTTCCCCGACACCGACCCCGCCAACCGTTCGCTGCTCGCGATGCTCGCTCCGCGCGTGAAGAAGGTTCTGGAAGGACAGCCCGTCGTCGACGTCCAGCCGACGCTCCTCAGCACGGGCGACCTGATCGTGGTGGGCACGCCCGTCGTCGATGCGGGCGTCACGGTCGGCGCCGTCGTCCTCGTCCAGCCCATGACCGAACTTCGCGCCGCGATGCGCGGCCTCAACCGGACGCTGCTCCTCGCCATGAGCGCCGCGTTCCTGCTGATGCTGCTCCCGTCCTATTTCGCGGCGCGGCGGCTGATCCGGCCGGTCCGGAAGATGCAGGCCGCCGCGGAGGCGATGACCCGCGGAGACTTCTCCGTCCGGGCGGACGAACGGGCGAAGGGAGAGCTGGGCGCGCTCGCCCTTTCGCTCAATCGCCTGTCGATGGAACTGTCGAGGACGATCGGGGAGCTGACGAAAGAGAGGAACGAGCTCGCCCTCGTGCTGGACGGACTCTCGGAAGGCATCGTCGCGATGGATGCCACGGGCGGGGTGACTAGGGTCAACCCGGCCGTCGCGCGGCTGGCAGGACGGGAGTCGTCCGAATGCGAGGCTGCGGTGGACCGGATCCCGGGCCTGCGCGAGGACCTCGAGGGAACCGTGCGCGACGGAAGCTCCCGGCTCCGGGAGAACCCCTTCGGTCCGCTCACGCTGCGCATCTCGACGTCGGCCCTCTTCGACGGGACCGGCACGACGGCGGGCGCCGTCGCCATGGTCCGCGACACCACCGAAGCCGCTCGTCTCGAGAAGGCCCGGAGGGACTACGTCTCGAACATCTCGCACGAGTTCCGGACACCCGTGTCGTCGATCCGGGGGCTGCTGGAGCCGCTTCGCGACGGACTCGTGACCGACGCCTCCGACCGTGGCCGCTACTATTCGTTCCTCCTGAGGGAGACGGAGCGCCTGACCCGCCTCATCGACGACCTGCTCGAGCTTTCGCGGCTCCAGAGCGGCACCGTCGCGTTCGAAGGCAAGCCCTTCCGCCTGGACCGCCTGTTCGAGGAGACCCGCGAGCGCTTCCAGCGCGCCGCTTCCGAGAAATCGCTGCATCTCGACATCCAGGACCTCCCTCCGGACCAGCCTCTCGCCTTCGGGAGCCCGGACCGGGCCGAGCAGGTGCTCGTGGCCCTCGTCGACAACGCGGTCAAGTTCTCGCCGAAGGGCGGGACGGTCCGCATCGCCGCCGAACCGTCCGGCGACCGGTACCGCATCTCGGTGTCGGACGACGGTCCGGGGATTCCGGCCGAATCACTGCCCTATGTCTTCGACCGCTTCTTCAAGGCCGATGGCGGCGGGCGCACCGGCGAGGGCAGCGGGCTCGGCCTGGCGATCGCCCGCGAGGTGCTGCGCGGCATGGGCCAGGAGATCGATGTGACGAGCGAGACCGGAAGGGGATCGACGTTCACCTTCACGCTCGCCCGCGTTGAGCGACCGGGGGAAGGGAAGTGAGGAGAGGGACATGACGGGTGACACCGACTCCTTCAGAACCGCTCTCGCAGCCGCGCTTCGCAGGGGATTCCAGTACGCGCTCGGACTGCTCGGGATCACGGGCGTCGCGGCGCTCCTCTATGCGTCGCTTTCGGCCAGGCTTTCCATAGTCGGCGCCTTCGAGGCGACCGTGCGGTTCTTCTCGTATTTCACGATCCAGAGCGGCCTCGCCGCTATCGCCTGGACCCTCGTCCAGGCGGCCCGGTCTCCGACCCGGACCCCGAACCCCTCGCGGGGCGCGGACCTCGGCGCCCTGCTCCACTTGGCGTTCCTGACCTCGTCGATCCTCACGGCCGGCGGATACTACGCGCTGCTGCACGACCGCTCGGCACCCCAGGGCCTGCATGCGTTCGGGGACCTCCTCCTGCACGCCGTCGTCCCGGCGATGCTCGTCCTCGACTGGATCCTCTTCGCCCCGAAGGGACGCTTCCAGGCCTCCTGGATTCCCGTCGTCCTCGCGCTGCCGCTGCTGCATCTGGGCCTCACGGCCGCCCTGCACGGCTGGCTCGGCACCTACCCCTATTACTTCCTCGACCCCACCCGGCTCGGCGTTCCCGCCTTCCTGAGGAACGTCGGCGTCTTCGCGGCGATCTTCCTCATCGTGGGGGCGCTGCTCGTCCTTGCCGACCGTCTTGTCGCCCGGATCGGTCGTTCCGTCTCCAAGAAGAAGGAGGTCCCCCCGGCATGCTGATCGGCGAGTTCAACGAATCCTTCCCCCCCATCACGGACGGTGTCGCGAACGTCGTGCGCAACTACGCCCACTGGATCACGAAGGACCTTTCGTTCAATTCCCGCTGCATCGTCGTGACGCCCGACGTGCCCGAAAACACGGACAGCCGGGAGATCTTCGAGGTCGTCCGGTACGCCTCGCTCCCGTTCCTGCTCCGGCCGCCCTACCGGCTCGGAATGCCCCACTTCGACGCGCAGTTCCGGACCCGCCTCGAAGCGATTCCCTTCGATATCGTCCATGCGCACACCCCCTTCAACTCGGGGCTCATCGCAGCCAGCTACGCGCGTCGCCACGGTGTCCCCCTCGTCGCGTCGTTCCACACCAAGTACCGCGACGACTTCCTGCCGTTCGTCCGTTCTCCGGCCATCGCGGACGCCATGATCCGCGAGATCGTGCGGTTCTACGACAAGGCCGATTCCGTCTGGACCGTCAGCAACGCCTCGGTGGATGCTCTGCGCGAGTACGGATACAAGGGACCGGTGACCGTCATCCAGAACGGGACCGAACTGACGCCCGCCGACCCCTCGCACCGAAGGTCCGCGGCCTGCGATTCGGTCTGCGCGGCGCTCGGCCTCCGCGACGGGACGCCCGTCTTCCTCTATGTCGGGCAGCACGTGTGGCAGAAGAACCTGCGTCTCCTGGTCGAGTCCCTGGCCCTGGTCCGTGACGGCCTGCTCCGGGCGCGGCGGAATCCGGGCCCGGACGGCGGGCCCAGCTTCCACATGCTGTTCGTCGGAGGAGGCGACGCGGCGAAGGAACTCGAGGAACTCGTCGAGTCGCACGGACTGTCGCAGGAGACGCGCTTCCTCGGCGTGGTCCGGGACCGGGAGATCCTCCGGGGGCTGTTCGAACGGAGCGACCTGTTCCTGTTCCCTTCGAAATACGACACGTCGGCCCTGGTGATTCGGGAATCCGCCGCGGCACTCTGCCCGACCGTCTTCATCGAGGGAAGCACGGTGTCCGAGGGTGTCGAGGACGGCGTCAACGGCTATCTGGCCGATGACACGCCGCAGTCCTTCGCTAAGCGGATCCTTGCCGTCCTGGAGGACCCGGAGGCCTTGAAGCGCACCGGAACGGGCGCGCAGCGGGACTTCCACCGCTCCTGGACGACCGTCGCCGGAGAGGTGATGGGCCAGTACCGGGAGATTCTCGCGCGATTCGGCAGCGAGCCGGCCCGACCGGTCCAGAAGAGATCCACGATGAGGGCGGCGGACGCCACGAAGCGGAAGGCGGTCCGCGCCGATCAGGCCTCGAAGAAGAAGGCGGAGGGTTCCGGCCGCCAGAGGAAACGGTCGGGCTCGATCGTCCCGTCGTCCGAGACCTCCACGCCTTCCGACGAGAGCAGCGCGAGCTGAAAGTCGAATTCCACGCCTCGGGGCAGGGCGATCCGGCAGGGCGCACCGACCACGCGGTGCCACGGCAGGCCATGGGAGCGGCTGCAGGACACGAGCACCCGGACGACCTGGCGAGCCGCTCGCGGACTGCCGCTCAGACGGGCGACCTGGCCGTACGTCGCGACCCGGCCGGCCGGAATCGATCGGATCGTGCGGATCGCCCGCAGCGTGAATGCCTCCATGCGGCAACTCCTCCGGTTCGGGCCCTGGGGCCCTGCCCTGATGGTACCACGCGGCGAGACCCGCACGACAGGCTTCCCTCGCCGCGAAGGGAGCGATAGAATGGAACGGGGCTCCGGACCGGATGGCCCCGCACAAGGAGGGTCCGACCATGGACAAGCTGTTCATCGTGATTCCCGCTTACAACGAGGAGGCGAACCTGCCGTCCGTCATCGAGGGGTGGCACGCCGTCGTCGAGACGGTGGGCGGAGACGCCCGCCTGGTGGTCGTGAACGACGGGAGCAAGGACAGCACCGGTGACGTCCTCAAGGAGCTCGCGCCGCGCTTCCCGCGGCTCGTTCCCCTGGACAAGCCCAACGGCGGACACGGCAGCGCCTGCCTGTTCGGATATTCCTACGCCGTCGCGAACGGCGCCGACTTCGTCTTCCAGACCGATTCCGACGGACAGACGCTTCCGGGGGAATTCCCTGCCTTCTGGGAGCGTCGCGCCGAGTTCGACGCCATCATCGGCTACCGCAAGGGGCGCCAGGACGGATTCTCGCGCAAGGTCGTCACGAAGGTCCTGAAGTTCGTCGTCTGGGTCGTCTTCGGGCAGTGGCTGACCGACATCAACACGCCGTTCCGCCTGATGCGCGCCGACCTGCTCGCCGGGTTCCAGAGGAAGATCCCGGACGGCTACAACCTTCCGAACGTGATCCTGACGATCCTCTTCGCCCGCCGCGGCAAGGACCGCGTCCTCTTCGTCCCGATCACGTTCCGCCCCCGTCAGGCGGGCAAGAACTCGATCAACCTGAAGAAGATCTCGAAGATCGGCCTGCGCGCCGTCAAGGACTTCTCGAAGATGCGCAGGGCACTCCGCTAGCTCGACTCTCCTCGCGCCTCCCTTGCGCCGCTACACCTTTCTGGTACACTGACGTTGACAACGTGTAACGGATTACATGACCAGGGAGGACGCATCATGGCCATGGGACTCGGACTCATCGGATACGGCGGCATGGGACGCTGGCACCACGAGAATCTCGCGCGCGTCGAAGGCATCGAAGTCGTCGGCGCCTACGACGTCCAGCCGATGCGCGGCGAACTCGCCGCGGCGTCCGGCATCCGGAACTACGCCTCGCTCGAGGAGCTCCTCGCGGATCCGCGGGTCCGCCTCGTGACGGTCGCGACGCCCAACGACTTTCACAAGGAGCACGTGCTCGCCGCTCTCGCGGCCGGGAAGCACGTCGTCTGCGAGAAGCCCGTCGGCATGGACGCGCAGGAGCTCGTGGAGATGATGGAAGCCGCCCGTCGCGCCGGACTCGTCTTCACCGTGCACCAGAACCGCCGCTGGGACGAGGACTACCGGATCGTCCGGCGGACGATCGAGGACGGCGCGATCGGCACGCCTTTCTACATCGAGAGCCGCGTCCAGGGCTCCCGGGGCATCCCGGGCGACTGGCGCTGCGTCAGGGAGGCCGGCGGCGGGATGATCCTCGACTGGGGCGTCCACCTGATCGACCAGATCCTCTGGATGGTCGACAGTCCCGTCGTCGAGGTCTACGCGCACCTCCTCAGCGTCCGGTTCCCGGACGTCGACGACAACTTCAAGCTGCTGATGAAGTTCGGCAACGGCCTGTCGGCGCTTGTCCAGGTCGACACGCTCTGCTTCTCGAATCTCCCCCGCTGGCACGTCTCCGGCGACGCAGGCACGCTCGTCGTCGACGACTGGAGCTGCAAGGGCCGCGTCGTGAAGGCGAAGACGGTCGAATTCCGCATGGAGGAGGGCATCGTGTACACGAAGGCGGGTCCGACGCGCACCATGGCGCCGCGCCCCGTCGAGTCGATCGAGGAACTGCCGCTGCCGAAGGTGGAGACGGACTGGGCCGACTACTACCGCAACGTGCTCGCAGCGGTCGAGGGCCGCGAGGAGCTCATCGTGAAGCCCGAACAGGCCCTGCGGGTGCTGCGGGTCATCCGCGTGCTGCGGCTGATCTCCTTCGTCCGCCACGGCCGCGAGACGGTGGAGCGCCCAGGCGAGGCCTTTCGCCGTGGGGACCACGAAGCGGTAGCGTCCCCCGCGTTCTCGAGGGTGCTCCCAGCGCTGGAGCCATCCGTCATCCTCGAGGGCGGTCACCCGCCGGCTGAGCCGCGAGCGGTCCCGTCCGGCGAACACGAGGGTCGACAGCTGGGAGAGCGAGAGGACCCGCAGGCGGGCGAGGCGGATGAGGCGCCGTGCGTGCCGAAGCCGTTCACGACATAAATCCGGTAATGGTAGTCGGTGTCGAGTTGGACGGTCGCGTCATTGAAGTTGGTGGTGTTGCGGTCCACCAGCGTAGCCATGAAGTACCCGGAAACGGCGAAAAAGGCGCAGGGAATACC
>Ga0118677_10013992_pt1 | contig 11429 bp, 13 predicted proteins | sample AliMusrvi5mmetaG_FD_86154 | JGI IMG/M metagenome (GOLD analysis project Ga0118677, IMG submission 86154) | reverse complement strand
ATTAAGCTCCGGCCCCAACCCTAGGCTCAGCCCCAGCCGCAGGCTCAGCCCAAGCCCAATCGTCAACCGGATAGTTGACCTTGGCCTCCGGCGTTGGCCGAAACCCGCTGGAAACTCTGAGTCTCCATCGACGCTCGTCCGACCGGTCCGGCCCGCCTCGCATATGATTGCCGCATGACCACGCGCAAGGTCCTCGCCGCCCAGAACCTCAGCCGTATGTGCCTCGTGTGCGGGGTCGAGAACCCGTGGGGGCTCAAGGGACGCTTCTACGTGCTGGAGCCGGCCGGCGGCGCCTCGGCCGCGACCGCCGGTGTCCAGGAACTCTTGGGCGTGTTCACCCTGCTTGAGGAGCACCAGAGCTACCCCGGCCGCCTGCACGGCGGCATCGCCACCGCGATCCTCGACGAGACCATCGGGCGAGCGATCACCATCGGGGCTCCCGGCGTCTGGGGCGTCACGGCCGAACTCAACGTGCGCTTCCGCCGGCCGCTGCCGCTCAGCGGCGAACTGCGCTGCGTGGGGCGCATCACGCGCGACACGCGCCGCCTCTTCCAGGGCAGCGGCGAGATCCTGCTGGACGACGGCACGGTCGCCGCCGAGGCGAGCGGCAAGTACCTCAAGATGAGCCTCGGCGAGATCACCGAGGACGACTTCGACCAACGCGACTGGTTCGCGGACGAACGCGACCGGCCCGAGTCTGTCGACCTTTGACCCGCGCCGGACTCCGCCGGCGCCGTCCTAGGCTGTCCTAGGCCGTCCTAGGCCGCGCTGCGCGCCCGGCGCTCGGCGTCGTTCAGGAACTGCTCCAGCCTCGCGTTGAACGCCTCCCCCACGTGCTGCGCGCTGTGGCCGGCGCCGGGGATGACCGCGCGCTCCGCCCAGAGGCCTGCCTGCAGGGCGTCGCAGATGCGATCGAACACCGGGCTGTGAGCACCGGAGACGACGAGCTTGGGAAAGGGGGCGCGGCGCAACACGGCCAGCGGGATGCGCGCCTCAGCCGGGTCGCGCTCGGCCATGAGCAGACGAGCGTTCTGGTCGATCGGCGGCGGCAGGGGGCTCGGCAGCGCCGCCGGCGAGCCCACGCGTTCAAGAAAGCCGCGCAGGAACGCCTCCGGCTCGCGCGGCCCCTCGCTCCAGTATCGCTGCATGTCGGCAGCGAACTTGAAGACCGCGGGGTCCTCCATGGCGACGGCCATGGCCGGCGGCTCGATCACGGTGAGCGACCGCACCGCCTGCGGCCGTTGGGCCGCCGCCAGGAGCGCGACCACGCCGCCGTAGGCGCTCCCGACAAGGTGCATCCCCTCCCCGCCGTGGCCGAGCAGTTCGGCTACGTCGCCGGCGTCGGCCTCGAAGTCCTCGCGGGCCGCCGGCGGGTTAGGGAAGTGGCCGCGACGGTCGAGGACGACCAAGCGCCAGCGCTCTGCGAGCGGTCGCTGCTCCGCCCAGTTCGCTGCTCCACCCATCGCACTTCCGTCCACGAGCAGCACCCGCCGCCCGTCCTCACCCCATCGCTCCACGTGCAGGTCGGCTCCGGACATGGCGTCCATCTCCTCTGCGGGATCGTGGAGGTTCTCCTTGAGTAGATTGTCCCCGCCTCGGCAAACGCTACGCACTGACGCGCCCGGGAACGCGAAGGGGCGCCTGACGGCGCCCCTTCGCAGCACTCAGACTCTGGAACGAGTCGTCACTTCACCTTGAAGGTCTTCCAGGCCGTGACCGCAGCCTTGTTCACGCCGGTCTTGGCCGCCATGGCGCCGTTGACGTGGTACGTGCCCGTGGTGGTGGGCTTGTACTTGTAGCTGTAGGCGCCGATGGCGCTGATCGTCGCGGCGGCCGTCTTGACGGTCTTCCACTTGGCGCCCGACTTCTTCTGGATGGTGACGCTGACGCTCTTGCCGGCAAGGCTGGCCGGAGCGACAGTGCCCGAGATCGTGATGGGCTTCTTCACCTTGACAGAGGCCGCGGTCTTGATGGTGATCTGCGGTGCTACGTCGCCACTCGCAGCACCGTGGCAACCCGGGGTGGTGCCGCACTTCGTGGTCACGTGCTGCGCGGACTTGAGGATGTTGGTCACGCCGCCGTGGCAGGAGCCGCACTTGGCCGGAGTCGGCGGTACCGACGTCGAGCCGCTGTGGCAACTGGTGCAGGCGAGCGTAGTGTGATTCGGGTTGGCGTGCGTGGCGTCCTTGGTGTGACAAGTCTGGCAGGGACCGATCCCTCCAACGGGATCGGTGAACGTCGGCAGGGCTCTGGCGTTCGTGGTGACGAGCGACGCGCTCAGAGCCATCGCTGCCAGCGCGATCGCCAGGACGAACAGCAGCCCGACGCGCCTTGAAAGAAGCTTCTTCCCCATGTGACCTCCCACGGTCATTGGCCTGACCCGCAAGCGCAAGCCAGATCGGCAATTGGTGTATTGGACCACACTTTATCGTGACGTGCATCACAAGCGCCACCCGCCGGCCGTCTCAGCGGTTCATCCTGCGTTCATCTTGAGTGGCAATACGCCGTCAGGAATCCACAACAGATACGGAGCGCCGGGGCCGACACAACGGGGCCCGGCGCGGAGAGGAACAGCATGAGCGCGGAGCTCGAGACCGACGCCGGCGAGGCCGGTGGGGTCGCACAAGGGCGCGGTTGGGCGGCGAGGTCCGGGCCGCCCGGCGCCGCCGGGGCCGCCTGGGCCTCAGACGTGACGCGGCCCCGCAACGGCTCGCGCAAGCCCAACCGCATGGCGGCGTTCATCTTCCAGCTGCTCGCCGCCATCGGCTTCGGCATCTCCATGGCACTCGTCGTGCCGACGCTCGGCGCGAGCGCCCTGGCCGCGCCCGGCGGCCTGCTGCTGGCCGGCGGGCGCATCGCCGGCATGGCCGGTACCTACTTGCTGCTGGTCACAGTCGCCATCGTGGGGCGCATCCCCGCGCTCGAGCGTGCCGTCGGCCAGGACAAGCTGATCGGCTGGCACCGCGTGCTCGGCCCCTGGATCCTGATCCTGCTCGGCGCGCACGCCGTCCTGGTCACCTTCGGCTACGCGCTCGGCGTCAAGAGCGGGGCGCTGCACGAGCTGGTCGTCCTGATCACGACGTTCCCGGGCATGCTGGCCGCTGCGGCCGGCCTCGGCCTCCTCATCCTGGCGGGCGTCACGAGCTACCGCTACGCACGCCGCAAGATGCGCTACGAGACTTGGTGGTCGGTCCACCTCTACACCTACCTGGCGGCGGCGCTCTCGCTGTGGCACCAGTTCGCGACCGGCACGCCCATCGTCGGTCACCCCGTAGCGATCGCCTGGTGGGCGAGCCTCTGGGCGCTCACCGCCGGCGTCGTCCTGGTCTACCGCGTCGGGCTGCCGCTGGTGCGCACCAACCGGCACCGGCTGCGGGTCGTGAGCGTCGAGCAAGAGGCGCCAGGCGTGGTCAGCGTGATCTGCAAGGGCCGCCACCTCGACCGGCTGCCGGTGAGCGGCGGGCAGTTCCTGCAGTGGCGCTTCCTGGTGAGCGGCATGTGGTGGCAGGCGCACCCGTACTCGCTCTCGGCGATGCCGACCGCGAACCGGATCCGCATCACCGTGAAGTCGCTGGGCGACCACAGCCGCTCGCTGGCCGATCTCGAGCCGGGCACGCCGGTCGCCATCGAAGGGCCCTACGGTGCCTTCACCAAGCACGTGCGCAAGAGCGACCGCATCCTGCTCGTGGGCGCGGGGGTCGGCGCCACGCCGATCCGCGCCCTGCTCGACGACCTGCCGGCCCACGTCGACACGACGGTGATCCTGCGCGGCGACCAGCAGCACGAGCTGGTGCTGCGCGACGAGATCGCGCAGAAGGTGAGCGAGCGCGCGGGCCGGCTGCACGAAGTGCTGGGCCCGCGTGCGGAGGCGCCGCTCGACGTGAGTCATCTGCGGCGGCTCGTGCCCGACGTCGCCGAGCGCGACGTGTACGTCTGCGGCCCGGGCGGCTTCATGACCAGCTTCATCTCCGCCGCGCGCCAGGCAGGCGTGCCGGAGGACCGCATCCACTACGAGGACTTCTCGTTCTGACGGACGAGACGCCCTGCGCACGAGAAGGGAGAGCACGATGAGACGTTCCGCGATCGTCCTGGCCGCCACGGCGGCGGGCCTCGGCTTCGTCCTGGCCTACCACCCGAGCGGCGGCGCCAACGCCGCGCTGCCCGCCTCCGTCGCGGCCTCATCGAAGTCCGGCGTGGGCGCCGGCGTGACGGCGGTGGGCAGCGATCAGCCGCTGCAAGGCGGCCTCGGCGACCTCCAGGTCCGGGTCAGCGCCCAGAACGGCAAGATCACATCGGTGGGCATGGCCACGCTCAACGTCCACGGGCCGCAGTCGGCGCAGATCACCGGCAGCGTCATCCCGCAGCTCAACCAGCAGGTCGTGGCGAGCAACGGCCGCTCCATCCACGCCGTGTCGGGCGCCACCTATACCAGTCAAGCCTACGCGCGGTCGCTCCAGGCAGCTCTGGACAAGATCGCCACCACGGGAGGATCCAATGCAGCACTCGGAACAGGTAATGGGAACGGTGGTGTCGCTGTCACTGGCGGCGGAGGCCACGACGACTGAAGAACCGTGGGGTGGCGGCGCAGGCGGGTCAGGCCCGGCGGGCTTCGCCCCCGACGATCCGGCCACCGTCGCGCTGGCGCGAGCCATCATCGCCCTTCACGAGGCCGACCGCGTGTTCAGCACCTGGCAGCCGCGCAGCCCGATGAGCCGGCTGCGGCGCGGCGAGATCGAGCTGAGCGAGGCGCCGCCCGAGGTCGCCGAGGTGCTCGATCTCTGCCGCCGGGCGCGCGACGCGTCCGGCGGCTGGTTCGACCCCTGGCGCATGCCGGGCGGCGTCGACCCGACCGGCCTGGTCAAGGGCTGGGCCGCGGAGCGGGCGCTCGCCGCCCTGCGCGGCAGCGGCGCCCCCGCCGGCATGGTCAACGCCGGCGGCGACATCGCCGTGTTCGGCGAGCCGGCCCCCGGCGAGCCTTGGCGCATCGGCATCCAGGACCCGCGCCGGGAGGACTGCGTGCTCTGCGTCGTCGAGTTCACCGGCGACGGCGCCGTGGCCACGTCGGGCACCTACCAGCGCGGCTTCCACGTCGTCGATCCGGAGACGGAGGCGCCGGCCCGCGAGCTGATCGCGGCGACCGTCGCAGGGCCCAGCCTGGCGTTCGCCGATGCGCTCGCCACCGGCCTGCTCGCCTCCGGCGGGCAGGCCCTCGAGCGCGTCGCCGCCAACGACGGCTACTCGGCGCTGATCGTCGGCGCCGACGGGCGCATGCGCGCGACTCCGGGCTTCCCCGTCGCGGTCGAGCTCGCGCTGGCGGGCTGAGCGCACGCGCGAGCTGACCGGCCGGCAACGGACGCGCACGCCGGCGCCGCGTGGCGTGCGGAGCGGCCTCCGTGGGAACGCTGCACCCAAGCGGCCGCGGGCCGCATCTCATCTGGAGGAATGCATGGACATCGGCATCATCGGTTCGGGGCAGGTCGCGCAGATCGTGGGCGGCAAGCTGCTCGACCTCGGGCACACGGTCACGCTGAGCTCCCGCGACACGAGCCAGGGCAAGGACCGCGGCGAGTGGGGCAAGCTGCCCAGCGCAGACGAGTGGGCCGCCGCGCAGCGCGCCGAGGGCGCGGACGCAGCCGCGGGCAGCTTCGCCCACGCCGCCGCCGCCGGCGAACTGGTGATCAACGCCACGGCGGGCGGCGGATCGCTCGCAGCACTCGAGCTCGCCGGCGCCTCCAACCTGCGCGGCAAGATCCTCATCGATCTCGCCAACCCGCTCGACTTCTCGCAGGGGATGCCGCCGAGCCTCTCAGTGTGCAACACCGACTCGCTCGGCGAGCAGGTGCAAGCAGCCCTGCCCGAGACGCGCGTGGTGAAGACGCTCAACACCGTGGGCGCCAACGTGATGATCGACCCCAACCAGCTCGGCGAGCCGACGACGATGTTCATCGCCGGCAACGACGCCGAGGCCAAAGCGTGGGTCACGCGCCACGTCCTGCGCGAGTGGCTCGGCTGGGAACACGTGCTCGACCTCGGCGACATCACCCAGGCCCGCGGCACTGAGATGTACATGCCGATCTGGCTGCGCATGTGGGCGGCTACGGGCGCCAGCGCGCTCAACATCAAGCTGGTGACGGCGTAGGAGAAGGGCGGCGGGCGGTCCGGCGCGGCTTCGCCGCGCCCTCGCCGCCCGCCGCCCATGTCGCGCGGGTCTTGAGGCGCAGGTCAGGCCGCGCGCCTCCCGGCGTCTCCGGACTCCGAAGCCGTTCCGGTCTGCGGCGACCCGGCCGCGCGCATGCGGCTCTCGCCGGCGCGCTCCTCCTGGACGTCGGTCGAACTGGACCGCGCCTCTGCCTCCTCGCGGCCGCCGTGGGCGGCGAGGCCGTAGATGACCAGGAAGTCGAGCGTCATCAGCATCAGCGCCCACAGCGGATACGCCTGGGCGAAGAGCAACTGCCCGAGCGCGCTCAAGCCGGCGACGAAGACGCCGGTCCATCGCGCCGCCTGGCTTCCGCTCAGGACGTAGAGACCGCTGAGCAGCGCGGCGACGCCGAGTCCGAACGTGATCCAGCCCCACGCGCGCAGGTCGCTGAACACGAACACGGCGTTGCCGACGAAGAAGCTGGACTTGTACACGGCCATGAGGCCGTCGATGACGCCGAAGATGCCGGCGATGGTGAGGACGATGGCCGAGTACGCCACCCAGCCGCGCCCCGTTCGCGATCGAGGATCCATGATGGAACTCCTCTGTCGAGTTGTGCTTGCGTGTACGGCCGTAGCCGGACGCAAGATTAGTGCCCAGATTCGCACTAAAAGTCACCTGCTGCGTCTTCTTCTTGCGGCGTTCGTGTGCGCGGCGTGCGTCTTCGCGTTGCCCGGCAGGTACACGCCCATGCCCGCAGAATCCCTTGAGGCCGGGCACGAACGTGCCGACGTGGTCTGTAGCTAGCGGGAGCCGGGCATGGGCACGTCCAGAGACGAGAGACCGAAGCTCTTCCTGACGTTCAGCGAGGGAGACCTCCCGGTCGTCCGCCCCGTGGCGGCCAGCCTGAGGCTGAGCGGCGGTGGCCTCGCCCTCGACTACGCCGTGCTCCGCGAGCCGTTCGCCGCCGAGCGTTCCGACCTCATTCGCGCCAGCCTCGCTCTGCGCCTCAAGCATTCGGCCGCGGCGGTCTGCCTGATCGGCGCCGGCACCGCGGCCGACGAGTGGGTGCGCTGGACGCTGGCCGCCGCCAGCGAGCTGCGCCTGCCGCTGTTCGGCGCCTCCCTGGCGGGACCCCCGCCGGCCGACGCGCTCGCTCTCCTGGCCGGCCTGGGCGCCGAGATCGTCCCGCTGGACGGCGCCGTCATCGCGCACCGCCTGACGGGCGAGGTGCCACGGAACGCCGTCCGCGCCCGCTCCCACGAGCATCCGCTCTCCTTCGCCGTGCGCTTCATGCGGCTCCCGCTGCGCTGACCTCGCCGCGCCGAAGACGCCGCCCCGACTCCTCATCTGACTGCGCCTCGCCGACGTTCCCGCGCGCACCCATGCGGGTACGTTGAGGGCGCCATTGGACACGAGGAGGGCCCCATGACCACGATCCCCCAGGAGCTCCACGACATGCTCGCCGGCGGCCACAACGTCTGGGTCGCCACAGTAGGGCCGGACGGCACGCCCAACGTCTCCATCAAAGGCAGCGGCGCCCTGCTGGACGACGAGCACCTCTACTTCGCCGACATGTTCAGCCACAAGACGCGCGAGAACATCGAGCACGACTCGCGCGTGGCGGTCGGCATACACGACCCCGAGCGCAAGCTCGCGATGCAGGTCAAGGGCCGCGCCGAGCTGATCGATCACGGCGAGGTGTTCGACACGGTCAACGAGAAGCTCAAGGCGGTCAGCGAGCAGCTGCACCTGCCGCCCATGAAGTACGTCGTGCGCATCACGGTCGAGTCGGTGTGGGACATGGGGCCGGGGCCGCACGCCGGTGAGGAACTGAAGTGACCGACGACGGACGGCCGTCCGTCGGCGCCGCCCTCGAGACGCAGATCGCTGCGAGAGATGCCGCGGCGGCGCCCCCAGGCTCCCGGCCCGCGGACGACCCGCCCGCGCTCGACCCGCCCGAGCTCGACCCCGACTGGTACGACGCCATCTCCGTGCGCCGGTCGCGCCGCCGGTACAGCGACCGCAAGGTCGCCGCGGCGGCGCTCGAGGCACTCACGGCCTTCACGGAGCGCTTCCGCCTCGCGCCGGGCGCGCGCGTCGCGCTGGTCGCGGACGGCGGCGACGTGTTCACCGGCCTGCTCGAGCGTTTCGGGGGCGCCTACGGGCGCGTCGAGGGCGCCCCGCTGACGGCGGCGTTCGTCGGCCCCAAGGACAGCGAATTGCAGATCGGCTACGTCGGCGAAGCGTTCGTGCTCGAGGCGACCCGCCTCGGCCTCGGCACCTGTTGGGTCGCCGGCATGTTCGACCGCAAGAGCGCCGCGAGCCTCGTCAAGCTCCACCGCGGCGAGCTCGTGTTCGCGGTGACGCCGGTGGGCCATCCGGTGGAGCAGAAGCGCGTGGTCGAACGCATGATGAGCACGGCCGTGCGCTCGGCGGCGCGCCGCCAGGTCGAGGAGATCGCGCCGCGGCTGATGCGCACAAGCGGGCACGGCCATCCCGCGTGGCCGGCCTGGGCGGTGACCGCCGTCGAGGCGGCCAGGCTCGCGCCTTCGGGCGCCAACAAACAGCCCTGGCGCTTCTCGATGGAGCACGACGCACTCGTCATGGGGCACGCGGACCGCACTGGCTGGACGGCACCCATCGACTTCGGCATCGCCATGCTGCACGTCGAGCTGGGCGCCGCGCGCGCAGGCGTGCACGGCGCCTGGGAGCGCCTCGAGGAGCCGCTCGTGGCGCGCTTCGTGCCGACGGTCTGAACAGACGGGATCGGGCAAGCGCCGCTACTGCGGCGGGTCGCACACACCGCACGGGCGGTAGCCGCCCGCCTTCGCGTCCTTGAGCTTGATCGCGGAGCGGCTCTTGGAGAGGTAGCGGCAGCCGCTGCGGTGATAGCACTCGCCGGTGGCGGTGATGTACACCATCGGATTGCCGCCGGACGACGCGCCGCCGGCGACCGCGGCTCCGGCCGACGCGCTGCCTCCTCCGCTGCTCGCCCCGCCGCTCGCCGAGCCGCCGCTCCCCGACCCCACGCCGCTGGTGACCGGCGCCGACGAGCGCGAGAACCCCCATGCCAGCGTGCCGCTGGCGGAGACGCTGAGCGTGATGGTGCCGTTCTTGAGCGTGTCGTAGACGCGCGCGCCGGCGGCGCGCAGGCGCGCGACCGTGGCGGCGGACGGGTGCCCGTAGGAGTTGTGGCCGACCTCGATGACCGCGAAGCGCGGGCGCGCCTGCGCGAGGAAGGCGGCCGTGGTGGAGTAGGCCGAGCCGTGGTGCGCCACCTTGAGCACGGCGAGCGGAGGACCGCGCGCCAGCTCCACGCCCACCGCAGCCTCGTTGGGCCCGGTGACGTCGCCGGTGAACAGGAAACGCTTGCCGCCGGCCTGCAGCAGGATGACGACGCTGTCGCTGTTGGGGTCGCCGGAGATTCCGGCGGGGCTGAGCACCTTGGCCGGCAGCGCCCCGAAGCGCAGCGAGGCGCCGCGGCGGACCTGCTGGACCACGGTGCCGGCGCGCGTGAAGGCCGCGGCGAGCGTGCTCTTGACCGGCCCGGCCACGTACGCGCGTCGCGGACGCAGGTCGTAGACGACGCTGATCAGGCCGCCGATGTGGTCGGCGTGCATGTGCGTGGCGACGACGGCGTCGAGGCGCTTTACGCCGAGCCGGCCGAGCGCCGACTCGACGGCATACGCGGCGCCCGACGGGCCGCCGTCGATGAGGCCGGTCCAGCTGCCGGACTTGACGATCTCGGCGTCGCCCTGGCCCACGTCGACGTAGACGATGCGCGCGGCGGCAGCGCCGGCCTGCGCGGTGGCGGCGGTGCTGGTCTGTGCGACGGCGATGACGACCGCCGCGGCCTTCTTGGGCGCCGGACGGGCGCTCCTGGTCGCCTTCGGCGTGACCGTGTGCGTCGGCGCGGACGACGAAGTGGACGATGGCGCGACGACCGGCTGCCCCGCGACGGAGGCGGCGGACCCGCCTCCCGGCGCGCCCGAGTTCGCGCCGCTCTGCGCGGCGGGCGTCGCCGCAGCGCCGCAGCCCCCGGCAAGCAGCACGACGAGGACCAGCAGCGACCTCGCGCCCGACGCTCTCGACTTGGACTTCAGTTCCACGGCGATCCCTCCACTCCCCATCATCGGCAGGCTATCACCCGGGCATGATGGAAGCGGCAGCGCGCTGGGTACAAGCCTCCCAAACGACGTTGGAGGACAAGTGCCCGACGAGCAGACCGGCGCGCAGACGATGGATGAGTACATCCGCGGCCTTCCCAAGGCCGAGCTGCACGTGCACATCGAAGGTACGCTCGAGAAGGACCTCATGTGCGCGCTCGGCGAGCGCAACGGCGTGACGCTGCCGGCGAGCTGCACCGACCCGGACGCGGAGGCGGCCTACCACTTCGACGACCTGCGGGCGTTCCTCGATCTCTACTACGAGGGCGTCGCCGTACTCGTCACCCGGCAGGACTTCTACGACCTCACCGCCGCCTACGTGCGGCGCGCCCACGCCGACGGCGCGCAGCACGTGGAACTCTTCTTCGACCCGCAGAGCCACGTGCCGCGCGGCGTGCCCTTCGGCGTGGTCGTGGAGGGCATCCGCGGCGCGCTCGTGGACGCCGAGCGGGAGCTCGGCGTCAGCTCGCACCTCATCATGTGCTTCCTGCGCGACCAGAGCCCGGCGGGCGCGATGGTCACGCTCGAGGCGGCGCGGCCCTACCGGCACGTCATCGCCGGCGTGGGCCTCGACTCGGCAGAAGCCGGGCACCCGCCGCGCGAGTTCGCGGACGTCTTCCGCGTGGCACGCGAGGCCGGCTTTCTGACCGTGGCGCACGCCGGCGAGGAGGGGCCCGCCGAGTACGTCACGGAGGCCCTCGACCTCCTGCACGTGGCGCGCATCGACCACGGCGTGCGCGCCGCCGACGACCCGGCCCTGGTGCAGCGCCTGGCGCGCGAGCGCATCCCGCTCACGATGTGCCCGCTCAGCAACCAGGAACTGCAGGTCACGCCGGACCTCGCGCAGCACCCGCTCAAGCGGCTGCTCGACGCCGGCGTCGTCGTCACCGTGAACTCGGACGATCCGGCGTACTTCGGCGGCTACCTGGCCGCGAACTACGCCGCCGCGCAGCGCGCGCTCTGCCTCTCGCGCGCGGACCTCGCGGCCCTCGCGCGCAACTCCATCACTGCCTCGTGGCTTCCGCAGGCACGGCGGGTCCGCCTCCTGCACGAACTCGACCGCTACATCCGCGCGCGCAGCTGAGCCGCTCGCGGCACGAGATGCGCCTGCTGCAAAGGAC
>Ga0118677_10013991_pt1 | contig 11429 bp, 9 predicted proteins | sample AliMusrvi5mmetaG_FD_86154 | JGI IMG/M metagenome (GOLD analysis project Ga0118677, IMG submission 86154) | reverse complement strand
GATGCGCCCTGCGCACACGCCAAACCCGCCGCAAAGGCGGATCAGGGCCTCCTCCATCAGCCGGACAAAATCCACCGGCCCCATGCGGCCGCCGGTCGGGCCGGGCAGGCGGCGCAGGTCAAAGATGGGGTAGCCCACCAGTTGGCCCGGCCCGTGATACGTCACATCGCCGCCGCGGTTGATCTCGTGAATTGTGACCCCGCGCCGGGCCAGCAGTTCGTCCGAGGCCAGAATATTGGCGCGCTTTGCGTTGCGGCCCAGCGTCAGCACAGGGGGGTGTTCCAGCAGCAGCAGCACGTTTTGCGCGCAGCCCTCGCCCACCAGCGCGGCGACTTCTGCCTGAAGCCGCAGTCCTTCGTCGTAGCCTACTCGCCCGAGATAGAGGTACTGAATCATGGCTACCTTGATTGTAGCCAGCCGCCCCGCACCTCAATTGGGCTGGCCGTTATTCCTCGTGCCGCGCGGCAAACAACCTTTCAAACATGATCCGGTGCTCCCAGGCCACTAGCAGCCAAAGCAGCGTGGCAAACGCACCCATTCCGATGCCGCTCGGGTTCATCAGCAGGTGATACGTCAGAATGTTGAACAGCACAGGTCCAAGCAGAACCAGCCCCAGCCCCACAAACCGGTTCGCCAGCAGCAAAACTCCTGAGACAACCATGATTGCGCCCACCACGTAGAAGTAGTGCGCTGCAAACAGCGCGGCCGAAAACTGTCCTGCAACCCCTGTCGGCATGGGCCCCATGGGAATCAAATTTAGAAACATGTTGGACCCGAAGACCAGGAACATCAGGCCCAGCAAATAGCGCGCGATCATCGTAACAATCTTCATTGGGATCTCCTTGACTTGTGGGAATCCGGGGATAACTCGCGAGAGTTGTACCCTGTTCTTGCCGCGGGAGGCCCTCTGCTGGAAATGGATGATTGCAGGCGACTTGCCGATTCAAATGATTAAAGCACGGGCGGAAACTGTCCTCGGCAGCTGTCCATTTGGTACATTGGCACTACACGGAGCGCCGCTGAACGTCATTGCCTAATTCGTCCTCTCACGCACTGCCTCGCCGGCCGGGGCCGGTTGAGGTGTGTCTCCCGCTAACCAATGGAGAGGATGATCCCAAGTGAATCTCGAACAAATTGGATGGAGCAGTTTCTTTGCGGACCAGCTTGCAGTTGGTCTGCCCGGCCGCGTGGCCTCAGCCAACCACGGCCGTTTTCTGGTTTGGACTGAAGCCGGCGAAGTGGACACCAGCGTGAGCGGCTTGCTGCGCCGCAGCGCAACCCTTTGGCCTGCCGTCGGTGACTGGGTGGTGCTGCGCGACGATGCCGCGGTCATTGTGAAGGTGCTTGAGCGCAAAAGCAAACTCAGCCGCAAGCAGCCCGAGCGCGAAGTGCGCGAGCAGGTGCTGGCCGCCAACATCGACGTGCTCTTTATCGTGAGCGGTCTCGATCGCGACTACAACGAGCGGCGCATTGAGCGCTACCTGGTGATGGCGCGGGAAAGCGGCGCGCGGCCCGTGGTGCTGCTCAACAAGTCCGACCTCGCCGGCGAGCTTGGCCTCGACCTTGCCGACGTAATTGCGAAGACTGAGCGGCTAAGCCCCGGTGTGCAGGTGCTGGCGCTGAGCGCCAAAAGCGACCGCGAACTCGACGCTCTGCCCGCGCAACTCAAGCCCGGCGAGACAGCAGCGCTCATCGGCTCCTCGGGCGTCGGCAAGTCAACCATCTTGAACCGCCTCCTGGGCGACGAGCGCCAAAGAACCAACACTGTCAGCGCAGATGATCGCGGCCGCCACACCACCACCACGCGCCAACTCTTCGTAATGCCCGGCGGCTGGCTGCTGATGGACCTGCCGGGATTGCGCGAAGTGCAGTTGTGGGCCTCCACCGAAGACCTGGCCGACAGCTTTGACGACATCGTGGCGCTGGCTGGGAGTTGCCGCTTTCGCGACTGCGCCCACGCCGGCGAGCCCGGCTGCGCGGTGGGCGCAGCGGCGGTTGAGCCTGCCCGCCTGGCCAACTACCTCAAGATGCAGAAGGAACTGGTGCATCTTGAGCGCAAACTCGACCCCAGGCTGGCGAAAGAAACCCGCGCCAAGTGGAAGGCCATCGAGAAGTCTGTCCGCAGCCACCCCAAGCGCGAGGATTAAAAGCAGCACACGCGGTACACTAGACCCTGGCAGGAGGACCGGGCGGTCGCTGCCGGTGGGTCCGCGCAAGCGGAGTTCACCGGGGGAGGAAAGTCCGAACTCCGCAGGGCAGTGTGCCGGATAACGTCCGGGACGCGGACTTCAAGGTCCGTGGACGGCCAGTGCCACAGAAAAGATACCGCCCCGGCTACCCCTCCTGTTTAGTTTGGAGGGCGACCCTGAAGCAGCTTGCTGCCTCAGCGCCTGGGTAAGGGTGAAATGGTGCGGTAAGAGCGCACCGCTCCGGCGGTAACGCCGGGGGCAGGGTAAACCCCACACGGAGCAAGACCAAATAGGGAGGGAAGCGTTCGCCAAGAGTCAGGCGGCGCTGCGCATCGGCCCGACGCGTTCAAACGGCTCGAGCACTTGTTGAAACCTCCGGGTAGGTCGCTGATGAGTGTCCGCGGCAACGCGGCGCCTAGAGGAATGACCGCACACGACAGAATTCGGCTTACAGGTCCTTTTGCCGAGATTTCTGGCGAACCACAATCAGCCCCGGCCGGGAGAGCTTCCCCGCCGGGGCTGGCCATTTTGCGGCATATATTTGGCGGTGTCTTTATCGTTGTCTTCGCACAAATGTTGGGTGCCCCAGGTCCCGTTTCTGGGACCTGGGATAGCACGAACCCTGACAAGCGGGCTCGCTCTCTCGCTATACGATGAAGAGATGCTGCGAGTAAAACTGCTGGAGAAAAACGCGCGGATGCCGGTGGTTGCCCATCCTGGCGAAGACCTTGGCTATGACGTGTTTGCGCTCGAAGGCGCTGTCCTGGCCCCGCATGCCACGGTGAAGGTGAGGACGGGCATTGCCGTCGAGGCCCGTCATCCCGCCACAGGCGATCCGCTGGGATTGCTGGTGCGCGACCGCTCATCCATGGCCGCGCGCGGCATTGCCACCACTGCCGGTGTCATCGACGCCGGCTACCGCGGCGAAATCCTCATTCTGATGACCAACTTTGGCGAGACAGCCGTCGAACTCAAGGCCGGCGAAAAGATCGCGCAGATGATTCCCGTCCCCATTCTCACAGGTCCTGTCCAAAAAGTAGAAAGTCTTGAAGACTCGGCCCGCGCGGAGAAGGGTTTTGGCAGCTCGGGGCGGTGACGAAAAGTTTGGCGACAAGAACTCGAGGTATCCCAGGTCTGAAAATCCAGACCTGGGGCACCCAGCTTACGTTGGACAACTCGCCGTCAGCTAAATCAACTCCGTGTGCCCGGTGATGCTCAGTTCCTTCACAATCTTGCCCACATCCTGCGAGTGATCGCGGTGGACGATCAGCAGCGCATCCTCGGTATCCACGATCACCAGGTTCTCAACCCCCACCAGAGCCACGAACTTCTTGGGGCTGTAAATGTAGTTGTTCCCTGCATCCAGCGCCATGTGGCCATCGGATTCGGCAACGTTGCCCTCACCGTCTCCGCGCAGCCGGGTCTCAAGCTGGTACTCGTAGAGTGAAGCCCACGAGCCCAGATCGTTCCAACTGAATTCAGCCGGCAGGCAATACAGATGCGACAGGTGCTCGCCCTTGGCGCTGCGCGGCTCCAGCACCGCGTAATCCACGCTGATGTTTTCGCACTTCGGATAGAGGGAGTGAAAGACTTCTTCAAACTGCGGGGTGCCGTATGAGGCGGCAATCCCCTCCAGCAGCGGAGCGGTTTCCGGCAGGTGCTCGCGGACGGCGTTTGCCAGCGTGCGCGCCGACCATAGAAAAATGCCCGAATTCCAGTAGTAGGTGCCCGCGGCCACAAACTCCTCGGCGCGGTTCTGGTTAGGCTTCTCAATAAATCGCCGCACGTGCAGGGCGGCATCGTCGCGGGTAAAGTCGCCGGTCTCAATGTAGCCGTATCCGGTTTCTGCGCGGCTGGGCTCAATGCCCAGCACTACCATGTTGTCGCCCGAAGTGGCTACTGTAATCGCTTTCTGCAGAGTCCGCAGGAAGCGCGGCTCGTCTGAGATCACGTGGTCTGACGGAAAGATGCCCAGCACCGCCTCGGGATTCTGCTTTTCGATCAGGAAGGCCGCCAGGCCGCAGGCAGGCGCGGTGTTGCGTGCCACAGGTTCCTGCACGATTTGCGCGTCGGGCAAGCCGGGCAACTGGTCGGCAATTTCGTGCGCCAGGTACTCGTTGGTGATCACCCAGGTCTGGTCCAGCGCGGCCAGCGGCTTCAGCCGCTCCACCGTCTGCTGAATCATTGAGCGCTCGCCATCGAGCGCAAGAACCTGCTTGGCGCGGGCACGGCGCGAACGGGGCCAGAAGCGCGTACCGCTGCCTCCGGCAAGAATAACGGGACGAAAATCGACGGGCTTTGACATTGAAGTGACATCCTACCCGACAAGCGCCACCTTTGCCCAGTACCGCCATCACCTTTTTCGTGAAAAACGCCCCGGCTGCGTTTTGCAGGCCGGGGCGCGGATAAATTCTCAAATTGCGGTACTGCAGTTTCAGCGAAACCAAACTTCGGACGGCTTGTTCCAGCCGCGATGCCGGGTGCCCCAGGTCTCGATTTTGAGACCGGGGATAGCACGAAGCCCAATCAGATCGGAGAGATTTCTGCGGTCAGGCTGCCTAGCTCAGGTTCCCCAGGAACTCCGCCATCCGCCGGATGCCTTCGTCGATATTCTGCTTGGTCACCGGGTAGGAGATGCGGATATGCTCCGCGGTCCCAAACGCCTCGCCGGGCACCGTCACCACTTGCGCCTCGTGCAGCAGGCGGGTCGCCAACTCGGTCGCAGTCTTGATGCCGCCCTTCCCGATAAAGGCAGAAATGTTGGGGTACACGTAGAATGCGCCTTCGGGCTTTGTGCAGGTAACGCCGGGAATCGTCGCCAACTTGCCCAGCATGTAGTCGCGCAAGTCAATGAACTCGGCGCGGAACTCGCAAACGCAATCCTGCGGGCCGGCCAGGGCGGCAATGGCCGCCTTTTGCACCATGCTGGCGGCGTTCGACGTGGATTGCGATTGCAGCTTGCTCAGGTTGGCCACCACCTGCTTTGAAGCCAGAGCGAAACCGGCGCGCCAGCCAGTCATGGCGTAGGTCTTCGAGAGCGAGCCGAGCACCACGATGTGTTCCTTGGCCCAGGAAAACGAGCCCCCGGAGACAGGTTTGCCGGCATAGTTCAGGTACACGTAGCACTCGTCCAGAAGCAGGAAAATTCCGCGGTCGTGCGCCAGGTGGACAATGCGCTCCAGGTCCTCTGCCGACACCACCGACCCCGCCGGGTTCGACGGCGAGTTGAGGATGATCGCCTTGGTTTTCGGAGTAATCGCCTTTTCAATCGCGTCGGCCGTGATGCGGAAGTTCTCCGCCTCTTTGGTCTCCAGAAACACGACCTTGCCGCCGGCGTACTGGATGATGTCTTTGAAGCTCACCCAGTAGGGCACGGGCAATATCACTTCGTCCCCGTGGTCCACAAGGATCTGCAGCGTGTTGAACAGCGCCAGTTTGCCGCCGGTGGTAAAGATGGCCTCGTCCAGTCCGTAGTTCGACCCGAAATCCGTGGCATGCCTGTCCACAATGGCTTTGCGCACATCGGGAATGCCGGGCACCACAGTGTACCGCGTGAAGTTGGCGTCGATGGCCGCAATGGCCGCGTCCTTGATGTGGCGCGGCGTGGAAAAGTGGGGCTCGCCGGCCCCGAAGTCGACCAGGTTGGCGCCTCCAGCCCGCAGCTTGGCCGCTTCGGCGGCTACAGCCATGGTGGCGGAGACTTCAATGCGGCCGATGCGGTCGGCAAAGACTTTGGCAGGGGCGGAAACGGTCATAGTGCATTTATCTTTACAGATTTCCCGGGAATGGCGAAACCTAAAAAACCGACCGCTGAGTTAGCCGAACCGGCCTACCACCCTCTGGTACGGATTCGGGAAGGGACGAAAAGCGTGGATAAGATGAAGTATGGCGTCCTTTAACTCCATCCCTGAGTACCCAACCAACCGCCGGCGCTTTCTCAAAACGGGCCTTATAGCGGCTGGTGGACTTGCCTTGTACTCCGGCGAGGGGGAGCGGCATTGGATTGAAGTCTCCCGGCTGGAGATTCACCTGCGCAACCTGCCCCGCGCCCTGGATGGTCTGAAAATCGCGCAATTGAGCGATATCCACCTGGATGAGTACACCGAGCCGTTTTTCCTTAGGCACGCCATTCGCCGGGTCAACGAGTTGAAGCCGGATTTGGTGCTTCTTACTGGAGATTTTGTCAGTTATGGCCCCCGGTCCTTCGATTTTGCCGTTGGAGCGGCCTGGCATTGCGCGAATCTATTGCGCGAACTGGAGTGCCGCCAGATGTATGCGGTGCTGGGCAATCACGACGTGATGGTTGGAGGTCGCAAAGTGACGAACGCGCTGACCGCCAACGGAATCCCTGTCCTTGCCAATACGCATGTGCCGTTTGAGCGGGCAGGTTCGCGGATCTGGCTGGCAGGAGTGGATGACCCTGTGCTTGGCAGCCCCGACCCGGAGCGGGCCATTCCCCCATCGATCCGCGGCGTAGAGCACGAACCGGTGGTCCTTCTTTGCCACGCGCCAGACTACGTTGACCATCTTCTGGCGCGCCCGGTAGGCAGCGCAGTCGATCTCGTATTGAGCGGGCACACGCACGGCGGCCAGGTTCGCGTCCCGCTGGTGGGCGCTCTTGAACTACCCGAGATGGGCAAAAAGTACATCGAAGGCTTGTTCGCGCTGGGCAGCCTGCAACTCTACGTCAATCGCGGCATCGGAACGGTTGGACTACCCTTCCGGCTCGCCTGCCCGCCAGAGATTACGCTGCTCACATTACGCTCCGCCGCATGAGGCGGACCGCCTGCCCCCGTGAAGGCAGCGCGGTCCATCCATTTTCCTCTTCCGGATTCCAAAGGCCGGGTTAGAATACGGTGGTTGCCGCACCTTGCGGTGCTGCTCCGTCCGGTCGAACTTCTCCGCTCGTCCAGGGTTCTTCTAATCCAAAATCTCCGGAGGTCTCCCATGCGCCTTAAACTCCGAGCGTTAACTACGCTTGTTTGCACACTCCTCCTCGCTGTTTGCCTGGCCCAGGCCGACACCTGCGCGCAACTGATGAGCGCGAAAGGGCGCGGGCTCAACTACGTAGCATTGAAGACCGCGCTGCAACAAGTTGTTCCCGCCACTTCGCCATCCACTACGCCGAATGGCGGACTGGGCTTCCCCATGTGGCTCACGCTGGTCGACGGCAGCGGCGTTGTCTGCGCGGTCGTCACCTCGCTCGACGGCGCCAAAAAGAACGCTGACGTAACGGCAGACATATGGCTGGGTAGCCGCGTCATCTCCGCGCAAAAGGCCAACACGGCTAACTCCTTCGCCACCGGCCTGTTGGCGCTTTCAACCGCCAACCTCTACGCCGCCGTGCAGCCGGGCGGAAGCCTCTTCGGCCTGCAGGCCAGCAATCCCGTGGATGCCCATGAGGCCTACCAGGGCAATGCGGCGAACTTCGGGACGCCGGAGGATCCCCTGGTCGGCGCTCGCGTGGGCGGTGTGAACGTCTTTGGCGGAGGGCTCGCTCTCTACTTCGGTGGCAAGAAGGTTGGAGCCATTGGCGTTTCGGGCGATACATCCTGCACCGATCACGTGGTGGCCTGGAAGGTTCGTACCCTGCTCCATGGCGGAACGGTACCGGTGAACAGCGCATTCGACAAGATGATTCAGGACATCACCTTCGACCCAACTACAGGCCTGGTGATAAAAGCCAGTGCCAGCGGATTTGGCCACCCAACATGCCTCAACAATCCCACATCCGCAAACAGCGGTGGATCGATCGTCGAGTGAGGAACCTGTCCGGACACCGCGCAAGCGTCATTGAATGCGCCTCGCTTCACCGCATGAGCGCATTCTTGCTTCTGCTTTAGCTGCTCCGTGCCCATCCATTCCGCGTTTTCTGCGGAATGGGTGGGATGCCAACAAGATTTCAATCCACACTATTTGCGAAAATGATCCAGTGCCTTGTCTCAGAAGTTCGCAGCAATAAAATTGCTGTCATCACGATAGCGATCATCCTGAGCGAAAGGGGCCCCAAGCGTACCTCAGCTTGGGGTGCTGAGTCGAAGGATCCGCGGTTGTTTTTCGAACAATTTCTGAGATAGGATTCTAGTCTGAGGTCTGGGCAGAACCTGTAGTGGAGTCCCCCATCCACAGCCTGAGATTGCCAGCCACTACGAGCAAAAAAGCCACGTACAGCAAACTCAGATCGCGCAATTCCCCCGGCCAGCAAAAAAGAAAGTAGAGCGGAAGATTGATTGCCGCCGCTATCTGCCCGTGCCGCCGAATCATCCTCGGCAAATGTCCCCACGCCCGCCAAACAGTCCAGGCCAGCAGAAGCATGGGCCCGACGGTGTATGCCTTCGGGGTCTGCACGCCGTAGGTCTTCTCCGCACCGAAAAGCAGATTCCTCGGGTGCATAAAATACTCCAACTGGTCCCGCCAATGCACCTCCATGGCGCCGCCCGGATTATGCGCAAACCCGCTCCTGATCGCGAGGCAGACCGCAGCGCAGGCCAGGCAAAGAACGCAGATGCCCACGGCGGCGCCCAGGCGACTGCTCCGCCGCCGCAACAGCGGATAGAGCGCGGGAACGAACAACAGGAAAGACTCCTTGTTCCAGGTTCCCAACACGGCAATGGGCAAAATCCACCACCAGTCAAACTTCAGCGCCACCCACGTCGCCAGCGCAAAAAACGCAAGCTCCGGATAGTCGTAGAAATACCCCCCGCAGCTTTGCAGATAGGGAACCAGCAAAATGACGATCACGGGCGCAATCACCGCCGCCGGCAGCGGCACCTGCATCGCGCGGCACACCAGGTGCATGGCGTAAACCCCAAGCAGCGCGAACCCGAATGTTGCGAGATAGACCAGCAGGTAGCGGAAAAAATACACCGGGTTCTCGGCCGTCGGGGAGTCGAAAAAGGCGTCCTGCTGCGCCTCCGTCCCCAGCGCTTGATGGCCGTACAACCAGGTCTTGATTTGTGCCGGCGCCGCATGGTCAATCCAGTTTGCGGCCGATGGCAGCAGTTGCCGGTAAACATAGGGCCGGTGCGCTGTTCCGTCCACCATCATCTCGAAGTGGAATCGCAGATCTTCGCCGGCCATGCCGTCCTCGCCAAAGTGCCACTTGTCGTAGTAGCCGTTGAATGAGGCCGAGGCGGCCACGAAATACACGACAAAGCAACAGACCCTGAAGTAAATGCGGGATGCGAGAGGTTTCTGGGTCATGACGCCTCGCCTCGTTCGCTATGGCCAGGCAGCAGCCTCTTCAAAAGCTGTCTCACGGCGTAACAAGCTGGCAGCAGAATTGCCCACTGCACCGGGATGCGGTAGCGCTCGTTGTAGGCCGCGATGTAATAGATCACAGGAAAGGTCGTCAGCCACACCACAAAAATCAGGCATGCGGCGCGATTTCTTCTCCACATCACCACAAGTCCCGCAAGCGCCGCAATCGATGCCAGGGAAACAATGGCGTCGCGCAGCACAGAATGAGCCTCAGGATCGCGAATCTCCGCCTGCTCAGACTCCAGCAACGAAGGCAGCCAGAAGGCGGCAACGCGCTTTGCCGTGAGCGCCGCAAACTCGCCCGGATGGCCCTCAATCCACCCAACGGCAATATGCAGCCGCTGCTGGTTGTAGGCCACCTCGCCCAGTTCGGCCACACGCGAGACCTCACCAAAATTTTCGTTGGGGTGGTGCTGCGCAAAGCAGCCGTTGAGTTGATTGATCTCAAAAGAGAATGAAGCGCAGGAGTTGTTTGAGATCTCAAGTTCCAGGCCCAGGTTGTCCCGAACCAGCACCAGCCGATGGAATCTATGATAGTTGCGCAGCGTCCACGGCGCCAGCATCAGAACAGGCACCAGCACAAGCACCAGCGTTTGCACCCGCGTTTGAGTGCCCGCCAGGTGAACCAATACAACCCACGCCGCCAAAGCCAGCAACGCCACGGGGCAAAGCAGTATCAACCCGCCCCACAGCGCGGCGCACACAACGAGCCAAACCGTCTGCAGCTTTCGGCGCAGCGCGGCGTACGCCAGAAACGTAAGCACCATGATCAGCACGCCGGTGTAGTTCTGCTCCCACACAATCTCCCGAGGCACCCGCGCCACGAGCCACAATACGGATGCGCCTACTCCCGTATAAAAGCCCAGTCCGAGGTACCTGGCCAGCAACGGCATGAGGCAGATTTGAAAAACAACAATCAGCGTGGCCCACTGTGCCATCGTGGTGTAAGCCGCCTGCTCATTGCCGGCATGCGAAATGATAAATGCCAGAAAAGCTGGGAACGCCGGGGCCAGAAGGGCTGAAGGGCCAGTCGCAAATGTCCCAAATGGATCGGCAAAGCCCCGATGATGCGCGAGCGATGAGGCCAGCGCCAGCGACTCGTAGCCGCACTGGCTCAACGGCGGCAAATTAGAGTAGTGGGGCACCGGGTACAGCACAAGCGTGGCAACCGCCAGCAGCGCTAGGACTGCGCCAGAGATGACATGACGTGGCTGCATCTTTACCGGGACCACCTTCGAGAGCATCTTCGTTTTTGCTATAGACTTCTGTGCCCCATCCATTCCGCGTTTTCAGCGAAATGGATGGAATCCCGCAAACCCCAACCACCCCGTTCATCGGCAGCACCTTCACTCGCAGAGGCGAGATATGTCCGCAGATGAACGCCGCAAGTGCCTCCCGGAGGGAGACAGGGATAATAGCCCAGGGCAATCGAAGCGCGGCCCTGGGAAAAGCCAATTCCACAAAAGCTGGGTGCCCCATCCATTCGCCGTCTTTCTGGCGAATAGGTGGGCACCCACAAAACTCAAATAGCCCCGTTCATCAGGTGCGCGGTTCAGATCTGGCCAATGCGGCTGCGCAAACGCTTCAGCACGTTCGGCGGCACCAGCCCCGTCACGTCGCCGCCAAAACTGAAAACTTCCTTCAGCATCCTCGAACTGATAAAGGAATAGCGTCCGGCGGGCTGAAGGAATACCGTCTCGATTTCGGGAGCCAGCCGCCGGTTCATCAGCGCCATCTGGAACTCGTACTCGTAATCCGAGATGGCGCGAATGCCGCGCAAGATGGCCGCGGCGCCCTGCTGGCGCGCGAACTCCACCGTCAGGCCGTCAAAAGTCGCCACCGAGACGTTAGGTAGCCCGGACGTCACTTCCTGCAGCATCTCTACCCGCTCCTGCACCGAGAACAACGGATTCTTGCCCGGATTGTTGAGAACGGCGACGATCAGGTGCCCGAACAGCTTGGCTCCGCGCTGTATGAGAT
>Ga0118677_10013990_pt1 | contig 11430 bp, 11 predicted proteins | sample AliMusrvi5mmetaG_FD_86154 | JGI IMG/M metagenome (GOLD analysis project Ga0118677, IMG submission 86154) | reverse complement strand
GATTTACCTCTGCAAGTGGAACAGCGTATTTTGGTTACTATATTTACAATGGTTCTGCTGTAGGTCAAATTACTTCTACAGGTTCAGTAACACTATTTACTTCTTTATCAGACCAACGATTAAAAGAAAACATTGTTGATGCTGGTTCAGGTCTTGCTAAATTAGCTAATATAAAAGTTCGCAGTTTTGATTGGAAAACAAACCAAGAAAAAACAGCCTTTGGTTTAATTGCTCAAGAACTAAATAATAATGCTCCTGAATGTGTGGTTGCTGGCATAGACAAGGAAGATGGCACAATAGATAAACCTTGGCAAATTGATGCTTCTCCTTTAATTCCAGCCATGATTAAAGCAATCCAAGAATTAAATACTAAATTTGATGCTTATGTTGCATCTCATCCATAAGGAAAAATGTAATGTCACTACAACAGATTAACTATACACAAATTCGTGGAGGCACCCCAAATGTTATGGATTTTGGCGCTGTAGGCGATGGTATTACTGATGATACAAGCGCATTTACTCTTGCCCAAGCAGCAGGTAATTATGTATTTGTTCCGTCTGGAATGAATTGCAAAGTACAATCTGGTTTAAATTATTGGCAATTTTATGGTCAAGGCAATGTTTTTGAACCTGGGCGTCAATGGGCATTAAATCCTTTTCCTCAAACTGGGGATATGTCTAAAACATATAACCCCACTACTTATGGTACATACGAAACTGCTGCGGCACAAAGTATTACAGCTAATAGTGGGCAAGCACAATTAAAAACAAATACTCAAATTTTAGGTACAAATACTTTAGGGTTAGCCACTACTTATTTGGCTCGTGACCATGTAGGTCAATATATTTCTTCTTATTCTTTTATTCCTCTTGTATTAAGTGGTACTGTTACTTATACATCAACAACAGTTACAAATAGTGCTGTAAATAGCACAATTAAACCTGGTATGATTATTGATGTACAAGGCTCTACTGTTTATACAGGAATGGTTCAATCAGTAAGTGGGACAATTATTACTGTTGATGGTTGGTACACACAAACATCAGGAACTTTAGCTACCCCTCCTAATAATTCTACTGCACTTGTTAACCCAAATACTAAAGTTTTTGGTCAAAACATTGTTGTAAGTGCTTCAGGAAATGGTACAACAACAGGAGCAAATACATTTTCTGCTATAGAATTTGATTTATCTACACCTACTTCTTCATCTCCTAATTCAGGATGTTGGGGTATTGATATGTCAGTAACAAGTGGTTACTTAGACATTGGTTATCAAATGCGTGGAAAACGTAATATTTCTTACTTTTCTAATAACGCTGGTGGCGCTGGTCTTTATGGATTTAGGTCTGATGGCGATAACTATGCGGTTCAAGTAAATGACCCAACTATATCTGCTATTTCCGTTACTAAATTAGGTACTGCCGTATTTAACGTAGGGCCAGACGGAACAACGCAAATAGGCGGTATGCTTACTAACGGTGTTGCGCCAGCGCAAGTTACAACTGCGTTTGCAAACGTAGGACAACCTTTTACCGCCAATCAATACGGTGGCTTATATTACATAACTGGATTTAACATATCAGGTGGAGCGCAAGCTAAGTTTGTATTAGCAGTTAATAGCTCAGGTGTTAGTTCTGTATTTAGTTTAGATTCAACTGGACTTGGTATTTCATTTCAAACGGCAAGTAATTATTTACAAATTAAAACAACTTCTGGAACATTTCAATTTGTTGCTTTTCAAATTTATTTGTAAGAGAATTAAATGAATACATACACTTGGAAAATTGAAGCGCAGGCAAACCCCACAACAGGTAGCGGGTTGCCTTGGGCTGAATAATGACCCAACTGCTCTATACCGAACAAAAGGCAAAGTTATGAACTATAAATGGTCAATTATTGATATATCAGCCATTGATGGTTTGATTACTCATGCCAAATACAAAGTAGAACTTTCTGATCAAGATCAAATTGTAGAAACTGAAGGAAACTGGTGGTTTGCTAATCCAGTTGCTAAAGTTCCTTTTGAACAAGTAACAGAAGAAATGGTGGCTTCTTGGATTGAACAAGAAACTATGAAAGACGGCATAAACCTTATAAAATCTAGGTTAGAAGAACAGTTAAATGAGCTAAATAAAGCACAATCTGTTGTTGCACCTTGGTTGCCTCAAGTATTTACGCCAAACAATTAGGAGCTTATATGGCAGTTAACCTTTCACCTATTGGTGGCGCAGGATGGCAATTTTTTGATAATGATGGAGTTCCTTTATCAGGTGGCCTTATTTACACCTATTTGGCAGGAACTTCCACTCCGCAAGCTACTTATACGTCTGCATCTGGAACTATTCAAAATTCAAATCCTATCGTATTAAATTCTGCTGGCAGACCTCCAAGTGAAATATGGCTTTCAAGCGGTGTTTCATATAAATTTGTATTGCAAACTGCTGCTTTTGTTCAAATTTGGAGCATGGATAACATCCAAGGACTTCCTTCTGTTGGTCAAGAAGGATATATAACAGCGACTCAAGGTCAAACTGTTTGCACAGTACCATTTACTTATTTGTTGGGATCAAATTCTTTGTATGTTTTTGTAAATGGATCAAAACAAGTTAATACATTAAATTACAATGAAACAAATACATCAACTGTTACATTTATTAGCGGTTTAAATGTTGGAGATATTGTGGAGTTTGTTCAATGACAAAGCCTATTGATATTATTAGCAGAGCATTAAAAGACATTGGTGCATTAGAAGCTGGAGAAGTTCCAACGGCTGATTCTGCTCAAGATGCTTTTGATATGCTTAATGACCTGATTGATCAATGGTCAAACGAAGATATGATGGTGTTTAACACTACAGAAATTATATTTCCTTTGATTTCTGGTCAAGTTCAATACACCATTGGCCCTAATCCATCAACTGCAAATTACATTGGAGCATCATTTACAGGCTCAATTACAGGAAATGTTTTGACTGTTACTGGTCTTACAACTGGTGCAGTAGCTCAAGGACAGACCTTAAAAGGCACAAGTATTGTTGCTGGCACTAAAATTGTTGAATTTATTACTGGTGCTGGCGGTCAAGTAAATGAAGTTGGTACTTATCGACTTAACATTACTTATCCAACTCCAGTAGCTTCTCAACTTATTACTGCTTACTATCAAAAACCATTGTTTATTGATCAAGCTTATGTAAGGGTAAACACTCAGTCAAATGGACAAGCTGTTCCTAATGGTGGTTTAGACTATCAAGTAGCTGTTTTATCTTTGGATAATTACAATCAAATTGGTTTAAAGACTTTAAACGGCCCTTGGCCTAAAGCTCTTTATTACAATCCTAATGCTGATACTGGTAACGTCTTTGTATGGCCTAATCCAAGCCAAGGTGAGATGCATATGTTCTCATCTACCATTTTCAGCAACTATGAAACCTTATATGATGATATTGTGCTTCCACAAGGCTATTCAATGGCTCTTAGATGGAATTTAGCAGAACGATTAATGCCTATGTATGGCAAAGTATCTCAAATACAAATATCAATGATTAATGGCTATGCAGCACAGTCTAAGTCTACAATTAAGCGTAACAATATGAAACCTATAGCTGCTGCTGGCTATCCTGATTCTATGTTGGTTGGCAGAGCAAAAGACGCTGGATGGATTTTAAGCGGTGGATTCTTTAGGTAAAAATTATGACAAATATTGCTATATCACAACTTCCAGCAGTTACTTCTGCTACAACAGCAGATTTAATTCCTATAGTTCAAAATGGAGTAACAAGTCAATTAACTAATGCTTTGTTGTTTACAAGTTCTAATATGACTGCTCCTATTTTAGGAATACCAGCAAGCGGAACATTAACAAATTGCATAGGATTACCTATTACTACTGGTGTTTCAGGTCTTGGTTCTAATGTTGCTACTTTCTTAGCGACCCCTTCAAGTGCTAATTTAATTTCTGCCGTTACTGATGAAACTGGAACTGGAAGTTTAGTATTTGCAAATACTCCTACTTTAATTACTCCAATTTTAGGAACGCCTACAAGTGGCGTTTTAACAAACTGTACTGGTAGCCCAACTTTTACTAATGTTAAATATTCAGGATTAATTGCAACTACAGCAGCAGCCCCGACTATTGCAAGTGCTACTACTATTGCTCCTACCGAACCTATTACATTTATATCTGGAACAGCAGCAATCGTTACTATTACTGCACCTAGCCCTATTTCTAGCGGTGGTGGTCAAATTACATTAATTCCAACTGGTGTATTTACAACTACCAATGCTGGAAATATTGCAATAGCAACTACAGCAGTTGTTGGCAAAGCATTAATAATGACTTTTGATGTAACTACTACTAAATGGTATCCATCTTACTAATATGGCAGATTTTGGATTCGTAGGAAGTTCTTACACAGCTCCGTCAATCTATCAAGATGACCAAGAGTGTATTAACTTTTATCCTGAAATCGACCCTACTAAACCACAAGGTTCTAGGGGTGTAATAGCTTTATATCCAACGCCAGGGCTTGTTGCTAAATACAATTTAGTATCAGCAGAAGTTCGTGGTATGAGAGCCTTGTCAGGCGGTCAATATTTAATTGTAGTAAGTGGTTCAACTGTTTATTCAATTAATACAAGTGATGTAGTAACTGTTGTAGGTACTTTAGCAACCTCTAGCGGTTATGTATCAATTACAGACAATCAAACAACTAATAATGGTTTAACTGCTTATATAGTAGATGGGCCTAATCGTTATACATGGGTTGCTAAAACAAATGTATTTTCTACTTTAGCAAGTTCAGATGGGCCTTGGTCAGGGGCTACAGTTTGCGGAGTAATGGATAACTACATTATTTATAATGAGCCTAATACGCAAAACTTTGCCTGTACTGATTTAGGGGTAACTACTAGCTCTGCAAGATATGGTACTAAAGATGGTTCTCCTGATAATCTTGTTTCTATTATTATTGACCATCGTCAAATTTTCTTATTAGGCGAAAATACTTCAGAAGTATGGGTAGACGTAGGGAATACCATTAATGGTCTTACTACTTTTCCTTTTGGTAGGGTTTCAGGAACTTCAATGCAACATGGAGTTGCAGCAGCATTTTCAGTAGCTAGATTTGCAGAACAGTTTATGTTTGTTAGCCAAGATACTAGAGGTCAAGCTATTATTGGTGCAGTAAATGGATATTCATTTCAAAGATTGTCAACTCATGCAGTAGAACAAACTTTAATTGGGATTAATTTAAGCGATGCTATTGCTTATACTTATCAAATTGAAGGACATGAATTTTATGTAGTAACTTTCCCATCCATTGATTTGACATGGGTTTATGATTTAGTTACTCAAATGTGGCATAAATGGTTATATTGGGAAAATGATGGTTTTCATCGTCATCGCTCTAATTGCGCTGCTTTTTTCAATGGAATGAATTTAGTAGGCGATTATGAAAATGGTATTGTTTATCAATTACAAAACGATATTTATACCGATAATAACAATACCATTCGCAGAATTAGACGTGCGCCCCATATTGTTGCTGATTTACAAAGAGAATATTTTTCTGAATTACAAATTCAATTTCAGCCAGGCGTAGGTTTATCTAATACGCCTGGTTATGAAGCGCAAGATTTAATGACTGAAAATGGTTCATTTTTATGGACAGAAGATGGTGAATATTTAACTACCTCTGGTTATCTTGCAACGCCTGGTTATGACCCACAAGCTATGCTTAAATGGTCAAATGATGGCGGTTCAACTTGGAGTAATGAACATTGGACTTCAATCGGTAAAATAGGTCGCTATCAAAATAGAGCTATTTGGCGTAGATTAGGATGGGCTAGGGATAGAATTTATGAAGTTATGATTACTGACCCAGTTAAAGCGGTAATTGTATCGGCTAATCTTAAAGGTGAGGGAGCTGATAATTAATGGCTAATACAAATCTTAATTGGCCACAATGCCCTTTTATAGATGACAACACTAAACAACCATCTAGACCTTGGCTTTTATGGTTACAAAATCCGTCTGTCAACTCGATTTCAACCAATACTGCATTGGGCGCAATCTATGGTGGAACGGATAACGATACAACCCCTGAAGATGGGGAATTGTTAATTGGCAATGGTGGAACAGGGTACAACGTTAATAGATTAACGGCTGGAACAGGCATTACTATTGTAAATAGCCCTGGTAATATTGCAATATCATCAAATCTTGGTTTAACGCCTGGAACTTATGGTTCAGCTTCACAAGTTCCTGTTTTTGTAGTAAATACGTTAGGAAACCTAGCTTCTGTAACAAATACCACTATAGCCATTACTTCAAGTCAAATTAGCGGAACGATTGATATTACTAATGGCGGTACAGGGGCTACAACAGCTTCAGGAGCTAGAACTAATTTAGGATTAGGTAGCGGTTTATCTACTACTATTACAACTGCTAAATTGACTTCTTTAGGCTCAAATGGAAGCATGACATTCGTAAATGGCATATTAACTGCACAAAGTCAGGCAACATGAACAATATTATTGAACAAATGGGTATTCCTAGCAAAGAACAGATTGAAAAATTACAATCTGAAATGGCTAAAATGCCTCAAGTTGAACTTGAAACTGAACATTATTTTAGCGGTGGGATGTATTGCCGTAAATTAATTAGACCTGCCGGAACTTTAATAGTTGGAAAAGTCCATTTAAAAGACCATTTTTTTATGTGCGCTAAAGGCGAGATAATTGCTTGGAGTGAAAAAGGTATGAAAACATTAAAAGCGGGCGATATAATTGAGTCTAAACAAGGCACTAAACGAGTTACTTATGCGGTAACAGATGCCATTGGGATTACTTTTCATAAGACTGATAAGACTGATTTAGATGATATTGAAGCAGAATTAATTGAACCCGATGCTACTGCATTATTTGATTCTAGTAATAAATTAATTGAAAAACCAATAATGGTTTTGGAAGGAATATTATGAGTTGGGTCGGAGTCGCAATAGCAGGTGGTACGATTATTGGTGGATATTTATCCAGTCAAGGTCAACAAAACGCTGCCAATACACAAGCTAATGCAGCGCAAGCTCAACAAGGCAATTTATTGGCTGCTGGGCAACAAGCCTCACAGCAATTTACCCCTTATGCTGGTGCTGGAACTACTGCTTTATCTAACTTAGCTTCTAATAATGCGTATTTCAACAAACAATTTACTAATGCTGATTTAAATGCTAATTTAGCACCTAATTACGCATTTATGCTTAATCAAGGTCAAGGCGCTACTATTGAAAACGCTAACGTAGGCGGGGGTGGTTCTAACGTCAATTTGGCAAATCAGCAATTTACGCAAAATTATGCCCAAAATGCTTATCAAAACGCATTTGCTAATTTTCAAGCCCAGCGTGGCAATATAAATACCATGAATATGAATCAAGCCCAATTAGGTCTTGCTGGTGCTACTGGTTCTGCTAATGCTCAATTAGGTACTGCTACAAACGTGGCTGGATTAGGAATTGGCTCTGCAAATGCTAGTGCTGCAAGTCAAATTGCACAAGGTAATATTTATGGTGGCGCTGCTAATACTTTAGGCAATATTGCATATATGGGCGCACAAAATAATTTAAGTCAAACGCAAAATCAACTGAGTGCCGGTGGATATGGCAGTAATGCGGTTAGTAATTTTATGAATAATCCGTCTACTAATCCAAATTCATCTTCATTTATTGGCCCTCAAATAGCTTAGGAATAATTATGGCAATTTCAACAGGCTCAGTTTCAGTTCCACAATTAGGTGGTGCTGGAGGTATTAACTCAGATATTTACGGCAATAAAGAAGCGCCTAAAGGCATGACATTGCTAGAATTGCAAAACCTCAGTAGAGGTAATATTGCATTGCAAAAAGAAAGAGAATTATTGCAACCTAGTATTGAAAAAGGAAAATCTGAGGCTGAATTAGCCAAAACTACAGCATCAAAAGCAAAATTAGGATTAGATAGCGATTTTGCAGGGAAAATGCGTCAGAATCAAGTTGCATTATTAAATAATCCCATTTTTGTTCGTGCTGAACAAGACCCTGTTTATGCTCAGGCTCACCTTGCTGAAATGCACGATTTAATTAGCAAACAAAAAGAATCTGCTATTGAAATGGGTTTAGACCCTGCTAAAGCAGAACAATTAAATGCTCCTTACCATGTAGCCCTTGATTCAAGCAAAGGTCAAGGCGGTAGGCAGTTTATGAAAACTAGGCTGATTGCAGGATTAGATACGCAAGCACAAGCAGCATTGCAACCAGGTCAATACTATGAAGCTGCACCTACAGCACAACAAGAGCCTTCTGGAGTTTCTGGCGGTCAAGCACAAACTGGTGGAACACAACCACAACAAACGCAACTAACACAACCACAGCCAACATATAGTCAACCAGAAAAACTACAATATCAACCATTGGTAGCCGGTCAACCTAGAGCGCAACTTCCAAGCGAAGCTAAAGATACTACAGAAGGCCAAAATTACAGAAGTGGATTGATTAATCGTCAATCAACATTAGTAACCGATAAGCGAAATGTTGATGAAGTAATTAAAACTGCTAATGAACTTGAAAAGTCATGGGTTCCAACTTCAGGGCTTTTAGGTTCTGCATATCGTCATGTTGCTACATGGGCGGGTGACCCTACTTATAAGCAATTAAGCAAAGATTTAGCCAATGTTCAAATGGCTAATATTAAAGCTCAAGGCGGTTCATTGGATACTGTTGCAGGGCAACAATTATCAAAAATGGCAAATGGAGATGAAACTTATCCCCCTTCTGTATTAATGAATATTGCTGCAAGAGCAAAAGCTGATATGACTAATATTGATGCTCAAGCAAAAGCAGCTCAAAAATTTAGCGATAGATTTGGCGATAACAACATGAAATCATTTCAGCAAATGTGGTCTAAAAATGCTGATTCTAAAATTTTTGAAGTAATGAGTATTGCAGAAGATAAAAACCTTTCTGCGCAAGAAAAGAAAAAGATTGTTGATAATTTATTGGGTGATGACCCAAAACAACGTCAAGAATTTAATCAAAAATATCAAAATATTTTAAAGTTGCAACAAACTGGAACTCTTTAAATGGATGATGTTAGCTCGCTAATTCTTGGTGAACAACCAAAACAAAAATATTCTGTTAAAGATGTGCAGAATATGGTTTATGGTCAAGAAAGTTCTTATGGAAAAGCTGATACTAGCAAACCAAATTATGCTGGCGCACAAGGACCAATGCAAGTTACTGGAAAAACTTTTGAAGGATTAAAACAAAAAGGTTTAATTCCTAAAGAATATAATATTTCAAATCCAGAACATAATATTGCTGCTGGAAATGCTTTAATTGCAGATGCTTATTCCCGACATGAGGGTGATGTAGATAAAGTATTGGCAGAATATTATGCTGGACCTAAAGCTATTTCAAAAACTGGCGAAATATCAACAAGCATGAAAGATTTAAAAAATCCTAATGCGCCTAATGTTGGTCAATATATAGAACAAGCAAAATCAAAACTTCAACCTACAGATGAAGTAAGTAATTTAATTCTTGGTGGTGGTGAAGAACAAAAAACAGAACAAAAGCCACATGGATTTATGGCTGAACTTAAAAAGCCTTTAAGTGAAATGTCTTGGGAAGGCTTTAAAAAAGAATCAATTTTAGCTCCTGCTGTTGAATATACTGCTGCAAGTTTAGGATTGCCTGGTTTTACAGAAGAAGATAAAAAACTAGCTCAAGAAAAATTATTAGAAAAAGGCAAAGGTTTTTTAAAAGGTGCGGAACAATTTGTAAGAAGTCCTATTGAAACAACTAAAGCTATTGGTACTGAAATTGTTGAACATCCTGGTAAATTTGTTGGCGAAGCAATTAAAGGCACTATTTATGACCCTGAATTGGCTTTAATACCAGGCGGTGCTATAACTAAACCAACAGAAAAATTGATTGCCAAAGCTGGTGAAGTTATATCTCCAGCAATTAGAGAAATATCAGAACAATTTGCTAAAAAAGAACCTTCTATGGCTGGTGTTGGAGCTGCTGAAGTTCCTATTATTAAAAATAGAATAGAACGTGCAAAAGAATTGCCTATTCCTATTGAGCTATCTAAAGACCAAGCAACTCGCAATCCAGCAGATGTGCGTTTTGCTCGTGAAACTGCTAAAGACCCTGTATTGGGTGGTGCATTACAAGCAAAATATGCAGAAGATAACGCAAAAATACAAGCAAATTTAGATAAATTTGTTTATGATACAGGCGCAGAATTTACTGGAACAGCGCCAGGACAATTAGGTCAAATGCTTGTAAATACTATTGAACCAGTTAAAAAATCTCGTTATGCACAAGTAGAAAACGCATATACAACTGCTAGAGATGCTGGTCATATGAATCAACCTATTGATATTAATAAATTAGAAAACTATGTAGAAAAACATAGGGCAGAAGCTATTAATGCTCCTGTTCTTTCTTCAGTTGAACAAAAATTAAAATCATTAACTGAAAATGGAAAAATTGGAGAAATTTCAATTAATGACCTTGAAGAACTTAGAAAAATGACTGGAACATTAGCTCAAAGTTCTGGCCCTAATTCTCATTATGGTAAACAAGTTATTAAATTAATTGATGATTTAACAGAAGGCAAGGGCGGAGATTTATATAAAAATGCTCGTTCTTTAAATACTTCTTATATGAAAGAATTTGAAAATACTCCTGTATTAAAGCAAATTACTTCTATGAAGCCAGGCGGACAAGAACGAACTGTTGCCATTGAAAATTTAATTGATAAAACAATGTTAAAAGGTCCTGGTGACCAAGTTAAACAATTATTTACATCATTAGAGCGCATGGGGCCACAAGGTCAAAAAATGACTCAAGAATTGCGTGGAGCAGTTGCTCAAAAAATTAAAGATGAAGCAACAAAAGGGGTTGGCAGAGATATTAATGGTAAACCTTATGTATCAACTCAAGGTTTAGATAAAATTATTACTGAATTAGACCGAAGTGGTAAATTAGAATATATTTTTGGTAAAAAAGGCGCTGAACATTACAGAACTTTAAATGAAGTAACTAAAGATTTACAAACTGTTCCAGTTGGCACAACTAATCCTTCTGGCACTTCTTCAAGCATTTTAGCTGCTTTAGGTGAAATGGGCGCACAAACAGCAATGACAGGAGTTCCTATTCCAGTTGTTGCCATTGGTAAACATTTATATGGAAAACATAAAGTAAAACAAAAATTAAATAAAATAAATGAATTTATCAATTATGGAAAAGAAAAATAGGTAAATAATATGGATTGGCAGTCAGTTATTAACGTAGTAGGCGGTGCTTTACTATCCACTATGGGCTGGTTTGCCAGACAGCTTTGGGATTCTGTACAGAAACTTAAAGAAGATATTAAAAAGATTGAAATTT
>Ga0118677_10013989_pt1 | contig 11431 bp, 9 predicted proteins | sample AliMusrvi5mmetaG_FD_86154 | JGI IMG/M metagenome (GOLD analysis project Ga0118677, IMG submission 86154) | reverse complement strand
TCGCGAAGCTCTGCCGTCGTGTCGTGCGCAACGACCGTAAGTGTTGCCATATCTACAGTATGGCATGAGTGGGGCGTATTATGGAGGGGTTAGTTGGGGATGGTATAACTATATGTTCGCATGCGGAGTATTGGGTGTCAAATGCAATAACTGGGTGTTCTTGGGTTTCTGCGCCAGGATCCTCACCCCCCCCGAAGAATAGGAGGTCGCTCAAAAAATCAGGAAAAATAAAAGGCAGTGCATGGTGGTGCACTGCCTTTGGGGGGTTGCCGGGGTGATTACCGGTGAGAATCGGGAGCGAAGGAGGCGGCGTCGAGTTCTTCGAGGTCGCTATCCGGTTTGTTGCCGCTGAACCAACCCCTTTTTTCTGCGAACTTACAAAGGGCGAAACCGGCAATCGCGCCTCCTGCAATGAACAAGAAGGGACTTAGTGTCGCCATACCGGCACCGAGCCCGGAGACCCAGATTGGTTTTGCGACTGCAACGGATGCCACCTTTGCGGTAGCGCTCGTGGTGGCCGCGGCTGCACCGGTCTTTGCGATGATAAGCTTGGTCGCACCGCCCTTGGTGGCGGCCAGCCCGGCAGCTCCGGCTTTCGTGGCAGGGAGGGGTTCGATCTCCATCCCGCCGCCTTTAAGCAGTTCTGCCATGCCTTGCAATGCTACTGTCGGCATCATTTTTTACTCCGTATTGTCGGGTTAAAAACCGAAAGCGTACCGGTGCCTCCAGTTTTAGATGATACATTATATTATATTTTATGACAAGGGTCCTGCTTTTTAATGTGCGGGATGGGGGTGTTTTTGGTCGAGGGAGCGGCGGTGTTGGTTGGTGAGGCGGATGCGGACGTTGCCGGTTAGGCTGGGGATGCCGGTGAAGTGGGTGGCGCCGGGGGCGGTTGCTTCCGGTTCTAGGGTGATGGCGATGAAGCCGGCGTGCCAGCCGAAGAAGAAGACGAGGGCGCCCATACCGAGTAGCGCGAGGACGATGAAGAAGAATTGATTGGACAGAACCGTGCGGCCGATCATTGACGCGGCGGATTCTTTTATCTGGAAGAATGTTTCGGGTGCGTTGGCGCTGCGCAGGCCGTGTTGATCCACCACTTGCGCCGTCACACTGTAAATACCCGACGGAATGGATTGATCCCAGATTATTTCAAAAGATCCGTAGGCATTCGTTCTGATGGTTTGCGAATACGTCACGCCTTTTTCGCCGTGAATGAAAGCGCTCACCTGCGCGGAAGGATACGAGGTGCCGAGGATTTTTACCATACCGCCTTCGTCGATGTCGCCGACGGGAATGAGTGTGGGCGGATTGATGGAGGCGGTGGCACCGGCGGTTGTGGTGCTACAGGAAAGGGATTGCGCCGGGGTCGGAGCGGAGGGTGCGGAGTACACAGAAACCGGCGACCGGACAATCGGAGCGACCGGCGACAGAGACGACACCAACGCCAGCTGCGTGCCGTGCGCATTGGTGAGGATTTCGGTTCCGTTGCCGTCGTTGGCGAGGATAGATGCCGCCGGAAATGAGAGCGCGGCGGTGCCGGGCGCGAGCACCTTGAACGTGACGGTGAACACCACGCCGTGCGACCCGACGAAACCGGGATTAAGCGCGACGCCCTCAAATGAGATGGTGCCGGCGTTGTTGGAAATGGTCGGATCGTGTACCCAGAAGTTTATGATGCCGCTTTTGTCGACGGCGACAGCCTGGAGATTGCTAGGAAACGACAGAATGCCGGAGACGGCGTTAAGCGGCGCATCCTGCGCGGTGGACACTTCGATCGGCACGGAAAAGGTTTGACCGACCGTATGGGTGCTCTGTGCGGGAATAGTGAGCGTCGCGGCGTTGCAGACCGCGGCGGTGAGGCAGAGTACAGAGACAAGCCAGAGGTGTGTAAGAAGTTTTTTCATTGTTTTATTGATTTCGACAATTTCCTTTTTCTTCTCTTCAGTATAACAAACGCGAATGCCAATAGCATAACCGCGAGCGTAAGCAGTGCGTCGAACGTGCCGGTGGCGTACCAGGGTATTGGGTACGGGGTGGCGATGGTTTCGATGCGGGCATTTCCCTCTTTGTCGGTCGCGCGCACTTCGATGACGCTGCGCAGGTCTTGATCGCGGAGCACGTACGGACTTTGCGCCACTTGCCAGCCTTGATCGTCGGCGAACCAGGCGTCCGAAGGTGTCTCGCGCACTTCGTATTGACTGATGCCCGAGCCTTTGTCTTGCGTCGCGAATACCACCGCGATTTGTTCTTTGCCAAGCTCGTCAGGAATGCGGACGAGCGATGGTAAAAACGCTTCCGGCGGGGCATTGTCGGGAATCTGGTTTGGCATATTTTCTTTTCCCGTTTCCACGGAAAGCGTGAACGGGCGGACGATGAACGTATCGGCAACCGCGTCGGGGGTGTTGAGATATATCACGGAACGACCGGCGTCGGCGGTGAGCGTTGCCGACCCGGGAGCGCTTGCTTTTAGTTTCAGAAGAATGAGCCGACCGCCGGTGCCGGTATAGCCGCCCGGAATAATGCCGGAAAAGGTGAGCGTGCGATTGGCTTCGCTGTAGGTCGGTTTGTCCACCCAAAAATTGATAATGGAATTGCCGTCGGACACGTCCACCGGCGTCAGATTCGGCGGGAAAACGAGCGTTATGGAGACAGTATTTACGGACGCGCCGGCGTCAAGACGCAACCCCACCTCAAACGGCGTCGCCATACCGACCGTATGATCTTGGGGATCAAAAGAGAGGGTGGCGGCGCGCGCGGGGGCGGCGAAAGAGAGAAAAGATACGGCGAGGATTCCCACACAGAGACCAATAAACAGAGGTGGCACCTCGCAAAACCGAGGAACCACCTCATCCCATACCGTTTTCTGTGTTGCTGAGATAGAGACTTTCATACTAATTTCCGCTCCAGTAGTATGCGAGGATACTGAAATCTTTGAGGTCAATGACGCCGTCGTGATTGAGGTCGGCTTTCGCGCCGGCGGCGGTGAGCGGGCGTTTGTACCAGTAGGCGAGCACGGAAAAATCGTTGAGATTTACGACACCGTCGGGAGAAAGAGCGAGGATAGCGGCGGGCAGGTTTTGTTTTGATACATCCGCATTGCCGATGATGAATGAGAGGTCTGCAGAGAGCGGCGTGGACGTGCCGATGAGGCTGATAATGCTTGCGGTGTACGCGCCCGGCGCGGAGCTGTCCGTCAAGAACAGCGATTGCCATTCGCCGGTGGCGGCGTTTGCGGAAAGCGATTTGGCGACGGTGTGCTGCAGAAGGGAGCGAATGAGCAGCGACAGCGGCGCGCCGGGCACGGACTGTCCAAAGAAATTGATAGCGCTTCCCTGCTTCGCTTGTGTTTTATCGGCACTAATAGTCGGCGGCAGCAGCACGCCGCTAATGATGGTGCCGGCGGCGGGCGTGACAATAACGGTGACGGTGCGCAGCGTGGAGCGAGTGTTATGGGAGTCGGCGGCCTGGACGCCGTAGGTATACACGCCCGGCGTAATGTTGGAGAGCGTAAACTCAAATGCACCGGTCACATCCGAAAGGGTTCGCGCGGTTATCTGACCATCTTGCATAAGCGTAACGGTGCTGGACGCATACGCAAGACCGCGAAGAATGACGGAGCCGGCGGTCGGGCTGTACGGCGGCGGAATCGAGGCAAGGAGACCACCACCGCCTCCCCCGCCACTGCTGCCGGTAGTGCCGCCCGAACTCGTCGTCACAGAGTACGCAACAAATTTCGTGAAGTGTTTCGTCCAAATAACCATATCCTGACCGACTGTTATCCGGCAGTCTCCGTCGGCGGGCAACAGATTATTGGTCGCTTGCGTGTCGTCGGCGCACACGGTTTCAATCGGTGTGACGGACCCGTTGTAGGAAAATCCGGCGAAATAGCCCGCCTTGCCGGTCATAGCGATGCGCACCGCGGTATCGAGCGTGAGCGGCGTGCTGCCGGCGCCGATTTCTACCGCCATAACCGCGGAAGTCGGCTGACCGGAAATCGACGGCGTGCTCACCAGCGACGTCGAAACATTTTGCAGCAAATTAAACGTGCCGTCCCACAAGATATCGGACGAGGTAATGACCGCGGCGCCGGGAATGGTCATCACCGCAACACCGACGGGAGTCGTGACGTGCGCGACAATATCCCCCGGTGTAGTTGCCGAAGAACTGGTGGCGGTTTGCGTGACCAATATGGAGAGATCCAATGTCGGATTAGTCACCGTAAGCGGCACAATGATGCTGGACGTCGCAGTATTACCACTGGTGACAACCGCTTCCGGCGTGGCGGACGTGAGCGAAGTGCTCGGCGCAAGCAAGATCTGATTATTCGCCAGCACCACACTTCCCTCAAAGAAGGCGGTGGCTGTTTTCAGCGTGGCGGTCGCGGTGAGAATGACCGATTGCGCAATAGCGCTCACAATACCTTGCGCCACCACGACGGCAGCACTCAGCGTATCAACGGACGCCTGCGCATAATTGCCGGCGGCAACACCAACAACCGCGTGCGAGAGGTCGTTTTGTGCGGTGACGATAGCAGCGTGCAGCGGCGTCAAGTCAATCATCCCGGCACTGAATGTATTCATCGCCGTTTGCAGATTCAGTGCCGCGGCATCCACTTGCGACTGCGTATACGAATTGTTTATAGCAGAAGCGGCAAGAATCGCGGAGAGAAGATTTGCCTTAAGCGGCGCCGGATATTGCCCCGGCAGCGTGCCTTCGGTGGCACTGTTATACAAAGATTGCGCGGAAGCGATGTTGGCAGTAAGCGCAGAAAGGTCGGGAGCCGGGTGCGTCGAGACGACGGTAACCGTAAGGATGGTCGGATCCGCCCAAAGAGTCGGACGATTCAAACACAGCAACAACCCGCCCGCAACCACCAGAAGGAGCGCGGGGAGAAGATACGTCAAACTTTTTTTGATACGGAGTTGCATAGGGTTGTTAGTGAGAGCTTTGCAGCGGCTCCCTCTCCCCTCACGGGGAGAGGATGTCTTGAGAGGCTTTGCGAACAAGACAGGTGAGGGGTGATGGTCCGGATGGCGCAATCCTCAGGCTTCACCCCTCACCCCAGCCCTCTCCCCGTGAGGGGAGAGGGGGCAACCCCACCCCCTTATCCCAAAAAGGTCTCGTAAACCGCATTACGTATGGGGTTCACGAGACCTTTCGGTGCGCCCCTATTGGTGCACAGGCTTCGTTCTTTTACTTAAACGAAATCTTTACTTTGCGTTTTATGAAGCGAAGGAAGAGGAGCACCACGATGAATACGGTGGCATAGCCCAAGACATACCACACCGGCACCGCCCAGAAACTGACTTCTTTTGTGGTGAGCACCGTGCCTTCGCCGTCCACGACCGTCGCAACCGCGCTATACTTTCCAAGCAAGACACCGGTCACGTTCCAGTCGAAGTTGAGATCTTTGATGCTGGTCGGCAACACGATTTGTCCTTGAATCGGCACTTCGGCAACCTTTTTGCCAAACATATTACTGATGACGATCTTTCCCTTCGGCTCAAAGTGTACCGTGCCGGTATTCTGGAACTTCATCGTAAAGGACACCGGTCCTTGTTGGACGAATTTCGGCGCCGTAAAGTCCAATATCTGTCCTTTTTCCAGATGACTGCCCGGAATGGTGACCAAAACCAGCATACCAACCTGAGTACCCACTTTAAGCGTTCCTATCTGCCCCGCCGGCGTCGCCTTGAAGAATATGGCTCCAAAGTGACCGCCCGGTTCAGCATTGGGAGGCGCGACGATGCTGTACGGAATGTCTTTGGACTCACCCTGCTTAAAGACAAGCGTGTGTGATCCGGGGATGGAGATCCAGTCAGCAACGGACGTGACGCCCGGAGCTTTGCCGACAAACTTAAGGGAATCCTGACCGGCTACCGGTACGAAGTCTTGTACGTTTACATCAACATTTACGTCGCCGTCGCTGGAATTCGTAATATGAATGACGTCATTCATATTGTCACCCGGATTGAGCGTGACGGAAACCTTAATCGGCTGAATGGTGAGACCGGTTGACACCGCACGAGCCGCGTGCGGTGTCATAACAAGACACAGTATCGGCAACAGCAGTACCAGTGTCTTGTATATCGGTTTCATATGTAAGAACTATTCTACACTAATTGATTAGATCGTACCAGTTGCCGTGAAGGTAACAGGGGCGCTGTAGTTGCCCGTTTCCTGAGCATTGCTCACGTTGAGGTAATACTGCACGGTGTTGATGTGCGGAGTGGCGCCGGAGAAGGAACCGTAGCCGGCATTGCCGACAACCTGCGCGGAGGTAGAGGTGGCGAGACCTGCCCAGAGCGTCGTGCCGCCGAGCTTAGATGCGGAGTCAGAACCCCACCAAGACGGTGCGTAAAATGCGGTGCCGTTACTGGAAGAGGCGGTCATAACGCGGAACGCCAAGACGTTTTCAGCACCGGTGAGGTTGGAAGCGTTTGCGGCGGTCGAAGTGGCTCCTGCTGCGACAAACGTGGTCTTGTCGGCAATCTGGAGATCAGCGGTGCGGGTCAGGTATTGAGCCGGATTTGCCGGGTCGATAATCTGGAGCGCGTGGTTGGTAGCGTCTTTGTTGTCGGCGCCTAATGTAACCGACCAGCCGTGCGCATCGTTAGTAACGGCAGTGAGGGTCGTCGTCGCGAATACCGGAACACCTGGAATGAGGTTACCGAACTCATCACCGGCGCCGGTGGCAGCCGCGAAGTTGAGGTACTGCTGCACCTGCACCGTGAGGGTCACGCTGCTGGCATAGGCCTGCGTACTAAAAAGAACAAACGAGAAAATGCCCGACGTTATAAAAAACGCCTTAAGGACTTCGGCCGCGCGCGGGCTCAAGTGTGAACTATGCATATATTATGTTGCTCTAAAATAAATAATGACCATTACTAATACTTACATAGTAACACGTGCCCTACTGGGTCAACGGAGGTTATCCACAGAAGATGACTCTTCTACAAATTTACCGTCGCGGAATAGACAATGTCGCCGGAGTAGTCGCCGGTTTGTTGGGATGCGGGGACGCCGGCGCTGTAGAGGACTTGAATGTTGCTGGGGGTTGGCGCGGGAGTGGAGCGATTGACGATGGTTTGCTGGGTGGTCGGGATACCGGAAAATAGCGCGTTCGGTGTGGTGTCATCACTTCCCCACCAGGCGCTTGCGTAATTCGCGGTGTCGGTGAGGGCTTTTTTGACGCGGAATTGGAGCGTGAGCGGCTCGGTGGTGGAGGCGGTTGCGGCGCCGGCGGTCGTGGTGGCGCCGGGCGCAGACCAGTTGGTTTTATCGGGAATATAGGTGGAAGGATCCCCGCTCATAAGGAGTGTCGCCAGTGAGTTTGAGCGGTTAAGGGTCACGTTGAAACCGTTGATACTGTTAGTGCCCACGTATAAGAGACTGGACGTGGCGGAATAACCTCCCGGCAAAAGTGATTGGAAGGATTCGGTGCCGGAATCGACGGTGAAAGAAAGCCAAGGGATGGCGGAGGAGCCGCAGATTTTTGTGGGATAGGCACTGGCGTCGCCGACGTGACTGTTGGTGGCAGCGGCGACGGAGGCAATCGTGGTGTCGTAGCCGTTGCAGTTATTGGCTTGATACCCTACCGCGACCGTACCGTTATTCATCGCAATACAGGCGGTGTTGGCGTAGCCGGTTTGGGTGTTTTCTTGGACGTGGGAGTTGGTGGTAGCAGCAAGACGGAGCACGACGGCGTTGGCGGTCGCGGAACAGGAGTTAGTGAAGCCGACGCCGTCACTGCAACACACGAGCTGCGGGTAGTTTGATTGACTCGCAAGCTCGGCGTGGGCATTACTCGTGGCAGACATTCGGAAGATGACCACGCCGGGACTGGCGCACGTGGTGGAGACGGTGCAAGAAAGCGCGGCGTACACACTGGACGCAGAACCTATGACAAAAAGGGCGGAGGTGATAAGACCGCTTTGCACCGCATCGCGCAGAGTGTCCCGCGATATATGGTTAGTTATCCAGGCGCGCATTGAGGGTGTTGGCGGCGGCGGCGGTTATGGTTCCGAGCGTGGCGTTGCAGGTGCCGGAGGTATGGGTAACCGTACCTTCATAGATAGGCTTCCCTGCCGGAATGCTTGCGCCGTTTATCCAGGCATTAGCACTCGTGGTAAAGTGCGAAAGCGACATTGTGCAGGTGCCGGACTTACAGCCATCGGCGATGTAATAATAATCCGGCTTTAAGGTGACTGCCGGAGAGACGGTCGTACTTTTAACACCGGTCGCCGTAATGCTCGCGGTTGAAATATCCGCGAGCTTGTTGGTGCCGTATTTGTCGTAGATGCACACTTCCACGACCCCGGCGGCCGTCCATGCACTGACGTTAAAAGTGATTTGATTTATCGTAAGCGCTTGCGGTACGTAAAATAGGCCAACGTGGCGAGAGGTGAGCGAACCGCCGAGCGCCACCGCAGTGTTGGCAGTCGCGCCGCCGGAAGCCGGCAGCGTAATCTGACCATCTGAGGTGGTGGACGTTGTCCAGTTGGTGCCGTCGGAGGTGATGACCTGTCCGGCAGTACCGCCGGTGGTCGGATAGGTCGGTGTCGAAGCGACGAAGTTGGTGCCATCGGACTGCATCATTTTTCCTGCGGTGCCGGCGGTCGAAGGATAGGTGGCAGTGGTCCAGGTCGGTGAGGCTGCGCCGCCGGATTGCAGCATTTGTCCGAGGCTTCCGGCGGCGGAAATGGCGAATGCCGATGCGCCGGAATATACAATGCCGCCGTCCACCGCGGTCAGCGACGCATTGGTGCCGCCTTTCGTGAGCCCAAGCGTGCCGGTAATGGTTGAGAGTGTGGTGGTCGGCGCCCACGTTGGGACGCCGCTGAGTAGAGAAAGGACGTAGCCCGGTGTGCCGGCGCTGGTGGTGGAAAGGGCGGACGTACCATTACCAAACGGGATAGTCCCCGCCTGAACCGCACCCCAGCCGGTGCCGCCCTGCGCAACAGTGACGCGCGCATTGTCGGTAAGCACTGAGGCGCTAGCGTCGGGAAAGGTAAAGGTGCGGACGGCGGTTTGTGTGTTAGCGACTTGCCAGTTACCGTCGCCCACCTCCGTCCACAAGTGACCGGGATTTGGTTCAGTCGCCCGCACCACATTGAGATACGAAAACGCTACGATAGTGACTAGCAACACCAATATCCCGGCAAGGTTACCGCGCGTGACGGTTACCGTGAGGTGCTTGTTTTCCGGTGCGGGTGTTTCATTCATAGCATTTCCCCTCTCTATATGTAATACCAGCAATTATTCACTGACTTCTTTGCGCGCTTGGCAGACCGGGAGTGCGGTGGCGGCGGCTTTTTTTACCGTAAAGGTTGCCAGAGCGATGTAATTCGAGTCCTTTTTGCATTGCGTCTTGGAGAAATCCTGGCAGGCGTTCGGCTCGGTGGTCGCTATGACAGTATACTTGCCGGGCGTGAAGTAGGCTATCGGCACATAAATCGGCTGGTCACCGACCGGGAATGCCATCATACCGAAATTGTCCGGGTCGGTGTCGCTGTAGAGCGCCAATGAACCCTGCGGCGCAGTGACAATAACCTCTTCATTGCCGTCGCCGTCCAGATCGGTACTCAGAGAAAGCACTTGCGGATTGGTGCTGGTTTTAAGCTGTATCGGATCTTTGATCTTGCGTACGCATTGTGCCGGTGCTTTTTGTTTGGCAACAAAAGACGGAATAGAGGAGATAAGTTTGTGGTTGTACATCGGCACCAACGGAACCGGTAGCTTTTTATTCTTCGCAAAGGCGACGGTAGTGAGAGATGACAATAACACCGCGGTCGTGACGCCAAGAATCGCTACTTTTTTGGTATACATCATACGATACAATGAAAAACATTTACTAATAAATAACGAACATCACCTGTCGTGCGTGACAAGCGAATACGACTGTTGCGTATCTATAAGTGTAGCATCAGGCTTGCACACGAGCGCGCAAAGACTGTGCATAACTGATTGTATTCCGGAAAAATGTCACGCAAAGCATTATGCCGGCGTCGTCGTCGCCATTCCCGCATCTAAATCACTGACGGAAAATTGGGCGGAGGCGAGGAAGTGCGGCTCCTGGAGGCACTGATCTTTGGTGAGTTGCTGGCAGGCATTCGGCTCGGTGGTAGAAATAACGGTGTAATTGCCGGGTGAAAAATTGTACGCCGGCAGATGCACCGGCTGGTCCCCTACCCCCATCGCCATACTGAAACCGGCATCGGTGTCGCTGTAAATGGCGAGCGAACCCTGCGGCGCGCGGATAACGATCTCTTCTTTGCCGTCTCCGTTTTTTTCGCGATTAAGCGATAGCTCGGGGTCGGTGCTGTTGCCGAGCATCACGCTGAGATTTTTCGTAGGCAGCGACGCGACGTACGCGATATGATTTGCCTCTTTTTGTTCCACTTGCGCCGCCACGACGTCCGCGCGCGTCGGTCCGTAGCCGACTTCCAGCTGTATACCGTCCAGGTACACCGTGGAGCCTGTGGTCAGGCCCGAAAGACTGCGCACGCTTATCTGCACGTTTGAAAGGTCGCCCCAGTTTTGTACATTTTTCAGCGGAATTTCAAAGGTTGCAGTGTCGGTAATTTCGTCGGAATTGATGGTACCGAGGCTTTGCCAATTGGTGCCGTCGAGCGTATAGAGCACTTCAAGGATGTCATCGACGGTGTTTGAGGGTGCGGGCGGCGTGGTGCTTGCGGTGGAAGAAGCGTCCTGCTCGGTGGTGTCGGCAAGCGCTGTTTGTGGCATAAAAAGCCATGAGACGAATGATTGCGCCGGCAACAGGGCTTGCGGGGCGTCCGGTGCCGGCGCGGGCGCAGCAGGAGGCGGCGTGTCGGACGGTGCCGGCGCAGCGTCAGGCGAAGGAGACGGCGTTGCGGGCGGCGACGCAGGCGGTGCATCTTGCGGGGGTGGCGTGCCGACGGTGTCGGGCGCGTTTTGCGTCGAGGAAGATTGATCAAAAAGGTTTTGAATAGGAATCAGCAACATACTCGGCACATTTTCGAGCGTGTCGAGAATGGTGTTGGTACTGGATGCGGAATCGTCGGTAATAACGACAGGGGTGGAGGTGCCGGTACTTGAAGCGATAGTGGAATCGGCAGCGGAAGCCGTCGTCGTCGCGCCGCGCATCGCCCAGGAAAGATGCACGATTATCTTGGTCGGCGACGTGTTCACCGGAATATCACCCTGGAAAGACCCGCAATATATCTGCGAAAGCGAGTCGGAAACCCACGCAGAATTCGTTTCGTTGAAGTCGGCGACCGGGTGACCAAGCACATCCGGCGCGCCCGCTGCCCCCGCAGGATTTTGCCATCCGCCGAGACACGCTTTCGGATACAACGTCGCCGTTTCCGCCTTTCCGTACCTCACCCATCCCGCCGCATACGCCACAACCAAAAAAGCAAACAATCCCCCGCCCGCCCATTTCAAC
>Ga0118677_10013255_pt1 | contig 11431 bp, 7 predicted proteins | sample AliMusrvi5mmetaG_FD_86154 | JGI IMG/M metagenome (GOLD analysis project Ga0118677, IMG submission 86154) | reverse complement strand
AGTAAATAACCATTCATCAAGTGATGAGAAGTTACTGGGGCCCGCATTCATAGCGTTGGGGGCTGAATGGGCTGAACTGCCCGTAACATTCCACGAAAGCGGCAAATTTCCCGTACTCACTACCGACCAGCCCAAGGGGTAAGTATATCCCATCAGGAAAGGTGGATAAAAAAATGCTGAACCGGGCGTCAATGCATCGAAATTCTGAAGATGCGGGAACTGAGAAATGGCAGGATCTGCCATTGTCGTGAACGACCATACCGGGCAGTTTAAGGCCTGACCCACCGTATTATAAGGAGTGATCTGCCAGAAATAAGTAGTGTTATAACTCATTACCGTCGGTATCTGGTAAACGACAGTATCACCCAGGTTGGCATTGTTAATCAGGTTACTGGGTGGATTATTGGTGCCCATGCTAAGCTTGTATCCTCCGGGGCTTCCGCCACCCGAAGCCCAGATCAGGTAACGGGCTGCCATCATGATATCAACATTCTGAGCATTATTGGGAGGATAAACCCCTAGGGCAGGCAAAGGAGGTGCCGGAGGGGGTGCCGGGTTATTCCAAAGTACATTGTCCAGCCAGAAGGCCGACTGGGCTGTATTATCCCCGTGCCTGAATGCCAGGTAAGGCTTGTTGTTTGAAGAACTGAAAGTTAACGTGTATTTTGTGTAAACAGTCGTCAGGGCTATACTCTGAACCTGGACAAAACCGGACGCATTGTACGGATCATCCATCAAACCAATAATCAGGTTCGAATTATCTGAATTACTGGCTTTCTTTGCGTAAAAACTCAGCTCATGATCCGAAAAGCTGTTTACACCAGGAGTTATAAAAATCAATGGAGAAGTAAGATCGGCTGCATTGTTAATTTTGACAGCATTGGGAGCTGAATAAGCTTCTGCGCCGGAAACCACGGCAACATTATTATTGGGATCCGTCAGGCTCCTGATTATATTCCAGTGAGCCGGAATCTGGGCCACAGCATCAAATGGTTCATCAATTACTGCCAGGTCGTCAAGCACCGTCCCACTCAGGTTCACCGTATTGCTGCCCGAAAATCCTCCCTGGACATTCAATACCAGGTTGCCGGAAAACGAACCGGCTGTGGTTGCCGTAAACTGCACGCTGATAGTGTCGCTATGGCCTGGAAGCAAAGTACCGCTATAACTGCCTGAGAAAGGAGAAGGCAATGAGATGGAATTGATGACCAAATTTGCCGGACCCGAATTAGTAACAACCAGTTTTTTGAAAGTATGCCCGTTCACATAGAGTTCACTGAAAGCAAGTTGTCCGGGACTTAGTTGAATGTTCGGTATCTGTACCGTGCCACTTATAGAAATGTCATCCAGGTAAACATTGCTTGCTGATCCAGTATTATCGGTCACATGCCTGAACCGGAAATAAAAGTTGTTCCCGGCATAGGGCGTAAGGCCATGGGTTCTTTGCACATACGACGCATTGACCGAAGCAGGTGCCAGGGTATCCAGCTTGATCCAGGATTGACCGCCATCGGCCGTAACCTCGAAATAGGTTGTGTCATGACCTGAAACTTTATTGACATTCGTATTCCGCCAGTAATAGGAGATAGAAAGGTTTGAAGGTAAAAGGACTTTGGGAGAGCGAAGAATCGCCTGGTTGCCGCTGTTGTACCAGGATGTCTTGGCGCAAAGCAAGCCGGAATGCTGGTTCGTTGGATATTGGTACCAGGATACATCCGGGCTGATTACCCAGGCACTGGTAACGGGGTAAGTATTGAAAACCAGCGAATCTTCGAAACCCTCAAAATAAGGAAACTGGTCAATAACAACCTCGGTTTTGAACTTCCATACCGGCGAGACCTCCTGTTGGGAGCCATTCTTTGCTACCACTTTCCAATAATGCATAGTGGAGTCGGAAAGCAGCCCGGTTGGGGTAAATGTATTCATCCCGGCATTGGCTGGGGCATTGTTTACAACCAGCGGTAAGTTCAGTGAATTTGTACCGAAGTACAGGTCATAATTCGTGGTATTTGCTCCCAGCAACCATGAAAGAGTAGTCGAAACTGATACGTTGGTTGCATTATCAGCAGGTATGGGATTAGAGGGTGTAGCAGGTCCGGTGCTTGCATAATAAAACCGCATGTTGGACAGCGAACTTGGATACGGATTAAGGTAGCCGGTCTGAGAAGGGGGTGGGAAACTGATATCATTCCCACAGTTTTTGTTGTTGTTGATGGTTGAAGTTGTAGAATAGAATGCCGGGCCATAAGAAGTCCCCCAACGGTTTTCCCAGTGCAAGGAGAGGTTCTGTACCCCGTCGTAGGGAATTGGCGTTGTAAGAGTTATTTCATTCCAGCCTGTAACAAACGTAAGATCACCCTGGAAAGCCAGGGTATACCCTGTATTGAGCGGATCCTCATAGTTGGCAGCTGTATAAACAGCGTTTGTCGTTAGTTTAAAATAAATCTTTTGGTTTGTGATCGTCTTCGGGCCATTGATGCAATTCAACCCGATTTTAGTGATGGCCTTCGCAGTCCCCAGGTCAGCATGATTGTAAATCAGTGAACTCCACGAATAGTTCCAGTAAGAATATACAGGCATTGTATTTGATAGGGTGCCTGTCCCAATTTCAATATAATTCTGGGCAGTGACGGGATGCATGCTTGGGAACAGGCAACAAAGAAAATAAACCGGCAGGCTTTTAATTATTTTCATACGATATTAGTTTTTAAAGGCAAATCCGCTTCAATCGGTAAACCAGCATGGTAATGAGCCGATAGGTCATCCGGCGTTTACCCCAACCACAATTTTCCTTCTGCAAACTAACTAATATTTTCCCTGTTTTCGGGATGAAATCAGGTACTGATTCAGGAATCCGTACCTATTCACTATGACCATTCGGGTTCTTTTGCTTTTCCGGAGAAGAGTACTTCCTGGTGGAAAACGAACAGGATTAATCGGTAATTTAGCAAGATGCTTTGTTGACATGCTTCTGATGGAGAATTTGCTCACAACCCTCTACTGCCTGCCGGTATACCAGTGCTTTGTCCTGGCAGTGCTTTTATTCCTGGGTTCAGGAAACCGGTCAGGGCATTCCAGGCTGATCATGGGGATCTTCCAGCTTTTACTTACGTTTTATTTCTCTTTTAACCTCCTGTACAAGCTAAAGGCCTTTTCAACCATAGTAGAAGTTTATTCGTTGATCCTCCCGTTAATCCTCTTGTTCATACCAGCATTTTACCTTTATATATTATCGGTCACCACCCCTCTTTTCCGTTTCAAACGCAAACACCTCCCGCATCTTCTGCCAGCTCTCATTATTTTGCTTATGAACAGTCCATTCCTGTTTATTCCTTTTGAATTAAAGCTGCAATACATCACCCATGGTTACAGCACACCAAGTTCCGGGCTTTCTATTCGTTACCTGATGTTCACCTATATCTTAGGGATCTATGTAATCTGCAATCTCCAGTTGATTTTTTATCTCCTGAAAATAGTAAGGGTCTATCGGAAACATAAACAATACATTGAAGACAATTATTCCAATACCGAAAATATCAGTCTGAATTGGATCAGGGCATTCATCATTGTTTTTATCTCCTTTTTCATTCTGAATAATCTCCTGTTCATAATTGGATTCAATCAGCAGTATTTTTCACAACTTTTTTATATTTTTTCGATGCTGGGAATCACTCTTTTCGCAGGTATTCAGGGATTAAGGCAAAAAGAACTCGCAAGCGAAATCATTTCAGGAATTCCCGACTTTATCTCAATACAAGGCCCCGGTATCCATGCAGAAGTAAAAAATCGTGAAAGCCTGCCCATAAATGGAATCACGGAAACAACTTTAGAAACAGTTCCACGTGAATCAGGCCATGAAACTGAAGTTAAATTATCCGGGGAACCATCCACGGAAGGTATCACTGAGAAATACTCAGGGTCCTCTTTATCGTCCGTTCAGAAAGAACTATTGATTCGAAACCTTGAGTCACTCATGGATAAGGAGAAGATTTATACAATCGACAATCTCAGCGTGGACCATGTGGCCCAGCGGCTGGGCACCAACAGCAAGTATATTTCCCAGATAATCAATGAGTATTACAGGAAGAACTTTTATCTGCACATCAATTCCTATCGGGTTGAAGAGGCCAAGCGGCTGATGATGGAAACTGCCAACGAAAAATATTCTATCCTCGGAATTGCCCATATGGTAGGTTTTGTCTCAAAATCCACATTTAATACAGCGTTCAAACGTATCACCGGAATCACTCCCAGTGAATTCAAAAAAGGAAACCAGGGATTGGCCGGCAGCTAAACCTGCACATGACTCCTCACTTTCAGGACCTTGGCAAGCAAAAAAGGGAGTAAACCATTAACTTTTTGTAAAATCCGCCGATTTCATCTCCTTTTGAATTCCTGATACAGGGCGGATACACCAGCCTCTTATTTTTTCTGATTATTGACCCTTTTGTCCATCCAGAATAGAATAATCCTGCCCTATATTTGCCTCTTCAATTAATAAATCCGGCCTTATGTACCTGTTAGGATTGGATATCGGGAGTTCTTCCGTCAAGGCAAGCCTGGTTCAGGGAGAATCCGGCCACTGCATCGCAACTGCTTTTTTCCCTTCAACGGAAATGCCTATCCTGTCACCCCGTAGGAACTGGGCGGAACAAAACCCGGAAGACTGGATGGATAATCTGATCTCCGCCGTCAGATTGATCAGGGAACAACAGCCGGGGCTGTTTCCCGAAATCGGGGCCATCGGTATCGCTTATCAGATGCATGGCCTGGTAATGATCGACCGGCAGGGGAAAGTTTTACGAAACGCAGTTATCTGGTGCGACAGCCGGGCCGTGGAAACCGGCGAAAAAGCATTGACAGGAATTGGCCCAGCTTATTGCCTGGATCACTTGCTGAATTCTCCGGGTAATTTTACAGCATCCAAACTTGGATGGGTGAAAGAAAATGAACCTGAACTATACGCCAGGGTGCATAAAATAATGCTTCCGGGCGATTATATCGCGTTTCGGCTTACCGGTGAAATCTCCACTACCGAAACCGGCCTTTCTGAAGGAATATTCTGGGACTTTGAATCCGGATGCATCTCAAAACCACTGATGGAATATTTTGGCTTTGACCCCTCCCTTCTTCCGGATGTAAAAGACGTATTTTCTGTCCAGGGCCTGCTATTGCCCGGCATGGCTGAAAAACTTGGATTGAAGCCGGGTACTCCCATATCTTACAGGGCCGGGGACCAACCCAACAATGCTTTTTCTTTGAATGTGCTTCAACCCGGCGAGGTAGCCGCTACGGCAGGTACCTCTGCTGTAATATACGGGGTTACAGATCAGAAAAAACCGGATCGGCTTTTTAGGGTGAATACTTTCCTGCATGTGAATAACCGCAGGAACCAAAACAGGCTTGGGGTTCTGCTTTGCCTGAATTCCGCGGGCATCCTGAATTCCTGGTTAAAAAACCAGTTGTTTGGCGGTAACTTATCCTATGAAGAGATGAATTCATTGGCCTATGCAATACCTTCACGCAGCTGCCGGCTTCGGATTCTTCCCTTTGGAAATGGCGCCGAAAGAGTCCTTCAGAACAGGAATCTCGGAGTCACAATTTCCGGCCTTAACCTTACGCTTCATGGCCGTGGGCATCTGATCCGTGCAGCCCAGGAAGGTATCGCCTTTGCCCTTATGTACGGCTTTGAAGTTATGATGGAATCAGGCATGGAAACAAGCCTGATCAGGGCCTGCAAGTCTAACCTGTTCCTTAGCCGCATATTCGCCCAGTCCCTTGCCGATCTGAGCGGGGCAACCATCCAGCTTTTTAATACAGATGGGGCCCAGGGAGCCGCAAGGGGGGCAGGAATAGGAACTGGCTATTACCAGACCTCTGCAGAAGCCTTTTCCACCCTTGAAATACTGGAAAGTATCCGGCCGGGGAAAAATCCCCTTTTGACAGAAGCATTTGAAGACTGGAAAAAACAATTGTCACTAACTATAAACAATCCTTAAAATCATACATAATGAACTATTATAAAGGCAGTAAAGAGTACTTTAAAGGTATTGGAACCATACCCTTTGAAGGAAGGGAATCGAAAAATCCGCTGGCATTCCGTTTTTATGACCCTTCAAAGGTAATCGCCGGCAAAACCATGGACCAGCACCTGCGCTTTGCCATGGCATACTGGCACACCCTCTGTGGCACCGGGGAGGATCCTTTCGGAGCTGCAACCTTCAGTTTCGGATGGAATGCAGCTGCTGATCCTCTGGAAAAAGGACGCAATAAAATGGATGCAGCCTTCGAATTTATGACTAAAATGGGCCTGAAATTTTACTGCTTTCACGATTTCGACCTTGTAAAAGAGGGGGATAGCATTCGGGAATCCGAAAAAAGGCTCTCCGCAATGGTTTCCTATGCGCAGGAATTACAGTCCGCAACCGGAATCAGCCTGCTTTGGGGTACTGCAAACCTTTTCTCACATCCGCGTTACATGAACGGAGCTGCTACAAATCCCGACTTCAACGTACTTGCTTATGCCGCCACTCAGGTAAAAAACGCCCTCGATGCAACCATTGCGCTCGGAGGACAGAATTATGTTTTCTGGGGTGGACGGGAAGGCTATCTCAGTCTGCTGAATACCAATATGAAACGTGAACTGGACCATATGGGCAGGTTCCTGGGCATGGCCCGCGATTATGCACGCAGCAACGGATTTCATGGCAATTTCCTTATTGAGCCGAAACCCATGGAACCAAGCAAGCACCAGTATGATTTCGATTCGGCCACGGTTATTGGTTTTCTTCGTGAATACGGATTGGAAAAAGACTTTAAACTGAATATTGAAGTGAACCATGCCACCCTGGCAGGACATAGTTTCCAGCATGAGTTGCAACTGGCAGCTAACGCCGGGATGCTGGGATCCATAGATGCCAACCGCGGAGATTATCAGAATGGCTGGGATACCGACCAGTTCCCGGTAAACGTTTATGAACTGACAGAAGCGATGCTGGTTATCCTGGAAGCCGGTGGAATCACAACCGGTGGAATTAATTTTGACGCTAAACGCCGCCGGAATTCAACCGATGCCGAGGACATCTTTATAGCTCATATCGCCGGTATGGATGCATTTGCTCAGGCCCTCCTGGCTGCCGATGCAATCATCAGTCAATCGAATTATAAGGAAATGAGAAAACAACGCTATGCTTCTTTTGACCAGGGAAATGGTAAACTTTTCGAAGAAGGTAAACTGGGCCTGGAACAATTACGCCAGTCAGCTATCGACCTGGGCGAACCGGCAGTCATAAGCGGAAAGCAGGAGCGCCTCGAAAGCATGATTAATTACTACATATAGCAATCATTCCCCTCACGGGAAAGCCCTCTTTCAGCAATCTGCCGGAAGAGGGCTTTGTGAATTTACAATTTCAGCTAAATGGTTACTTGATTTCCCAGGTATCACCACTGTTGAGCAAATCATCCACACATTTGATTTTACTGGTAGCTTTTGCATGATCAATCTGATCTACAACCAGGTCATCATAAGTAGGATACATGGCCGAACGGATCACACCTACGGCTACCGGATAATGAGGAGGGGCCATTTTTGCAAGCATCAGGTGCACTCCGGGATCCTGCTGGTATTGATCGTGAACTAAAAGATCATCCTCTGTAATTCCATTCTGACCAATTGTCACTACTTCCAGTTGCGTACCCTTTAGCCGGATGCCTTTATCTTTTGCTTTCCCGAAAATCATGGGTTCTCCGTTCTTCAGGTGGATTTGGGCATCATCACGAACTTCCTTATCTGTAATGGCTGCATGGGTTTTATCGGCAAAAATCACACAATTCTGCAAAATCTCAACAATCGATGTTCCATCATGACGGGCAGCTTCAAACATCACCTCGGTCATAAGCCTTACATTGCTGTCCACAGCCCTTGCGAAGAAAGTTCCCTGCGCTCCCAATACTAATTCCCCGGGATTGAATGGATGCTCTATTGTTCCCTGCGGGGAGGTTTTGGTAATACTGCCCATTGGAGTGGTCGGTGAGTACTGCCCTTTGGTCAGGCCATAGATCTGGTTATTAAACAGGATGATATTCACATCAATATTCCGGCGGATGATATGGATGAAATGATTACCGCCTATGGCCATCGAATCTCCGTCGCCACTGGTAATCCAAACGCTGAGTTGAGGGTTGGCAATCTTCACTCCGGATGCGATGGCATGGGCTCGTCCATGAATCCCGTGAAACCCATAGGTATTCACATAATAGGGAAAACGCGAGGAACAACCGATTCCCGATACCATCATAAAGTTTTCCTTTCGATAGCCTATTTTCGGGAAAACATTGGCAACCGCGGCCAGGATGGCATGGTCACCACAACCCGGGCACCATTTTACCAGCTGATCACTTACAAAATCCTCCTTGGTTAATTCAACCGAGGAACGTTCAATCGTTTTATTTGGAAAATCTAACATGTCCTTATCTCCTAAAGAATTTCGTTGAATTTTGAAATGAGCTCACTTACATTGAATGGTAATCCCATCACTTTATTGAATTGAAGGTATTTGAAATCAGGCTCCTTCATTCTCAGGTAATTAACAAATTGCCCGCTGTTCAGCTCACAAACAATAATCTTCTTGAATCCAGCCAGTACTTCATGAGTATTCCTGGGCATCGGCATTATGTAATGGAAGTGGGCCAGGCTTACCTTTTTGCCCGAAGCCTGCATTTCTTCAACTGCGGCCTGGGTTGTCCCCAAAGTGCCTCCCCAGCTAACTACCAGGAGATCACCTTCCTTATCACCAACGATTTCCTGCTTCGGAATAAAATCAGCAACTTTTTGAACTTTTGCTTCCCTGAGATCCGTCATCAGCTGGTGATTTGCAGGATCAGTGCTTACATTGCCTGAGATGTTTTCCTTCTCCAGGCCTCCAATCCGGTGCCTGAGACCAACGGTACCGGGAATAGCCCAACGCCTGACCAATGTATCAGGATCCCTTCGATACGGTTTATAATCTTTCTCATTGGCAGATGCCAAAGGAGGATTTATGGCAGGCAAACTGGCTGTTTTAGGAATACGGAACAACTGTGAACCATTGCCAATCGAACCATCGGTCAGTAGCATTACCGGGGTCATATGCTCAAGGGCTATTTTGGATGCATAATAAGCATAATAAAAACAATCGGAAGGAGTGGAAGCAGCAATTATCACAACGGGGGCTTCGCCATTCCTCCCAAATAGCGCCTGAAAAAGGTCGCTCTGCTCACTCTTTGTAGGAAGACCGGTTGAGGGCCCGCCCCTCTGTACATCTACAATTACAAGTGGAAGTTCAGTCATCACAGCCAGACCAATAGCTTCACTTTTCAGTGATAAACCCGGACCTGAGGTAGAAGTTAATGCAAGGGAACCGGTATAAGAAGCTCCGATTGCTGAACAAATCCCGGCTATTTCATCCTCAGCCTGGAATACCTTAGCCCCCAGCGATTTGTATTTAGCCAGCTCAATGAGTATTTCCGTGGCAGGAGTAATAGGATAGGAACCAAGGAATAAAGGCCTCCCGGAACGCTCTGAAGCAGCAAGAAAACCCCAGGCTGTGGCTACATTTCCGGTAATATTCCTGTACCGGCCAGCCGGCAATTTGGCCTTTGAAATATGGATAGTAGAAGTTAATGCCTCAACATTATCTGCATAAGCGATTCCGCCTTCAATAACTGCTTTGTTTGCCTCAACCAGTTCCGGTTTCTTCTTGAATTTCATTTTAAAATATTCAAGAGTGGAATCAGGCTTCCAGTTCATCAAATAGTAGACGATCCCCAGCGCAAACATATTCCTGGTCTTATCGGCTGTTTTAACATCAAAACCCAATGGTTTTACTGCAGCACGGGTCAGAGAAGAAATAGGTGCCTTAACCAGATTATATCCCGATAAACTTTCGTCATCCAAAGGGTTGGTTGAATATCCTGCTTTCTTAAAAGCAGCTTCGTCAAAAGAGTCTGCATCAACGATGAGAGTTGCTCCCGGACGCGTCCATTTCAGGTTTGACTTTAAGGAGGCCGGATTCATGGCTACCAGGATATCAACTTCGTCACCGGTAGTCTCAATTTTCTTTTTTCCAACCCTCACCTGAAAACCGGATACACCAGCAATAGTGTTGTGAGGAGCCCTTATTTCTGCTGGATAATCCGGGAAAGTGGCCAGGTCAAGTCCTTGCAAAGCCGCCATATCACTGAAAAGTGTACCGGCCATCTGCATTCCGTCGCCTGAATCGCCGACAAATTTTACGACAACATCTTCTTTCTCGATGACGTTCATTTTATCACTCATACTGTTCGGTTTGATGGATATAACTGCAAAGTTATAAGTTTTATTGAAGGGGCTATTGAATCACAACCTTATTTATAGGTATCAACTCCAATTTTCCTCATAACCCGGTAAACATATAATTACTTATCTTAATTCAAATCAAATAGTGTCCCTTAATTATATAAGAGTATTTAAAAGCCCCGGTCACGACCGGCATTAGCCATTCTTTTGCATCAGTTAGATCTATCGGACCTCATGGTTCCTGTTATCCTGTCTATTTAGAACAATTAAAAATACCCGGCTTGCTGGATAACGTATTAAAAATACTACCTATCTTTGCAGCCTTAACTTAAATTCTAAAACAATGGCTTACGTAATTTCTGACGACTGCACCGCTTGTGGCACTTGCATTGACGAATGCCCCGTGGAAGCTATCTCCGAAGGTGACATCTATAAAATCGACGCTGATGTGTGTACCGATTGTGGTTCATGCGCCGATGTCTGCCCTGTAGAAGCTATTCATCCTGCATAACTTCCTAACAGGTTTTGGCAGAAAAATTAAAGCCTGTCCGGACTACCGGTCAGGCTTTTTAAGTATTTTATTGTAAAGCACTTTGATTACTATGCTAAAAGCAGCAAAATCGGGTTTTTAACTTCTTTTGTTTACCAGGTAAACCCCGCTAAATACCAAAAGGGTCGCTGTTACTTTGATTAACGATAGTTTCTCACTGAACAGGATTATTCCAATACCAGCGACTAAGACAGGCTGCAAATAGGAATAATAGGCGACTACCGGTGATGATAATTTCCTTAGGCCAAATGTGATAAAAAGGTATGCCAGGAAAGTAGTGCCTATTATCACATATACAACCGCACTCCAGGTATATGAAGTAAATGCTTCCATATCAATTTTATGTAATGAGCTGATCGTAAAAGGGAAAGCGAAAAGGAAACCAAAGCAGAATATCCAGCGCATCACCTTAAAAGGATGGTACTTTTCCATCAACGGCTTGGCTAAAACAAGGTAAAGTCTCCAACTGACTGTATTTGCCAGAATAAACAGATTGCCTGTTGTATTACCGGGACCTGCTTTTACAGCCTGCCCGTAAACAACAAGCAAGAGCGCTCCACCTGCCC
>Ga0118677_10005360_pt1 | contig 11432 bp, 4 predicted proteins | sample AliMusrvi5mmetaG_FD_86154 | JGI IMG/M metagenome (GOLD analysis project Ga0118677, IMG submission 86154) | reverse complement strand
CAAACACATCCGGATGCAGGGGCGTTTCATAATACGGATGGAGGTTTGTTGATGCCGACGCAAAGGTCGTATCCACGTCCCAGGGGAATTGTTCCCATCGACCGTCAGACGACCGCCGGTGCTGGAACATATTCCAATCGATATCCTGATCCGTATCGGCAACGATCGACAGGAGGGCGAGCGAGTGCTGAACGGATTCGTAAAGCAAGTTGGTCCGGATCGCATCTGTCCGATCGCCGAGACCGGCTGCCGCCTCCAGCGCATCGATTACCTGGTAAAAGTTATCAATGGTTGGATCACCACTTCCGATGAGCGTACGGCCGGTCCAGCCGTGTTTAACGCCAAAATCGCTCGTTGGGATGGCGTAGGCCTTCAAGAAGGCGTCTGCAGGGTCTTCCAGTTCCTCCGTGATCGTCGGCGTGCCGTCCATGAAAAGACAAACCGGCCGTATTCGTGGCGTCGGAAATCCCAAATCGGACATGAGCGAGTAGGCCAGAAACTCGTTTACGAGAGCGCCATACCAATATTGTGAATCATTGCCGCGATACCGGAAGTTGATGCCACCGAGGCCGGTTGCAAACCAGTCATTCAAGGGGCGGCTGTTGTACATCCGGAGCGCCACCCCGCTATAAGTCGGCTCATTCGCGGGATTACCCCGATGGCGAAGCAGGATATCAGTGAACACCTGTCCCTCCGGACTGACGGCGCAGGCGCGAGCCGTGATCGGATAGAAGATGGGTCCACCATCTGAAAAAATCTGCCAGGTGGGAAGCGTCGTCTGCAGGGGATTGCTTTCCACCCAATAGGCATAATCATCACTTGGATCCTCCGTTTCGGGGCTTCGAATCACAAACCCGTTTGTGGCCGTGGCGGTGATATGATAGCGAACGATAAATCGGTTGGAGAAAACCGCCGGCAGGTAACCCGCATACTCTCCGTCACCGGCCTGATAGTCGGGCGCGGCACCGGTATCGTTCATGACCGCGTTCGAATAAACTCCGTCGGTGAATTCGTAGCCGTTGCTGCCGAAGCACCGGTATGCGAGATCAACGTGGCTAATCGCCGTTGGCACCGATAATTTCGCACGCACCACGTTCTGAGTGCCGACGGGGCAGGTGCTGAGGGCATGCTCAACCGAAAGCACCTGTACCAGCAGGGCATTGGTGGGCACGGAATTGGAGATGCCCGGGGTGCCGTGGTTGGCCAATGAAACCCGGTTGGTGACCGAGTCGAGCACCCACCAAAGGTGACCCGCCGGGCCGTCGCGTTGGACCCAGAACTGCACGACGCAGGTGGTCCCGTTCGTAACCGGAAGATTCGCGGAGTACACGCAATTACTTAACGGATCGCCATATTGTTCCAAGACGGCGGGGGTGTTTCCGGGCAGTATCCAGCGCGTGAGCGTTCCGGCGACGACCCCGGCGGTGCTGCTACTGCGGCCCAGGGTTGCCTCCGGCCGGGACCTTGCATGGTTTCCGATGAAACTCCACCCATTGGTTCCGTTTTCGAAATCGCCATTCGAGAGCAGGTTGCTGGTCGAGCCCAACTGGGTGATGGACACATCGTCCAGGCGACACTTTCCGTCAAAGTCGAAATAGAAACGGATCCCGCTATTGGCCGCGTTCACCTGGCCTGTCCAGCTTACGGCGATCCAGTCCGCCGGCACGGTGGAAGCCATCCAGTTTGAGTACGTATTGCCCGGGGCCGTGGCACGGATTCGTTCCAGCGATGGACCATAGCCATCGGCCGAGACCGGCCACGGCACTTTATCATCATAGGTCACCGTGTCCACCGGGCGTCCGTCAGCATTGATCAGGGTGAGGGGTTCCCCACCGTTGTCGAGCGCACCCGCCCAGCAGGGCACCGCGTTGGAAACCCCATAGCCGGAGGCCAGGTCGTTCGTGACTGCGCACAGCACCCGATAGCCGCCTGCGGCGATGACAGTCCCGGTCGGAATGACTCCGTTCACTCCGTCGAGACGCCAGCCGGAAAGGTCGGCCGCAGAGGCTGACGGGTTGAACAATTCGACATACTCGTATAAACCGTCTTCGTCCCGGTCCGTATGGTACATGATCTCGTTGATCACCACCTCGGGCGGAGGCGCACCGATCAGCACCCAGGTCCATTCATTCTGGGCAATGCTGGCCTGGCGGGCCCGGAATGACAGCGTGTTGGCCTGGCCGACCGTAAGGGGGGGCGACATATCCTGACGCACACACGCCTGAAAATTGGTTCCCGGCCCGGTGGCGACCAAATGAAGAACACTGTTGGTGCTCTCATCGAACGGAACCTCCCGGAAGGAATTGCTGTGATTACCGACCGGAATCCAGTTCCCGGCGCTCAGCGGACTCTCAAACGCGCCATTCAATATATGTTCCGTGCTGGTCGCCGTATCCCGAAGCGAGACATCGTCCACTAACACTTCACCCGCGCCTCGAAGATAAATATAGAAAAGACTGGTGTGCGTATTGCTTCCGGAGACCTGATAGGTCTGCCACTGGTTGGTCGGCTGGACCGTGGCTATCACGCCGTTGCCACTCATCGTGACCCGTATTTCGGGTGACGGCAAAAAGGAGAGGGAGGGCGAAGGATACGCGAAGCGGGTGCCGTTGGCATCCGATCCGCGAAACTCATAGTATAGCCAGGTGCCGTCGGGCTGGCCCTCCACTAGGGTGGAGAAATTCTGGTCGCCCGCCACGGCATCCGGCCCGATGCCGTCATCCCGCATGGTGCGGTTGGTCATGACTCCGTTGACCCGAGTCCACAAGGTGACTTGTGCCGGCAGAGCCTGTGCCACCACCGCCACCGTCACCGTAAACGAAAGCCCGGGGGTTGGCGTAGGCGGTAACATGCGCGGATTGAAAAATCCTCCCGTCGGAGCGCGTCCAGGAGAGCCGCCCGGTTGCCCCACATACCAATTGCTGGAGGTGTTTGCATAATTCGTCGCAACCAACCGTTCGAGGGATGGCCCCTGACCGTCGGGCGCGGTCGGCCAGGGAGTTACGGGTGAATAATCAACGCGATCCACGAGGATATAGGGGACCACTCCCGCGGGCGTGGGACCGTCTGGTTTATAGAGGCAGAGGCTGTCTCCGGCGTTATTCAGTTTGCCGGTCCAGGGACCCAGAATCCGGACACCGGCCGACACCCCGTAGGCGGCTCGGAAGGTCGTCAGGTTGGTGGCACCGGTGATCAGCAGCCGTTCGCCGGCTGCCATCACCACGTTGGTCGGCAACGAGAAGTCCACAGCCGTTGTGATCCGCCAGGTATTGGTCGGATAGCTGGGATCGAAGAGGGGGACCGCATTGGTCGTGAGGTTCAGAAGTTCGATGAATTCATCATCCGCGCTGTCGCTAGTCGGGTGATACATGATCTCGCTGATGATCACGGGGCCGATCTTCGGAAGGCTGTTGGAGGCGCCCGTGCCGGAACGGAAGATTTCAAGGGTCGGCGCGTTGAGTGTGCCCAGGGTCAAACTTTTCAGCGTGATAAAAGGCCCATCTCCATTGGGATAACGACCGAACGATACCCCATTCTCGGAGGGTCCGAATTCGACCAGATCCACATTCCGGGTCAGGTTGCTCTGCGCATCCGCGGCGGTCAGATAGACCTGATCGCCTTGCCACGCGCTGAGGGCAAAGGGCGTGTTGATTCCCGGCGGGGCGTTCGTATCGTTGAACTGATATTCATAAAAAACGGCAAACCCGTGCGCCGGGATCGTGGCATTAGTGATCTGGTATTTTTTCCGGACCGAGGTCTGATCGCTCAGATACCAACCGCTCAGGGTGATCGCGTTGGTGGTGAGGTTGTAGAGTTCGATCGCATCCTCCTGCGGCGGATCTGAGTGGGCCAGTACTTCATTGATCACCACGTCCACCTGCGCGACAGCGCCGGTCACACCGGGCGTGCCGTTATAGCGATCACTGGCGCCCCAGTTGGTGGGATCATTCGCCGTACCGGTTGGTTGCTTGAGCTGCAAAGAGCAGCCCTGCCCATCGGCCCACATCGGCCACGCGCCCGAGGTTCCGTAGGTCACGGTATATAGAGTGGTGCCGCCCGAGGATTTGAGGGTGACCTTCTCGCCCCCATTCGACAGGTTGCCGGTATAATTTCCCGCCGCCAGGTTGGTCGTTGCCGGATATCGCTGCGCAAAAGCCGCCCGGTTCTTGACGAGGACCAGATAATTGCCGGACCCCAACACCGTGCCTGCAGCGAAGGTATAGGTGATGCCGGATGTAAAATTAGCTGCGCTCAAATCAACGGGATTGGGGCCGGTATTATAAAGTTCGAGGAACTCGTATTCATCACCGTCCGTGGGCAAATTCGTTGCATCCACGGGGTGATACATGATTTCGTTGAAAACAACCCCGGCATTTGCCTTCGGGATCGTTGTGACGAACCCCAGGCTGACCACAGCCGCCAGAAAAATCAGGCCTCGAAACGGACGATTGAAGTAGGAATGCAAACCTCTTCCTCCTCGAGAATGGATGAGAATACTTTACGAGACAAATTATAACTTAGTGCACTGATGAAACCGTCTATCGCTGGCAGGTGATTGAAGATTTGGAGCGGGTTTCCTGGAGCTTGATCTGGGCCGTTTTCCCTTCCAAAATTCCAAGGGAAATGTCGATGACTTCCCGGGCTTCATCCGCCGTCATCGTTCCGATCGTAACCATGTCCTGAGGACGAAGGGTATTCCAGACGAAGTTCAGGCCCTGGAAAGGACGCAACTGACCGGCGGCCAGGGGTTTGATGGTCATCACCGGTTTGCGGGCATTGCGTATGATCGCGGCGACCCAGTCGACTTCCACCTGCATCAGAAACCCCATGGAGTTATAGAGGGAGATGTAGGTTTCAACGTCGATGCCGGTTTCGTCGGCATAAACAATGGATTCGGGCATATGGGTACTGAGGCCGGGAATCATGCCGCGTTCGCGGATTTTTTTAATGAGAGGGGTAATATGCCGGATTTCGCGGGTACAGCGGTCGACAAGGGCGTCGGTGGTGCTTTGGTGGGGAAAACAGAAACGCGCGCCGAATTTGACTTGGGTATCGAGGATGGCATCGGTCTTTCGGGGATCGAGTCCCTGGGCCGAAACGGTTTTATCGATGGGAAAGAGGGGGGTTGAAACCACGATGGCTTTGACCCCGGTGCGATCTTCCGCTTCCCGGATGGCATCCGCCAACGGCTCGAAATCGATCAGCCCCATGATGGTATCGACCCCGGCCTTGAAAAAAACTTCGAGGATATCGGCAATCGCTTTTCGCTGGCGGATATTCTCCTTGATGAAATTGTCTTTGGCCACCGTGGTGTGGCTGAACCCGAGAAACCAGTTGGTGCCGATGATCATGCGGGATAAAGATACTCCGCCGACCGTTGTCCGGGGAAAAGAACTCATGCCGAATCCTCCAATTATTGAAGCCGTCCCTATTCCGATCAAAAACTCTAAGATTATCGCAAAACGGTTGGATGGAATCGAGAGGAAACATTTGGGGTGCAGCTATGCTTTTGCGCAGTCTAACTCCAAAATAGCAAAGATAGCCCAATGTTGTCTCACGCAAAGCCGCGGAGTTCGCCAAGGTCCCGATCGGCATGCGATGAGCCTGCCCCCAAGCGGGCAGGTGCATCGCACGCCGGCTTGCACCTTCCTTTACTGTGCAAATAAACCGGAGAACCGGACGCGTGATGCACGATCCCGTTTCGGGAGCGCTCGTCGCGCGGTCTACTTTTCTGCCTCTATCCTCCGCGACCTCGGCGACTCGGCGTGAAAAAGTTTATTGGTCCCATCTTTGCAATTTTCCACCTTAATCATTTGGCGATTAAATTTTTTACTTAACTTCTCTTTATGATCGTCCGAGACCAGTACCCACGGAACCTCCATGCGCCCATGCCGTTGGCAGGTTCTCTTTTGCGCTTCCCACTTTGCATCCTTTGAGTTACAACGCTACCAACAGGAGAACGAGATGAAATCAACGACCCCGGTTAGAATTAAAGTGGTCCCATCGGATCCCGTATTAAGGTGGGTGGCACGGGAAGCCTGCAAATATATCCAGCAAATAACCGGAAATTCCCCACGGATAGTTTCGGGTTCGGCCGACGATGATGAAGCAGGTTGCTTGATCCGGCTTGGAACAGTGGATCAATTTCCTGAAATCTGGCCGGATGCGGCGGTGGCGACACCATTCAACTGTTGATGCGTTTGGAAAACATCAGTTTCCGCCGCGCCGCCGACAAGCTCGCCGCCCGCCTCGGCCTGGCACCCGAAGCGGCCACCATCGAGACCCACACCGGCACCACCCACGACATTCTGGCAGATCCGGGCGAAGGCATGAACGACGCCGCCCTGATGGGCATCGTCACCGACTTCTATCACCGCACGTTTTTGAATCACCCGCAGGCCATGCAATATCTGGCCAAAAGGAAATGCTTCCATCCGGAGGCCGTCACCCGTTTCAAAATCGGCTACGCCAACCGCACGCTCGGCTACCGGGTGCCCGCGACCACGGTTGCCGGGCAGGAACTCAAGCGCCGCCTGCAAGGGCTGGGCATCCTGCGCGACAGCGGCCACGAGCATCTGAACGGCTCGGTCATCTTCCCCATCAGCGACCGGTCCGGGCCGGACGGGCGGAACAACGCGCCGGTGCAGATGTATGGCCGCAAGCTCAACGACAATCTCCGCAAAGGCACGCCGACCCACCTCTACCTTGAAGGTCCGCTGCGGGGCGTGTGGAACGGCGACGTTCTAACCAACCAGCGGGAAATCATCCTCTGCGAAAGCATCCTCGACGCCCTGACTTTCTGGTGCGCGGGCTTCCGCAACGTCACCTGCAGCTTCGGGGCGGGCAACCTCGGCGAGGATGTCTGGAAGCTCTTCCACGACGTGCGGCCGTCGCGGGTCATCCTCGCCCAGGACAACGACACGGCCGGCAACGATGCCGTGTGGAAACTCACCCCGCGCCTCGGCGACCTCGGCATCGGCGTACGCCGCGTGAAACTCCCGCCCGGCTGCGACATCAACGCGTTTGCCTGCCAGAGTGGCGACGCATCCAGGGCGCTCGCCGCGCTCATCGAGGAAGCCGAAGTGCTCGTGGCAAACGCCTCAAGGAGCGTTGGCGTCCCGCCGACATCATCCGAACCGCCAAGCACCCGCGAGGCACCTAACAAAGAAGAAGCAGCTAAGGAAAAAGCGACTTCTTCAGTCTTGGGTCTTGAGTCTTGCAGTCTTGAGTCTGCGGAGCCGCCAGCAGCCTCCATTCCAGCAGCTCCCCTCCAAGCCGCCGATTCCTCCGGGTTGGTTCCGGTGATCCAGGGCGACGACATCACCTTCACCCTTGGCGACCGCGCCTGGCGCATCCGCGGCCTTGCCAAAAATCTCAGCTACGAGGCATTGCGCGTGCAAATCCGTGTCAGCCGTGGCGAAGACAGCCCCACCGGCGCGGTGTTCCACCTGGACACCCGCGACCTGCTCAGCGCCAAACAGCGCGAAGGTTTTTTGCGCGAGGCCGCCGCCGAAACCCGCCTCGCCGAAGACCTGCTCAAGCGTGACCTCGGCCGCATCCTGCTCAAGCTCGAAGAACTCCAGGAGCAAAACATCCGCCGCGCCCTCGAACCGAAACAAGCCGCCGTACCCGGCATGACCGAAGATGAAACCGCCGCAGCTCTGGAACTGCTCCGCTCCCCTGACTTGTTAGGTCGGATCCTCGCCGACTTCGACGCCTGCGGGGTGGTGGGCGAGGACACCAACAAGCTCGTCGGTTATCTCGCCGCCACCTCGCGCAAGTTCGAGCGGCCGTTGGGCGTCATCATCCAGAGCACCAGCGCGGCGGGCAAAACCACCCTCATGGAAGCCGTGCTCGCCTTCATGCCCGAGGAGGAGCGCGTCAAATACTCCGCCCTAACAGGCCAGGCGCTCTTCTATCTGGGTGAGCAGGACATCCGCCACAAGATCCTCGCCATCGCCGAGGAGGAAGGCGCGGAGCGGGCCACCTATGCGCTCAAGCTCCTGCAAAGCGAAGGCGAACTCACCATCGCCAGCACCGGCAAGGACGCCACCACCGGGCGCATGGAAACCCAGGAATACCACGTCGAGGGACCGGCCATGATCTTCTTCACCACCACCAGCATCGAGGTGGACGAGGAGCTTGCCAACCGCTGCCTCGTCCTGACGGTTGACGAGTCCCGCGAGCAGACGCGCCGCATCCACCAGCTCCAGCGCGAGGAGGAAACCCTCGAAGGCCACCTTCACCGCGAGCGGGCCACCCTCATCCGCCACACCCATCAGAACGCCCAGCGCCTGTTAGCCACGCTGCCCGTTCACAACCCGTTCGCCCGGCTGTTGACCTTCCCCGACGAAAATACCCGTCTGCGCCGCGACCAGAAGAAATACCTCACCCTCATTCGCACCATCGCCCTGCTTCACCAGCACCAGCGTTCCTGTAGCACCGTCAACGGCACCCGGCACGTTGAAGTCACCTTGGAGGACATTGCCACCGCCAACCGCCTGGCAGGTGTCATCCTCGGCCGCAGCCTTGACGAAATGCCGCCGCAGACGCGCCGCTTCCTCGATCTGCTGTGGCACATGGTCAAAACCACCTGCCAGGCAAACGACATCGATCCCAAGCACCACCGCTTCTCCCAGCGCGAAGCCCGCGAGGCCACCGGCTGGAGTCCGCCCCAGGTCAAGCGCCACATGACGCGCCTTCACGAGCTTGAATACGTCCTGGTCCACCGTGGCGGGCGCGGCCAGGGATTTGTTTACGACGGAACTTCCAGACTTTGCCGACACTCGATCATCCCGGTTTTCCTTTTGGAATCAGGGTTTTTTGCGCGTTTTGCGGCGGTCTTGAAGTTTCACCCGCGTGACTACATCGGGACCCGCGGCGGGGAGGTTCTTGGGTAGGGTCACTCCGGCCGCGCCCAGCAGTTGCGCTTGGATGGTGCTGGGGTCGGGCAAATGGCGGCTCACGCTTCGGCCACTGGTTTTGTCGTATATCTCAATCACACACAACTTCGCCAGTTCGGTCAGGCCTTCCTCCACGGTCATGTTCAATGGCTCCCAGGCTTGTTGAAGCCGGCGGCGGATCTTGAGCGCGAGCATCGCGGTGAAGGCGTGTGCCCGCGTGTTGTCCTCACTCCTCACATGCCAGGGTCTTATCTCCAGATGCCCGTGCTTGAGCGTGCGGAAGTCACTCTCAACCTTGGAGAGATCCTTATATCTATCATGCAATGTCTGGGCATCGGCCTTCGTCGTGGTGAGGTCGCTCACGATGGCGTAGCAGCCATCGAGCTTGGCGTGTTCCTTGAGTTTTTCCTCGTCCTCGACCAGGGTCAGCCGGCGCTCACTGACCTGTAGGCTGACCCACGCGTCGAGCCTGCCGCGCTTGAGACGTTGTGTGCCTTGCCTGAGCTGCGTGCTCTCTCTGGCCTTGGGGTGTTCCATCAGGTAGGTGTTGGCGGCTTTCACCCAGGCGTCCATTTTGGCTTTGAACCCCCGGTGGGTGGCGGCCAGTTCCTCGCGCCGGATCGGGTTGCAGCGGGTCACCAGGCGCCTGCCGTCCTTCAACAACGTTTCGTGCACAACGTTGTCGAAAAAGCCCAGTTGCACTTCGCCGCTTTTAAGCAGGGTCTCGATCTCGGCCTTGTGCAGGGCGCTGATGTAGTTGAAGCCCGCCGCGTTGACCTCCTTCTGCTGCGGGCCGCGGATCATGCCACGGTCGCCGACGAGGGTGATGCTCTCCTGCTTGAAGATGTGCTTGAGGCTGTTCACCTGGGTCGCGAACGTGCCCAGGTCATTGGTGTTGCCTGGGAACAGGCTCACGCTCATCGGCTCGCCATTCGAGTCGGTGAGCAGCCCCATGACAACTTGTTTCTTGCCCTTGATCTTGTCACGGTTGTAGCCGAATTCAGCCAAGGCATTTTGCTGGCCCTCGAAGTAGGAACTCGTCACGTCATAGAAAAAGAGGCTCTTGTCGGCACCCGCTTTTTCCGGTCTCAACTGCCACAGCTTGGCCTCAACCCGGGTCTGGCATTCGGCGATCCACCCGCCGTTGGCGTAGAGGTCATCCTCGGTGAATGACTCCCTGATGCCCAGCAGGCAGGTGGCCGCGCAAGAGCCCGCCAGGCGAACCATGCCGAGCAATGAGGTGGCGGGCGACAGGACGCGTGCGAGTACCTGCCAGAGCGCGAGCTTGGCTTCGTCAGTGGAGCCGAGGGCTTTGACGATAGAGCAGCTGCGGGCGATCTCATGGACGAGGCAAAGGGCGCCAAAGGACTCCGCCTGGCGCATGCCCAGCGGTGAGTCGGGGCGCTCGGCGATCTGTTGGAGGCTGTCGGCCCCCTTGCCATCCTTGACGGCACGCTCGACGACGGTGATGAGCCACCCGGGCATCTCAGTGAGCACGGCAATGGTCTTGGAGACGACCTTGTCGCCGATGCGCTTGGACTCGCGCAACAGGACAGAAACGTAATTCTTGCCATTCTTACCTTTGGATTGGACGCGCGCGATAAACATGACTACGCAAAAATCCACATTTAAATATCCATGTCAAGTTTTTTCTCAAATTTATTTGATTTAACATGCCTACATCTCCAGGCCCAAAAAATCAGGCGCAATCCTTGGTGGATATGGGGCGCAGCACGAAACCGTCCTCCGAAACTCTGGAAGTTCCGATGAAAGGCAAGAAGGTATGGCGAAGCTCCTATTCTCTTCAATTCAAAATCCAAAATTTCTTCCACCTCACTGTGCTTGCACCCGCACGAAGAGTTTGCCGTTGACCGGTGGGGTACTGACGTGAACCGTCACCGTCTGAATGTTGCTATGGGTGGTGACCGCCATCTCGATCGCACCGGTGTCCAGCACCCATGTTCCCAAGTTGGTGGAGGTGAGCACTTGATAGGTCAGACCGGTGTCCGCTCGCCGGGTGTATTGGAATCTGCCGGTCGCGGCATCAAGCGGTTGGACGATCGGGTTTACCGAGGATGCGTCAGAGGGATCGAGACCGAAAGCGAATTCCTGAAAGTTGGTCATGCCGTCGCCGTCCGGATCGTGGGTGGAATCCTTGTCGGTAAAGGCGTGGGCGAATGTGCCATTGGCCCAAGTATCGTAGGGATTCAGTGCTGCCGGGGTCACCGTGAGTACGCCAGAGATATAAGTGATGGTGTAATTGCCGCTGCTGAACGTGCCCCCTGTGGCCGCGCCGGGAGTGAGCGGATAGGTCGCCGCCGCCGCCGTCGCATTACCACCGGCGCAGGCCAAGGTCACCGATCCGATGGTTTCGCCATGCTGCAGGCCGCTGCAGGTAAATTGGGTGCTGCCGCTGCCAAAGGTCAATGTCTGGCCGTAGCTCTTGCTCTGGTTGTTAGACGTCACGGTTAGAGCCGCGGGTGCGATTCCTGCTGTTAGGCCAATAAGCTGGGTGAGCGTGTAGTTGAC
>Ga0118677_10013988_pt1 | contig 11433 bp, 5 predicted proteins | sample AliMusrvi5mmetaG_FD_86154 | JGI IMG/M metagenome (GOLD analysis project Ga0118677, IMG submission 86154) | reverse complement strand
GTATTTTACTGGTCTCCTGGCAAGGCGATGACCGCCTGCTGGGGCATAACCTGCTGCGCCACGTCATACTCGATCATTATGTGCCGCGGCTGAACGGCGAAATTGCCGTGCCACCGGTCACAGAAAACACCTGGTTTGCCTTCAACGAGGGCAACAACGTAACGGAGGCGAATCAATTCGCCGTGATGCCGGACATGGTGGACGCCGGCGTGGAAGGCTACTGGCTGGATGCCGGCTGGTTTGAAGGCGGCTGGCCGGCGGGCGCCGGCAGCTGGGTACCGAAGAAGGAAGCCTTCCCGAACGGATTGAAACCGATTGGCGACAAAGCGCACGCGCTGGGGATGAAGTTCGTGCTCTGGTTCGAGCCGGAGCGGGTAACGGCCACCAGCCGCATCGCGAAGGAACACCCGGAATGGGTGATACATGCGAAAAATGCCGAATGGGACGCCCTTTTCAACCTCGGTGATGCCAAGGCGCGCGTCTGGCTGACCGATTTCCTTGATAAATGCATCACCGACTGGGGCATCGACGTTTACCGCAACGACTTCAACATCGATCCATTGCGCTTCTGGCAGGCGCTGGACGCGCCGGACCGGCAGGGGATGGCGGAGATCCGCTACATCGACGGCCTCTATACCATGTGGGACGAACTGCGCAAACGGCATCCGGGCCTGACCATCGATAACTGCGCCAGTGGCGGACGGCGCATCGACCTGGAAACGATCAGCCGCAGTTATCCACTGTGGCAGAGCGATACCCAGTGCTGTGGTCAAGCGATGCCGGTGCAGGACCAGGTGCAGAATGCCGGCCTCAGCCTCTACGTGCCGCTCCATGCCGCCGGCGTGTGGGCATTTGATGCATATAACTTCCGCAGCATTGCCACCACCGGCATGAGCATCTGTCCCAACCTGGTCGGAAAAAAAGACGGCCTGGCGGCCGCGCGCCGGATGACCGACGAAGCCAAATCGCTGCGGCCCTATTATCTCGGCGATTATTTCCCGCTGCTGGGTATCAACCTTGACGAACGGGGCTGGGCCGGCTGGCAATATCACCGCGCCGACCTGGGCAGCGGCTTCGCCGTTTTCTTCCGGCGCGAGCAGTCTCCCTACGCCAGCGTGCAGGTCGATTTACACGGTCTGGACGCCAAGGCGAAATACAAGGTCACCATTGTTGAAACAAAAATCAGCGCGGTGATGACCGGCGAGGCACTCGCGCATCAATACACCGTGGCCATCCCCACCGCCCCCGCCAGCGTGCTGCGCCCCGGCGGCGAGCACACCGCCCGCCTGCCCAAGAAACAGGCGGTTCTAACCATCGGCTTCCCCGGCGCCACCGTCAGCGGCTCCGACCGCTACGCCCTCTCCATGATTCAGGAATACGCGTCGGACATGGCCGGTCCCTTGTTCAGCCGCATCCGCGAGGACCTCGGCCTGGCCTATCAGGTCGGCGCGACCCAATTCCTCGGCTTCGATGCCGGACTGTTCACCTTCTACCTGGCCACCGCCCCCGAGCACGTCGAACTCGCCCGCGCCGAACTGCTCGCCGAAATCGCCAAAATCGCCGCCGCCGGCATTCCCGACGCCGTCTTCGACCGGGTCCGCGCCACCGTTCTCAGCGGCCTCGCCATTCAGCAGCAATCCCCCTCGGCCATCGCCCAACACGTCGCCCTCGATCTCCTCTTCGGCCACCCCGCCGACGCCCACCGCCACCTGCCCGACATCTACCGCGCCCTCACCCCGGAACTGGTCCGGAAAACCGCCGCCCGCATCCTCGCCCAACCCGCCACCAGCGCCACCATCCTGCCCGACGTGGATGAGGACGTGGACTGCGGCAGCCCGCTGCCGCCCTAACATCCCATAGCCCGCTGCAGGAAGCCAAAAAACCGCCACAACCATCGCGCAAGCAAAAATTGATTTTTTATCTGACCCTCTGTAGTGGGAAGCCAAAAAACCGCCAACCCAATCACCGCGCAAGCAAAAATTGATTATTTATCCGACCCTCTGTAGTGAGTTTTTTGGCATTCATCTTTTGATAGATCGCATTCATATTTTCCGCGTAATCCTCTTCAATCCGTGAACCGGAGCGAAGCGGAGATAGGCCGCCTTACTCAATTTCAATCTTGCGGCCAAATCCGTGGTTAAGAACGGCACGACAACCGTTTCCATTTTCCTTTTCAGCAATGCCGGGTGCCGGCGTTCAGCCCTTGGTCAGGCCCGGCGGCGGGGCGAAGGGTTGGTCGGAAACCAGCCAGTCGTCGTTCTTGTCGGTGAAGGTTTTCAGTGCCCATTCGCTGGGAAGCAAGGCCACCAGCCAGCCGTTGGAGTCGCGGGCCAGCGCGGTGCCCAGCGACAGCCCGGGCCGCGCCTCGGGCGCCAGTGGGTCGCCGGCTTTGGGCCGCAGCCAGCGGGCGATGGACCAGGTCGCGGACTCGAGCCGGGTCTCGGCGGCATACTCGCCTTCGAGGCGGTACTGCAGCACTTCAAACTGCAGGGGGCCCACCGCGCCTAACAGCGGCACCTGCGCCCCGCCCGAGTCCAACAACTGGAACTCGCTCGCCACGCCCTCCTTGAGCAATTGTTGGAGGCCGTCGCGGAAGCGTTTGTACTTGGCGGTGCTTTTGTTGTGCAGATAGGCGAAACACTCGGGGGCAAAGCGCGGGATTTCATCAAACGCCACCGCCGCGGTGGACGCCAGGGTGTCGCCTATGAGCAAATCATAATTTCCCACCAAGCCGACGACATCTCCGGCGTAGGCATCGTCCACGGTTTCGCGCTCGCGGGCAAACAGCCGCTGCGAATTGGCCAGGCGCACCCGTTCGCCGCTGCGGGAGTTGAGCACATTCATGTCGCGCTCGAATTTGCCCGAGACGATGCGGATGAATGCCACGCGGTCGCGGTGCTTGGGATTCATGTTGGCTTGGATCTTGAACACAAACGCGGAAAACCCGGCCGCAGCCGGATCAATCCGCATCCCGCCGCCGGTCCGCGGCAAGGGTGGCGGCGCCAGCTCAAGAAACCGGTCCAACAACAATTGCACGCCAAAGTTGTTAGCCGCGCTGCCGAAAAACACCGGCGTCAATTTGCCCGCCAGCACGGCCGCATGATCGAAATCGGCGCCCGCGCCTTCTAACAACTCAAGCTCGTCGCACACCTGGCGGTAGGTGGCCTCCTCCATCGCCGCTTTCACCGCCGGGTCTTCGATGCCCTTCACGCTCACCGGCGCCCGGTACGCGCCATGCACGGTGCGCTCGAACAAATGCACCTGCTTGTGCTCCCGGTCATAGACGCCGCGGAAGCGCGGGCCATCGCCCAGCGGCCAATTCAGTGGAAAGGCGTGAATCCCGAGCACGGATTCAAGCTCGTCTAACAAATCGAGCGACGGCCGCGCCGGGCGGTCGAGCTTGTTCATGAAGGTGAAGATCGGCACGCCGCGGCGGCGGCACACCTCGAAGAGCTTGCGGGTTTGGCTTTCAATCCCCTTGCCGGCATCAATCACCATGACGGCCGCGTCCACCGCGGTGAGCACGCGGTAGGTGTCCTCGGAAAAGTCCTTGTGGCCGGGGGTGTCGAGGATGTTGACCACACAATTGTTGTACTCAAACTGCAGCACGGTGGAACTCACGGAAATGCCGCGCTGTTTTTCCAACTCCATCCAGTCCGAGGTCGTGGCGCGTTGGTTTTTGCGCGCCGTGACGCTGCCGGCCAGCGTCAGCGCCCCGCCGTAGAGCAGGAATTTCTCGGTGAGCGTCGTTTTGCCCGCATCCGGGTGGGAGATGATCGCGAACGAGCGGCGGCGTTTCACCTCGCGTTGCAACGCGGGGATGGGAGTGGCGTAGGGGGACTTCGGCATGAACAGGCAAGGTAGGGCGGCGCGCCGGGTCTAGCGCCCCCCGCCCCGGCGCGCAAGGCCAATCCCCGCAGGCCAATTCCCGCAGGGTAGCGGCGCTCCATGGCGGCCTGCGCCTGTCTTGTGGCATGTGCTACCTGCGCCGGCGGTGCTTGGTCTTGGCGGATTGTTTGCGGTGTTGGGGCGGGCCGGCGGTGGCGGCGGGTTTGGGCTTGTCGTGCTTTTTGGCAACGGGTGAGGGCCGCCGGGCGGGCATCAGCCGCACCTCGGTGGTTGGCTTGCCGGCCAGGGTGAAATCGACGAAGCGGCGATCGGCGTCGATGGCTTTGACGCGCAAGGGCACGCGCATGCCGGACTGGACGATGCGGCCGTCGAAGGAGACCCAGGCCATGCGGTGGGCCTCGAAGCGCCAGCGGCCCTCGGGCAAATCCTCGCGCTTGACCACGCCGCGGACGCCCAGCGCGGGGATTTCGACCATCAGGCCCATCGGCCGGGCCTCGGTGATGAGGCCGTCGAAAACGGGCGGATCGTCGGTGCCGGCCACGGAGCGGAGATATTCCAACAACTTGAGTTGTTTGGTTTCGCCCTCGGCCTCGGCGGAGACGCGTTCGGTGTCGGAGATGTGGCGGGAGATGTCGCGCATTTCGGCGAACGACGGGGTGCGGTCGGCGGGCTTGGGCGGATTTTCCAACAACGGCTGCAGGGCGCGGTGGACGATGAGGTCGGCGTAGCGGCGGATCGGGCTGGTGAAATGGCAGTAATCGCCCTTGGCCAGGCCGTAGTGGCCGAGCGATTCCACGGAATAGGCGGCACGCTTGAGGCTTTTTAGCAAACCGAGTTTGATGACGTGCTCCTCCGGGCTGCCCTTCGAATCGTCGAGGAGTTTTTGGATATGCGCCCGGTTGGTCAGATCGCCCGGGTTGTAGCCATAGAGCTTAGCGGTGGCGGTGTAATCCAACAATCGTGACGGATCGGGATCCTCGTGGATGCGGTGGATGGCGGGCTTTTGGCGCTCGCGCAGGACCCGCGCCACGGCATCGTTGGCGGCCAACATGCATTCCTCCACCAACTGGTGACTGGCGGTGTGCACGACCGGATCGACGGCGATGGCCCGGCCCTGATCATCGATGCGGACGCGGATCTCGGGCATTTCCAGATCCAACGCGCCATGCTTGAAGCGGCGTTGGCGCAGGACGCTGGCCAGTTGCCAGCCCTCACGGACCATCCCGGCCAAGGCTGGATCGGAGCCGACGGGTGCGGGTTTGCCATCGAGAATTGCCTGGGCTTGTTCGTAGGAGAGCTTGGCACGGCTGTGGATGACTGCGTCGATGAAACGGGCCTTTTTGACTTCTCCGTCCGGCGCAATGTCCAGCAAAGCACACTTGGTCAGACGGTCCACGTCCGGCTTGAGCGAACAGATGCCATTGCTCAATTCGGTGGGCAGCATCGGCAGCACCCGGTCCACCAGATAGGTGGAATTGCCGCGCTCGGCAGCCTCGCGATCCAACACGCCACCGGGTTTCACATAATGGGAGACGTCGGCAATGTGGACGGCTAGGGACCAGCCGCGGGCGGTTTTCTCCAACCAGATGGCATCATCGTGGTCCTTTGCATCGGCCGGATCGATGGTGATGACCAGTTGCTTTCGCCAATCCTTGCGGCGTGCAATCTCGGCTGGATCAGGAGTCTCCGGGGTGGCTCGGGCAGCACCAAGTACCTCATCGGAAAATGACGTGCGCAGCCCAAATCGATGAATCACCGCGATCATATCCAGCCCCGCATCGCCGGGCCAGCCGAGCACTTCGATGATCCGGCCGCGCGGTGCCACCGCCCGCTCGCTCCACTGCACCAGATCGACGACAACGAGTTGGCCGTTCTGGGCGGTGGTCTCACCGATAACCTCGATATCGCCATCAAGCGCCTTGTCATCGCAGGTGACCGAGGCGTGGCACCCCTGCTGGTGGAAAATGCCGACCAGCTTGCCGGAGCGCCGCGAGAGAACTTTTTCGACTTTGCCGCTCGGTCCATCGGGTGAGGCTTCATCGCGGAAGCGGCTGCGGGAATCGGCCCGCGGTTTCGGGTTGCGCAGGGAAACGAGGACGCGGTCGCCGTCCAGTGCGGTGGCGGTTTCGCGGCGGGGGATTTGGATGCGGGAAAGTGCGGCAAGGTCCAGACCCGTGGCGAGGTTCGGGTCGGCGCTGAGGTCGGGAAAAAAGAACGCGTGGCCTTTGGGATGGAACTTGAGGGTGCCGACCAAATGTTTGTCGGAGCGGCCACAAACGTCGTAGCGCGCCTTTTTGCCTTCCGTCACCCATCCCTCTCCCACCACGGCCTCCAGCACCGAGCGTAGTTCAGCGCGGCGCTCGAAGGGCACCCCAAGGTTGCGGGCCAACTCGGATTTGGTCATCGGCTGGTAGCCGCCGCAACGCATGAAATTGAGCAGTTTATCTCGCAGATTGTTACCGGGCATGGCCCAAGCTTGCGCCAAAACCGGCCGCCTCGCAACGCCAATCCCGGAAAATCATCGGTTACTAAAGTTGCGATTTGATTCTTTGCGTTGCCAATGCCAGACAACTCGTTTAGTGTCGCTTCACGCCAGTCCTAATCCATCAACCCTTATGAATGCCCCAGTCTCCCGCCGCCGCAGCGGCTTCACCCTCATCGAGTTGCTCGTCGTCATCGCCATTATCGTGGTGCTCGCTGCCGCCGGCTTTTCCGCCGGTATCATCGCCATGAACCGTGCCAAAACCATCGCCTCAGTCGCCACCGCCAAGGCACTCGAAAATGCGGTTAACAATTTCTACACCGAATACGGAAGCCTGCCCGACGTGCCCTACAAAGTGCAAACCGACAGTGGTGAAGGCGTGAGACTGCTCAATATTTTGCTGGGGCTTGAGGAAAATTCCAACAAAATGCAGAATGCCCGAATGCTCAAGTTGCTGCAGGCCGTGGAAACCAAGACTAAGTCCAAAGGCTTGCTCTATAGCTCCAGCGGCCGCGCCGTCGGCCTCTATGACGCCTGGGGCAGCCCCTTCACGGTGGAAACCGATGTCAATTATGAGGAACGCCTGCGCGTGTCTCTCGGCGATAAGACCGAGCTGCTCAACGGCCGCCGTGTCGCTGTCTATTCTCCTGGTGCCGACAAAAAATACGGCACGACGGACGATGTGAAGTCGTGGTGACATGCCCCTTATTCTTGCATCCGGGTCTCCCCGCCGCCGCGACCTGCTAACACGGGCCGGACTGGAGTTTCAAGTGGTGGTGTCCCCCGCCGAGGAAATCCACGACCCGGCTCTTCCTCCAGATCACCTGTGTGAGGAAAATGCCAGGCTAAAGGCTGCCGCTGTGGCCCTCAGCCACCCTCACGCCACCGTTATTGGCGCAGATACGTTGGTATTTATCGATTCCGATGCGCTCGGCAAACCCGCCGATCTGAATGAGGCGCGGGCCATGCTGCGGCGCTTGTCCGGGCGCGCCCATACCGTCTGTACCGGCGTCTGCGTGATCCGCCCGGGCGGGGCCATCCACACGTTTCATGAACTCTCCGAGGTGGTCTTCCGGGTGCTCGATGAGGCCGCCATCGATGCTTACTTCCAATTGGTCGATCCGCTTGACAAGGCCGGTGCCTACGGCATCCAAGTCCACGGCGAACGCATTGTGGCAGAAATCCGCGGCAACTTTGACAATGTGATGGGCCTGCCGGTGACCCGCTTGTTGGAGGTGCTCGGCAGCGCGGCGTCCATGGCAGCATTGGCGTCCCCGCCTTCAAGGAGCATTGGGAAAACCGCCCGTGCCTCACTTGGCCGCAAATCGCGAGGGAATTGAATTGACTGATTTTCTGGTCGTTTTAGATTGTTCGGGCGACAACCAAACAACTCAGCATTTCCGAGTTCAAGACGCATTGCACCTCACCCCGCACTGCCCGCTCGTCATTGACGACACCGCATTTGCCAAGAAGGGCGATAGCTCCGTCGGGGTGACCCCGATGTACAACGGAGCGGCTCGGCAAGAAAACACGGTTGGCTAGGTTGGCAGTGAAATGTTCGCCATGGCACCGGTAGTGGATCTTCCACTTTTGGGTTCGCATGGTGGCGCAACGCAAGATCCTTATGTCAAGACTCCTGTCCAAACGCATCATCTTCGTCAACCACTGCCTTGTCGTCGCTGGCGCAGTTGCCAAGCGACAAATTTCCGGTGGCTTCCGCTGGCTCATGCCGCTGCTTATGCTGTGCTGCATAGTGAATCGCCTGCCAGCCTGTGGGCGGCGTTTTAGAAAGCCGCTGAAGTGGGCGACTTGAACGTCGGATGGCGCTTGCGTTAGATCTTCTTCGAGAGCTTCTAACTAAACTCTTCTTCCTGCGACCAGTACGGGGATTTCACCTACACCGACAATGGCACCTCGATCACCATCACTGGCTACCCGGCCACTGCGGCGGGTGCCGTGGCCATCCCCGCGTCCATCGTCGGCAAACCCGTAACCATCATCGGGAATGAGGCATTTCGTGATTGCACCGGCCTGACCCGCGTGCTGATTCCGGCCAGCGTCACCAGCATCGAGGACTTCGCATTCTATGACTGCAGCAGTCTGACGGGCATCACGATCCCAGCCGGAGTGATCGACATCGGGAGTTATGCGTTTGCATTGTGTGACAGCCTGGCCAGCGTAAGAATCGCCGATGGCGTCGTCAGTATGGGCGAGGGCGCGTTCTATGGCTGCGCCAAGCTGGCCCAAGTGACGATTCCAGCCAGCATCATCAGCATCGGGGAATCCGCGTTCGCCTATTGCAGCGCCCTGCTGAAAGCATCATTCACAGGCAATGCCCCGGTTATGGGAAAGACCGTTTTTGATGGATGCGCCAGCGGATTCACGGTGGATTATTTCGGCGACAAAACAGGCTTTGCTTCGCCGAAATCGTTGGGTTACGCCACGTTCAACATGGTGGCGGGGACTCCGTTCGCCACCTGGCTTGTAGAGAAATCATTGCCATACAATGCGAATCCGCAGGACGACCCTAACGGTGACGGGGTAAATTTGTTCATGGCCTATGCCCTCAACCTTGAACCCGCGCAGGACTTGAACGGAAGCATGCCCCGGGCGGTGTACGTTTCGGGCCGGATGAGGATCACGTTCTACGCAGGCAGAGTTGGCGTGACATATATCCCTGAGAGTAGCACCAACCTGGTGGATTGGAGCAGCGATAATGTTACCATTTCCGCCCCTGATGCCAACCAGGTTCGAACGGCATCGGTGACCATGACCGTTCCAAGCCGCTACCTGCGCTTGAGGGTTGTGGCACCCTGAGTTATTGCCCCCCTCCGATCATGAGCGCCCGCTACTTTCCCGACAATTCTGCCATGAGCTATCTATTTACTATTTTCTCCATTCCAGTCAGATGCCCATGACGGTGCGGCGCAGCATGCCCAGCACTAACAGGCTGTTGCGAATGCGCACCCGGCTCTCATCCTCGCGTGCGGTCACATCAAGGCGCTGGTGCAGTCCGCGCTCGAAGCCCTTGGTTTGGCCCAGGAGCTGCCAACCTTGCGCTTTGCCACTCTCCAGATTAGCGCCATCGCCACCCGGCTATGGCGCATTTTCTTGACTTGGCGTCTTGGGTTCAGAGCCTCAGCAAACGACCTCGTTTTCTAACTTCTTGACGAGAACGCGCGGATTATGGCTTGGGCGGCTCGTGGAGCAGCGCGGCGCAGTCACGGCGGAAGGCGGTGATTTGCGCTTCCTGTTGGGCGCTGTAATGGCCGCTTCGCTGCGCGTAGGTGTCCATCCAAGTGAGCAGTCGGCAGAGGGTATCCGCATCGGGAGAAACGCCGGCGTGTTGGTCGGGATGGGTGAGCAGCTTCCAAAGTTGGCTGTTAGCGGCGGTGCCTTCGCCGGGCACCGACAGATCACGTTCGAAGGCGCGTTTTTTCAAATCGCCGTCGGCAAATGTCAGCAATGAGTTATATGCCTGATCGGGCGTTAGATCAAATTTGGCGGCAGCGGCATCCTTGGCGCCGGGGTGATGGCACTCGACGCAGTGCCGATCCAGCGCGGGCTGGACGAGTTTGTCGAAGCGCAATGGCCAGGATCCGTCCGGGCCTGGAGTGATCTGGGAGGGGTCGCGAGTGGCGGCAATGGCCAAGCGGCCGGCAGTCGGCGAGGCTTCACGGGCATCATGGCAACCGATGCAGGCGAGCGTCTGGCCCGGCATCACATAGGTGAGAGTGCGCATCGTTTGCACGGCAACCCCAGCCGCATCCAACGCCTGAAAAAACACCGGCACGCCCGAGGGCAGACGGAAATTCACCGAGCCATCCGCTTCCACCGGAACCGTGCCAAGCACGAATTTGCCTGGATCCTCGGCCGATACCCCGAGGCTCGGCTGGTTCATCTGCGGTTGCACTTTTGGCGGCACCGCCACCACTCGCAGCGCTTTAACCGTGCCCGGCGCGATGCCGGTCAGACCGCGGGCAACATCCTGCACCAGCACCCGGCCTTCCTGAGGCCCGCCACGATCAGTTAGGGTTGCTTGGATCGGCGGCTGTGGCCGCGGCGCGACGGGCATAGGCGAGGCTGAGGAGATATCAGCATCGCGATGCAATAACTCCAGGTTGCCAAACGCATCCAATAGATAGATACCGGTCGAGTTGCGCGGGTTTTGCTCCTCACTGGCTCGGCAATGCGGCGGCAGTTTGCGGTCCGACCAACTAACGAGGAAAAATTCCTCGGATAGCGGCCACGGGTTGGCATAATATTGATCGACGTTCGCCTCGGTTTCCGGGAAGGGAACATCGGGCGTCAACCGGGTGATAGGAGCATCACCCTCGGTGCCGGCCGCACGATCTAACAGGCAAAGGGTGCCGCCGTAGATGGAATGATGGGCGGCGGCGGTGAACACCAACTTGGAAGAACCGGGGATGGAGCGCGCCTCAATTTTCACTTGGGGTTTGACGGTGTAATTGCCATAGACGAGTTGCGGGTTGCCGCCGTCCTGATTCGCCGACCACAGGCTGAAAAAATGCCCGTTGAAGCGATCAATATAATCCCACCGAGTGTAGAGCAGGCGACCGTCGTTAGCAACGCTGGGGGTCCACTCGAAATTTTCAAAGGCGGAGAGGGGGCGGATGTGGCTGCCATCGGCGTTCATGCCGTGCAAGGTAAAGACGGGCACTGGCCGGAAGTTATCGCCGCCACAGCGAACGTAACTATCAGGCAGGTCGGCGTTGCGCGTCGAATCGGAAAACCACTCGCTGCATTGGATGGCGGTGCCCTTGCGAGTGGACACGAAGGCCAGATCACCGGCGGGCAGGTAACGCGCATCGAAGTCGTCATATTTTCCGTGGGTGATCTGACGGCGGCCGGAGCCATCGGCGTGGATCTCGTAAATGTGATAGAAGGCATCTTCCGGCATGCGGGCCTTGTCGGCTTTATTGGGTTCGGCGGCCAGTTCCGGATGGAACCGGCAATAGCTGAAGAGGATGTTTTTTCCGTCAAATGCCAGCTCTGGGCCCATGAAACTGCCATCGGGCATATCGCTGGTGAGGCAACGCACGGTGGGGGTGGCTGACTTGAAGCCATCTAGCAGGCAGATA
>Ga0118677_10013987_pt1 | contig 11435 bp, 4 predicted proteins | sample AliMusrvi5mmetaG_FD_86154 | JGI IMG/M metagenome (GOLD analysis project Ga0118677, IMG submission 86154) | reverse complement strand
AAACTGAGGATTATGCCCCAAGTTGCGGACAGCAGTTTGGAGATAACTTTAGACCATGATAGCGATGTTTTGACGAGTGTCAGACATTAGATTTGTGAACAGCGGAGTCCAGAAACCGCTCAACAAACGGGGCGGAACCGAAAAGCCTAAGAGTAGGGAAATTAATTATAATAAATATGAGAAAATTACATTTTATAATGTTATTAATATTTGTTGTCTCAACAAATATATGTTTTTCACAATCTCCTTTATGGAATCAAGAACAGTTTCAGAGTTGGACTTCAAGCCATCCTGCAACAACTGTCAACAACTCCATGATACCGCAAATAAATAGCAACCAAAGCATAACAGGTGCTACAGGTAACCCTTCAAGTGTCTGGTATTTTGGTATTGACGCAGGTTTAGATTTTAAAACAGAACCACCAACTATCTTAACTGATGGAAAAGTTAATACATGGGAAGGTTGTGCATCAATATCCGATGCAAGTGGAAACTTATTGTTTTCTACAGATGGCATAACAATTTGGGCAAAAGACCAGTCTGTAATGCCTAATGGTTCAAATCTATTAGGAAATCCTTCCTCTACACAATCTGCAATTATTGTACCCGACCCCGGGAATGCTAATTTGTATTATGTCTTTACAGTAAGCGCAACTTCAAATGCAAATGTTACTTATAGTATTGTTGACATAACTTTAAACGGAGGTTTAGGTGATGTTAATTCTACTAAAAATCAAGTTTTACTTAACGGTACTGAAGAAGTAGTAACCTCAATTAAAGCAACAAATGGTAATTACTGGTGGATAGTTACTCACAAAAGTTTAACTAATAGCTATTATGCTTTTAAATTAACAACTACAGGACTTGATATTGCTAATCCGGTAATATCTAGTGTTGGATTTACCACTACTGTAACAGGTGGTGAAATAGGTTATCTAAAAGCAAACTCACAAGGAACTCAAATTGCTGAATGTTTTTACATCTCAGGAGCTAAATGTCAGGTTCTTGATTTTAATGCTAACACTGGTATTATATCAAATCCAAACATCATTAGCCAAACACAAGCTTATGGCTGTGAATTCTCTCCAAATGGTCATTTACTATATGTAAGTTCATGGGCGGGAACTTTTAAACAGTATGATCTAACGGATGCAAATTCAGCATATAGTTTTGCTTCAGGTAGTAATGCGGCTGTTCAATTAGGCCCTAATGGTAAAATATATGTTGCTAACTACAATCTTACTAGTTTAGGTGTAATTTCAAACCCTGACGTTGTTGGTGTAGGATGTAATTATAATGCTACCGAACAAAGTTTAGGAGGAAAAACTTGTCAAGGTGGTTTACCTAATATAGTTTCAAGTTTTGTTGCTGCTCAATTGAATCCTCCCCCAGTACCTGTTGCTACAGCTGCAACTTCAGTTACTGCAACCGGATTTGCTACCAATTGGAATGTTTCAACCGGAGCTACAGGATATTATTTAGATATTGCAACAGATAATAGTTTTACTAATTTTGTAAGCGGTTATAGCAATAAAGATGTAAGTAATGTTACTACTTATACATTAAGTGGTCTTACAATAGGCACAACTTATTATTACAGAATAAGAGCTTACAATACTAATGGAACAAGCGGGAATAGTAATATTATTACAGTAACAACTATTTCTAATCTTCCTTCTCTTACAAATAGTACAGGTGCTGTTACCTTTGCTATTGGAAATTCAAATGGTGTTGTAATAGATCCAAATATTATCGTTACAGCATCTGACACTTCAATCACAATTGACAATGCAATGGTTTATATTAGTTCAGGTTTTGTGACTTCTAATGATCAACTTATATACCCTGCAACTATGTTTGGGGTTACAGGAAGTTATGATGCTACTAAAGGGCTATTAACATTAACAGGAACTGCAAGTGTAGGTGAATACCAACAGATACTGAGAACTATTCAATATAAAAACACAAATCCATCAGCTAGTGCAGGTAGTAGAACTTATACCTTCTCATTAGGCAATGCTGTTCCGTTTACTCCTTGTGGTTCGGCTGTTTCTCATTATTATAAATTTCATAGCAGTGTTGGCATTACCTGGACGGCTGCTCAAACAGCAGCTGCTGCAACAAACTATTTTGGTTTGCAAGGTTATTTAGTAACAATTTCTTGTGCAGCTGAAAACGCTTTTGCTTTTAATGCAATTCATCAATCCGGTTGGATTGGTGCAAGTGATGCTACATCAGAAGGTGACTGGCGTTGGGTTACAGGTCCTGAAACAGGAACTGCTTTTTACAGCGGAAGTGGTTCAGCAGGCGGATCAGCGGTAAGTGGAATGTATAACAATTGGAACTCTGGAGAACCTAACAATAGTGGAAATGAAGATTATGCTCAATTCCTACCTGGAACTTCTAACGGTTTTTGGAATGATCTTGCAAATACAACAACTGTAAATGGATATTACGTTGAATATGGCGGCATGACTGGTGATCCTTCTATTAATATTAGTGGAACTAAGAATATGACTTTAATCCAGCTTTCAGCACCTGTAGCTACTGCTGCAACTTTAATTACAACAACAGGCTTTAATGCTAATTGGGATTCAGTTGCTACAGCTACAGGATACTATTTAGATGTTGCTACTGATAACACATTTACAACATTTGTAAGTGGTTATAACAACAAAGATGTCAGTAATGTAACTACCTTTTCAATAACTGGACTAAATGCAAATACAACTTATTATTATAGAGTTAGAACTTATAATGCAAACGGAACAAGTGTAAATAGTAATATTATTACTACTACAACCAATGAAGTTATCCCATCATTAACAAACAGTACAGGGGCAGAAACTTATATAATTGGAAATCCAAATGGATTAGTAATAGATTCTAATATTATTGTAACGGCATCAGACACTACTAAAACAATCGATAATGCAATGGTATATATTAGCTCAGGTTTTGTATCTTCAAATGATCAGCTTATATACCCTGCAACTTTATTTGGAGTTACAGGAAGTTATGATGCTACTAAAGGGATATTAACATTATCAGGAACGGCAACAGTAGGTGAATACCAACAGATATTAAGATCTATTCAATACAAGAATACAAATTCATCAGCAAGTGCAGGTAGTAGAACTTATACATTCTCTTTAGGAAATGCAGTTCCATTTACACCTTGCGGTTCTAGTGTTCCACATTATTATAAATTTTATAGTAACTCTGGTATTAGTTGGACAGCTGCCCAAGCTGCTGCAACTTCAACTAACTATTTTGGTTTGCAAGGTTATTTGGTAACAATAATGTGTGCAGCAGAAAATGCTTTTGCTTATAATGCTATTCATCAATCAGGCTGGATTGGAGCAAGTGATGCTGCATCAGAAGGTGACTGGCGTTGGGTAACAGGGCCTGAAGCTGGCACAGCTTTTTATAGTGGAAATGGTTCAGCAGGTGGTGCTGCCGTTAGTGGTAAATATAATAATTGGAATTCAGGTGAACCTAACAATAGCGGAAGTAGTGAAAATTATGCTCAATTCCTTCCAGGCTCAACAAACGGTTTCTGGAATGATCTTTCCAATACCTCAATTGTAAATGGATATTATGTTGAATACGGTGGTATGACAAATGATCCAATAATAAATATTAGTGGGAAAAAGGATATGAATTTAATTCAACTTTCTGCTCCTGTTGCAACTCCTGCGACAATAGTTACAAATACAGGTTTTAATGCTAACTGGAATTCTTCAGCTAACGCTATAGGTTACTATTTAGATGTCGCTACCGATAATGGATTCACAAACTTTGTTCCAGGTGATAGTAATTTAAATGTTGGCAATGTTACTACTTATACTTTAAGTGGACTAATCAATGGTACATCTTATTACTATAGAGTTAGAGCTTATGTTGTTGGTTGGATAAGTAATAATTCAAATATTATTGCTGTTACTCCTGAAGTTCCGGTTGCTACTCCTGCAACTTTAATGACAACAACAGGTTTCAATGCAAACTGGAATGCTTCTTTAGGTTCTACAGGATACTATTTAGATGTAGCAACTAACAGTGCGTTTACTAATTTTGCTACAGGCTATCAAAATATAGATGTTAGCAATTTAACTACCTACCCGGTTAGTGGGCTTATTGCCGGAACTACTTATTATTACAGAGTAAGAGCTTACAATGCTTTAGCTACAAGTATTAATAGCAATGTTATAACTACTATTACCGTTCCGGCTCCTCCTGTTGCAACTTTAGCTACTTTAATTACAGCTACAAGTTTTACTGCAAATTGGAACACCTCTGTAGGCGCAAATGGTTATCTTTTAGATGTAGCAACCGATTCAAGTTTTACGAATTTTATTTTTAGTTATAATAATAATGATGTTACTAATGTAACTTCTGATTTTGTTAATGGTGGCATTACTGCAGGTACAGTATATTACTACCGACTAAGAGCATATAATGCTAGTGGAATAAGTGAAAATTCAAATGTTATTTGCACAGCACCACCTCCTCCTGTTGCAATAGCCGCAACTAATGTAACTATGTATTCTTTTGATGCAAATTGGTTACCATCACTTGGTGCAGTTGCTTATAAAATAGATGTTGCAACTGATCCTGATTTTGTATTCATCATCAATCCATATAATAATTTAAGCACAGGTAATGTAACAACATATACTATCTCAGGTCTTAATGCAAATACACCATATTACTACAGAGTAAGAGCTATTAATTCAGCAGGTGGCACAAGTATTAACTCTAATATAATTATGGTGAAACGATGCCCTATTATTACTTGGGCTAATCCTGCAGATATTATCTATGGCACACCATTAAGTTCTACACAATTAAATGCTACTGTTAATGTTCCCGGTTCTTTTGTTTATTCACCTGCTAGTGGAACAATACTTAATTCAGGTGCAAATCATAATCTGTTAGTAACTTTCACACCAACAGACACTGCTGATTATAATGTAATAACTAAGATAGTTCAAATAAATGTTATCAAAGCTGATCCAGTTATAACATGGGCTAATCCGGCTGATATTAATTATGGAACTTTGTTGAGTTCAACACAATTAAATGCAACTGCAAGTGTTCCGGGCACTTTCATATATTCTCCATTTATCGGAACTTTACTTCCTGCAGGAGCTGGTCAGAATTTATCTGTAACGTTTACTCCTACTGATCAAACAAATTATAATTCAGCTAGCAAAATGGTTCAGATAAATGTTATCAAAGCAACATTATTAGTAAAAGCAGATGATAAAATAATTACCTATGGAGAAGCTATTCCTACATTTACTTATACTATAAGTGGTTTTGTAAATGGTGAATCAACAAGTGTTGTTTCAGGTTCACCATTATTATCTTCTACTGCAACGTCAAGTTCTAATGTTGGTACTTATCCTATTAATATTACTGTAGGAACATTAGTTGCTTCAAATTATTCATTGACATTTACAAATGGAGTTCTTACTATTGGTAAAGCTGATCAAACTATTAGCATTGCTCCTATTCCTAATCAATATATAGGTAATTCATTTAATCCTGGAGCTGTTGCCAGTTCAGGTTTACCTGTAACTTATGAAGTTTCTCCATTAACTGTTGCTAAAGTTGTTGGTAACACTATATCTGTATTAGGTGCAGGCGAAGCTACTTTAACAATTACTCAGAGTGGTAATATTAATTACAATCCTGCTACAGAAACAGTAACATTTATGGCTATGGATATTAAGTTCTCTAACTTTATTACTCCAAATGGTGACGGTCACAACGACACCTGGAGTGTTCCTTTAGATGCTGAATTTATGGCTGGTGCCGATGTTACTATTTATGATAGTTATGGACAACAACTGTTCAAGACGACAGGTTATGGCGAATGGGATGGTAAATACAATTCTAAAGTATGTGCAACAGGCGAATACTACTTTGTAGTAAAAACAACGTCCGGCAACACATATAAAGGTGTAATATTACTAATGAAATAATTTTGAAACTTAATAATATTAAATGATATGAAAAAAATAATAATGTTGATAATAGTGTTTGCATTGGTAATGCACAACACAAAAGCACAGGAACCGTTTACACATAATTTATATACTGCAAATCCTTTTTTAATTAATCCTGCTGCAACCGGCTACAATAATGCTTTGACGGCTTTCGTTGACGCTTATAGTCAATGGAGTTCTTTCCCTGAAGCCCCTCGTAGTTATTCATTTGGAATTAATGGACCTATTTCAAATAAAACTAGCTTAGGCTTATACGTTTTTGATGATCAAAGAAACTATCTTAATCACTTAAATGCAATGATTGACTACTCCTACAGAGTTAAATTAAACAAGTTTTCTGACCTTACCTTTGGTTTAGGTTTCGGTATAGTACATAATAATGTTAACTTTAACAATATGAATGTTACCGACCAAGCTGACCCTTTATATTTAGATCCATCTCAATACAATAAAACTCAGATGGCAGCAGCTGCCGGTTTGTATTATCGTTACAAAGACTTGCAACTACAATTTTCATTGCCACAAATGCTTGAGCAAGGCACTAATTTTGCAGGTCAATACAATTTAATGGCAATGTACGACTTCAGATTAAACACTGACTTTACTCTAAAACCTTCTGCTTTGCTTCGTGCTTTTCCGGGAAACATAATGCAATTAGATGGAAATGCAATGCTTGATTACAAAAAAATCTTCTGGGTACAGTTAGGTTACAGAACTGATCAAAGTATCTTAGCTTCATTTGGCTTAAACTGGGAAAAAGCTAGTCTTGCATATTGTTATCAGGCTAATACTGGCCCTATAAAAGTTATTGCAGCTTGCACTAATGAGATTATGCTAAGCTATACTTTCGGCGATCATTCTTCTAAAAAGTCTATGGCTGATGCTTCTGCAGTATCCAGAGCTATTGTTTCAGGTACTGTTACTAATTCTCTAACTAACGAACCTATTGTTGCTGATGTTGTTTTCAAAGACGATGCAGGTGTTGAAGTTTATAGAACAACCACAGGTGATAACGGCAGATACAGTGTTTATTTAAACTATGGTAAAGCTTACGCTGTTGAAGCTAAAGCTACCAATTACGGTTCTGTAAACGATCAACTTGCTGTTGGTGCTAATGAAACTTCTAAAACATATAATGCAAGCCTTAAACCTACTGAGGTTATGATGAACTTAAAGACCGAACCTGCTAATGCTAATGTTAAAGTTTATACTGAGCTTTACAATGGTAAATCAGATGCAAATGGAAATGTTAACGTTGCCTTAAAGCCGGGAACTATTGCTAAAACAGAAGTTTCAGCTGACAACTATACTACCAAGACCGAAAAGGTTACGGTGCCTTCAGATAAACAGGATTTCAATCAGTCAATTAAACTTAATGCTTTAGATTTTCCTTTAAAAGGAAGTGTAAAGAACAAAGAAACAAGTGAATTGGTTCCTGCTTCTGTTAAGATTTCTGATGCTTCTGGCAAAGTTATTCTAAAGGAAAATGTTAATGGAAATATTGAAACCAGACTTAAAGAAGGTCTTTACAATATCGAAGTTTCTGGTCAAGACTTTATCACACTAAAAGAAACCTTTAAATTAACTGAAGCTACTGCAAAAGATTTCTATTTAGATATTAAAGTTACACCTTTAGCTAAAGATAAATCTTTCAAATTAGGTAGAGTTAATTTCGCCACTGACAAATCAGATATTAAACAGGAATCTTTGCCTGTGTTAGATGAATTGGTTAAGATCATGAACGACAATCCTGAAATCAAAGTTGCTATTAGCGGACATACTGATAATGTAGGTAATCATGCTAAAAACTTAAAGCTTTCTCAGGATCGCGTTAATGCTTGTATGGAATACGCAATATCAAAAGGTATTGCCAAAAAACGCTTAACAGGACGTGGATATGGTCAAACAGTTCCTTTAGTTCCTAATAATAGTGCGACTAACAAAGCTATTAACCGTAGAGTTGAATTCAAGATCATCGACTAATTATAGTCTTTACACCCTCTTGATGTAAGATAACACATTGATTTAAACCTAACAGGTTTTGAAAACCTGTTAGGTTTTCTTGATTGATAATCTTTAAAGAATATTTGATGATTTAATAAAGATAATAAAAAGAGGCTGCCTCAGATTTGAGACAGCCTCTTTTTTATAAAGATTAAAACTATTTTAATTAATAGTTGATTATCCTTCTACATGAACTTGAAAAGCATTAAATAACTTATCCATCCCAACTTGAGATGCTCCATGATAGGATGCTTCCAAAATATCAGCATCAGTCCAACCAAGGTTAATTAAATTATCAATATCTCCCTTACTTACCTCTTTTGAATTCTTAACTACTTTCAGAACAAAGAATAATAGCGCCTTTTCATTTTCTTCCAAAGGTACTTTAGTATGATCTTTAAGTATCTCTGTAACCTGTTCGGGTAATATCCCATATTGAAACAAAATACCGGTATTTACATCAACACAATATTCGCAACGTTCCTCTTCGGATACCATTAGGCGAATAAAAGCCAATAATTTACCACTAAATCTTGTATTCACAGAAAAATACCTGATGTTATTTACTTGTTGTCCCAATACATGTTCGCTCAAACCGAACATTTTAAATGAACCGGGAATAAATCCCATTCTGTCATTCATATTTTGATAAATCTCTGCTACTTTTGGTGTAGCGTCTTCTTTCTCAACTAATTTTAAGAGTGCCATATACTTATTTTATTATTTATATTATGATATTAAGTGTACAAATGTACAAATATATTACTCTTTAAACAAAAATTCTAACATAAGGTTATCAAATCGTTCTATTAAATTATTGTAAAGCTTTTCGAAACCTTTAAAATCACATTTGTAATACTATTTTTCTTTTTTATACCGCTTTCGCGGAAGCTATTGCAGGCAATATTTTTCCAATCGATTGTAAGATATATAAATATCAAACTTACATTGATGAATATATATGTTTTACTACCTGCAACTTGTTACACACAGCAAAATATCGATATTTTACTACCTGTAACTTGTTGCACACACCAAAATATCGATATTTTGTTACCTGTGACTTGTTACATTGACTAAAATACACATATTTTGTTACCTGTAACTTGTCACATTGACTAAAATATACATATTTTGCTCCCTGTAACTTGTTACATCGACTAAAATATCGATATTTTGCTCCCTGCGCACTTTCACATCGTATTATAATAAAATTACAATTTAATTACAACTAATGATAAAGTTGAAGTGTGCCAATATAATATTATATTGAATAAAAGATGGCAATTGAAATTATTTTTTGTTTAGACTTAAGGATTTAAACAATAATTTAGAATATTATAACTATCTGCTTTTATAAGTTGAATTTTTACTAAACCATTTCTTCTTATTACCACTCACATCCGAAGATGAATCACTTGTATTTCTTGGTGGGCGATTTGAATTATTTCTTTGTTGCCTAACAGCAGCTTTCACCGGATTATGATCCATCAAAGGATAAGGATGCTCATCAATAACCGGTATTTTCTTTCCAATAAGTTTCTCAATGTCTTTCAAAAAAGGTTTCTCTAATGCATCACAAAAAGAATACGCAGTACCCTTTGCCCCTGCCCTACCTGTACGACCAATACGATGAACATAAGTTTCTGCAACGTTCGACATCTCGAAATTAATTACAAACTCCATATCATCAATATCAATACCACGTGCAGCAATATCTGTAGCAACTAAAACCCTTGTAGTTTTTTCTTTAAAGTTAGCCAATGCTCTCTGCCTGGCATTCTGCGACTTATTACCATGAATAGCTTCAGCACTTATTTTAATCTTCTCAAGAGCCTTTACTACCTTGTCGGCACCATGCTTAGTACGTGTAAAAACCAAAGCTGTTATAATGTTTTTATCTTTTAAGATATCAATTAATAAAGCAGTTTTATTTCCATTATCAACAAAATAAACATATTGTTTAATAATATCAACAGGAGTAGCCGAAGGAGTTATCTCAACTTTTAAAGGTTGAAACAATATAGTATTAGATAGTTTAACAATTTCAGGAGGCATAGTAGCCGAGAAAAACAATGACTGACGTTTATGAGGCAAAGCAGTAATGATTCTTTTCACATCATGTATAAAACCCATATCGAGCATACAATCTGCTTCATCCAACACAAAGATTTCTATATCACGCAAAGTAATATATCCTTGATTCATCAAATCAAGCAACCTACCAGGTGTGGCTACTAATATATCAACTCCCTTTTGCAGGATCTGAGTTTGTGGATTCTGGTTAACACCGCCAAAAATAACGGTACTAGTCAAACCTGTAAAACGACCATATGCTAAAAAGCTTTCATTTATCTGAATGGCAAGTTCACGAGTTGGTGTAATAATCAGACTTCTGATTTTACGTTTTCTATCATACGATTTATTCGCATGTAATAATTGAAGGATAGGGATAGCAAATGCTGCAGTCTTTCCTGTTCCTGTTTGGGCACAACCCAACAAATCTGTTCCACGCAATACAATAGGAATAGCTTCTTTTTGAATTGGCGTTGGGATCTCATAACCTTCTTGTTTTATCGATCTAAGAATAGGTTCTATGATGTTTAATGATTGAAATGGCATATTTTTTATTAAGTACATGTTCTAATGAACCAAAACCAGACTATATTTAGGAAAGGAAATGTTCGAATAGTAATTTTTTTTGCAAAGATACGATTAATAATTGAATTAACAGTTTTTTATTATTTACAAGGGTATATATATTACAAAGTAAAATAACAAAGCCATATCAAATTCAATTGATATGGCTTTGCATTTCAGACTAAAACTCTTTATTATTATTTTCTTTCAGATTCTTTATGTTCTACTTTCTTTTCAGCAGGTCTTGTATTTTGAGCTGGTGTAGGTGCTGACCTTACATTCTGAGAAGGTGCTGATTTTACTTCATTTCTTGGAGCTGTTCTATTATTATTATTAGCAGGTTGATTAGAACTTCCCCCTCTGCTATTATTATTAATATTTTGATTAGGTCTTGAATTATTTGGTGTTGGATTTTGCTTTACCTCAGTTCTTGGTGTTGTCCTATTATTCTGATTTGTCCTAACATCAGTTCCTGGAGTTGTTTTTGTATTATTATTAATAACACGATTTGAATTGTTTTCTCTATTATTATTTGGAGTAGCTTTTGTTGTATTATTAATAACACGATTAGAATTACTATTTGTATTTGGAGTAGTTTTTGTATTATTGTTTATAACACGATTTGAATTATTATTAGAGTTGGGAGTCGTTTTTGTATTGTTATTAATAACACGGTTTGAATTGTTACCTGAATTAACATTATTTGCATTTGGAGTAGTTCTTGCATTATTATTAACTCTGTTTGAATTGTTGTTTCTGTTAGAATTTACACCTTCT
>Ga0118677_10013985_pt1 | contig 11437 bp, 19 predicted proteins | sample AliMusrvi5mmetaG_FD_86154 | JGI IMG/M metagenome (GOLD analysis project Ga0118677, IMG submission 86154) | reverse complement strand
CACCCAAGGCTCGGTCCCGAAGACCGACAAATCCTGTCCAATCCTCTCAACCTGCTGCCGAAGGCTCGGTTACGATGCCATTCACCTTGGCGATTAAGGCTGAAGATGGTTGGTAGTCAGGAAAGGCTGTTATCCAAAGGCTGCGCATGGGATTTCTCCGTGATGAGTGTTTTGGAGCATACGCCCTTCCCGGGCACTTTGGGATACCTTCATGAAAGGGGGGATCATGGCCCGCGTGCTTGTGGTGGATGACAGCAAGGAGACCTGCGAGTTCCTGGAGGAACTCCTGGGCTCCATGGGGCTGGAGGTGGTCAAGGCCACCCACCCGGACCGGGCCATCGAACTGCTGCATGGGGAGGCCTTCGACCTGCTGCTGTCGGACATCAACCTGGAGGCCAAGAAGGACGGCCTGGATCTGCTGCGGGAGGCCAAGCCCCTGGGGGTGGACACGATCCTGCTCTCGGGCTTCGGCACCCTGGAGACCGCCATCGAGGCCGTGCGGGAGGGGGCCTTCGACTTCCTCAGCAAGCCCTGGAACAACGAGGAGCTGAAGGCCCTGGTGAGCCGGGCCCTGGCCCGCCGCCAGAGCAGCGGCCATGGCACGGTCCCGGGCAGCTCCCCCAAGGCCAAGCGGAGCCTCATGATCGGCTCCAGTCCCAAGATGATGGCGGTCTACAAGACCATCGCCAGCCTCCAGAACAGCCGTGCCACCGTGCTCATCACCGGCGAGAGCGGCACCGGCAAGGAACTGGTGGCCCGCAGCATCCACATGTCCAGTGAGCGGCGGGACCGGGCCTTCGTGGCCGTGAACTGCGGGGCCCTCACAGAGACCCTGCTGGAATCGGAGCTCTTCGGCCACGTGAAGGGCTCCTTCACCGGCGCCGTGGGTGAGAAACCGGGACTCTTCGAGGAGGCTTCCGGGGGGACCATCTTCCTGGACGAGATCGGCGAGACCAGCCAGAGCTTCCAGGTGCGCCTGTTGCGGGTGCTCCAGGAGCAGGAGATCCGCCGGGTGGGCGGCAACAGGACCATCAAGGTGGACTCCCGGGTCATTGCGGCCACCAACCGGGATCTCCAGGCGATGGTGAAGGCTGGCACCTTCCGGGAGGACCTCTACTACCGCCTGGGCGTTGTGGAGCTGGCCGTGCCTGCTCTGCGGGAGCGTCGGGAGGACATTCCAGCGCTCCTGGACCATTTCCTCTCGGAGTTTGGCCGGAAGGACGACCAGGCCTACCAGCTCCATCCAGAAGCCCGCCGGGTGCTGGAGGCCTATTCCTGGCCGGGGAACGTCCGGGAGCTGAGCAACGCCGTGGAGAACCTCACCCAGCTCAGCCGGGGCCGGGAGATCACCGTGGATGACCTGCCGGCGAAGATCCAGGCGGATGTCCTCAAGAAGACCCTCCGGCGCCCCGAGGGGGGCGAGGGGCTCCCCAGCCTCATCGAGGACTGGCCCTCCCTGGACGAACTGGAACACCGTTACATACAGATCCTGGTGACCCGGCATAAGGAAAAACAGAGAATTGCCGAGATTCTGGGCGTCGACCGGACCACCTTGTATCGAAAACTGAAGCGGTATGGCTTCCAGGACGCCGAATAGCCTACCCAGAAGGTGAAATTCGTCGCAGGCTGCCACAGGATGCAGAACGCAACAGTGAAATTCGAAAGTCAAAATATTTAACCATTGATTTGTTTAATTTTAGCAATTGGCCCAAAGTGTGCGTTCTGTTCTCCGCTTCCGGCCGTGCCGGATACCCAATGGAGAACTCCCATGAAGAAGCTTGCCGCTCTGCTGATTGCTGCCGCCCTGATCAGCCCCGTCTTCGCCGAAGAGACCAAGAAGCCCGAAGTGAAGAAGGCTGAGAAGGTCGAGAAGGTCGAGAAGAAGGCTGAGAAGAAGGCCGAGAAGAAGACTGAGAAGAAGGCCGAGGCCAAGAAGGAAGAAGTGAAGAAGGCCCTCGTCGCCGACGAGAAGAAGGCTGAGCCCAAGGCCGAGAAGAAGGCTGAAGCCGCCGCCCCCAAGGCCGAGAAGAAGGCCAAGAAGGCTGCCAAGAAGGCTGTCAAGGCTGAAGCTCCTGCCGCCGAGGCCAAGAAGGCCCTGACCGCCGACGAGAAGAAGGCTGAGCCCAAGACCGAGAAGAAGGCTGACGCCGCTGCCCCCAAGGCCGAGAAGAAGGCCAAGAAGGCTGCCAAGAAGGCCGACAAGAAGGCTGACGCTCCTGCCGCCGAGGCCAAGAAGGCCCTGACCGCCGACGAGAAGAAGGCCGAGCCCAAGACCGAGAAGAAGGCTGACGCCGCTGCCCCCAAGGCCGAGAAGAAGGCCAAGAAGGCTGCCAAGAAGGCTGCCAAGAAGGCTGACGCTCCTGCCGCCGAGGCCAAGAAGGCCCTGACCGCCGACGAGAAGAAGGCTGAGCCCAAGACCGAGAAGAAGGCTGACGCCGCCGCCCCCAAGGCCGAGAAGAAGGCCAAGAAGGCTTCCAAGAAGGCTGCTAAGAAGGCTGACGCTCCTGCCGCCGAGGCCAAGAAGGCCCTGACCGCCGACGAGAAGAAGGCCGAGCCCAAGACCGAGAAGAAGGCTGACGCCGCCGCCCCCAAGGCCGAGAAGAAGGCCAAGAAGGCTGCCAAGAAGGCCGACAAGAAGGCTGAAGCTCCTGCCGAGAAGAAGTAAGACCTTTCATTCGATCTAGAAAAAGCGGGCTTCGGCCCGCTTTTTCATGCCTGGATGGGCGCCGGACTGCTTATGAAAGTGCGGTATCCTCCAATGGCAGTCCCCCGGAGGCACTTGTGGCAAAACTTGATCTCATGCTGTTCGAGGAGGAGTACACGCTCCTCACGGAGATCATCAACCGCCTGGAAAAGGACGCCTCCGCCAAGGTCGTCTTCCTGGTGGACAAGAACGGTCAGCAGATCGCCGCTGCCGGGGATGTGAAGAGCATCGACGCCACGAGCCTTGCCTCGCTCACCGCCGGCAATGTGGCCGCCACGGACGGGCTGGCCAAGCTCATCGGCGAGAAGGAATTCAGCCTCCTCTTCCACGAGGGCGAGAAGGACAACCTGCACATCTCCATCGTGGGCAAGCGCGGCATTCTGGTGGTGATCTTCGACCAGAATTCTAGCTTGGCCCTGGTCCGCCTGCGGGTGAAGAAGGCCAGCAAGGAACTGCAGGAGATATTCGACCAGGTGGAGAACCGCGCCCAGCGCGAATCGGACAGTGGCAGCCGCTTCGAGAGCCCCTTCTCCGAGATCACTGACGAAGACATCGACCGACTCTTCGGCGATTAGGGCCCGCCATGACCTTCATCAACTACGCATCGCGCGAGATCAACTGCAAGATCGTCTACTACGGTCCCGGCCTCTGCGGGAAGACCACGAACATCCAGTGGATCTTCGAGCAGGCCAACCCTGAGAAGCGCGGCAAGCTGGTGAGCCTGGCCACCGAGACGGACCGCACCCTGTTCTTCGACTTCCTGCCCCTCGACATGGGCACGGTCAAGGGCTTCAAGGTGCGCTTCCACCTCTACACCGTGCCCGGCCAGGTCTTCTACGACGCCAGCCGCAAGCTCATCCTGCGTGGTTGCGATGGCATCATCTTCGTGGCGGACAGCCAGAAGGCCCGCATGGAAGCCAACATCGAGTCCATCGCGAACCTGGCTACCAACCTCAAGGAAAACGGCTTCGACATCCGGACGATTCCCTACGTCCTCCAGCTCAACAAGCGGGACATGCCCTCCGCTGTGGGCGTCACGGAGATCGAACGCCTCCTCCGCTTCCGCAACGAGCCCATGATCGAGGCCGTGGCCAACAAAGGCACGGGCGTCATCGACACCCTCAAGGCCTCTGCCCGGCAGATCCTGATGGAACTGCAGCGGGCTTGATACTCTCCGGGGGACCCGCGCTGCGCGCACACCCCCGGACCCCCGCGCAGAAGCCCGGCAGAGCCGGGCTTCTGCTTGTAATCCTCGGTGGTCCCCCCCGCCACGCATGGGTGGGAGGGGTCCTTGGACGCGCTGTGCGCTTCCATCTGACGCCATGCCTTGCGTGGCCCCCACTCGCCTCGCTCGCGGAGTTGGAGACTCCCCCCCGGACCCCCGCGCAGGCGCCGCAAGGGGCTCTGGAGGTGCTGTGCGCGCCTTGTGACGCCATACAGGCGTAGCCTCGCCCCCGGCGGCCCGTGGACCTAGAGCCTCCCTCCAGGACCCCGGATGACATCCGCCACTTGTCGCGCCCAGCGTATCCAGTGGCCCCAAGGCGGACGCGGGTCACAGCCTCCAAGCCCAATGCTTGAATCCTCAGCGGCCTCAGGTAGAATAGTCCTTTGCCCTTCCGGAGTAGCTCAGGGGTCAGAGCGGGTGACTGTTAATCACTAGGTCGGGGGTTCAAATCCCTCCTCCGGAGCCAGAAAACAAAGCACTTAGGCCACCTTGCCCCGGTGGCCTTTTTCGTGGGATCAAACACCCGTCAAACACCCGTACAGATTCGGCCATCTGGAGGGCAGGCGGGGGCGGCGCTATGCTGGACCCCCTGTACTAGTACTTTTTCTCTTTTCCTCTATTGAATTGGGAAACAACGTCCGCAACGTCCGCAAAATCGCGGAGACTCGCACAGGCACTAGCTTTGAGGTGCGGACGTTAGTGCGGAGGTTGTGCGGAGGTTGCGGACGTTAGGGCCGAAAAATGCTCCCCGGATCCGACCACCAGGCCGGGTGCACACCTTCGCACACGGTGCACACGGTACACAGCCAAGGGCGCGGAACCCCGCACGGGTGCTGAGTTTGGGGGTGTGCACACTTCTCCAAACGGGGTCAGACAAGGGCACGAGGGGCACGAAAAAGCCCCCATGCGGGGGCTCTCTCAATTGTGTGCGGTCAGGGTGTGCGGGTTCGGGTTCCAGTCCTTCCCGGTGAATCAGTGGGCCAGGTGGACGACTGACGCGACGGGGTGCGAGCGGAGGCCGGAGCCTAGGTTAGATCCGGCCAAAGGTGGTGGGATTCGTGGGGGAGTGCCCGGCGTGGGGTGCTGGCGTGGTGGGCTTGGTCCCGGCGGCCTCGTGCCGCTTCGCCACGAAGTCATCGAGCGAGGCGGCGCGAGCGGCCTTCCGGCCATCATCGGCGGCCTTCTGGAGGGCATCACCCCCGACGCGGCGGGCGTTGTCGGCCTGGTCCACCTTGAGGGAGATTCCGGCCTCACGCTGAATGGCAGCCAGATACTCGGCGTTGTCAGCCTTGTTCCAGTCAGCCTGCGCGGCGTCCAAGGGGGTGGCGTTGGCCGTCATGGTGCTGGCGTTGTTCTGGTCCACCAGCGCGGCCATCTGCTTGGGGTCGCCCAGGAGGGTCTCGAGGGTGTTGCAGAGCATGACGATGGCGCAGAGATCCGCCATCTTGTTCGACTGCTTCATGTAGGCGATGGCTCCGGCGCTGCGGGCCTGGATGGGCCCCTTGGGCAGGTAGGGCTGGAGTAAGGAAGCGGGGGTGTTGGAGAGCGCCTGCTGGGCCGCTTCCTTGATTGCGATGGATGCTGAGAGGCTCATGGCCATGGTGTGACTCCTTGGCGCCGGGTCATTCCGGCATGGAGGGTTGAGGGGGCTTAAACGGTGGCGCCTGTGGCGTCGACCCACTGCGTGTTGGCGGCGTTGCGCCAGATGGGCTTGCCGAGAGTGGAATCCAGCAGGTTCATGCCGGGGAGGACGTTGGTGGTGGGCCTGCCCGCCGTAGTGACCACGGGGCTGGTATCGGTCAGGACGACCTGGCCAGTGGCGGCGAGGCGCAGCGCTGAGGGCATGTCGGGGACACTCACCCAGCCGTTGGCATCGGCGGTGACAAAGCCGCCTGGGAGCTGGCCATCCTGGATGGTGGCTCGAGGGGTGGTGAAGAGGAGAATGGGCACGGTGGCCTCCTATGAAGTGGTGGGTTAGGGATACTGCGTGCGGGGCTTGGTGCCGTGCTTGCGGACGTCGTCACCCTTGGCGGGGCGGGCCGTCTTCTTGACTTCCCCGGTGCTGAACAGCTCGGTTGCCTGCTTGATGAGGGCGGTGCTGTCAGCCACCAGGAGCCGAAGCTTCTGGGTCTGTGCCTTGGTGAGGTTGGGGAGTCGGTCCTCGGCCACCCGGAGATAGGCCTGGAAGCGGTTGGCCACCCGCTTGAAGTCGAGGCGGGCTTTCTGGATTTCGTCGATGGTGGGCATGGGGGAAACCTCCTAGGGTTCGAAATGCCGGTTGCGGTGTAAGTGCCCTGAATCCCCGAAGCCTCAGGTGAGGCTTCGGAGTGGCGAGGTAGTCACGGCGGGCGGGTCCAAGTCGCGGCGGTCCATCCGAGAATTTCGACCACAGCGCGAGCACCAGCGGAGACGCGGACCAAGCCAGCCTCCCGCTCAAGCTGGCGAGTGCGGGCGGCGATCTCCGCATTGAGAAGGCTTAGAAAATCGGCTCTCTCTGCCTCTGCATCATTCATGCTCGCGGCGGTAAATCGGAGGGGCTGGCTCATGGCTCGCCCATGATCTGCCGGGCCTGTTCGGCATTCAGCAAGGGGCACCGGAGGGGTGCGGGCATCGGCAAGGGCACGGGTTCGGCTTCCACGGCGGCCTGGTGGTCGTCTGGCTCCTCGAAGTCTTGGAGGGTGCGATAGAGCGCAGAGCTAGCCTCCCGTGCCGTCTCCAGGCCCTCCAGGTGCTCTCTCAGGCGGCGGCTCATGTTCGGCGGGCCTCGATGACTTCGGCAACCTTGAGCACCTCCCAGGCCTTCCAGAAAAGCGCCACGGTGGCGGGCATGGCTTCACCGGCACGGATGGCGCGGGCGGCTTCGAGGATGTCTTGCTGTGTGATGCGGACGGGGGGCGCGGTGCCCCGCTCCAGTTCTTGCAGGCGTCGATCTTGGGCGCGGTTCATGGTGCCTCCACTGAATGGAGCCAGCGCTCCAGGGTTGCGGCGTCCGGTGCGTAGTCTTTGAGGATCTGCAAGCACCTGGCCTCTGCCTCCTCGTCCGTTGGGTGTGCCGTCCACATGGCTTCCAGGGCATTCAGGGCGGCCATGGGCAGCTCGTGGAGGATGACTTCCCACGGGTCTTCGGCGCGGGGCCTGGCAGCCTCCAGGGCGGCGATGCGGCGATCTAGGGCGCGGCTCACGGTTGCACCTGGTCGGCTGTGCAGGGGTGCCAGGCCGTCAGGGTGGCCATCTTGACCACCTCCTCCGGGTGCCACAGCTCGCGCCAGTCTTCGGGCATTCCCCGGCGGTTTTCGATGTCGCGGGCGGCGGTGATGATGGCTCTGGCGGTGAGGGGCGTCCGGTAGGGTTGAAGGCGGAAAACGGAGCGGCTCATGCGGTCCTCCGAAGATTTGCGGCGGTCTCCAGGGCCACGAGGCGGGCCTCCAGATCGTGCTCGGTCAGCACGGAGGAAAGGGACAGGGCGCAGTAGATCAGCGCTCGCCCCTTGGCGGGTGCCAGGCGGTCGGCATCGAGCTCGCGGTACACGTGGGCCAGGGCGCGGGCGATGTCGTTTTGAGTTTTGAGGCTGCGGGTGGCCATGGGGGGGTGTCCTCCTAGGGTTGGGAATTGGTCGGGGTCTCAGGGGTGCTCGCAGGGCAGAAAAGGCGGCCATGCCCAGGGCGGTTCTGCGGGAAAGGTGGTCATGCGGCCCCCTTCACCAGGTGCGGCATGAGCTCTGCCAGTGCGCGGGCCTCTGCCTCCTCGCGGGTGAATCCGGCCTCGTGTTCGAGGATCCCGGCCCGCTCCTCCCACAGGTCACGGAGGAGCACCAGGCGCTCGCGGTCCTCTGCGGTCACACCCTTGGCTTGCAGGCGGCCTTGATGAATGCGGAGGGCGATCATGAGATGGCCTCCCACCCATCGGCGGCGATGGGATGCAGGGGCATGGCATCGAGGGCACGGATGCACCACTGAACCCCGCCGTTGCGGTCATTCTGTTGCACCTGGTCTAGGAGCCTCCCAGCCACAGGGCGGCGGCGGAAGGATGCGAAGCGCTTGCCGATGCTCACGGCATGGAGCTTCCCGTCTTTCGAGGGGCAGGCGGATTCAAGTGCGGTGCGGAGGTCGGGGCGGATCGCGGCCTTTTCGATGACGGTGCCAGTCGTGAAGGGATTTGATCCGAAGGCGGCATACAGCTCCGCCACCAGGTCGGCATGGACGATGCGGCCCATATCGGCCACGGAGGCGAGGGCTTGCCGACAGTCGGGGTTGACCTTGGTGCACCAGAAAACCGCGTCACGAATCAGGGCAGACCATCCCTCGAAGCTGCCCCAGGGCTTGAGGCGCGAGACGGGCCGCCCCGCAACATGGAAGGCGCGGAGGATGGTGAGGGCATCGCGGAGGAGCTCCGCCTGGTGCCTCCGCACGTAGGCTAGGAGGTCGGGAATCTTGAATCCGTCGCGGTCTTCCGGGTGCTCCTCCATCGGCTCCAGGCGGATGGGGAGGCAACGGCGGGTTGTGTCGGGGGCGAGGCCTACGTTATTGCCGGTGCAGATCCACACGGTGTCATTGGGCAGCTCCACCAGGGCGGAAGCACCTAGGAGGCGGCCCCGGTAATCGGTGGAGGTAATCAGGGCATTCCAGCCTCGGCCTCCGAATCCGGGGTGTACCTCGTCCATTACTTGAACCCGCGTGGCATCCATTAGCACCGGAAGAATCGACTTCATGAGCTCGGTTTCCTCGCGGGGGCAGGCCATCACGGGGGCACCTCCGCCGGTAGCGATGATGGCCACGGTCTGTGCTGCCAGGCCCTTTCCGCTGGCCTGGGAATTGGCCTCCCACAGCACGAAGGGGGCAGGGCCGGCAAACGCATAGCGGCCCACGATGGTCAGCAAGGCAGCCAGCACGGCGGCCTCATGGGCCTCTTTGCATGGGTTCAATGCCCACGGGAAGTCCTGCCAGACGCGGCGGAGACTCTCCCAGGCCACGCGGGCGGCGTGTTCGGTAGGGTGCTCTGGCACGGTCGGGAGGTGATCCGGGCCAAGGTAAAGCACCCCGTCGCGGAGCTCGCCATGCTTGGCCAGGATGGAGCCATCCGGAAGCATGACGGGCACAGTGACCACGGCACGGAGCTCGCGGAACCCAGGGCCGGGCGCTTCCAGGATCATGCCCCCAAGCCAGTCCGGAACCATGCTCGCCACGCGGGCGAATCCGTCTTTTGTCTTGGTGGCCCGCTCAAAATCAGCGGCCTCGCTCATGCGCTCGCGGATCCAGGCGGGGCCTGCGTCACGGATACCCACCGATCCGGCGGGAATGGTGCGCTTGCCGTCCTCGCCTCCGTGCCGGTGAACGTGGGCCAGGCGGCCTCGGCGGATGTACACCCCGTCCACTGTGGCTAGGGCCTCGCGGGCGGCGTCTGCCACCTCCACTTCCGGCGGACACACGAGGATGACGGGGCGGCCTGTTTTGCTCCGGGCCTGGGAGGTCAGGTCATCGAGGGTTCGATTGCCGAGGATGGGCACCTCAATGCCCCGCTCAAGGGCGAGCTTAATGAGGTCAGGAAGGCCACGCTCTGCACAGTGGGAGTGCCGGTCCATCCAGTGACGGGGAGAACCATCAGGCCAGATTGTGAGAAATCCTGATTCATCGTTGACGGCATCGGTGTGCGAGCTGGCCCACGGGCAGGTGGTCCGGAACCCTGTGCCATCGTCCAAGTCTTTGGCGGGTGCCACGGTCATTCCCAGGGCGCGGAGGATGCCGAGGATGGGCGGCCCACCATCGGGGGCGGGTTCGGTGCTGGGCTTGGTGCCCGTGGCCTTCTTGGGGGCCTTCTTGCCCTTGGAATCAGGCGAGAAGACGGCGGCGATCTGTGCGGGGGTATAGCGCGGGCCGATCATCGGATCACCTCGACTAGGACGGGCTCACGCTTCACGTTGTAGAACCCTGGCACCCTCAGCACCGATGCCACCTGGCACACCTGGCCATCCGCACCGAAGGGGGCGAGCACCTTTTGAATGCCCCGCAACAGGGCCTCATGCTCCGCCTGGTGGCCTTCCTGGTATGGGGTGGCCTCGCTGAAACACCAGTAGAGGTGCACCCCGTGGCCAGAGCTCACGGCCATGGTCGGGGCCAGGGGCAGCGCGGCCAGGTCGAAGGGTTCGGCGGCGGCCTTGAAGTCTACGTCTGCCCAGGCGGCGCGGGGCGTGGTGATGTTCCTTTTCTCGCGCCCCTGGAGGTCCGTCTGGTTCACAGCGAGGAAGATGCCGTCGCCTTGAGCGTTGCGGGCGTCTAGATCCTCTGCCAGCTCATCCAGGCACCCGTGGAGGATCGCGGCCCGCTTGCGGTCCTTGCGGGGGGTGTCGTCGAAGACTTGGAAGGTGACGGGCTCCTCCCAGGCCTGGGCCTCTGTGCAGTTCAGCAGGCAGGCCAGGAAGGGCACGGCCTGGAGGTCCAAGCGCTCGCGGAGGGGTTGACGATAGGAGGTATCAGGCCCATCCTTTTCTTGTTCTCTGACCGATCCGGTCATCATTCCGCCCCGGTGCCCGCCGGGGTTTTGTTTTGTGGGCATCACAGCCTCCCAAGGCGCTGGTTTTCTTCGGGTGTTTGATTTGTGTTTGATCCGCACTCATGCGGCGATGCGTCTAGATGGCTCAAAGTGGCGTCTAACATGGTTCCGGCTCGGTTCTACCGTGTGCTGTGTAATCACTTTCGGCGTCTAGGAGCTCTGCCAGCAGGCGTCCGGCGGAGTCAGGATCGGGGCCAGGTTCGGCAAGCTGGCCAAGGGATCGCAGACCCATGGCCACGGCGATGCCACCGGGGATCTGGAGGGCGAGGGTTGCGGCGGAGGGGGTCATGCTCGCCCCTTGTCCAGGATGAATCCCACCAGGGCGGCAACGTCTCCGGTCTCGGCATCCTGTGCATTTAGGTGCCTGGCCAGCGCGACGGCAACGGCATAGGGAACGTGCTTGGCCACGTTCATCGAGCACCCTTCGGGGTGGACACAGAAACGGTCCAGCGCTTCCGATGCCCAGCACCCGCCGGAAAGGGTTACTTCAAACCGGCGGCTCATTGAGCCACACACAATTCTAAGACAGCCTGTTCACAGGTCAGCCCCTTCTGAACCTGTAGGGCCTCGCGCTCGGCTCCGAATTGCTTGGCCGCCTCGTGCATCGCCTCGACTATCTGTTTATCAGTGGCGAGAGTGATGCCACGGCCTTTCAAGATGCTGGCAGCGCGGAAGCCCACGCTTTCGGCACTGAGACGGAGAATGTCGGGGAGGGCGCTCATTCCGGCTCCCGCTCGTCAATGCTGTATCCGGCGGCGTGGCCCAGCTCGTCAACCGCATAATGGACCGCACTGAAAATCTCCCAGGCGATCAGCGCTTCGGGGGTGTTGATACAGGAGCCAGAGGCACTCATCCGGTGAATGGCGAGGGCCAGGCGTTGCGCGGTCATGAGGCCATCAAAGTGCCGAGAGAAAATATCGCGGGGGATCTGGACGGGCGGGCGCTCGGTAGGGGGGCAGGCC
>Ga0118677_10013984_pt1 | contig 11437 bp, 8 predicted proteins | sample AliMusrvi5mmetaG_FD_86154 | JGI IMG/M metagenome (GOLD analysis project Ga0118677, IMG submission 86154) | reverse complement strand
GCCCAGTATTAAGTGGGATTGGGGCAGCGACTTGTCAGAAGATCAACTAGAAATTTTAATTACGGCCGAAATTGAAAAGCAAATCGCCTATCAAGTAATTCGCTACTACGAAATAGAACTAACAACCATTGAGGAGACATATGAATTTCTACTCAAGGCACATTCCAAGGGAACTAAATCACGACTCAAGGGTAGAGAAGTAAATGCGGAGAGAAATAAAGCAATTCTTCGAGAGTGTCTAAAAAGACTAAGGGGACTAAAGAAAGGGAGAAAACTTAAGGAAAGTGATTACGTTCAGTTTAGAGAAATCGCATTGGGCCATGATTCAAGACCTGCATTTATTCCCACTACAAGGATGGCCGGTGAAAAAAAGGACTTGCCATTAAACGAGCGCCTAAAACTTATTGAATCCATGAAGCGTACAACATGGCCTGAATCAACCTTACGCAAGTTCTTCAAAGAGCAAACAGGCCTTGATCCAACGACAAAAAAGGTGAAATCATGAATTCAATGATGAATATGTATAAGTATAGGCAGGTGAAACCAAATAGATGAAAGGAAATATATGCCAACACCTAGCAAGCTAATTCGTATTGGAGAAGTCTCAAGCATTACAACTCTGGCTAAAAGTACTATCTGGGCCAAGGTAGCAAACGGGGTATTCCCAAAGCCTATCAAACTGGGTGCAAATATCAGTGTTTGGAGGGAATCTGATATTGCAGCTTGGATTGATACTCTTGCAGCACAGTAATTAAGCATCAACGCAGTAGAAGTACTAGATACGTCTAGCTGGCATCGGCCCCGTGTAGCAATACAGCGCACGTAAAACACACACAGCACACACCGTAGCACCAAAAAAGCAGCCCTCGGCTAGCCCGGGAATTCTATTTTTTCAAATTAAGGAAGTCAGATGACTATTTATAAACAGATTAACCAATTCATAGCAAATCAACTGGGATTGTATGTATCAAATTTTATGGGGGAGATAGCATGAACTTAGATCGCATCCCACAAGAAATGAAGGCCATAGACAACTGGGTATTGGTGCAGCTAAGACCTAAAAAAGATGGCGGCTTTGACAAAGTTCCCGTACAAATAAACCAAGGTAAGACGGCAGATTTGGCGTGGAGCAAACCTAAGAACAGAATGTCTTTTGAGGCAGTCAAAGAGCTCTATAGCAAAGTGATGGCACCAAGCCCTTCTGAGAGACAAATTCATGGCGTAGGCTTCGTTTTAAACGATACAGACTACATGTGTGTTGACCTAGACAAAGCGTTCGATGGCGATACCTTAAAACCCTTTGCAAGAGATATTTTGGCAAGCCTTCATGGTTTTGTAGAACGATCTATAAGCAAATCTGGTCTACACATCTTCGTCAAAAATAATGGTTGGGATTTAGGCACTAAACGGGGCAAGTTTTCCGATGGTTCTGGTATTGATGTGCTGTGCAGCGGGTCTTTTGTCATGGTTACTGGAGATGTAATTGATGATGTTTGTTACACCATCAGCGAGAGTCAAGACTTTTCCGAGTTGCATAAGTGGCGGGAGCTACTAAATGGGTCTGATAACGCTAACACCTTCATAAACCAAGAAGTTCCTTTTGATCACAACATCCCTGTAGCTGGATGGGATATGGAACGCATTAGATCTGAAATTCTGCCAAGGCTTAAAGACTTTGAAGATCGGGACAATTGGCGCGATGTCTGCTTTGCCCTACACCACCAAACTGGTGGCAGTGATGAGGGTTTAGAGCTCTTCCATGAATATAGCCAGCGCATACCTGAAATGTATGATCCCAGTGAAGTAGATGCCCTTTGGAAAAGCACCAAGCTCAACCCCAATCGCCTCAATAAAACCTTTAGATGGCTGCTACATCTTGTGCGCCAGCAAATTACCCAAAGCGCTAGACACATCATGGGTGACTTAGATAACGCCCGTTACTTTAGATCCATGTTTGAAGGAGAGTTTTTGTTCTGCCACTCCAATCGCAAATGGTTACGTTTCACAGGTATGCGATGGGAATGGTGCCAAAAAGATGAACAGATTGGTGCCGCCAAATTAGTAGCAGAGCAAATTATGGATAAGGCTGGTGAGCTCTTTAAGTTAGATCCAACTGGCCCGCTATCAAAAGCATGGCAGTCACATGCTAAAGCCATTCGTAGCAATGGGCGCATTATTGCCATGCTGGAGTTAGCCACTAGTGAGCCTGGAATGAGCATAAGCAATATTAGCGACCTAGATAGCCAGCCAATGCTCCTAGGTGTTCGCAATGGCGTGTTTGATCTAAAAAATATGAAACTCTTGCCCGCTGATCCAAAGCTACTAATTAGCAGGCAAGTTCATGCTGATTACAACCGCGCGGCTACCTGCCCTCTTTGGCTCAAGTTTCTCAATGAAATCTTTGTAGGCGATCAAGATGTGATTGATTACGTTCAAAAGGCCTTGGGTTACTCCTTAACGGGCGATGTATCCGAAGAGCTACTTCACTTTTGTTATGGACACGGGAAAAACGGGAAATCGGTAATGGCCAATGTAATTGTGAAGATCATGGGTGACTATGTACAGACTGCGAACTTTGATCTTCTAGCGCTTAAGGAGTCAGGTGCCACTAATGATGTAGCCCGCCTAGCTGGCGCACGCTTGGTTATGGCTAATGAGACAAGGGAAAACCAAAGGTTGGATGATCAGAAGCTCAAAGGATTGGTTTCAACCGAAAAAATTACTGCACGCTTTATGTATGCAGAGTTTTTTGAGTTTTGGCCGCAGTTCAAGATCTGGCTTCGAGGTAACTACAAACCGATCATTACCGATAGTAGTAACGGTGCATGGCGCCGGATGAGGTTAATCCCATTTGAGTATCAAGTGCCCGAAGACAAAACCGACTACAAACTAGAAGAAAGGCTTTTGGCCGAAAAGGAAGGTATTTTGGCTTGGATGGTTGATGGCTGCCATCGCTGGCAACAAGAGCGCCTAATAGCACCAAAGCGTATTCAAGATGCCAGCCGTGTTTACCAAGAGGAATCAGACATGCTTGGTGAGTTCTTGGAAGACTGCTGTGAGGTTGGCGCCGGCAAATCAGAAAATCAGAAATCCGTATTTGGCACTTATCAAGTATGGGCCCGAAATAATGGCACACATCCAGCCACTCAGAAGTCGTTCACACGCCAATTAGGCAGCCGTGGAGTCGATATAAAGCGAATAAAGACCCAAGGTGACACCAAACGCTTTTATATAGGCCTAGCGCTGAATGAAGCGGCGCAGAAAGCCTGGAAACAGTATGACTTTTAGTCGTGAAAAAGCATGGGGGTGACGATAGTGTCGATATACGACCTAATTTCTAAAAGCTCTCTAAGTATTTTTCTCATGAGGCACTTTTAGGAAACAACACTTATTTCGACACCATCGACACCAAATAACTAATTTAACTAATTGAAAGAAATCAAAATGAAAGCAACAAAACAACAACTTATTAATGAGATCAAACTACTCGAGCGCAAGTATGAAATGCTTGTCTGGTACGCCAGAAAATCAGAACAGCAAATTGCAACAATCGAAGGCGTACGTATTGCAGCCGATGAAGTAACTAGAGACTATCCCGAAGAGGCGGCATCTTTGAATTCACCATTATTCGGCAATTGGCAGCACGGATTCAATAGCGGAATGCTTGCGGGTACCCGCTTTGTTCTAGATGCATTAGATGCGGGAATAGAAGAGGCATATGAGATCTTCCCGGATCTGAACTCATAGTGCTACGCGCGCGTGAGGGTCTAGGTCACGTTTGGACATGATTTTTAGGCCCTTGTCTCAATAGTTAACAAATAGGCACATCACCAACCCAGCAATGTTCTCAAAAATTGATTGGGTTAGGTGGTTGTATTTTTAAAAATAAAAATTGCCAGAGAAAAAAGGGTTCAAAAACAACCCAAAACTGGCAAAAAATTAAAGAAAAAGGATGTAAAAGATGAAAAAAAGAACTAAGAAACGCAATAAATTAACAACTAATGCCGAAATTGCAGAGCTTGCCTATGTGTTGCACATATCAGCAAGCCGACTTAGGTTAACAATCTCTCAAATTAACTTACCTGCTGCCTATCGTCTACAAATTACAAGGCACGTGCATTGGATGATTGGACAAGCAAAGTCGTTAGGCGATGAGTTGATTGCCCCACAACCAAATGCGTTCCTTACAAAGGAGTCGACTGAGCGAATTGCCGAGCATTTAGGTGTGTTTGACTAAAAAATTAAACGAGCTTGCTTTCCTAGGTACCATCTAGGGGAGGTAAGCCCTTCGAGTAAAAATAGGGCATCAAGCCATAGAGATGGCGGGGGTCTATCCCGCCATCTCAATTGATCTGAAATTAGATGCGCAAACTGATGCACTCCAAACTACACAATTGGTAACTTCTTTGGTAACAATAGAGAAGATAGCCTTACGAGCCATAGTATTAAACGCCCCTTGGCGGACGCTACCTCTATCAGCAAGCGGTCAACTATCTTGCGCAAGTTGCCATACTGATGAAACAGCCCATTCCACGGCTCCTGGAGTTTCACTTCCGGTTGGCGGCGTACTGATGAATCAACAACTCTCCCGAAGTAGCCCTAGCCTGATGTACAAATCCACTACTCCAATATTTAGCTTTAATAATGCTGGTGAAGCTATTGGTGGGTTTGATTGGGATGGAAGGGTCAACACATTGGCGGATCAATCTGCGGGCCCTCTTTTGGCTAGCGCTGAAATGGCTAATGCTAATATCAATGTCTTAGTTGCAAAAGTAAGGGCTTTGAGTTACTTCAAAGATTTTGCTAGTGTATTTAATGTTCCTGCAAATGCGACCGACCAGCAGGTATACGATATTTTGCGAACTGCATTTGAGACTTATCAGCGCCAAGATCCAGACTATTTACTTTTTAATAGTAAATTTGACCGCTTCTTAGATGGTACTGTAAGTTTAAGCGCCTCCGAAGAACGAGGACGGCAACTATTTAACACTCCCACTAAAGGTAATTGCGCTAGTTGTCATAGCAGTCAAATTGGACCAGGGCAACAGCGTCCACTTTTTACTAATTTTCGTTATGCTGCATTGGGAATCCCACGAAATAATACGAGTGCCGCAAATCAAAATGCTACATTTTTTGATATGGGATTATGTGGTCCAGTAAGAACGGACTTAACAGCGCGCAGCGATCTTTGTGGCCAATTTAAAATTCCCACCTTAAGAAATATTGCCATAACTGCCCCATATTTCCATAACTCAGCCATAGATACGTTAACAAATGCTGTTCGATTTTATGCAACTCGAGATAGCAACCCTGCTCTTTGGTACCCTACAGTTAATGGAGTTGTTGTCAAATTCAACGATCTACCTGCAAACTTAAGAGGGAACGTTCCAGTTAACCGAGCACCTTTTAATTCAAACTTATCAGCCCAAGAGATTGGCGATATCGTGGCATTTTTACTAACCTTAACTGATGATCGCACTGCGCCTGCAAGCTTACCAACTATTCGAAACTAAATCCAAATCTCATAGCAACGCTGTATTTTTAGATTTTTGCCTGCCCAGCACGACTCAAATGTGCGACCTACGCCCTTCAAAGCCGGAAAATACAACATGTATTTCATTCATTGCGAATTAATTCTTGCCTATCGTTACACCATCCCTTAACACCTCGTAATGCAGGTGGGGGCCCGTGGATCTCCCTGTAGAGCCAACTTTGGCAATCATTTGAGACTGTTTTACAAAGTCACCCTCTTTTACTAATAGCTCTTGTGCGTGAGCATATCGTGTCACTACGCCATTTTTATGTGCAATGTCGACAAAGTAGCCATATTCAGTATCGAATGCTGCCCGGCTAACCACGCCTTCAGCTGTTGCTAGTATCGGCGTTCCATATGCAGCAGGAAAATCGGTGCCTTCGTGCCAGGCATTTTGTTGAGTTAAAGGATCGATTCGGTAACCTAAGCCACTCGAGGCCTGTGGCATCAATGGTAAAGGTGATCCAGTCGGTAAGGAATTGGCCACATCCCAATTTTTCGTCAGAGACTTTTGTATATCTTCAACGCGACTAGAAAGAACAATAGAGTCTTGTACTGTGCGATCTAAGCGGGCACCGTATTGCTCACCTTGGTTACCTAAATTGATCACTGCATTTGTGGCGCTTAAAGGTCCACCCTGAGCGTTACCTAAGTTCACCACATTATTTGCTAAATTGATTTGCCCACTTGTTTTTGCAAGCTGAATACGTAAATCATCGAACTGCGCCAGATTACGCTGCGCTTCATCAAGCCTTGCTTGTAACTCTAAGAGCTTAGTCTCGTAGTCATCTTCTGAGTTAGCAATAAAACGCTTATCTTGCAGATTTTTTGTTTCCATTGCATGCAAGATGTCTTTAGTTTGATTGGTGAGGGCATTCATGGCGACGTTACCACCAACCAACACAGCCAAACTGAGTGCTCCACCAAAAACCAAATGGCGAGCTGTTAGCGAGATTTCTCTTACCTTGCTATGCGGACCGGTCATTATTAGTATTTGCATTTTATTTATCTCACTCCCGAATTCATTTCCAAAATTGGTTGCATTACAGCCATAACAATTACCAACACCATTAAGCCCATGACTAATATTAATAAAGGCTCGAGCAAACTAGTAAATATTTTGGTTTTTTGCTCGGACTCAAGCTCAGCATTCTCAGCCCCATACTTCAGCATCTCTCCTAGCTTACCTGAAGCCTCACCCGAGCGGATTAAGTGAATCAAGATTGGTGAAAACACCCCCTGACTACCTAGAGCCCTAGCCAAAGTAGCGCCTTCACGCAAACGAATCTCGGTTGAGTCAATTGCCACCCGCAATACTGAGTTACTCAAAGTGCTACGCGCACTATGTAATGCCGTCAAAATCGGTACATTAGCTGAAACTAACATCGCCATCGTATTAGCAAAACGAGCTGTTTCAAAGCCAAGCAATAAAGGCCCTAACAAGGGTAAATTCAGTAAGATGCGGTCAAACTTGAGACGTATATCTTCTTTGGCCAATGCACGGCGCCCATAAAAAAATCCAGCCACAATGACGGCCAGCAAGAGCCAACCCCAGTTCACCATAAAATCAGAGAGGGCCAATATAAAACGCGTAGAGAATGGCAAGGCTTGCTTTGAACTCTGAAACACGCGTGCAATTTGCGGTACGACATAAGTCATTAGGAACAAGACAATCATGAACGCAACACCGGTCAACATAACGGGATAAGCTAAAGCGCCCATGGCTTTTTGTTTTAAGGCCTGACGTTTTTCTAAAAATTCGGCCAACTGGGTCAGAACTTGTCCCATTTTTCCAGATTGCTCTGCAGCTCCTACGACGCCTTGGTAAAGGGGGTCAAAAGATTGGGGTTGACCGGCAATAGCTCTGGATAAAGGTAAGCCAGCACGTAATTCTGAGACAACCGCCTGCAATACTGTTTTGACATGCGCTTGACTTGTTTCTTCAGCAAGCACTGTTAGAGCTTCATCAATCTGCACGCCGGATCTCACTAAAATCGCCACCTGTTTTGTAATCACCGCAAGATCTGCACGACTGAGTGGTTTATTTTGTGAGAACCACTTGCTCCAAAAAGGTTTTTGACCCCACTCCGTTTCTAATTCAATGGTGACTGGTACCAATTGCTTAGCCATCAGAGTTTGACGAACCACTCGAGTACTTTCCGCCTCTAAACTACCGCGCTCGCTTTTACCTGCGTAAGTGAGAGCTTCAAATCGATAGCGTGGCATAGTTCATCAATTGTATTGGGCTAGTCAATCTCTACTGAGCCAGTAACACGCAGTATTTCTTCGGGGGTCGTTTTTCCTTCAGCAACCCAGCGCTTACCATCGTCAGCTAAGGTACGCATACCTCCGACTAAAGCTTGTTTGCGTATCTCACTCTCTGGAGCATGCTGATGAATTAACTCACGGATCTTTTCATTAGTAGTCATGAGCTCATAAATACCGGCACGACCGCTGTAGCCAGAGTTCCCACAAACTGCGCATCCCTTACCGCTGCAACTAGGACAACTCATCCGAATTAGACGCTGCCCCAGCACACCCAATAAGGTAGATGAGAGTAAGAAGGGTTCAATACCCATATCAATTAAACGAGTGACAGCTGAAGGGGCATCATTAGTATGCAAGGTGGCCAATACTAAGTGGCCCGTTAAGGAGGCTTGCACAGCAATTTGTGCTGTCTCTAAATCACGAATCTCACCGATCATCACAATATCGGGATCTTGACGCAAGATGGCGCGCAAGGCTCTGGCAAAGTTCATATCAATACGGGAGTTCACTTGAGTTTGCCCGATACCATCAAGGTTGTACTCAATGGGGTCTTCCACCGTCATGATGTTGTTGATCTTATTACGCAAACGGAGCAATGCTCCATAAAGTGTCGTGGTCTTACCGCTACCCGTTGGGCCGGTTACCAAAACGATGCCATGTGGGCGATGAATCAGTTGATCAAAATGATTGAATGTATCCTCAGCCATTCCAAGAGCACGCAGATCCAGACGATCATAATTTTTCTCGAGCAAACGCAGTACTACGCGCTCACCATGGGAGGTTGGCAAGGTGGATACCCGAACATCAATTGCTCTACCGCCAACCCGTAAGGAGATTCGACCATCTTGCGGCATACGCTTCTCAGCAATATCGAGCGAGGCCATAATCTTGATGCGAGAGACCAATGCCGCATGTAAGTCACGACGCATATCGACAATGTCACGCAAATTACCATCTACCCGAAAGCGCACCATGGACTTACGCTCAAATGCCTCAAGATGAATATCCGATGCGCCGTCTCGACTGGCTTGCTTCAGTAAGCTGTTAATCATCCGAATGACAGGAGCATCATCGTTCATCTCCAGCAAGTCTTCGGAGACGGGCATTTCTTGTAACAGGCGAGAAAGATCAACAGCCTCTTCTACCTCATCGACTACTTGTGATGCATCGAGATCACCTTGAGAGTAGGTAGCGTTGAGCGCTTCCCATACCTCTTCACTGGTTTGCTCGATCCGCACAATAGGACCAGTCAAACGACAGATCTCTTGTAGTACTGCCATATTTGTCAGTGGACTATGAATCAAGACCGGAAGCTCAGATTCCTCCGTCTCAGCTTTACGCAAGAGAATTTGATTTTCACGAGCGTAAGAAAAAGGAATGCGCAACATATTACTGTTTGCCAGAAGAGTTTTGGCTTGCCCCAGTAGGCGATGTTGGAGCCACGGGGGCTGGTGCTGGAGCACCCGGAATAATGGGTGCTGATGGCGGAATCGGTGTACCTGGCGCTACCAGCGGAGCAATGACATCGCTGATCTTAGGTTGATCTTGCTTTGGTAGCAGCATTGTAGAAGGCTTAAATTGAGCTTGCTTATCTTCCATGAACTGCATGCGGCTAGCTGTGATTTCTTGATCTTGACCTTTATCGCGCAATACATAAGGACGCAAGAAGACGAGCAAATTGGTTTTAGTGCGCGAACTATTGTCATATCTAAAAAGTGCTCCAATAATCGGGATTTGACTCAACCATGGAATACCGCTCGTACTATCTGTGTAAGCATTTTCAATTAAGCCACCCAAAACCAAAGTCTGACCATCATCTACGATCACATTAGTTTCAATATCACGTTTATTTAGAATTGGGCCCTGGTTAGGAACCTGGCTAGCAACGTTTGATACTTCTTGATAAATCTGCATTTTTACCAGACCATTTTCAGAGATCTGTGGCTTAACGCGCAAAATCAAACCAATATCCTGACGTGTCACTGTTGTAAATGGAGTTGCTGTTGCAGCAGAACCGGTAGTTGCATAAGAGCCCGAGATCAATGGAATGTTCTGGCCCACCACAATGCGAGCCTCTTCGTTATCTAAGGTAATGATATTTGGCGTAGAGAGAATGTTGGTGCCAGTAGTGGTGCTTAAGGCAGTAATCAAAGCGGACATTCCGTAGACACCATTGAATTTTGTCAGTAGTCCTAAATTCAATCCAGGATTTGGTGGAACCGGTGTAATACCAGCGGTGTTATTGGGATTTAATATCGCATTGACGTTTTGAGATAAGTTCGTAATATTCGATCCGGTGGTGCCATCTGCATTCGTGAAGTTAGTACCCCCAAAGCCGGTATTTTGATTTCCAGAGCCCACCAATCCTTGCCACTGAATTCCTAATTCAGCAGCATTGGTTGAGCTCACCTCAACAATAATGGACTCGATATACACTTGGCCACGCCGCTTATCGAGTTGATCAATCACATGACGCAAGTTTCGATATAAGGGTTCATTAGCGGTAATGATTAAAGAATTGGTAGCAGGCTCAGCTTGAATAATGCCGCCAGTAGATGGAGTGCTACTACTCGTTAAGGCAGAAGTCGCTGCAGCTGTACCAGTGCCACCACTTGCCCCAGGAGTAGAAGGGATTTGTGCATTAGTAGCGCCAACTGCACCAACTGCTTGTGTTGCAGTACCGCTAGCTACTTGCGCAGATAAAGCGGTATCAGCTGCCACAATAGCTCTTAAAGTAATTGCTAACTTCGTTGCTTCTGCATTACGCAAAGGCACTACCCAAATATTCCCATTGGCAGTGCCAGGAGTATCAAGCTTTGCAACTAAAGCACGAATTTGCCTCATCTTCTCAGGGCTTGAGCTGCGCAACAATAAAGAATTACTCCGAGCATCTGCCATCACAATCGTTTTGTTGCCAGCCTCAGCACCAGCTAAGCCTGTCTCAAGCACTTTATTGAGCATTGCAGCCACGTCAATGGCAATGGCATAGCGCAACTTGATGGTCTGTACATCTGAAGAAACAGGGGCATCAATGGTTTCAATCAACTCCCCAATCCGCTGAATATTGCTGGCGTAATCAGTAATAACAATGGTGTTATTACCGGGATAGGCATTAATCGTATTGTTTGGTGAAACCAATGGGCGCAATACTGGCAAGAGGTTATTGGCAGATTCAAAATTGAGCTTAAAGACTTTCGTAATAATTTGATCGCCAGCTTGACTACTCTTACCAGTCACTACTGAATTACTAATCAGCTTGGCATCAGCCTCAGGCACCACTCGATAAACGCCATTCACATCAACCAAAGCAAATCCTGAAGTTCGCAAGGCAGTTGAAAAAGCATCTAGGGCTTTAGCTTTTGTGAGCGGTTTATTGCTAATCAGATTAATCGTGCCCTTGACCTTAGGGTCAACCAAAATCGTTTGGCCAGTAGTTTTTGCTAAGACGCTGGCTACCGATTCAATATCTGCGCTTGAAAATGACAAGGTCACATTAGCTTCATTGGGTATTGCGATGTTCGCTTGCTGAGCATTTTGCGCATAAGCCAGCGGCAGAAATACGCTCTGTCCGGTGACGCAAATCATCACGAACTGAGCTAGTCGCCTCCTAAAACCACCATGAATCTGAATGAATAC
>Ga0118677_10013983_pt1 | contig 11438 bp, 13 predicted proteins | sample AliMusrvi5mmetaG_FD_86154 | JGI IMG/M metagenome (GOLD analysis project Ga0118677, IMG submission 86154) | reverse complement strand
TTGTTATATTTTACCACGAAAGATAAAAATAGCGCAATGCAAGAGCGGCCGCCTATTTAGCTGTTTTGTCTGAAATTAACCCATTTAGTATTTTTTTGACGGCTTCTATGCTTTTGGGATCAATTATTGAGATTGGTACAATTTCTTTGCCTACTTTTTTAAACTCTTTTTTTATTTTTAGAATAGTATCTTTATCTACGGTATCAGTTCTGCTTAAAAATATATATTCCGGTTTATCTAAAAGCAAATCACCATATGTTTCCAGCTCGTGTCTGACTGTTTTGTAATCTAGCAGGGGATCGGCAGAGTCGGCTGGGACAAGGTGGAACAAAACTTTTGTGCGTTCTACGTGTCGCAAAAATTTTGTGCCCAGGCCCTTGCCGGTTGAAGCGCCCTCTATCAAGCCGGGTATGTCGGCCAGTATTAAGTCGTAATATACGCCCAAGTTTGGCTCTAACGTTGTAAAAGGATAATTGGCAACTTTTGCATCGGCTTTTGTGAGTTCGTTGAGCAAACTGGATTTTCCTACGTTTGGCAAACCTATAAACCCTACATCGGCAATCATTTTCAATTCTAAACGTAATTCAAAATATTCGCCGGGTTTTCCTTCTTCAAATTGTGTGGGGGTTGTATTTATTGACGACCTAAAAAACCAATTTCCTTTGCCCCCTTTGCCACCCTTTGCAACTATTTCGCGCTGGCCAATTTTAGTAATTTCAACACTTTTAACATGTCTTGTAAGGTTGTGGCAAACAGTGCCCACCGGCACCAACAAAGTTAATTCGTCTGCGTTGGCTCCATCGTGAAGGCCCGATCGGCCGCCTTCACCGTCGTCTGCAATGTAGTCCTTTTTAAAACGAAACTGCCTCAAAGCCCCCAGGTCTGCAACCCCTTCTATAAAAATATTTCCGCCAATACCGCCGTTTCCGCCCATGGGCCCTTTCATTCCCTTTATTTTACTGAAAGCCACTATCCCCTTGCCTCCGTGTCCGGCGGTCACAGTAATTTTTATGTCGTCTACAAGCATATTTTTAGATTATTATTTTATGTAAAGATTACACAAGCAGTGTCCGTCTTTTTTAACCTCATCTTTTCCCCAAATGCACGGACATATTTTTTTAGAATCATCCTCTCTGTTGCCGGTCACTCTTCTGCACGGGCAATATTTACAGCCATACTTTTCTTCGTTTTTTAAAAGCCCGTTTATTACTCGCTCAACAGATTTTTTATCGGGATTTAACTGAAAACCGTTGCTTTCTGCGTATTCCTGATATTTTTTTGCCAGTTCTTCTTTTGTTTCCATGTTATTTGGTTTCTTTGAGAATATTTTCCAGCCAATCCTTAATGGCTTTTTCCGGTATTAATCCAACAAATCCGTTAATTGGTTTCCCTCCTTTAAACAAAACAATGGTTGGAATTTTTTCAACTCCATATTTTTGGGCAGCGACAGGAAAGCGGTCTACGTCGGCTTTTATTAAAACAACCTCTTCTTTAAAATGCAGGGCCACTTTTTCCAGAATTGGCCCCAAAACTTTGCACGGCTCGCACCAAACTGCAAAAAAGTCCACTAAAACCAGCTTGTCGGAAGCATTAATTTCTTTTTCAAAATTTTCGTCTGTTATATTGTTTTCCATATGTTTAGTATTTAAGATTACTATTTTATTAAAAAGTATGCAACGATTATTACTCCCAAAGCAATTCTGTACCAGCCGAATGCTTTGAAATTATTTTTCTTAACGTAATTTATGATAAATTTTACTGCCGCCAAAGCTACAAAAAAAGAAACAATAAATCCAATTAATAAAATAATAACCTGATAATGGCTGAGAGCGCCTTTATATTTTAATAAGCTTAAAATTGTAGCCCCAAACATAGTTGGAATGGCTAAAAAGAAAGAAAACTCGGTGGCAATTACGCGAGATGTTCCTAAAATTATAGCTCCAATTATTGTTGCCGCCGATCTTGAGGTCCCCGGAATCATAGACAGACACTGGATTACTCCTATATAGAAGGCTGTTTTAAAGCTCAGATTATTTATAGACGTTGTTTTGGGATCTTTTTTATACCTTTCAACAATTAAAATAATTACGCCTCCTATAAATAAAGCTATAGCTACCGTCCAAGGATTAAATAGTTTGTTTTCTATTTTGTTGGCGAATAAATATCCTAAAACTACGGCAGGCAATACTCCAACAATTGTTTTAAACCAAATATTCCAAGTTTCACTATTTTTAATTTTGTCGCCAGTAAATGGCCAAAGTTTTTTCCAGAAAAACACTACAACTGCCAGAATTGCACCAAGTTGTATAACAATGTCGAATAGGGTGGTAAAAGCTTTATCGAATGACACCCATTGATTTACAATAATAAGATGTCCGGTGGAAGAAATTGGCAAGAATTCAGTGATTCCCTCTACCAAGCCCAGTATTATTGCTTTTATTGAATCTAATATAATTAAAGTCATAATAATTTATTCTATCAAAAAACCGCTTTGATTAAAAGGCGGCTTTTATCCTTCGTAATGAGTTTCGGGATAGTTTCTGTAAATTTCTTTTTTCTTTGATTTTTTGCCGGATTTTTTATCTGCTTCTTGCACCGCAGTAAGCCATGAAATGAAAGGAATTCTGAGTTTGTCTAAACACCAACTGTCATCTTTCATGAGTGGTTTTTTCTCATCTTTAAAACGGTTGAGCAAAGTCAGGTTGGCTTTTAGATTCGAGGGCGATAATTTATTATGCTCTTCTAAAAATTGTTCTTTGCTAATGAAAGTTGCCATAGCTTATGATAGCATTTTTTGCCCCAAAAATCAAGGGCCGGCTGTATTAATTTTTCGTATCTTATTTTGAAATAAAAAAGCCCGAGTAGAATTGAGTTCTATCGGACCAGGTTTAATCACCCTTAATGCCCCAAAGCTTAGCTAAGTCGCTGTAATTTAGAACTTCCACCATCTGGTTCGGACGTATTTGTCTCCTGCCATCTCCGGTGTAGCCGTCGGTTAATAGCGGAACAGCCTCGTTCCAATTAGGATTTTCAACATAGAAAACCTTGCCCCTCTTACTACCGACTAATCGAATGAGATCTCGCTCGAAAGTATCCTCAAATTTACATTTCTGGCTGGCTTTTACTCCTGCAGACGTCATTTGTTTTTTTTCTTGCTTTTTCGGCATAGTTATTATCCTTTCCGAGCGCTTCAGCTTTGAAGTCTATTGCCCGAGGCAGTTGTAACGTGCAGGATACCCATCTCTGCAGCTTTTCCATTTTGCATGTTGCCATGCCAAACCCGTACGGCGAATTCAACGGCTGCGGCTTTATGCTGCGGGCTCAGATTGCACCCGACAGAATCTCTGTCAACGTTCCGGGCCATAATCCGACGTGCGTTCTCTTTATTCTCGCCTTCTGACCACGGACTGACTCCAATTGCCCTGTCTAGGCCATGGTTTTTTCCTATGTCTGAGATGTTTATCATATGGTCTCCTTTTCAAAGGACAAAATCCTTTGCTACTAATATATTACTATTAATTACTATTTTGTCAAACAAAAAACCGCCCAAAGGCGGCTTTCATTTTTTAGTAGTCGAATTTTACGCCGAGGGCTTCGCGTTCGGCTCTTTTGGCATCTACTTCTTTTAGGTGCATTTTTCTTATGCGGACATTTTTTGGAGTTACTTCAACCAATTCGTCGTCTCCAATATATTCGAGCGCATCTTCCAGTCCCATTGTTTTTGGAGTTTTGAAATATTCTATTCCTCCGTCTCCTTTAGACCTCATATTGGAAAGCGCCTTTGCTTTGCAAACATTAACTCTTATGTCATTAGATCTTGCGTTTTGGCCCACAACTTGGCCTTCATAAATTTCTACGGCAGCGCCAAAAAATAAGGTTCCTCTGTCTTGAACATTTGTAAGACCGTAAATATTAGTTGGTCCCGTGTCAGTAGAAATTAGAGAGCCATGGTCTCTTTCTTTCCAATTTCCCGGGTCGGGCATATATTGAAAGAAAATTGTATTCATTATGCCAAGACCCTTGGTATCTGTTAAAAATTCATTTCTGTATCCAAACAAACCTCTTGTTGGGATTATAAACTCCATAAATATTATCCCGCCGTTGCTTCGCATTTCTTTTACTTCGCCCTTTCTGCTGCCCAATTTTTCCATTATAACTCCCTGGTATTTTTCTGGCACTTCAATAAATATTTTTTCATATGGAACCATCATTTTTCCATTTATTTCTCTGGTAATAACTTGTGGCCTTGAAACTTGAAATTCAAAACCTTCCCTGCGGAGTCTTTCAATAAATATTGCCAAATGAAGCTCTCCGCGCCCGGAAACAATCCATCTGCTTTTGTCATCCTCAACAACCCTTAAAGAAACATCTGTTTCCAGTTCTTTAAACAATCTTTTTCTAATTTGCATTGTTGTAGAAAACTGTCCTTCTCTGCCCGCAAATGGGGAACTGTTTACCATAAAGGTCATTTTAACGGTTGGTTCTTCTATGTTTATTAGGGGCAGGGCTTCGGGGTTTTCCGGGTCGGCAATTGTTTCTCCAATTGTTACCTCTGGGATTCCTGCAACTGCCACAATATCTCCGGCTTTTGACTCTGTAACTTCAATCCTGCCCAAGCCAACAAAAGTCATTAAGGCAATTATTTTGTATTTTTTTTGTATGCCCTGTCTATTTATGTGGGTTATTTCTTGCCCGGATTTTATTGTTCCATTGTAAATTCTGCCAATGGCAATCCTTCCTTTAAAGTCGTCAGGTGTTATTGAGGTCACTAAAAGTTGTAAAGGTTTTTCTGCGTCTGCAATGGGGGAGGGAATGTGTTCTATAATGGCGTCAAAAAGAGGATTTATGTTTTCCATTTTCGATAAATCTGCCTCAAGCCCGGCTTTTCCGTCGCGGCCCGAAGCGTATATTACAGGAAAATCTAAACTGTGGTCGCCGGCTCCCAATTCTAAAAATAATTCCAAAGTTGCTTCTAGGGCGAATTTTGATCTGGCGCCCGGTTTATCTATTTTATTTATAACCACAATAATTTTGTGGCCCATTTCCAAAGCTTTTTTAAGTACGAACCTTGTTTGAGGCATAGGACCTTCTTTTGCATCAATTAAAAGCAAACAGCCGTCTGCCATATTCAAAACTCTTTCAACCTCTCCGCCGAAATCAGCGTGACCCGGAGTGTCAATAATATTTATTTTTGTTTCTTTATATTGAACAGAAGCATTTTTAGAGAAAATAGTTATACCTCTTTCTCTTTCCAATTCATTGCTGTCCATTGTAGACGGCGACGGGCGAACCGGCTTGTGCTTCAATCATTTGAGTAGTAGTTGCAGGCCCACTTGGCTGTGAGAAATAAACTAGCCTGTCCTCAAATACACGAGTCCGAGGGAGCCGTCAGAGGGCTGATTGGTGCCTTCTGGATCGCTGCCACCTGCCGGAGGAGCATTATGAATCTGCGATTTCTTGGGGATGCATTGGACCATTGGAAGGGCTCGCTGTTTGAACAGTTGCAACAATCAGGCGCGCTTTGCAATTTGATGGTCGATACAATGGCGTCGGATCAAGCGATGTGGCAGCCCGGAGATTATGAGGTCTTCGCTCGGTTACTTCGGATCGAAAGAAGTCAGCTGATACGACATCGCAATAACCTGCACAACCGAGATGGGTACTTCATCGAGATTTCATCGTGCTTCGATGTCTTCCTCGATCCAGATACAGGCGTCGCAACAGGAAGAGTTCCAGATGGATCGTCGCGCCGCAAATAATGGCCATCCAAATGCCCATGAATAGCGCCGGCAACAACAGGCTAAACACCAGATACGTGCGGACACTGTAGCCATAGGCAATTCGGCCGAAAAACAGCCCGTTGAGCGGTGCCCATGCACACCACGCCGACATATACATTTGCGTCCATTTGTGGGGCCATGGATCATCGTGCGCAGCCCCGGTAAAGAGTGCCTTCTCAAAGAAATGACCTAGAAAATTGCCTAGCCCCTCCACCGCAAATCCCAGTATGAACTGCGTCGGACCTAGCAGAAATACAAATGCCAGAAATATCACAAACAGCACCGTTTTGAAGTTGGCCAGTATCCGAATACCCCTGGTCAACCCGGCGATCGCCGCCAGCGTGTAGGCACTCACAATCGCCAGACAAATCGAGCCTAGCAGGAAATTTGACGGCTTCCCTTGAATTCCAAAATAATAGTTGTAGCCACCGCCCAGCAGCAACAAGGCACCGCCCAGCGAGGCCGCCATTGCCACAACCAGCGCATACAGGCAGACGGCATCGATCAATTGGCCGGCATGGCCACGGCTGTGGCGGCCGATCAAGGGTGCCAGTGGCGCGCCGAGCGTGAACGGTTGGCGCATGTTATAGTATGCGAAGGCGAACATCAGGCCGACGAGGGTGGCGAATGCCAGCGGCAACACCGTGTTATGCAAAAAAACGGTTGATAGGGCAAAGGTGGCGGCCGCAGGGGTCTCCGGGGTGATCCCCCAACTGATTGGCGGGGTGTGAAAGTGATAGAGCGGCTCGATAGGCCCCCACAACAGGATGCCCACGCCAATGTTCACGCACACAACGATGGCGAACAGATTCCATTTCCTGAGGATCGGCTTGGCGTCAGGTCCGCCAATCATCACCCGCCCAAATGGCGAGGCAAACACCACGCAGCAGACGACCAGCATGACCAATGCCAGCAGGGAGGCGAGCCAGCCAAAGCCAGCCAGGGCGACGTCGTAGGCGGCGGAGAGCGTGTTGGCAAACTTCTCAGGGCTGGCAAAGTTGAGAATCACCGCCGGTAGCAGCAGCAGGCAGGGCGGCAGAAATACTAACAGCTTGATTTTTGGCATCGCTCTTTGGATTTGTTGGAAAACCTATGTCAGGCCAGGTCCCGCACATACTCGCGCCACCATCCGTCATGGCCCTTGCGCCAAGTTACATCATCCTCGTGCAAGCGTGCCGCCACCGCCTTGGCACGGGTCGCAAGCTCCGGGTCGGCCGCTGCCTGATCGCGGCCGTTAGCCAAGATGCTTTGAACTTTTTGATGGGCCAGTTCATACCAATCCTCGTACGATTTGGTAGAGCGACCAGTGAAGTCGGAATAATGCATGGCCTCCTTCATGTGATCAAGCGTGTGGTCGTGGCCCATGTAGTTGGTGGACGGGCGGCCCTCCTGGCGAATGACCTCCAGCGCCAGTGTCTCGGCATTGATGGCGGTGGCCGCCTTGGCACTCTTGACTTGGCTGGCCAACTCATCCACCAGCACCAGATGCTCGAGGCTGAGCATGAGCGTCGAGTCCAACAATCCTGTATTGACCAGATTGGCACCTGCCATGATGCCCATTTGAAGGCCCCAGGCGGTTTCCACTGCGGCTCGCACGCCGGGACGCCGGGCGCTGGTGTTGCCGAACTGAACCCGCGACGGCAGCCCGTAGAAATCGGCCAGTTGCACGACGCAGCCGTTAAACATGACGGATTCGAGGCTGCCGAGAGAAATGTCGGCGCTGCGCAGGTCCATCACACCGGACACCGACCCGTAAATCGCTCGGGTTCCCGGCGCGATGAGTTGGGTGAGAATGATGCCGCTCATGACCTCGGCATTGTGTTGGGCGAGTGCCCCGGCCAGTGTCACCGGGCCTGTGCCACCGAGCATCACCTCCGGCGAAAACATCACATAACATTTGGCACCATGCGTTTGGAGACCCGCTATAATCTCCTCCACTTGGTCGGGATGATACTGCAGCGGACTGATCGGGTTGCACCAAATCAGCGGCGTGTCTTTGGCCAGCAAGGCTGCCGTGGCCTGCGGGCCGTGCACGATCGCATGACGCAGCACCTCCATTTTCTCTAGAGGCTTGAGCGTGAGCGGGCTGTGAATCCGCGGGTTGTCCTCCTGACCGTGCATGATGTTGGAGTGGATCGCAGCCGGCTTGCCACTGCTGCGAGCACAACTGCCCAAGCGCCGCCGCAGGTAGTCCAAGCAGATATCCACATTTTGATAGTCCGGGAAGCTGGCGGTGGCTGCGCGCTGGCTGGCGTTGATCGTGCAACAGCAGTCGTATTCCAAGCCCGGCAGGCTCTCGAGCATCAGGAACTTGTCGTCCGCGTCGGTCTCAGTTAGACTGCGTTCACCTTGCTGGTGGTCGTAGAGATAGTAGGGATTGCCGATGAGCCCTACGTGGGACTCGCCTTGCCGCAATCCTAACGAATCTGAAAACCCGAGTTTGGTGACGCAAATCTGCAAGGAATTGCGATCCGGCAGGCACTTCAGGCATTCGGCAAACAATTGCCTCGGGATGCGCACCCGGCCGCCATCAACCTGGCAGCCGTGGCTGGCAAAGATGGCAGCTGCCTTGGCGCTTTCTTGGAACCACACACCATGGCTCTCCAATATCTCAAGAGTCGCTTCGTGGATGCGCCCGAGGTCGTCGGCATTCATGACGTGCATTTGCATGGTTGGCTTGTTGAGTTCACTGAAGCAGGCCGGACAATTTCCACTGGCTGCTCGCCAATCAAATGGGACACCAGGGTCTAACGTCAATCCCAATCTGAAAGAGCGCGCCGCCGCCAACCCGTATCGTCCTGCCCCTGTGGGCTCCAGCCCGCATATCCATCCCCTCCATGAAAGCCCGCATCGCCCTGATCGCCCTCATCCCTTGGCTTGGCACACATCCGCTAGCTGCCGCCATCGCTAAACCTAACATTGTGTACATCCTCAGCGACGACCTCGGCTACGGCGACCTCGGCTGCTGTGGTGCCAACAAGGTGCGAACCCCTAACATTGACCGCCTAGCCAGCCAGGGCTGCCGATTCACGGACGCCCATGCCACTGGTTCGGCATGTACGCCCACCCGTTATGCCCTGCTCACCGGCCGCTATGCATGGCGCCAGCCGGGCACCGGCATCGCCGCCGGAGACACGCCTGCGCTCATCAAACCGGGTACCACCACCTTGCCGTCGATGCTCAAGGCGGCGGGATATAAGACGGGATTGGTCGGCAAGTGGCACCTCGGCCTGGGCGAAGCGCCACACACCGATTACAATGGTGAGATCAAACCTGGACCGCTGGAGTTAGGGTTTGACTATGCGTTTTTCATTCCGGCCACGGGTGACCGGGTGCCCTGTGTTTTCGTGGAAAACCATCGGGTCGTTGGTTACGATCCGGCAGATCCTATCCACGTGAGTTATGGCAAGAAAATTGGCACGGATCCGACCGGAGCCGATCCTGGGGTGAAGTTGAAGATTCAAGGTGGGCCTGGCCACAAAGACACCGTGGTGAACGGGATTCCGCGGATCGGTTTCATGACGGGTGGCAAAGCCGCGCGTTGGGTGGACGAGGAGATCGCCGACACCCTGACGACGCAGGCCGTCAAGTTTATCGAAACCAATCAGGCCGGCCCGTTTTTCCTCTATCTGGCAACTCATGACATCCACGAGCCAATGGTCCCTGCCCAGCGGTTTCGCGGCACCAGCGGCTGCGGCTGGCGCGGCGATGTGATCCATCAACTCGACTGGTGTGTCGGCGAAGTCCTCGCCACTCTCGAGCGGCTCAAGCTGAGCGACAACACGTTGGTGATCTTCACCAGTGATAATGGCGGCGCTATCAAAGATACCTACGACGACGGGACCAACGCGCTGCACAGCTTGCAACCGCCTAACGGCCTCCTGCGCGGCGGCAAGGGCTCACTTTATGAAGGTGGCCATCGCGAGCCGTTCCTCGCCCGCTGGCCCGGCCACATCAAGCCCGGCACCACTTCGGGCTCTCTCATCGGCCATATCGACACGCTCGCCACCTTTGCCGCCCTCACCGGCCAATCACTCGATCCGGCGGACGCCCCGGATAGCTATAACGTGTTGCCCGCCCTGCTCGGAGAAACGAGTGCCCCGCCGCCCCGCGACCATCTGGTCTTGCAGAATAACGGCCAAACGCCGCTGGCATTGCGCCAAGGCGACTGGGTCCTCATTGAAAAGGGCGGCAGTCCCCGATCCAGCGTAACTCAGATTCCCCATCCAGCACCTCGTTGCGAGTTATACAATCTCGCCGCCGATCCCGCCCAAAAATCCGATCTAAGCACGCAGGAACCCGGTCGGGTCAAGGCGCTTGCCGCTCGCTTGCAAGACATCCGCAGCCAAGGCCACAGCCGCCCCTGAAGAGAAGCTATCGGTGACACGCAAATGACCATCCGCTATGGCGGACATCCCGTCCATCAATGTCTTTCATATCAGACACAAATCCGCCAGCGAGGCCTTGCCACAGACCCAAGACTCATGAGACAAATGGGTCTGTCACTCTGTGGGATTCGTTGGTGAAAGGGAAGAAGTCCTTAACTTGAAGCGCATGGGATTCACGATGATTCACCTGCGGCAAGCGCCGTCTTCGCATGATGCTCCGGCCATGCCGGAAAGCGCGTCCGCCAGTTCCGAGTCGGTTTTGAGGTTCATGAGGGAGGAAAGGGTCAGGCGGTTTTCGGAAATCAGATGCACGGCCTTCTTTACCAGCGGTTGGAACACCGGAGCCGCCAACCGAAACGACCACTCGTAATATCGGGCGGTCGCCCACAGGCAGGTCAGCCACGCCGCTCCCCCCTGCCACCAGCGACCGTCATCGGCCAGCACCACCACCTCGCGATCCGCGCCCATTTCCACCAGTCCGGGAAATCTCACGTTTGCTTCCTCGGAATCGTAGGCCAAGAATTCAACGCCCACCCGCTTCGGCTGCGCTTCGAGCCAGGCGCGGAACTTCGTGCACAGCCCGCAACGGGGATCGTAGAAGATGGTGAGCGTTTTCACGGACAAAGCAGAGTTAAGCTTCCTTTAAGATTGTTCCGGCCGGTGGCAGCGGAGGCGGCGCTTGCTGCCACGTCGCGCGCTTCCGCAGTTTCGTGAAGACCAGCAGGTTGAAGAAATGCATCCCGCCGAGCACCAACAGCACAACGCCGAGCTTGCCGCTGAGAGCTTCGAAAACCCCGCGCACTTCCTGCACTTCGTCGGCCAACTTCAGGTAAAGGGCCACAAATCCGAAGTTGATCAGATAGAAGCCCATCCTCAGCAACTGGTTCACGCTGTCCGCCAGGGACTCGTTGCCGTGGAAACAATCCACCAGGAAAATCCGGCCGTTCCGGAACAAGGTGCGCGCCACCCACACGGTGAGCGGCAGCGCGATGAGGAGATAGAGCCCGTAGGTAGTCACTGTGGCATTCATTTGCTTGGTTCTTTCTTGTTTTTGTTTTTGTGAATTCCGAGTTTTCAGGAAGTTCTGAAAAATCGGGTGAAAAAATTTCGGTCAGCCGAGCAGCTTGGCCGCCAGTTGGACGGCGAATCCGTATTTCATCGAGGAGATCCGGTCGGCCATCTTCGAGGCAAATCCGACGAAATCCTCAAGCGCCCGTATCTGGCTGTTGAAAGCCTTGCCCTCCGGAGTTTCGATACCGCTGCTCTCCTC
>Ga0118677_10013982_pt1 | contig 11439 bp, 18 predicted proteins | sample AliMusrvi5mmetaG_FD_86154 | JGI IMG/M metagenome (GOLD analysis project Ga0118677, IMG submission 86154) | reverse complement strand
ATGAACTGTGGAGTATAAAATTGCAAAGCAATAATTGCTACAATAGTCTTAAAACTAATACAGATTTTTTTCTAAAAATAAATTGAACTATTCTGTTTTCAATATGCAAAATATATGTATATTTGTTGCACAAATAAACATATTTATTAATCTTAAATCCATTTAATTATGGCAAGTACATCAGAAACTGGTCACGCAAACAATGTGGCAAACTTCGAAAATTTAATTACATCGGCTACTGCTTTCGGAACTTCCTACAATCCGTCAAAAAGCACGCTCAAATTAACTGCTTTACAAACCCTGTTTGATGCAGCTAAAGAATCATTAAACGCTGTAAACATTGTTCAATCTGCTTACTCCAACGCAGTAGCAGCACGCGAATTCGCTTTTGAGCCATTCAGTAAACTTGTTACTCGTGTCAACAACTCCCTGAAAGCTTCCGACACCACAGTTCAGGTTGACGAAAGCGCACAAACAATTGTTCGCAAATTACAAGGCAAAAGAGCAAGCGCAAAACTCACAGACGAAGAAAAGAAAGCGTTAGAAGCCGAAGGAAAAGAAGTAAATCAAATCTCGGCAACGCAATTGAGTTACGACAGCCGTTTGGAAAACCTCGACAAACTTATAATGCTTCTCGTTTCCGTTCCGCTTTACGACCCTAACGAAGAAGACTTAAAAGTAGAATCGTTGAAGACACTTTACAGCGGCCTTAAAGCAAAGAACACTGACGTAGTGACAGCTACCATTCAACTAAGTAATGCCCGCATTTCTCGCAACGACATTCTTTACAAACCACTTACAGGGTTGGTTGATATAGCTTCCGACACGAAAACATATATTAAATCCGTATTCGGAGCGACAAGCCCCCAATACAAACAAGTATCGAAACTGACTTTCACAGTACGAAACTAAAAAACAATTAAAACAAAATGCGGTTGTCCAGCAGGCAACCGCATTTTTATATACGACAACGGCAAAAAGCAACAAGACACCGTAGAAATAGAAGTAACCTTCGTAGAAAAGGAAATAGCCTTCGTAGAAATGGAAGTAACGACCGTAGAAAAGGAAACTGCCACCGTAGAAAAGAAAATAGTCTCCGTATAAAAGGAAGTAACGACCGTAGAAAAGGAAACAGCGACCGTAGAAAAGAAAATAGCCTCCGTAGAAAAGGAAATGACGACCGTAGAAAAGGAAGTCAGCTCGGTAGAAAAAGAAACAACGAACAAACTAATCACAACAACGGCCATGCTGCTAACACACGCCTATGCTCACCTGCTGGTTGACATGCACTTAGCAGCGTTTGCGCCCGCTTTCACTGTTTCGCTTTGCGACAGTGAAGCTCCCGCAAACCGCAGGATGCGCATAGCCTCGGTCGTTAGCACCAATTGTAAAAAAAAAGAAAACAGACCAGTAACATTGAATAATTCTCTATATATAAACATTTAAAAATTAAACATTATGGCAGACTTTGAATTTAAAATCGGTGACGTTGTTAAACTTAAATCAGGTGGACCTTGGATGACAATAGAAAAGTACACTTTTAATCCTGCAACGAATAAAGACTTCACGGACAGGTTTACATGTGTGTGGCTTAACGGTTCGGAATTGAAACGTGAAACTTTTCTATTAGTAACATTGGTTCCTGAATAATTTAATTTAAATCGACTTCAATTGACGACTTAAATACTGGAATAAAGAAGAGATAATAAACTGTCTCTTCTTTTACGACTTCAACTGAATTGAAATGCGTAATTTTCTTTGTTTGTTTTACTACTTTTTTTATCATAACTTTATTGTTTAAATTAATTATATGGGAACTTTAAAAGCGAAAACGCTTATTGAAAAACATGGATTTAAAGATTCTGACTTGACTACACCCGAACATGACAAAATCATGTTTTGGCTTGTCGAAAATATAGAACAAGTAATTAATGACGTAATCATTAAAGACTATACAAAATTTAAAATTGACTTTTTAAAAGCGGAATTTCCAATAGTAAAACTTTCAGGTTACGCTCAAGACAAATCTATAATTGGATTTTTTGATTTATTTGTAAGAATTCAAACCGAAGCCATTGAAAACTTCCCTGCTCAAAAAAGAACTATTGCAATTGAAATAAAATCAATAATTCCGTCCGTTGGAGATACTATCCGACAACTAAATTTTTACAAATCATTTTCTCAATACGACTATTATCTTATCGTTTCGCCAGACGACAGACAAGTAGATTTCTTTGAAAAACAGGGATTTAAATTCTATAAATACAAAGAAAACTCTGAGCTATTTTAATTTTCATTGGATACGAATATTTCAGGTTGTTTTTGACTGATAATTTCTAGTAGTTCAGACACTTTTAAGTCTGGATAAACATACGAGTATCTTATAATTGCTCTGAAAACCCAAAAAGAGGATTGAAAACTTTCATTGACAGCTTGACTCAACAATAAATCAGCTATTTTAATACGAGAATCGACTTCTAAAACTATTTTTGTATTTGACATGACATTTTGTATTTAATTGAAAATTTGAGATAATTAAATGACTGACAACCAAACAACTGGTGCTAACACACGCCTATGTTCATTGGCTGGCTGACGTGCATTCCGGCGGTTTTGCTCCCGCATTCACTTTGTCGTTCCACGACAGCGAATGCTCCCGCAAACCGCCAAATGCCCATAGCCTCGGTCGTCAGACTGCGCAAAAACATCAGCGGATGTTTTAAGTTGACAATAAGAAATAAGATGAAGTATTTGCAATAAAAACACAACTAAAGTATTGTGTATTAGCATTAAATTTTGTATCTTTATGGTGTAAACCAATACATTACAGATTTATGCAACACATACAAGGCGAAGAGCGAAATCAGTTACAAATCTTCTGTTTGGAGCAAATGGTAGCTTCGGATAGTTTTGTTCGGGTAATAGATTTCTTTGTAGATTCTATCGATTTGGCAAGTTTCGGGTTCAAACACGTCACATTCAAAGAAGAAGGGCGACCACCCTATCATCCGGCGGTTTTGTTGAAGTTATATTTCTATGGTTATCGTTATGGTATCCGTTCTTCTCGTAAGCTTGAACGTGAAGCCGCGCTGAATCTGGAAGTTCGTTGGTTGCTATGTGAACAAACACCTTCGGCACGAACCATTTGTTCATTTCGTAAAGAGTATGCAGAGGCTTTCCGTAATATCTTTCGCAAGTTTGTATTTATGCTCAAAGAACTGGGGTTGGTTGAAGGAAAAACCATAGCTATTGATTCCTTTAAAGTTCGTGCTCAGAATTCGTTGAAGAATAACTACAATCAGAAAAAGATAGACCGTCAGCTGAAATATATTGACGAACGCATCAATGAGTTTGAAGATGCATTGGATAAAGCCGATTCAGGGGAAGTAAAGACAGTGCTGACACAAAAGATAGAAACGCAAAAAAACAGGAAAGCGAAATATCAGGCTATAGAACAAGAACTCAAAGAAACAGGCAAAGACCAACTGAGCACCACGGATGAAGACGCACAGTCGGTAGTATTGCAACGTGGAGTAACGGTAGTAGGTTATAATGTACAGGGTGCTGTAGATTCAAAACATAAACTCATTACGCATTTTGATACAGGCGGTGTAAACGATACCAATGCCTTGGCTCAGGTGGCAATTGCCACTAAAGAAGTGTTGAAAGTAGAAGAAATGGATGTGTTGGCGGATAAAGGATATCACACGGGTGAACAGATACAACAATGTGAGCAAAACGGAATCACCACCTATGTGTCGCCCAAAGAACCGGCATCGAATGATCCGGATATATTTCCGATAACGAGTTTTGTGTACAATGCCGAAAACAATAGTTATACCTGTCCGGCAGGCGAAGTGTTGACAACTAATGGTACCTGGCTTACGCATAGCAGCAAAGGATATAAATCGGCTTATAAGTTTCAACGCTATAATACGAAAAAATGCAAAAGTTGTGAGTTACAACCCCAATGCACGAAAAGCAAAACCAACGGTAGAAATATTGACCGAAGTGAATTTGCTGCTGATGTGGAACAGAACAACAAACGGGTAAAAGAAAACCCGGCGTATTATAAGCAGCGACAACAACTGGCCGAGCATCCCTGGGGAACAATAAAACGGCAGCGTGGATTCGACCATGTATTGACACGGGGAAATACAAATGTATTAGGTGAGGTTAGTTTAGTCTTTATTAGCTACAACTTAGTGAGATCTATACAAATAACAGAAGGAATAAATGCCTTCAAAGAGCTAATCAAGAGAATGATAGCCCTGCTTTGCTTGAAAAGGGCTTATTTGAAGGCAATATAAGACCTTAAAATAATTCGACAAAAATAGCAACAGCTTCAAACTGGTTTCCGTAAATGGGAGTTATTGAAGCCTGAAATGAAATAAATATCATAAAAACGGGAAAATAAAAGGTTTTTGCGCAGACTCTCGTTAGCAGCAATATTAAAAAATAAAAAATGAGCGAAGAATTTAGCGAAAGAGTAAAGAAACTTTCAACCGAAAAACTTATAAAAATCTTGACAAACTATTCTGACTATCAGAACGAATATGTTCATTCAGCCGAGAAAGAATTAACGACTCGTGGAATTCAACTAACACCTGACGAAAGACTGGAAATTGAGAATAAAAAGAGAAAAGACAAGGAAGATATTGAAGATGATGTGAATTTTAGAAAATTCCTCATGGGTGGTTGGCACAAATACGTTGTAAATGATGAATCTGCACCAGAACTTTTCTCGCTAACTCAAATTCTAATTTGTTCAGCGTTATTTACTGGAATGACTGGAGGAATTTTGTTGACATACAACTTATTGAAATTAAAAAACAGAAAACCGATTATCATTGTATTAGCTTTATCCTTGATATTATCAGTTGGTTATGTAAGTGCACTTTATTTTTTCTTCGACTTAAATTCAATTGACTCAAGAGATACAAATCGTTTAATTTTAGGCGGAAATGTATTTGTATCATTTGGACTTTTTTCGACTCTTTGGTGGAATTATATAGGAAAAGACGTACGATACAGGTCAAAATCATTTATAATTCCAGCAATTGTAGGTATTATATTGCTATTACTTATATATTTAGGACTCAAATTATAACAAGACAAAATACTGCTGCTAATACTTAGGCTTCCTGCGGTCTGAAAGACCCAGCAAGGAAGCGTCGGTTGAACCGTATTCCCGCTTGCAGGCATTTGATTCAACGAGCGTGGAGGAAAAAGTAGTTATGGAGAAAGCGACCGGTTTTGATAAGTTGTCGCAGGAAGGAAAAGACAAAAGAAAGAACGAAAAATGCTGTCAGCGGTAGAATTTCTACAAGAACACAGCTGACAAAAGACAACAAACAAGCAGAAACAGCGGTTTTTGCTACAGTATAGCCAAAGTAATGGCCGTCCCTGCACTATACAGGGCTTGAGAGCTAATAAATTACAGATTCAAGTTCGTTGTTCGTGAATAAAATACATTATCAGGCGAACGGATACGAGGCAAAAACTCTGTAAATTGTAAAGTTCCTGTTTTACAGCGTGGACATTTGCATGGATCAAATCCAGTGAGACGAATTGTACGCTGCTGCCGTGTTTCAGTGAGCTGAAAGATATCGGGTTTACTTTTCAGAGATTTAACTTGCTCCCTATAAGTGCTCGTGAGAATACCAAAGTAACGTATCTTTACAAACCCACGGGGCAGGATATGCATGGTAAAGCGCCTGAGAAACTCCACTCCCGTGAGGGTCATAAGTTTCTGATTGGCATTATCCGAGTAATCCTTGTAGGAAAAGGTGATACCCTGTTCATTTATATTTTTTATACGAGTATTGCTGATAGCTACCCGATGGGTGTATTTGGCTAAGTAATTTACAACCTGCCGGGCATTGCTCAGCGAAGGTTCGGTATGTACCACCCACGGTTTAGCGTAACAGTGGTTGATAATGGGCAAAAACTCCGGCAAACGGTTTTTCTTTTTCAAGTTGCGTTTCAGGGCTTCGAGCAATTTGCCCCGAAAAGCCACACTGAGTTGACGCACCGGATAAAGGTATTTACCTTCATTGCCGATGGATTTGATTTCACCGCGTGGCGTAATGCCCACGGCAGGAACAATGCAATGAACGTGCGGATGAAGGCTTAGGTTCTGTCCCCAGGTGTGGAGCACGCAAATAGCGCCTGTCTCCACACCATAATGCGAATAACCGAAAGCACACAAAGTTTCTTTCACGCAAGCAAAAAGACTCTCGTAAAAGAACAAACTGTCGGCCATACAAACCGGGTTCAGGTCATCGGGTACGGTGAAAACAATATGAAAATGTTTCACACTGAGTGAATCACGCATACGGTCTTCGGCCCAGAGCATTTGCCGGGCTATCTGACATTTGGGGCAATGGCGATTGCCGCAACTATTATAACTGTAATGTTCCTCGCCGCAGGAATCACATTTATCCTTGTGTCCACCCAGTTCAGCTGTACGGCATTGCTGCAAAGTATTGAGTATGGTCAGTTGATAATTGTTGGGTGAACACTGCATACGAAAGTCTGCTCCGTAACGTTTAATTACGGAAGCTATTTCAAAACAACTGCGTGCCATTACTTAGGGCTTACAAGCTTCGGGATAAAGCGTATCCAACGGACTGTGGGCTTTGACCAGCGGACATTGAGCAATGTGCAGGTAAATCATGGTAGTTTCTATCTTGGAATGTCCCAGCAGATCTTTGACCGTGACAATGTTCAACCCATCTTCAATCAGATGGGTGGCATACGAATGACGTAGGGTGTGAACAGTCACATCCTTATCAATACCGGCTGCTTTTACAGCTTCGCGCATCACCCAGGAGATGGCTTTGGCTGAATAAGGCGAACCCAATGTTTTACCGTTGAAGAGCCAGGTAAGCGGACGTTCAAGGGCAATGTATTTCTGAAGACCAACGATCATATACTGCGAGAGCGGAACCATGCGGTCTTTGTTGTACTTTGAGCGACGGATATGAATGGAGCGACGTTCGAAATCAATATCTGAGATTTTGAGGTTAATAACTTCCGAAGAACGGAGTCCGGCAGAATAAATAAGCATAAGCAGCACACGGTGCTTGAGCAAAGTGGGAGCTTTGAATAAAAGACGCAGTTCGCTCTTGTTGAAAATGGCAGGTAACTTTGCATCTTTCTTCAACGAAGGAAGTTTAATGGCACGATCGGGTAAACCTACATAGCGATAATAGTAGCGAAGTCCGTACACCGAATGTTTGAAAGCACTGCGAGAAGGAGAAATAGCCGACACAGCTAACGAAGCAAGAAACTCATTGAGCTCTTCAGGGGAAATCTCTTCGGGCAAGCGGTTGAAATGCAGTGATACCTGTGCGATGCGATGAATGTAATTCTCAAAAGTACTTTTAGCCTGACCACGCAGTACAACCTGCTGTTCGAGGGTTCGGTACACACGGTCGAAGCCGGCAACGGTTGCCATAGCACGACCAATAACAGTAAATTCTTTTTCTGTTTTCATGATGTTGAACATTAAAATTAGTAATAGTTTTAAAGGGAGCGGCGAACTCCCGTTCAACATCCTGAAACGTGAAAAATAAAAATAAGGTATTAATTAAGGAAACAGAACTATTCAAAGCCCTTCCCGATGGGAATTTAGTTCAACACACGCCTATGTTCATTGGCTGGCTGCCCTAGTACGGCGTAGGGTAATCGGCGCATTGTGTTCGGCGAAGTTTCCAAACTTCGTCGGGTTAAAAGGAAGTCTCCAGACTTCCATATTGAAATAAAATATTAAAAGCAGGAGCTTTTCTATTAGCATGACGAAGCGGGACGCTTCGCCAAACATCGGGGCAAGCTGACTATATACGCTACGAGGAACAAGGTTGTTAGCAGCAAGCCGAAAAAAAAAGTGTTGTTCGTTCCTGAACAATTTTGACGTTGAGTTACCCACACAAAATAAAGCCAGTTCATCAGGGGTACTTAAGTACTCGTATCACCGTGTCTGATAAACGGGATAATCGTAGCTTCCCTTCAACGCTAGTCGTTGCATGTCTTCATTGCTAATCACAGACCCTCCTTATCGCTCGTCGCAGACAGTCTGGGACTTAATTGATAATCTAATACCCCGATTATGGTATGCAAAATGCCTGTTGAATGGTATTTCAAAAACTATTAGTGACTTCTATCTTTGTAAAATTATTTATAAAGAGATGATACACTACTTTATTATTCCGGGATATGGAGGTTCGGGCCAAAATCATTGGCAAACGTGGTTTGAGCAATCGGGTGTGAATTTTCATCGTATTGTTCAAAAAGACTGGAATAATCCGGATATAAATGATTGGATTTCAACTTTAGACAATGCCATTACTAAATATGAGCCTGAATCTGTTGTGTTGGTTGCACATAGTTTAGGTTGTCTCACTGTTGCTGAGTGGGCAAAGCGTTATAACCGAAATATTAAAGCCGCTTTACTGGTTGCGCCACCCGATACAGACTTACTGCACGATAAACTTCAAAAAGAATTGTTCCCTGAAGTTCCGTTGAGCAAATTGAATTTTCCTTCCAGGCTTGTTGCAAGCACTAACGACCCCTGGGCTAAAATTGAACAAGCCGAGTTTTATGCACAAAGCTGGGGTAGCGAATTTATTAATATCGGTCGGGCAGGGCATATAAATGACATTTCAGGACATTATGAATGGCGCGAAGGTTTAGAGATACTTTATTCGCTTGCTGATGAAATTTCGTATTCGGGTTGAATCTGATTCATACCATTAATAGGGTATATAAAATGCCCGTCTAATGGTATTTCGGTATTGCTTGTCAGTACCGATCTTTGCATCATAATTATTTAAAGAATTTTTGAAGCAATTTTTTTATTAATAAGTAGCATTATGAGTAAAATATCAGTAAACGGAAAAGCACAGGAAGTTGTAACACCTATCTCAATTACAGACCTGATAAAATTAAATGACGTGGCACAACCGGATATGGTTTCCATTCAGCTTAACGGTGAGTTTGTGAATCGTGATGAATTTGACATCACACAGGTATCGGATGGTGATGAACTGGATTTCCTTTATTTTATGGGTGGAGGACAAGAAACCCCTAACCCGTTCGGCTGAGCTCACGTCGAAGCCTAAAGGGGAACTATGCAAGTATATCATTTTAAAATAATTATTCAAAACTAATCTTATCCCCCTTTAGGGGCTAGGGGTTAATAATATGGACTTTACAGAAGATCAAATACAAAGATACAGTCGACATATCCTGCTACAGGACGTAGGAGTGGAAGGACAGGAAAAGATAAGCAACGGCAAAGTGCTGATAGTGGGAGCGGGAGGCCTTGGTGCACCGATAGCGCTCTATCTGGCTGCTGCCGGTGTGGGAACCATTGGTATTATCGACGGCGATGTGGTGGATTTAAGCAATCTGCAACGTCAGGTTATCCATTTTACACCCGATGTAGATAAGCCCAAAGTTATCTCGGCTAAGGAGAAAATCAATCTGATTAATCCCGATGTAAATGTGATTACCTACCACGAGTTGCTTACATCAGAGAATGCAGAACGAATCATAAAAGACTATGATTTTGTGGTGGATGGAACGGATAATTTCCCGGTGAAATTCCTTATAAACGATGCCTGTGTGATAGCTAAAAAACCATTCTCGCACGGTGGCATCCTGCGTTTCGACGGACAAACACTGACTTATGTGCCCGGTTCGGCCTGTTATCGTTGTTTGTTCCACTCGCCACCACCGCCTAATGCCGTCCCCACCTGTTCGCAGGCAGGAGTGTTGGGTGCAATAGCCGGTATGCTGGGGACCATTCAGGCTGCTGAAGTTTTGAAATACCTTACCGGAGTGGGTGATTTACTAACCAACCGATTGCTGACTTTCAACGCTAAAACAATGGAATTCAGAACCGTAAAAACAAAACACAACGACAACTGTCCGGTTTGTGGCAGTCACCCAACCGTAACAGGACTGGTTGATTACGAACAGGCAGTGTGTGATATTGAAAGTCACAGAAAAAATAAACATTAAAATACGGGTCTCGCGATTTCCAAATCGCGGACATAAAACAATTATCGCGATTTGGAAATCGCGGAACCCTAAAAAACAACTGAAAATTATGGCAACAACAGAAATACAACTCGATCCGAATACTAAAAAACTGTCACTGATAGGTTTTAGTGGCGATTTCGATAAACTGGTAGCAGTTTTCACTTTAGCCACCGGCGCAGCTGCCGTTGGTTACGAAGTAAATTTATTCTTCACCTTTTGGGGGTTGGATGGTATAAAAATCAAACAGGGTCGCAGTCCCGTTGGTAAAGGATTTTTACCGAAAGTGTTTGGCGTATTTATGGGCGGACTGAAAAGTGCTCCGGTAAGTCGTCTGAACTTTGCTGGTATCAGTCCGAAGATTTTCCGCTACTTAATGCGTAAAAACAACGTGGCAACACTGGAAGAACTGGTTGAAGCAGCGAAAGTGCTGAATGTAAACTTTTATGCCTGCGAAATGGCTATGCATATTCTGGGTATTCAAAAATCCGATTTAATACCGGAAGTAAAAGAAGTACTCGGAGTGGCTTCATTTCTGAGAATTGCTGACGGAGGACAAACCCTCTTTATTTAAACTTCGTTGTTATTCGCTTCGCTGATATTCGCTTCGCTGATATTTGCCCTTCGGGCGATAGTTGCAACGCGATAATATCATGAACGAAGTGAATTAATATCGTGAGCGAAGCGAGCAAATATCATGAAATAATATCGCCCTCATGGCAACTAACAATAAAAAATTATGGCAAACTATAAATTAGACATCACAAAAGAACATTGCCCAATGACTTTTGTAAAAACAAAGATTGAACTGTCGAAACTCAAATCGGGTGATACGCTCGAAGTGTTGCTTACTGAAGGTGAGCCGTTGGAAAACGTGCCACGCAGTTCAACTGAACAGGGATTTAAAGTACTTTCGGTAACTGAAGCCGAAGTGAAAGGTACTCATAAAGTAGTGATACAGAAATGATACGCATACCGGCACATATTTACGATGGAATAGTGGCTCAGGCTTATGCCGAATTACCAAACGAAGCCTGCGGATTATTGGTGGGTAAAGAAGCTGAAGTTGTAAAACAGCATGCACTGACCAATATCGACCACAGTCCTGAGCATTTTTCGTTCGATCCGGCCGAGCAGTTTCAGGTGTTTCGTTCAGCACGTTCGGAAGGATTGGCCATTATTGCCAATTACCACAGCCATCCCGAAACACCATCCCGCCCATCCGTGGAAGATATACGTTTGGCTTACGACCCGAATATTCTGTATCTGATCGTTTCATTGGCAGCCGAAATTCCGGTTTTAAAAGCTTTCAGTATTCAGAATGGAATAAGTACAGAGGTGCCGGTTGAAATTAGTTGAAACATAAACTAATTTATGAGTGAGTATTATAGC
>Ga0118677_10013981_pt1 | contig 11439 bp, 6 predicted proteins | sample AliMusrvi5mmetaG_FD_86154 | JGI IMG/M metagenome (GOLD analysis project Ga0118677, IMG submission 86154) | reverse complement strand
ACGTGCCGTCATGGTCGATCACATACAACTCGCCCTGCACCGAGTTGATGACCAAATGGCCGGACTCCGCATTGTAATCGAGTGAGTTGCAGTGCAACCAATCGCGCTTCAACGGTTTGCCCGGCATGTTGATATTAATGCGCCCCGGATGGTCCGCGATGGTTTTCCCCGGTCCGACGTGGTTGGGCTTCGCCGGGTCGATGTCCTGAACGACATGGTCGAAGAACCACCATTCCCACACCACCTTGCCCTGCATGTCCACCTCGACAATGGCGTCCATCTGTCCTTCTCGGTAGGGTCCCTTCTTGGGGTCGGCACCAGCGGCTAACGCCTGGTCGTTGGTGATGGATTTGTTCGCAATATAGAGTGTGCAGGGAGCATTGAGAGTCTTGTTGAAGATGCGCACCCAATCATGGTGTGGAGCATAGCCCTCGCGCTTTTCGGTGTATTCCCACACGGTTTTGCCGTCCCAATCCACTTCCTGGAATCCCTGGAAGCCGCTGGGGTCGTCCTTCGATGCGTCCAGCACATGGCCGTTCTCCAACAGGTGCGGATTGGTCCCGACCGGCCATGTGTGGACCACGCGTCCCTCCATATCAAGCAGATAGGTCCGGCTGCCAACGCCAAAGAGCGTGTAGCCGTTGAACGCCTTCTCCTGATCTGAGAAGAGCAGTTCGGTGGGTCCTCCCAAGCGTTCATAACCGAACGCGGCAACGGTGCACAAAAGAAATGCGGATAGAAGAGGCTTCATGGAGTCAGGGGCAAACGGATTGTTTCATGAAGTATTGTCAGAAACCGCCGAAAACCAAACCTGGCTGCGGAAAATATCCTGAAACAAGCGAGGTGGAATCCCGTCGCGGGAGTCGGCGGCAATCATTCAAAATGGTGGGCGTGGCGGTCTGGCCGTGCAGTGACGGCCCTCCTCGGCCGAAATCCCCATCGCTTTCCTCTTGGCACCACTCACGCCCTGCGCGATTCTTCGCCCGTGTCCGCTGAAATCTTTGCCCTGCTGAATCGCTTGGAAAACCATCACGGCGTGCGCATCCTGTATGCCTGCGAATCTGGCAGCCGCGCATGGGGTTTCGCTTCGCCAGACAGCGATTTCGACATCCGCTTTATTTTCGTCAAGCCCGAGGCCGCCTATGTGGCGGTGGCCGACGGGCTGGAATCCATCGACCTGCCGCTGGAGGGACTGTTGGACGCCGGTGGCTGGGATGCGCGCAAGGCCGCTAGATTGTTAGGCAAATCTAACGGCGCTCTGGTCGAGTGGCTGCACTCGCCCATTGTCTATTGGGAGGCTCCGGGCTTCCGCGAGCGCTGGCAGGCGGTGGCGCGGGAGGTTTTTTCGCCCCGCGCATCCGTGGACCATTACCGCGGCTTGGCGAAGCAAATGATGCTGGGTAAGCTCAACGCGGAAACTGTGCGGGCCAAGGACTATCTGTATGCCCTGCGCGCGCTACTCGCCGCTCGCTGGGTGGCACATGGCCTCGATATTCCGCCCGTGCCTTTCGCGGATCTGCTGCCATCCGCACCGGCGGAGGTGATGGCGGAAATCCCTGCACTGCTGGCCCACAAGGCGCGCACCGGCGAGGGCGAGCACGTGGCACGCGTTGCTGTGATCGACTCGTTTCTGCAATCCGCCTTGGCCGAGGTGGAAGAATCCCTGGGTTCCCTGCCACAAGGCCCCGGTGGGACCACCGCGCTCGACCGCCTGCTGCGTGCCGCAATCCGCGAACCGCGCCCCGCACCACCACTGCCTGCGGATTTCACCCTGGATCGCGTGAGACAGCCGGACTTGTTGTTGTTTGACACGGTGGCTGGTAGCCAGGCCTACGGCACCGCTCTGGCCGGTTCTGACGAGGATCGCCGGGGGGTATTCGTCGCGCCGCCGGAATATTTGTTAGGACTGGACAACATCGAACAAGTGGCCGATGTGCGGGGCGACGAGGTCTATTATGAAGCAGGCCGCTTTGTGGAAATGTTGCTGAAGAACAATCCCAACGCGCTGGAATTGCTGGCCATGCCGGAAGACTGCGTGCGCTTCCGGCATCCGCTCTATCAGATTCTCAGGCCAAACCTGTTTCTCTCAAAGCTCTGCGCGCGGACATATGGCGAATACGCCCTGGGCCAGATCCGCAAGGCACGCGGCCTCAACAAGAAAATCGTCAATCCCCAACCGGAGCGGCGCATGGGATTGTTGGAGTTCTGCCACGTGCCGGAAAGTCAGGGCAGTACGCCCTTACTGGTCTGGCTGGCCGCGCGCGAACATGATCCGAAACACTGCGGACTCACTGCCGTGCCCCACGCGACGGATTTGTTTGCAATCTATCATGCCGCGGACGGGGGGTATCGCGGTCTGGTTTCGCCCAAGGATCCTGACGCGCTGGTGTTCAGCAGCGTGCCGCATGACGCACGGCCCATCGCCTGGATGCACTGCAACCTGGACGCCTTCCGCGCCCATTGCAAAGCCCACCGCGAATACTGGGAATGGGTGGCGGTGCGCAACGACGAACGCTACCGGACGAATGCCGAACATGGGCGCGGCTACGATTCGAAAAACCTGATGCACACGCTTAGATTGTTAGATATGGCTTTCGAAATAGCCACCGAAGGCATGCTGCGAGTGCGCCGCCCGAACCGTGACTACCTCCTGCAGGTCCGCGCGGGCGAGTTCGACTACGATGAACTGGTGGCCCGAGCTGAGGAAAAGCTCGCCGAAGTGCGCCAGGCCTTCGAGCACTGTTCGCTGCCGGACGAGCCAGAGCGCGATGCCGTCAACGCCGCGCTGAGGGAAATCCGGCTGCGGTTTTGAATGCACCGGCCGTTCAACCTCACTCCACCGTCGATGGATTCCCGGTCGAGGAAGTTTTCGAGCAGTTCGGCACGCGAGGACCACGGCTGAAGGATGGAACCAACGGAAACGGGTGGTGGCGGAGTGGCGAGGCTGGGCCGGGCCGCATCCATGCCGACGGCGTGCCCCAAGCAAAGGATGGCCTCTTGGTTGAGGGATCGCTTGTGCCGTTTGGCCTGGGCCTTCAGCCTCCGATGGAGATGCGGAGGGATCTGGTCGGAGTCATGGCGGCTTGACATGACGTGCGGGGCGGGGAGGATTGCGTCCCGGGCGCCCTGAAAATCCGTGGTACAAAGGCGAAATCATCACCGGTTCATTCCTCCGATGCCCTCCACCGATCCACCCGCAGATGCCATCGCCAGCCTTCTGAAGCTGGCGGGCGCCACGAATTATTGCCGGCCCGCGCTGCGAATTCTGGGCGACACGTTGCCGAGCGACGACTCGATCCTCACCAGCGCGCTGGATCTGGCAGCCAGGGCGCGGGATGCGAAGGCGTTCAGTCATCTTTATCTGGCGGCCCTTTACGCGGGACGCCGCCTGCCTGGCGAAGTTCTTGCGCTTGGAGCCGCTCTGTTGCCGGATGCGTCCCTCATTCTCAACACCGCTCTGCGGCTGGATGGAGGTGTGGCGGAGGCCCTTACCACCGCCATCCGATCCGGGCAGATGGCTTCGGAACGCGAAGTCTCCTCCGTGGTTGTGGCCTGGCTGGATTACGAACGCCGCCACGAATCCGCGCCGCTTGATTTCCTGGCACTCACCCGCAAGCAGTGCCGGAACGCAGTGCGCATCGACCGCCATTACCTCCGCTTGGTGTTGGAGCATGCGGCAATCATTTCCGGCGATCCCGTGGTGGCTGCGATTCTCAATGTCGAAACGCGGGTCGAGCCCGCGCGCAACCGCTTTTTGGACCATCTCCGCAAGTGCGCTACGGGTTCGGGATGGGACGAATCGATTCCCAGCAGCGAATCAGTGGGCATGGCTCTCGGCGGCGGAGCGACCGTCACACGGGCCGTGCCCAAGGCCGGACGAAACGATCCCTGTCCATGCGGCAGCGGCAGGAAGTTCAAACAATGTTGCGAGGGAAAACTCACCATGGACGATCAATACGCGGTCGATGGCGTGACCATCCGCGAGGCGACGGCTCATCCTGAACTGCTCCTCTCCCCGCACCGGATTGAGGGCATGCGCTCCTACGAACTCTACGCGCTGGACGCAGCTCGCATCCCCGCGCATCTGGCAGGCAGGGTGGTCTCCCGGTTGGCGATGTTTTATGAATTCCCGCGCGCGATCGAGTTGATGCAAGCCTTCGGCCGCGAGGCGTTTTCTAGCAACATTCTCGACATGGTGGCCTATGATTTCTACATGGCGAGGGATGCCGGCGCGCTGCGGTGGCTCATTGAATGGGCACCCGGAGCCGTGGCCCTGTCCTTCGAGATGGAAGTCCTGCTCGCGTCTCCCGAGGAGCGCTTCCAGCTCCTCTGCCGGAAGGCCGCTGAAGCCTTTGCTGCCGAGCACGAGGGGCAGCACTCGGCCGAATTGCTGTTCTGCGACGTCGCCCACGCGGCGATTCTATCGGATCCTGCCCTCGGGCTGTTGATCGCGCGCGGCGTCCTGCCGGTTTGCAGTTGGGTGAATCAAACCACGCTGATGGATGACATGGAGGACACCCGCGACATCCTGGGCCTCGATGACAAGGAACCCGGCTACGATATCGTGGCTGCCACGGACAGGGAATCCGAGCATCGCACCCGTCACGCAAAGGATGTGGAAAAGGCCCGTGCCGAGTCCGCCGAGCACGTCAAGCGGCGCGAGATGGAGATCCAACGGCTCAAGGCAAAGATCGATGCCATGCAGGAAACCCTGCGGAAAAGCGAGGAGGCAAGCCGCAAAAACGCCGCCTTGCGTGATCCGGGTACCGCTGCCGTGCCCGCCGGAGAAACGACCGAGACCCGGGAACTCCGCGACCACCTGCGGCGCCTCAAGGAGAATCTCAAAGTGGAGCACGACGAACGCAACCGCGCCATGCAGGAGCTGCGCAGCGCCCGGGAACAACTCCGCCGCGCCACCCGCGAACAGTCAGAGTCTAACAGGGAGCAAGCCGTCTCACCACCGGTTCCGCCAAACGCCGAACCCGACGCCGATGCCACCACCGGCATCGAGTGGGAACGCCAACCCCTGCGGGTCACTGAAGCCAGCAGCGCATTCCGCGCCGCGATGCAGCAGCACCCGCGACCCGCCGCCGCCGCCGCGCTGATGGCGGCAGGGCGGCTTGCCGGAGGCGATCCATCCATCTGGAAAACCGTGCGCGCGCTCAAAGCCCGCCCCGGAACGCTGCGTGCGCGGGTGGCAGGTGACTATCGCTTGCTTTTCGAAACAACTCCCGACCACACGCTGCGCCTGATCGACTTCATCCTCCGCCGCGACCTCGACCGCTGGCTGGGCGCTGCGCGCTGAGCATGCTTATTGCAGCTATGGCCTTCCAGGTGATCCGGTATTGCAGTTTGACAAGGACCAGACATATGAATTTCTCTCACTGTGCCCGAATCGCATTTCCCCGCAGCAACCGCTCTGTCGCGTCGAGCAGCGGATGAGTGGCGTGACGCTCCCGCCATTGGGCAATGATGGCCAGCTTTTCCGCCGGCTTGTCCTTTGCGAAGCGCTTGATATTCAGTGAAACGATCTCGGCAAGCGGTCTGCCACGGGATTGCGCCTTGACGAGGGCGGGATCGTCAGCCAAGGCCAGGATGCCTGCAATCCGGAGATCGTCGCATGCCTGGCCATCCCAGCCGCTGCGCAGATTGGGAAACACGGCGAGCTGATAGAAAGCGGCGTTGAATGGCAATGGCAGCTCGGGCGGTCCGAAACGCCTGTTGCGGTAGTCGGTTCGCACCCGCTCCCCCTGACCGACTAGCCAAGTCTCGAACTCGGCATACCGTTTTCCCGCGGCATGGCAGAGTTCCACGAAAAGGGTAGCTTCGTCACGGTAGTTCCAGCCTTGTCCCGGTCCCATGATGGCAGCATAGAGGCGCAGGCTGAGGGGGATGGCTTGCTCAACCCGGTCCCGATGTTCGTCGGCTAACAGCCACAGGGCGTGTTCATGGAGCATCCTGATGCACAGGCCGAGAAAGGCCTCACCCGCTTCGTATTTCGAGGGATCGGCGAGAACCGTTTCGAGCCGCTTGGCGACTTCGTCAAGCCGTCCGTCTCGCAAGAGATTGCCGAGAAAGGCGGCCTCAAGATACCACGCCTCGCGGGTATCCAGGCCTCCCAGAATTGTGCCCCGGCGCTGAAAACTATCGGGACGGACTTCCACGGCCACCCGTTCCAGTTCGCCCTTGATCCGGTAGGCCACGGTGGGTTCACGGCAGAGGAGGGCCAGACACTGCATCCGGCTTGCGATGGTCATGTCGGCGGTCTCGCCGTATCGCTCGGCCAAGGGCATGAGACGGGCCATCACGGTTTCCTCCAGCCTCGGTGCCGTCCCTTCGCATGACAACGAGGAAAGGGCAAGCTCGATGCGATAGCGATCGGCCTTCGACACGATCCTCTCCAACAGCCTGGGCAGCCAGTCCGGCGGACTAACAAGTCTGGGGTAGCCGTCGAAGGGCAGGATTTCCGGCAATCTGTTGCAGAGCGTGCCGGCCAGATCGAGCCAGCCGGCTTCGGCAAGAGCGGTGATGAGGGCCGTGTCGCCGTGAAGAGCGGCGCCGTGGGATTCGATCCACTCGCTCGTTAGAGCGCGGGCACGGCCGAAGATGGCGCACTCGATGATGCGCTTGAGAATGGCGTTGTCCGTCCAGGCTGTTCCCCTTGGCTGGGCTTTGAAAGCAGCGGCCGTCATCGTCGCGACCTCGGCCGCCGCCTTGATCCACACCTCCTGCCAGTCGCGGGGGTGACCTTTGTAAAACTGGTCGGCAATCACAGGATCATTCATATTCACGTCCGCGCGCAGGTGGTCACGCATGGCAAGCACGAATCCCGCGGCCGCCACCTCCTGATACCGCTGCTTCGGAACCCGCGAAAGCTCGCCAGCAATGGCAAAGCGCCGGGCGGGCGGACTGGTGGAATCCTGCAACCCGCGAACCATCAACGCGGGCGGTTCATCCGGAACCGTGGGGAAGCCGGGCGGAACCATGGCGAGCTCCTTCCGCTCGATCACCACCAGAAACTCGGGATAGGGCTCGAACAAACCCGTCAACGCCTTGACCCGTTCGGCCCTCATGGCGGGCGCATTGCCAAGCCTGATGGGAGGCTTCTCCGACGATCCGGCCAGCGTGGCAGGTTCGAGCAGTGACTCGATGATTTTTTCCAAACCGGCGGCAGCAAAGGTCCGTTCTTCTTTTGCCATGTTCCGTGCCGGAGTGACGAAGCACGCCTCGATGGCATTCCGCCAATCCGCGCCCGCCCCGGTGTCTTCCTTCTTTGCCACATCCGCCAGCCGCTTCCTCCATGCTTTGGCGATCGGCCATGCCACCGTCCTGTCCCAATCGCCACCCGACGCGAACACCGGGCAGACTTCCGCGACCCCGGCAAAGTAAGCGGTCATGCGTGCCACATCGCCCTCGTTCATGGCGTCCCCCATCTGCCATTCCAGATAGTCCGCCTGGATCGTGCGGCTCTTGGGTCGTGCGCGCCACTCCATCAGCAACAACACCCGGGCCGCAAGCCGCCCGCCTGACCGCGGATCGTCCGTGCCCAACATCCCACCATGCATCAGCCATTTGACGAAGCCCTCGCCGAGCCACTCCGGTGGAGCCGTTAGGGTCGCGAATTGGCGCACGGTCGGCTCTCCGGCCTTCCGCAGGGACGCGCCGATCCATTCCCTAATGGCACCCGGCCGCCCGGCTTCCACGGCCTTGAAAAACGGATCATTCGCGTCCGGCAGTGCGCAGGCCGCCGGAATGGCCAAAGCCGTGTCCGCCAGGAAGTTGCGGAAAATCCGTACCGTCAGTTCCTGGTTTTCGGTGGCGCGAATGGATTCCAACATCGTCTGAATGGCAGCGTCCTTGTCCTCCGCCAGCCACTTGGTGGCGAGGGCCTTGGCGAGGGCCTTGACGAGCGCCGACTTCTCTGCGTCGTTTGCTCCGGATTCGAGAGCGGCCGCGACATGATCCCGGATCGAAAGCTGGTCGCCGCCAGTCCCGCTCTGCTCCTGTCCGCACAGGAGCGAGTCACCCGCCAACATGCCGACCGTCAGGCCGCAAAGAGCCAACAGATTGCGTGCCATGCGGCCGGAAACCGCCTGCGCTTGCCGTCGCGCCTCCCCCTTGGGCATGGCGGCCTCCACAGCGTCTTTGCCAAGGCAGCACTTCCCAAGTTTTCCACCGCTCCAGCAATAGCAGGGTTCATTGGTTTCCTTTGTCATGTCAAACAGGGTTAGCTGGATTCGCTGGCGCGGTCAAGATTCAGAAATCCAGTTCCACCCTCACGCCGCGAACGTGTGCGTGGCTGCCGCGTCCCGCGGCAGGCCGTGCTGGTGGCGTCCCGCCACCAGGGAGCGCTGGCGGGTCCGCAATAAGCGCATCTGCAAGCCGGTCATTCAACTCCCTAACCATCGTAGCCAGGTTCTCCCGTGCCGTGGCCAACCCCAGTGGCTTGCAAAGCACCACCTTTGCAAGCCGTTTCACCAACTCCGGCCGCAGGTGGCGCCGGATGGGTTCATCCACCGTGGCGCGGGCATCCTGCCCGCCGCGTTTCTTGCCGTTCACATGGGTGCCATGATTCTAACTTTTCGCGGAGGATGTCAGAACGGGATGCCGTCAGCATCGCCGAAGTCTCGGGACCTCCGGGTGCCCGGCGCGGGTGGCGCCTGGCGTTCGGCTTCTTCCATCTCACGCTGGTGCAGGATTTCGTGTTCCCCGTGCTGTTGGAGCCAGATGGGGTCGGCGTTGTGGCGGATGAATTCGTCCGCGTCCACGCCATCGATGGTGGGCGGGCGGCGCAAACGGATCGGGCTGTTGGGCCAAACGCAACGCGCCTGTCGCTGATAGAAACAGTGCGAAGCGCAAACAATGCGGGTTACATTCCACTTGGCAACCCGGCCTTCGCTCCTCACACTCACGCCATGCGCACGGCAGCGAGCCTCACATGCGTTTGCTATCCCCACATCTAGCAATCCTGAGATCTAACAAATTTCCGCATCATCATGACCCACATCGTCCGGAATCCGTCGCACCGCATGCCGCGCGGCAGCGTGCAGCCTTGGATCGCCGCGGGCGTGTTGCTGCTGGCCGTTGGCAGCCTGTTTATGGTTGCAAGACATTCCAACCCTGCAAAACCCGCTGCCCCGCCGCCGCCACTTGCGGTGGTCGCTCCCATCCGGGTTGTCACCTTTGTCGACGGCTCGGCACTTGCCATCAGCGCCGTGGGCGAGACGTCGATCGAGACCGGCACGAACTACCGGGGCGAGATGTCCGGGAGCCGCTCCATGGGGTGTGGCAGCATGAATGTTGAGACCACCTCAGTGGGCAGTCGGCCAGTGTTTCAGAAATTTTCCGGTGCTCCCGGCAACCTGCTGCTCGCGTGCCGCCTGCTGGATGCCGGCGGTGCCCCGCTGCCGTTGCGGTGCCACCATGTGGATGCTTGGGTTCTGAGCGAGATGTTTCCTCCCATCAAGGAGAAATTCACCGGCTGGCAGTCGATGCTCGAGCCGGACGGCATCGCGGCCAAGCTGCCGGATGTGTTCGTCCAAGTGTCTGACGGTGCCGGCGGCTGGATCGATGGCAACGGCCTGATTGGCGATCCGGATGACCGCGAATACCGCAGCGTGCTCGCCTTTCCCGTCTGGCCGCGCAGTGCCGCGGAGCTGGAGTTTCGCGCGGTACGCTGCGGCCAGCCGCCGGTGTCCTGGAAAATGGCACCCCCGCCGCATGCGATGACGCCAGCGGCGTGGGTTCCTGATGTCCTGCCGAAATCCCAAACGGACCCGGAGTTTGAATTGGAGTTTGTCGGCGCCACCATCCCGGCCGACCGACCGGGCACCGTGCGTCCCGACTACCGGTTCATCTCCAAGGTTGCCGGCGACACGGAGCGACCCCCGGATGCCCAATCCTACCAATGCAAATGCGCGGTACTCCTGGGCGCGCTCGGCACCCACAGCCAGCCGCTTGCAGTTCCCTCCGGAACCGGGCGCCCTCCACGCGCATTCCTCCTGCCGCCCGATGAGGGGATGCTGCGCTTCCGCTTCGTCGTGGAGCCGTATTGCAGCTTTCCCTATCGGCGCGGGGAGATGTTGCCCTTGGCCAAAGGCAGGGTCTCCGCGGATGGCAAGTCCATCGTTGCAGATCTCTCCATGAACCCGGGCAACGGACTCCAGTCCGCGAAATTCGAAAATGTGAATTCTAACCGAAATGGCGTTGACTTCTTCATTTTGGAACTGCAATTCGCGTCGCGCGGAGCCTTGGAGCACGACCTCGCAGCCGCCGTTCGACTCACCAATCCGCAGGCGGTTTGCTATGTCAACAGCGCCGATATTTCCTCCGGGTTTGCGGATGGCAGCGTGTGTGGCCTGTCAAACGCCAAGGGACTGAACCAAGTCAGCATCTCCGTCAAATGGAGCGGCAGCGCCAAGCCGGGCGACGAACTCACCATCGGCTTTGCCCCGCGGCGGCCGCAACGCGAGTTCATTTTCACCGTGCTCCGGCCCGCAATGAGCGGGACCAAGTGAAACTGAACCCAAGGCTGACAGAAAGGCCTGCGGCCGGGCCGGCTAAAGCAGTCGCTCCATCAGAGAGCGGCTTGCCTAACAAGACCATCTCCACCTCCGCGATCTTCGTGTCCTGCGCTTCGATTCGATCACTCACCCTGGCGGCGCTTGGGGCGGGGCGGGGCGTTGCCGCCCCCAGGGCGGGCGCGGTTGCCGCGGGGTTCTTCAATCATGTTGTCGAGGCCGGTTTTGCCCTTTTGGGAGGCGGGGAGTTCGATCACGCCCTTGGGTGTTAGATCCTTGTCTTTCAAGCCCGGATAGTCCGGAGCGTAGCGGTGGACCTTGAACACGGCGTTCCAGAGGTGGCCGCGCATGTCCTTGCCCGGGTTTTCGCCTTGCGCGAGGATGCCGCCGCGCACCATCGGGTTGACATATTGCCAAACCGTTTCTCCGGCGGGGGTGATTTCGAACAAATTGCCGATGACCCCGGCACAGACCAGCATGTTGCCGTTAGGAAGACGATGGGCACCGGAGATTTCCGACGAGAAGAAGTCGGTGCGAACTTTAGCTTCGTAATGCCATACCGGTTTATCAGGGCCGTAGGATTTGCCGGCGGCGAGCGTATAACCGCCCTTGGCATCCACCGGCGGAACGATTTCCTCGATGCTCGACCAACCGCGTTCGTAACCGTTGTTAAAAATCGTGAGATGTCCCGCGCCGGGGTAGCCGTCTGGGATCCACTCGGCGTCGTGTTGTTGGATCAACTGACGGTCGGCGGCGGTGCCGCGACCATAGGCGGCAGGATTGCCCCAACGATAAATCAGGTCGCCACCTTTGCCTTGCTTGCCACCGCTGTGGCCGGCGGCCTCCTTGGTGGTGGTGGCGTGATCAATGATCCAAATCTCGTTGCATCCGCGCGCGCTGAGCACGATCTGGTCGAGCT
>Ga0118677_10013980_pt1 | contig 11439 bp, 7 predicted proteins | sample AliMusrvi5mmetaG_FD_86154 | JGI IMG/M metagenome (GOLD analysis project Ga0118677, IMG submission 86154) | reverse complement strand
TGAGAGATGCCCTACGTCTGAACCTATCCTTTTCTTAAGATGATATGGGTAAGAACCTTCCCATAACATCTTCTCGTCATAATTAGTCTCCAAAAAGATGGCATTACATCTGTTCAGCTGTGATGAAACATTTAAACATGCCGTCCCAATGTCAGTAAAGACGCCGATATTTAACCCCGAGCTCTCAATCCTGAACGAAGTGGGTTCGCTCGCATCGTGGTTCTTTAAAAAAGGATGAATCGTAAAAGCCCCAATATTAACAGGTTCCCCCGGCTTAAAAAATCTTGCAGCCATGGGTTGATTCGTGAAATACAATGATTTGAAAGTACCCTGTGTCAGATATGCCGGAATGTCAAGTTTTTTACCCAGAACCCTGACACCGCGAACGTGATCGCTGTGTTCATGAGAGATGAATACTGCCCTGACTTTTTTAGCGTCAAGGCCTCTCTCTTCCATCCTGACGAGAATTTGTTTACATGAGATACCTGCATCTATTAAAATTGCATCTTCCTCATTACCTATATAATAGCAATTACCATTACTCCCGGAAGCCAGAGCGCATATCTCAATCATTTGTTCTGTTTATTCCGCCAAAATTAATCGATTTGAAGTAGAAATTGATGATTTTATATATGAATCATAGTTAGTTTTCTCGACACTAATCGATAATATCAGACATTCTCTTTATTGCCTCCAAATATAAATCTATTTTAAGCTTGGGTGATAATCTGTGAATTTAAGGAATGAATTATTGCATGAACTACTACACTCTTAGTATTAGACGAAAGTTACCCCTCTTTGCTAAAAAGAGGGGTAATCATATTGGATATGGATCTTTTAAATCTTAATGTCCGTATTCTCACGAAATGAAGTTAACAAACTATTGCTTTATTAGCATTCATCATCAGCTTTATTAGCATTCATCATCAATTTCTTACCACCCTGGGTTTTGTGTAAAAGTAGGGTATAAGGAAACCTGAGCAGTCGGGAATGGCAGCCACCAATGCTTTGGCTGGAATATGCTGGTCCTCAGCAATGACCTTGTGAAGAAGGTGTGCCCCTGATCATATATGTATTCGTACTTTTGGGTGTATTTCGGCGTGCCGGCTACACCCCAGCGGCGTTGATCATACCAGCGGTGCCCTTCAAATCCAAGCTCAGCAACTCGTTCCTGGCGGATGATCTGGCGGAATACCGTTTTGTCCGCCGTAAACCTTGCATCAACTGGCGGAAGCGGAGTTCCACCGGTCTGAGAATCATAAGCGGCTACGTCCTGTCCAGGAGCTTTTGTCGTATTGGTGTAAGGAGGACACATGACACGTGCACGTACCATATTCACGGCCTGTACAGCTGTCAGGCTGGAATTGGGAACTGCTCCCGTCGGGCCGTATGCCTCGTTGGCTGCCTCGGCAAATTCAAGAAGGATCCCGGCCAGCCTTACTTCAGGAACATCAAAATAGAAACCGTTCCCCCATTTGTTGTCATAGCCGTTGCATCCTATACTTTTATACTTATGCTGTCCGTAACCTGTGAGTGAATTGCTGCTGTTGTGGTCTATCCCGCCTGTGAAGAACTGTACAAAATTATAGTTGGAAGCGGTGCTTGCTGATGTCGGGTTAATGATCTCCGGTTCGCCGTCCGATACAATACTGTTATAATAACGCGGGTCGCGGCCGACAAACGGATTCGATGGGTTGTATCCCGAACCGGAAGCGAAAATCGGCAGACCGTTTTTCATCCCGAAATTCTCAACATAGTTTTGGGTAGGACCCTGATAGGTTCCCCATGCTCCAAGATACGAAATGTAGAAATCACCGTAAGCCCAACGTTTGTACTGTGTCGTCGGATAAGTCCATATCATTTCATGTCCATGACATGGAACGATACTGTTCATCGTATAGAAATTATTAAAGTAGTTTGACCATGGTTCAAGGTCATATCCGCCGGCTCCTGTCCCCTGAGGGTTGGGAATCGTTCCTCCCGCCAAACTAGGATTAGCCAGTTTGATCACCTCGTTATAAGCCGTGGCGGCAATTGCCATCTGTGCAAGATCGAATTTGGTACTATCGGGATTATTTGGACTGGTGGCATCCTGTGCCATTAATGGGCTCCCTAAATAAAGAGCGTTCAATCCAATCATTGCCCAGCAAGCGCCCTGGGTACAACGGACCTGGTTCAGACCCTGTGTTTGCATTCCGACCGTAGTATTATCCCAGTTTGCAGGAAGCAGGGTAACAGCTTTTCTCAAATCTGCGTCAATCCTTGCAGCACATGCCGCGTAACTGATCGTCGCAGGCTGAATAATGTCCGTTGGTGCGTATACAGTGTCAATATAGGCGATATGACCCCAGTTGCGCAATATTTCGAAATGAAGGTAAGCGCGGAAGAAATAAGCCTGTCCAAGAATAATATTGCGCTCCTCAGTGGTCATGTTCACCATTAAGGGTTCGTTGGCAAGGGCAATGTTGCATTTCCTGATGCCATACCATCCACTCGACCAGAAACCTTTTCCACCGACCGAGTTGGTTGGGCTTCCGGTTCCTCCGTTGAAGAAACTGACGCTGCTTGTCCACGAGGTGTAGTTGCCAAGTTCGAATATATAGTTGAACTGGCGCGTGTCTGTCATAACCCCTTCGTCGAGGCCAAGGTTCCAGTTACCCTCTGCAATACTGGTACTGAATGTAAGGTCAGGCATACACTGGTAAACGTCCTCCATCCAGCCCTGGGCTTTGACAAAAGTACCGAAAACATCTGTTATTTGAATATTGACAGCAGGCGCTTTGTCCAGGTAAGAGACGCATGAAGTAGTCAGCAAAACTCCAAGCGCTAATCCGCCCAGATATTTGATGATGGTTTTATATGTTGTCTTCATAATATTATATTTTTAACATTAAAAATTAATGGTAACCCCAAGGTTAATACGTTTCATCGTTGGATAAGCGGAATTGTCGCCGGCAGTGGTGACATCGTTATTTTCGCGGTCATCCCACATCTTTGTCTTGAGCCAGAGGTTCATCCCGTTGAGGAAAATTCTCATCGAACCAATACCAAGACGTTTGAGCGCCGGAGAATTGGTAAACGAATAAGCGATTTCAGCGGTCTTGAGCCTGAAGTATGAACCATCGACTGTATACAGTAAACCGTCAGTAGTGTTGTTGGTCATCCTGAGGGCTTTCCAAGTAGCGTCAAGGTGGGTAGGGGTCCATTGATCAGCCGTAGCCGTGTATAATCTCACATAAGTTCCATCGCTGAATGTAGGCCAGACTGGCATAGTACGTGTGACGTTATTGACGCCATAAAATTGCGCCATCAGGCTCCATCCTTTGTAATCGACGCCCAGGGTATAATTGTAAGTGTTTTGCGGACGCAGCGGATATGCATAGGGAGCGTTATCAAGCGTGGAGCTGGAGATATTTCCGTCAGCGTTGACATAGTCGATATTGAAATGCACGGCGTAATAATTCTTGGCATACGAGACAATATCCTCGCAACCTTCAAGAAAGGCTGCAAAAAGCAGTTCAAGATGACTGTCGCCGATTACTTTATTAAAGACGCTTTTTTGCGGAATTAAAAAGCCCTGGTCCTTCACAACAAAGGGCCGGGTCTGCCGAAGCTTAATATAATCCCGTATCTCTGCGCTGCCTTTATCCAGCACCGTCAGTTCATTGATCTTCTTTTTAAATGTCTCGATAATCGTCTTGCTTGCTTCAAGCTCAGAGAGATTCCGCAAAGTATTCAAATCGTCAATTTCAACAGCCGTATCAAAAAGATAATTCAGTATAAAATCCTTCACCTTCCCGTGCAGCACGTCATAGCCGCTGACAAGGCGCAGGTCTTTCATTATTGTTTGGGAAAAGTAGCCGATAACGCTCCGGTAATCTGTTACTGCACTTGCATCAAGCAGGGTTGTATGATTGATTTCGCCGGTCGTGATGTCTTTAAAAACAATTTCTCTTTTTTCTTCCTCCGAGAATTTTTTATAGGCAACTTTCTTTGTTCCAAACGCCGCAGGGTTCAATTCTTCAAGATTTTTATATTCCCGGTACACACGGGCGGAAAGCACGGGAATCTCAATATCCAGTTTGTCCACGTCTTTTTTCGTGTTTTCAGTATCAATTTCTATGATGATGGGGGCTTTCGCCCCGGTGCCTTCACCCATGGGCTTATGTTCCAGTTCCACGCCTTCGCTCTGAATTGATTCGACAAAATCCATAAAAGCATCAGTCCCGACAACACTCACGTATTCGGTGGCGTCAACCCCCGGATACATCCGGCGCAAGCCCCGCCCCAGAGTTTGCTCCGGGAGGATATTGCTTTTTGCCACATATGCGCGTAGTCCCACGATGGTCGTCACATTGCGCACATCCCAGCCTTCTTTCAGCATTAGAACTGACACTATAACTTTAAAGGGGCTTTCCCAGCTGTCTATCTGATTTGATGCCTTGCGCAAAACATCAAGCTCTTCCTTGCTCTTCTTAGCGTCGGATTCCGATATTTCACCGTTATTATTGGTGTGAATCGTCAGTATGCTGTCTTTAAATTCAGGATATGTATTTTCAAGATACTCCGCCACATCATCGCAATTCTTCGTATCATCGGTCATGATGAACAGCACGGCTTTTTTGCCCAGCTTTTCATGCACCGCATAACCCTTTCGCCATTCCTCAACCCCAAGGGCGATATAGTCGGCATACTTCTCCGTATAGAGGGAGCTTTGCCGCTCCTCCAGTTTTGCGCGGCTTGCCAGATCAGGCAGGATAGGATGCTTCACCACATTTTGGTGAATTGCTTCCACCAGCGGATAATCGCACACCGTCTGCACAAAAATGGCGCCGTTATTATGCTTGGGCGTTGCGGTTACATCCACCTGCAAGGACAGAAAATGATCTTTCTGCTTCAGACGGTTATGAATGTCTTCAATTGATTTAAACCAGGCAAGCCGGTTGTCGTGGATATGGTGCGCCTCATCATTGATAACCACCAGTTCATCAATCTCGCGAACAATCACGCCAAGATCAACTTTTGAATCAGTCGTTTTTCCTACCGGCCGCTTGCCGAGAAAATAATCTTCCAGATTTTCATCCTCAAAACTCGGCTCAACATCACTTCCGGCATACACGCGATGAATATTGGTGAGAAAGATATTGCCTGTTTTGCGGATAATGGAAACATCGTCCTGAATATGCAGGGTGAGCTGAAAATCGTCCTGCCAGTTGCAGCCTTCATAGCCGTTGTCGGGCAGCAGCGGGTCTTCAAAAAATATCTTCAGCCCGTCAAAGTCGGCGCGCAGGCGGTCAAGAACGATGATATTAGGCGCAATAATTAGAAAATTAGTTGATAGTTTTGATGCGTCCTCATACAACTTATGAAAATAGCACCAGGTGACAATAAGGCTTATGACCTTGGTCTTGCCGCTGCCTGTAGCCATTTTTATAACAAGCCGCAGCCAGTCTTCATCAAACATGCCCGTTGATACCGCGCCCGATGAGTCATAGCGCATCAAATCATACTTGTCTTTTACCCCCGCAACTTCATATAGAAACACCACCGTTTCAATGGCCTCGCGCTGGGCAAAGTAGTATTTGAAATCTAAAAGGCTGCCATCGGCCTTCGGGATGATATGCTCGGTTTTAAACCACCAGTTCATCAGCGCCCGGCTGGTTGCCGTGGCCCCGGCATACCCCGAGTCGCGCCAGGCTTGCACTTCCTTGCGGATTTTATGCACCATCGGCGGCAGCAGCTTTTCATAGCTTGATTCCCGAAGGGCTTCGTCAGCCGGAAACCACCGGTAGTCTGGGTTCAGCACCTCATAAGGAGAAGTTGGAAAGGAAGGATGGATAGCCATGGTTTATCCGTGTTTGTGTTTTACCCTTTTGCCGGACATGTTCCACTTTGTCCGACCTACATTGCGCAGATTTTAAACCCGTCGAATTCGACGGGTTATTTGGTTACTCTTGGCTTTTATTCATGCTCAACATCTTTGCTGATTTTCCGTATGACAGCCGCAAGGGGTGCTATTTTCTCCCTGCAGGTATTGAAAATCGCCTCTGCGTTTACTTCGGAATAATGGTGTGTCAAGATATCACGCATGCCTTTGGCTTTTCTCCAGTCAATATCCGGATACCTGGCCAAAAGCTCACCCTCGGTTTTTTTATCCAGATTTTTTAATGCCTCACCGATGACGATCAGCAGCATGCAGATTGAGTCCATTTTCTCCACGCCAGCCGGACTCTCCGTAAAATCGGCGATTGTTTTAACCGGCTCGAAACGCTTCATGATTGTTGTGGCCGCATCCTCAATTTGCCGGAGTATTTCCAGAACCAGTTCTTTATCAAACATAAACGGCTTCCTTATCGATTCGTGTTTTTAAAAAACGGTTCATTTTCTCCCTGTACGCCACAATATCCACATGTTTATGTGTTTTTTCCTCAAGGTCTTCCTTGATGCCGGCCAGAGAAAACAAATCCGGTTTTTCCAGATACACAACGACATCCACATCGCTGTCATCGCGGGCAGTATCCCGTGCAACTGAGCCGAAAACACCCAGATTGCGTATTCCATATTTTTCAGCGTATTGGGCTTTATAATTTCTAAGAATCTCAAGGATTTCATTCTTGCCCATTGTTTGCCTCCCGTATCTGGTTTGCTTGATTGCCATTATTGCCGGACACGCTGCGCTCTGTCCGGCCTACAATGCATAACTAATATACCACAATGTAGGCTGGACTAAACGAAGTAAGTCCGGCGATTTTCATTGGTTCTTTTTGCCGGACACGTTTCACTTTGTCCGGCCAACCATACACCAATCAAATTACTGTAGGCCGGACTAAGCGAAGCGTGTCCGGCTCTTCCTTATTCCAAGTCCATGTGCTGTATGGATTGCGGCGTAGCCGATCCCCAATTTTCTTCATACAACCCCTGTTCCACAGCCTTTTTAAAAGAGCTGTGCGGCCACTCAATCGGCCTTTGTATATAGCCATGCTTCACCGGATTATAATGAATATAATCCATATGCCTGCGCCAATCCTCATCATCCCGGATCAGGTGTTCCCAAAAACGCGGTTGCCACACAGCCTTTTCCCGCCGCGCATTGGATGCGGCAGGAATGCCAACGGAGAAGAACCTCTTTATCAACATCCATCGTTTTGAAAAGTCATGATCGTTGTCAGGCAACGACCACAGGCAATGCAGATGATCCGGCATCACGGAAATAGCGTCAATTTCAAAAGGCCATTTTACCATAACATGTTTAAATGCAAGCCGAAGCCGGGCAACGGCATTGTCATCGGTCAACAGATGTTTGCGGCCATGAGTTACCACGGTAAAAAAGTAACAACCGCCATCCGCATATGCTCTTTTATAGGTGCGCATGATTTTAATGTCGTCTTGCCGGACACGCTCCGCTTTGTCCGGCCTACAATGGATTTATTTTGTTTTCCGTAGGCCGGACAGAGCGCAGCGTGTCCGGCTGTTTTTTGCATTTCTCAATTGCGTGTCCGGCTTATTATTCATACCCCCACGTCAACAATTTTCATGGTGTCGTTGCCGAAAATATCCACAACTTTCACGGCTATTTTGTACCGCCCTGGTTTGCATTCATGCCATGCCGATTTCATTTCAAGGGAGCGGTCTTTCTTGGTGCGGAAGCTTTGCCATTCGTTTTCAAAAATGAAGTCGCCTGTCCAGACCTCTTCAAACTCACCGGTTGCGTCATTCTTCGCGCGCACGATTTCGCGCTTTGATTCAAAGTCAAAATCAACGCTCCAGTAGTCGATCCAGTCCGTCCATTTCTTAGTGAGCACGTCTTTGGTGACGATGCCGTTCTTGTCCTTAATGACCTTCACGATCTGGCCGTTTTGCACAACGATTTTGTTTGCCCCATTTTTAAGATTTGCCGCTGCGTTATCAATACTGTCCTGCGAGTAGTACACGGAAAAGTCTGTCAGCTCCACGGCAACCTTGCCCTTTTTCACCAGGGGCTTCACCTCAATGAAAGACACATCATGAAACACCACCTGGTTTTTCTCAACCGCCCGCTTGTCGAATACCTCACGGGGAATGTATTTCATGGCAAGGTCGATACCTTTTGACTTTGCCTCTTCCTGAATGTTCGGGAACAGGCCCATTTCAAATTCAAAAGCCAGAATATCAACCCGCGAAATGCGCTTCTCGCGGCATTCAAGAATGACCTCTTCAACAAACAGCCGCGTTACCGGCAGATTGATCGGCCCCACAGCCACCATCCGGCCTGCCTTCTTGCCGTGAAAGCATTTGAAATTCTCCACCCCCTCGGCCCGGTAGGCATGCAGAATCAAACCGATAAAATCCTTCTCCTTCTGCACAAGCTGCCGCTGCTTCTCTTCCTCGCGCAGCCCCATATTAACGCCGATATAATGCGCCCGCTCATATTTGCCGAGATTCAGGATTTCAAAAGCCCGAAAGTCCTTTCCGTCTGCCTTCATCTGCCGCTGCACGCCAATCATGCGCTTGCGCGTGGTGTGAATGGCGAACTTGCCAAGATCTGAGCCTATCCACTTACGCCCCAGCTTTTCAGCCACGGTAAGCGTAGTACCCGAACCGCAGAAAAAGTCTGCTACAATATCGTTTTCATTGGATGATGCCTTTATGATGCGTTCAAGCAGCGCTTCGGGTTTTTGAGTGGCATAGCTTGTATCTTCTTTTGCTTGAGAATTAACAGGTGGTATATCATCCCATAAGGACTGAATTGGCACACCCTTCTGCTCGTCTAAAAATCTTTTTAAGCGGGGAATTCCGCCTTCCTTAGGCCAGTATAATAATTTCTGCGTTTCTAACTCATCCAAACGATGTGCTGGGTATCGCCAAGGTTTACTAATCCCACGCCATTCATATATAGGATTAACTCCAGAATGCCCTAATAAACTTGTTGGTTGAAACTTTTTCCCTGTTATTTCGTCAACATACGAATAATATTTTTCAGTATACTCTTCACGATATTCCAAATATTGATCATTCCAAATATATTTATTGTTCTTAGAATAAAAAAGTATGTAGTCAGTAAGTTCAGGATATCGTCTATTAGAATTTCCTCTTTGGGTACTACGCTTCCAAGTAATGTGATTATGAAATTGATCGACCCCAAATACTTCGTCGATTAGCAACTTTATACTGTGCCCTATATGCCAATCACAATGCACATAAATGCTTCCATCCTCGGCCATCAAATCACGCATAAGCACAAGGCGTTCATAAATCATGGCGATGAAGCTATCCGCGCCTTTGCCCCAGGTGTCGCGGTAGGCAAGCTCTTCAAGTATATTTGGTTTTTTGGTGAAAGTGTCGTCGCCAATCTCTATGTCCATTGAGAAATCAGCGCCCACGTCGAAGGGCGGGTCGATGTAAATAAGCTTGATGCCGCCCTGTTTTTCAATCTCTTCGCGGATAGGGCCATTTTTAAGGCTTGAAAGTATCAGCTTGTTATCGCCCCATATGAGTTTATTGGTCCAGCCCTTCAGTTGCCGCCCCCGGCTGTCGATGCTGATGCCCGCGGCTTCAAACAGCGGGAAGTGTTGTTTTACGGATGCTTCAGTGCGAGGTTCATCCACATGCTCGATTATCTGAAACGGCAGCACGATATTGGTCACCTCATTGGTCTTGCCGTTCCAGACAAGCTCAACCTCGCGCTTGTCGTCAAACAGCAGAAACCGGTACTTGTCCGGCAGGGGCTTGTCCGCCTCAACAAGCTTAACTATCTCGCGCTTTTCATTGTCGGTGAGTTTCATGCATTCCCCGTTATTTCATTTGCCGGACACGTTTCAATTTGTCCGGCCTACAATTTTTGGAGGTTACAATTTATGACCACAAATCAGCGGCTACTCTTTTTCCTGGCAGCATACCCCGCGCGGCGTTCTTTGGCAACAAAACCGATTTTGCTCTTCGTACATTTATCCACAATCTTCACGGTGCCGCGTGCCCAGGCTTCGATCATGCCCGCTTTGTCATTCAACCGGTTACATTCTGCAACCACTTCACTGCCGTGTTAAACTCCGATCCTCTGTCTGGCATTTTTTCTCCCTGATTTGGATCACGAAGAAGAGAACTTCAAATCACTAATATTTTTGATTGGGAGCACCGTAATTTTTTCATGAACCGGATACTGTGTATTGCCGGGGTAAACAATCCATAAATGCTCCAGATTCAATGTTTCCAGAGCCGAATGTATTGATTTTGTCGCGACGGGAGCTTCGCTGTATTTAAATTCCACGCCATAGCGCCGCCCAGCATGGAGGAAAAACAGATCAAGCTCCGCTCCGCTGTATGTTGACCAGAAATAAATCTGCCGCGTTTCGAGGATGTTGAGCGTTTGTTCCAGGGCAAAACCTTCCCACGACGCCCCGACGCGCGGGTGGCCGTTCAGCGCCTTAAAATCAGTAAGGCTCAGTAATTGATGGAGAATCCCCGAATCACGAAAGTATATTTTGGGCGCCTTCACCTGGCGTTTGCTCAGATTCTCGTGCCAGGGCATTAACTGGCGAATCATGAATGTTCCCGAAAGAATATCGAGATAGCTGCGCATGGTCTTGTCGGAAAATCCCATGGCCCGCCCCAGTTCTGAAGCATTCCATATCTGTCCATGGTAGTGAGCCAGCATGGTCCAGAAGCGCCTCATGGCGGCCGCCGGAATGGAAATACCAAGCTGGGGGATATCACGCTCCAGAAAAGTCCGGATGAATCCCTCCCGCCAGAATGTGCTGTCCGTGTCGGAAGACGCAAGAAAAGAACGGGGGAATCCACCCCGCAGCCAGAGTTTCCGCTCGTCTTTTGGTTTGATCTCCTCAAGCGTAAACCCCGTCAATTCCACAAATTCAACACGCCCGGCAAGCGTTTCCGAAGCTTTCTTCATCAGTTCCGGCGAAGCGCTGCCTAAAATTAAAAAACGGGCCTGGTTTTTAGGCCGGTCAACGAGCACTCTTAAAACATTGAAGAGTTCCGGCATGCTCTGGATTTCATCCAGGATAACCGTGCCTTTCAGGCTGCTCAGGGCAAGCTCGGGATTTTGCAGCCGCGTCTGGTCAGGGCGGGATTCGAGATCGAAATAGGTCGCAACACGGTTTTGACCAAACAGTCGCGCCAGCGTGGTTTTGCCGCATTGCCGCGGCCCCAGCAGGGCTGTCACCGGCGAGCGCCGCAAGGCATTGGATAGTTGTTCAATAGAGGATGGCCGTTTAATCATGTTAATCCTTATACATTGAATTTTCGGATTGCCAATCCGAAAATTCAATGATCTGTGTTAATCCAAAGTGACCGCGTTTTTCAGACGTCCCGCAAATATGGCGGGTCTGAAGACCTGCTCTACATTGTTCACTTACAGTTGAAGCTTGCCTCCAACAACTGATTTAACACATCCTTTTCGGTATGTCCCTGAGTTTGCAGCTACCGGCATCATGCAATCCGTTGCAT
>Ga0118677_10012822_pt2 | contig 11439 bp, 10 predicted proteins | sample AliMusrvi5mmetaG_FD_86154 | JGI IMG/M metagenome (GOLD analysis project Ga0118677, IMG submission 86154) | reverse complement strand
GAGTATAGCAGTGATCCCATATCTTGTACAGCGTGCTTGCGCCGTTACCTTCAATAACATTGTACTGGTTGAGGAATACGTTTTGTTCTTCATAGTAAAACGTCTGCTCAAGCACAAGATGCGGATAAGGCCGCCAGAATCCCGCTTCGCATACCTGCCAGCTAACCGATTCCTGCAGTTCCCGTTGTTCACGTGTGAAAACGTCGAGCACGAATGCTCCGCCCGGTTTCAGCGCCTTGTAGATTTTACGTAACAGTAAATCGCGGTTGGTATCAGTCAGCGCGCCGAAATCACAGCAGATCAGAAAAGTCGGGTCAAATTCTGCATCATAGTCCAGCGTCAGGTAATCCTGATAAATATAGCTGATCGGCAAATTGTTTTCCGCAGCGTGATTTACTGCATAGTTCAGCGAATTTTCCGAGTAATCCATACCGGTAACCGTCAACCCGTTCCGGCAAAATCTGGCGCTGTACAGTCCCGGGCCGCAACCGACATCCAGTACCGAACTGCCTGGAGGCAGCTGTAAATAATTGGTCAGCCAAGCCACGATTTCGTCAATAGTCTGGTGTTTGCGGCTGGCGAGATCGCTATTGGGGTCAAGATGACAGTCCAGCATCTGCCGGGAAATGTACGGGTCGTTCCAGAACAACTGTTCGCCAAGCGAAAATAACGGTGGTTTTTTCGCCGTTTCCAGCAGTAGTCCAAAATCCAGTTGACAATTTTTTATGATGTTACTTTTCGAATTCATAATTTGTTTCTCCGTTCTTCGCATTTAACCCAAAATCGTTTGCTACAACTTTAACCATGGTTTTTGAATGCTTTGTTGAAAACCCGAACCAACCAGATGAAGCGGCGTGCTAAACGTCAGCGCTTCTCTGGATTGGCTTCAACAGCATCGACCAGTGTTTTCATAACCAACGAAACCTGCTTGGGATGTGCCAGCGGACGATGGTTTTGCCACTCCGGCGTCATCGTTACTCACCCGCGCAATTGTAATTGCTATTCTGTCACCACCGATGGTCAATTCTTTGGAATACTCCGCAGTTTCAAACTCTTCAAAAACTGAATCTGCCAAGGTTTCCTGGGCAATATACCGGATATTTTCTGCGATTGCGCGTTTCAACAACGGCGCATCCGTTCGCAGTCCCAGTTCAATTCGTTGTTCAATCTGCAAGCCCAATTCTTTGCGATACACCTGACACTGGCGCAAGACATCGCGCAGCAACCCCTCTAATACCAATTGTTCGCTCAAAACTGTATCCAGCGCCACGGTAATATTGTTTTCAACGGCAACCACGATGCCGGATTTCGCGCGGGCGTTTTTCACGAACAAGTCCACCGGAATTGGTTCGCGCCCGGACATTTCCAGCGCCAACCCGGCTTCAAAGCGGACCACCGCCTGGCGCATTTGCTCGGGACTAAATTCTTCGAGCGCTTGCTTGACTAACTGAACATCTTTTTTCAGAACCGCTCCGGCAGTTTTGAAATTCAACGCCAGATAATACTCGTTAAGGTCATTAGAACTGTCCAGACAACCGACCGTTTTGACGTTTAGTTCTTCTTTGATAACATCGGTCATTTCCAGCACTGCCGTCTGGGTTGCGCGGTCGGCGACGATAAATACCGCTTGTAGCGGCTGGCGCAACTTCAGCTGCTGCTCATTGCGCAAGCGCAGTGCCAACGCGATCAGCTTACGGACTTTATCGGTCCGCGTCAGCAACTCCGGGTCACAATTCTGGCGGTTGTTCTCGGGCCAGTCGTTCAAATGCACCGACAGCGGCGCAGCGGGATCATAACCGCGGACAGTTTCCTGCCAAATTGATTCGGTCATGAACGGAATAATCGGCGCCATAACTTTGGCAGCAGTTTGGATCGCACTGAATAGGCAAAAATAGGCCGTTAATTTATCCGATGGTTCATCCGCTTTCCAGAACCGGCGCCGGTTGATGCGCACATACCAGTTCGAAACATCATCGACATATTCGTCAAAGTTTTTTATCACGCCCGCGGCGTGATATTTTTCGTACTCCTGCACGGCCGCTGCCACGTTCTCACCCTCGTAGTTTGGCCAGTAATCGCCAGGCCTCCCAGTGCGTTTGTACCAGCTTAGAACGTCGTGATTCCGCCCTTCCTTGATCGCAATGGCAATGAGGGTGGATGTGTCGGGAAAGGATGGATATCCACCACTTTCCCGCTGAATGCGCAGGCCGGTGGATGGCAACGGCCATAGCTCGCGCGGTTTTGCCTGGGGCGAGTTACGCTTCCCACGCCGCGGCGCTTCTTCGCAGGGGTTTGCGTCCGGCGTTGAGCCTGTTTCCAGCCACCTAAGAAGCATCGGCCGGATCGTGTCCCACAGACCGAGGGATGTGGTTGCTTTCCGGAGGGCCTCGTACCGCTCAACATCTGGCCGGTCGAAGAATTCCATTGCCCGAAAGGCGGCAACCATAGGCAGATCCTTCTTGCGCGCGGCAAGATCGCGCAAGCGTTCTTCCAGAGACCAGGCGATGCCCGGCAACTTCTCGATGTTTCTATCGAAACCCTTCCGCGCCCAGTCGGCGGCGGCTTCTTTCTGCTTCTCGGCCAGCAGGTGGTCCACCAGTTCGACGTAGCAATGCGTGATCTCCGCTTCTCGCTCCAGAATCCCGGTGATCTCCCGCTCTCGTTGGGCGTGTCTCAGCGCGTCCAGGAGCCAGCGCATGAGGGTCTGCCGGTGGTAGCCGGAGTGGCTATCACCGGCTTCGGGCTGTGCGACGACGGTAATGCCTTCCATACGCCGAGCCAGTTCGTCCGCCGTGGCGGACCAATCCGCGGGCGTGAAAGCCGTTACATCCTCCAACTGGCCGTGAATTCCGTCCAGAATGCAGTAGTGATCGCGGAGCCGCGTGTCGATCTCCCAGAGCAGACGCCTGGCACCGGTCAGCGAGGACATCTTCAACGCGCGGAAAACGACCGCCATACAGCCGGCTATTTCCTGCCCCGTCTCGCCTTCATCGTTGGACATCTCGACCTGTCGAATCCCGCGCTGCAGGATCTCCTCGCCCAGTGCCACTACCTCATCCGCATGGCCGGCAGCCATCAGGGCTTCAAGGCGCTCCTTAACACGGGAGTAGTCCGGGATATGGCGCTCGTTTGACCAGTGCCGCGTCCAGCCCGGTTCGGCGGATACGTTCTCGATCTCACGCCGGGTGTTTGCGATCAGTTTCGCCACATCGCCGGACTGCAATTCCGCGCGGTCGAGTATCCGCTGGCGCACATCCGGAAAGTCGTTGGCAAGTTCTCCTACAAACTCCAGCAGAGCCTGTGGCGCCAACGACTCCAGGTAGCGGCGCACGGATGCATCGGGGTCTTCAGTCGGTTTCAGCTTTGCGAGGCGCTTCAGGGTAGCGATGGACCGCGGTGCAGTCTCGTCTCCCTCATCTCCGTCCGTCTCATCGAGATCCTGCTCCTCGGCCAGGCGATCCAGCCGTTCGTCCTCCTCAGCGGCGGCAGGGATTGCTTCCCCAGCCTGAACCTTGTCGAGATACGTCAACACCGTGGCCACTGCATGCTTGCAGGCGATCCCATACGGGCAGGTGCAGACGGAGGAGAGTTGCCCGGGCTTCCCCATGGTCACGAGGGTGGCGTAGCGATCGCCGCCCTGCACCCATGCCAGCAATTGGCCGTCCGACGTCACGCGCAGATCCTCGACCGCCCGGCGGTACCCCTTCCCGCGCGTGACCACTCGCTGTCCCGCCCATTCCTTCAGGTCTTCCCACGTCAGATCGGCAAATGTCATCGCAGTCCTTTCCCGAGGCCACGCTTCATGGTCACCCGCAATAGGCGCATACCCCGACGCGCGGCGAATTGACGATGGGCAGGCGCATACCTTCTTCCACGATCTTCGCGAGGCCGCATGGCTCGCAGAAACAGCGATCGGGATTGATGCCATTCCATCCGGCTTCCACGATGGTTGCCTGCTTCCCGCACTCGACGCAGCGGAGATCCGGCGGCGTGTTGCGCGCGAGAATCCGAACCCCAGCATCCGCGAGCGCAGCTTCGTGCGCTCCGAATACCCGCAACACGAGGTCGGTAGTTGAACCGTAGTCGTATTCATGTGTGAATTCGACGCCCGGCTCAACCGCTTTGTACATTTTGGCGTCCATAGACTTCTCCCGCCGGCCTGAGAATGACTCGTTGAACGGTTCGTAGGCATACCGTTCGCCGTCTATCGTGAAGCAGCTCATGTGGTGGCAACACTCCAGCCAGGTCTGCCGCAGGAAAGCGTCCAGATCGTAGAGTGTCCATGCCCCCGCAATTTCCAGGCACATCCAGTATTCGGGATTGTACCGCCCCTCGACGCGAAGATGCAGCGCTTTCACCCGTTGACCGGATTCCGGCGGCCTCGCCGCGAGACACGCCTTCACGTGCCGTGCCGCCTTTACCTTTGGGATTGCGGCGTGGCAAAGGAAACACTCGCCTGTCATTGGATTACCTTCCTTGCTCATCTCTTGTGACTCCTTTTTGTGCAAGTACTGCGGAAGTGAATTCGTTTCATGCGGCAGTTCTCAGTGCCGCGGCCGTTGTGCGGCGATTCGCTTCAGCAGCTCCGACACCAGCTCGTCCTTCGGATTCTGCGGCACCAAGTCGCCACGGAAGGCTTTGGCGAGGATGGCTTGCGTCAACTTCTCCGCCCGCGCCGTGCCGGCCGCCATCTGCTTTTCGATGGAGTCAGCGAGAGAGAAGAGGTGATCGACCTGGCGGACGATCTCGTGCTGTTCTGGGAGAGGTGGATACGGAATGGGAAACGCTCGGAACTTCGCAGCCTTGATACCCACGGCCGCTGAACCAGTCGCGTTTGCTCGTACAAGGTCTTGGAACAGGGGGGACATCATAAAGTAGAAGAAGCAACGCGTCTCGAGTGAAGTCCAAGGCTGTAGTGCAATGGTCCGCTGCGAGAGAGCAAACTCGTCGTCCCTGTTATTAAGGGCAGCAAACCCCATCGTGTGGCCTTCTGTGACAAAGAGTATATCACCTTTCTTCGGAAATCCTCGTGTCATCCAAGTACGATAGAATTCATCTGATACGAATTCCACGGGCTCTTCCGAGATGTATCCCATCTTGATGTTCTTTGCGCTGATGAGGCGTTTTCCGCTCTGTGACTTCTTGGGAGTCTTGCCTCTATAGTCAATGAATCTGAACAATTCAGTGAGCTTCGGGGTTGCCCAGCTATCAGGGACTCCTTCAATCATCAGCTCTTGCCCTTCAATCGGTTCAGAAGCTCTCGGAAGGAGGCCACCGTCTTTCGACATAGCGAGTCGCGATGCTAGTTCACTCTTGGCGGATCCTGCTGATAATGCGCTCTGTCGCCATTCCTCGGTAAGTTCGCCACTCGTTGCGGCGGCAAGGACGGACTGGCGGAAGCGTTTGAGGATGGCTGGAACCTTGGCCAGGAACTCGCGCGCCGCATTCACACGCGCCAGCAACTCCTCCACCTTCGCCACGATCCGCTTCTGCTCGGCCAGCGTGGGGAGAGGGAGTTCGAGTTCCTCGACAAACCGAGTTGGGACTCGCGCCTGGCCGGCACTGCTTGTGAAAGTCTCTTTTGCGTCACGGCGCACACTCTGCTGGGATAGGAACCGGTACAGATATAACGAGCTGATCCCGCCAAGAAGGCGAATGACATGCAATTCCGTGGTGCCGCAACCTATTCCGTTGCGAAGGCCGGTCGCGACCGCCCCCTTGCCGTTCTCCATGCACGGCGTGATCTTGGCGAAGAGCACATCGCCCTCGCCAAAATGAGTGAATCCTTTGCGCACTTCCCCGTAAGGTCGTTCCTCGAGACTCAAGATTTCCGGTCGGCCTTCGCTGATTGCGGCCATGGGCGCGAATGAAACAGGCATCGCGTCATCCAGCCACTTTGCATGCCTTGGGTTGATATCGGCAATGTCCTTTATCGTCACCATCACCCACCCCTCCGGCAGATCGACGTCTGACGCAGTAGGGATCGCGGGGAGAGTTTTCCGGGATGCGCGGCGTGTCATGACTGGCCAGCCCTTTCGGCATGGAGAGTCATTTGTGCAATGGGCCCTTGCACAATTGGCCAACGGTCCGCCAAATCGATTTGTGCAACGGGTTGTTGCACAAGTGCTACACATTTGAAGACATGGTACTTCATTTCGCCGTTCCTTTGGCATGCGCGAGCGGGGCGAGGGCGGACTCGATTTCCTTGACGGTGGGGAGGCTGCTCTGGAGACCGCTTGGCAGTGACTTCACAAGGGTCGTTTCCCACCCGGCAACGCCAATGGGCTTCTTGATGTCGCGCAGGGCGTATTCTACCACCAGTTTATCCTTGGCCCGGCACAAGAGAAGGCCGATGGAAGGTTGATCGTCGGGATGGCGCAACAGGTCATCCACGGCAGATAAATAGAGATTCATTTTGCCGGCAAAGCCGGGATCGAAGGGCACGGCTTTCAATTCAACCACCACGAACCGGCGTAACTTGAGGTGATAGAAGAGCAGATCAAGATAGAAATCCTTCGAGCCGACCTCCAGGTGCACCTGCCGCCCGACAAAAGCAAAACCGGCGCCCAGCTCGAGTAGAAAATGCTGAATATGGTCCACCAGGGCCTGCTCTACCTCGCGTTCACGCCGGGGATCAGCCATGCCAATGAAATCGAACAGATAGGGGTCCTTGAAAACCTGTGCAGCCATGTCCGAATCGGCAGGCGGCAACGTGGCCGGAAAATTGGAGATGGCCTTGCCCTGTCTGGAATGAGCCTGACCTTCTATCTGGATGCACAGGATAGACTGCGACCACCCGTGTTCAATGGTCTGGCGGGCGTACCACAGTCGGGTGTCGGCGTCTTCTATTTTCTCCATGAGTGCAATGTTCTGCCACCATGGGATTTGTGCAAGGATCCCTTGCACAATTGTCCCGTCCGGCCAGGCAGCGGCAAAGGCACGCATGTACTTGAGATTCCTGGGCGAAAGCCCCTGCATCTCGGGGAATTCCCGGCGAAGGTCAAACGACAGGCGGTCGATAACTTTGGCACCCCAGCCCGCGGATGCTTGTCGCTCAAGAATGGTCTGACCCATGCGCCAGTAGGCCATGACCATGGCGGCGTTTGCCGCCAGAACGGTCTTGAGGCGGGTCTGGCGGACCAGTTCTTTCAACTGTGCCAAGGTCTCGCCATAGTTCTTGGGTAATTCCCCTGCGGGCGGCGGCGCTGTAAAACGGGCATCTTGTCGCGTGCGGCCCATCGCCCTACGTTCAGAGGCTTGGGAAATCACCGCTGGTAAGGATTCCGGCGTCTTGTCTTTACGCTTCACTTCTTTTCCCCATTCTCCAGGGCCGCCAAAACGGCGTTGAGTTCTACTACCGCGCCTTCAAGCTCGGCAATGGCATCAGTGGCGAGCTCTTCAGGCTCAGGGAGTTCGTCGCTATCCTCAATATCATCGTCCTTGAGCCACTTGAAGCCGTCGAGCTTAAAGTCCTTGGCCTTAACCTCTGAGATCGAGAACTTGTGAAAGCGTTCAGTCTCCTTGCGCATGGCCCCGCCGTTGGGATCAGAGCCGTAGCATTTCTCGAATTCGGCGAAGTGCTCGGCGCTGAGCGGACGGTCTTTCTTGGTGATGCCCGGGACATTCGTGCGGGCATCATAAATCCAGACGGTTTCGGTCGGATAACCCTTGGTGAAGAATACTACGTTGGCTTTCACGCCTGTGCTGTATGGCGTGAAAGTGCCGCGCGGCAGGCGCAGGACGGTGTGCAGGACACAGTCCTCGGTAAGGAGCTTGAACACCTCGCCGGCCTGATCGGCAAACAGGCAGTTGTCCGGCAGAACAACAGCGGCCAGGGCGCAGTTGTTCAGCGTGGCGAGGTTGAGGTCGGGGCGATGTCGGATCACAGTCCAGCCCAAGGCCACAAGCTTGGGATCGATCCTTTTCCTGCGGGTCTGCCACTCAAACTCGTTCTGTTCGTTGGCTGTCATTATCTGCTCACTAATCGCAGCCCATTCGCGCATCCGTATGCGAGAGCGGCCGTGCTTCTTGCGGCCAGTTCTTGATGCGGTCGGAGTCCATTTTGCCTTTGTACTGCTACGTGTCCCCTAGAAACCTTCGCAGCGCCTGCCTTCTCCGTCTTCCAGTAGCCGCCGCGGTCAGGACCAATCCGTTTCACCAAACCCTCCGCTTGCAGACGATTGAGATGCTTTCGCACAGCGCGGTCGGATATACCAATACGCCTTGCCAGCTCTTTGCCAGAGACCCGCGGATTCTGCTCTATCAGTGCAATGATGCGAGCGCTGGCTTTTGGTGAACCAAGCCCGACCTGTTCACCAATAGGTTTGCGGGACAGGGTCTCGATTGACTCATTCGCCCCTTTGCGCATGAAGGCGATGGAGAACCATGATTCGCCGGTCTCGATAAGGGGTTTTTCAAGACCGTAATTCTTCATCTCGTCACGTATGCGACAGATGCCGGAGCCAACGTCTTCCACAAGTTCCAGACGATGCATGAGAGCAAAGAGAAGCGGATTGCGAGGCATGCTGACCCGCCCCAGGTCCGCCATTTTCAGTCCCGACACCAAGCCGCCGGGGTTGATGATCTCCACGCGATCGAGGGAGATGTGCACCTGGATGTGGCCGGTCAGCCGATAGTCGCGGTGGCCAATCGCATTGAGAATCGCCTCGCGCAACGCATCCACAGGCAACTCGAGGATCTCCTGCCGCGGTCCACTGCGAATGACGTATTCCGCATTGAGGTGGGCTTGCAGATAGGCCATGGCGGCAAATAGCCCCATGAGGCAAACATCACCGATACCACGTTTTTCAAAGAACAAGGGTTTCAATCCGATGGATCGGATCTGAATACTGATTAATGTGCGACCCGAAGCTTCATCGCCGACTTGCTGATGTCTTCGACGGTTCGATTCACCCACAGTTTCTGCCGCCACTTCGTGTAGTCGAAAGGTTCACGCAGGATCAGGGCAATGAACTTCTCCGCTTGCACTTCCCCCAGCGCATTCGTAAGCGCCCTGAAACCTTCAAGTTTGATTTCGGTGTCAGTTATCATTTGCTGCCTCCAATCACAAAACTCGTCGGGTTAACCACTTTGACCCCGGCAACAATACCTGCCTTCTTAAGCAGATCATCATCCGTGGTCAGAAAGACGTCGCACTTGGCAAACAGTGCGCAGGCAACATGCAGCGCGTCCTTGCTGGCAACCCCTGAGGCCACAAGCACGCCAGCTTCTCGGAGTATATCCCTATTCTCTTCGACGTCAACCATTGCGCGGCGACGCCATTGCCCAATCGCTGTACGTCGTTCTTCAAAAGGGTTGGCCTGATTCTCGTAGTCCAAGATGTAGGACCACGCAAGCTCCAGCTCACCCGTGATGACTTGAGCCTGAATTTCGAGCTTCGCCTCGGTCTCCATTCTGATGCGCGTCTGGTTCTGATCGTCAAAAGGCCGATTGAAGCAACAATTGTCCAGATAGACCCGCACTAATCACCTCCAGCCATGACCCCGAAAGACGTATACGTGACCACAAGTGTGCCATCATTCCCTCGCGCGCGCGATTCTTTTTTTATCGTTGCAAAATCTTGCGTCAAGCACATGGCTATCAACAGCCTTACCTACGGAATCAGGTTCGCAAGGTTTCCTCAAGGTTGTCTTTCAGCCCACAAGGTTTCTGAGCCCCCGGCTCCGAAATCGCGTGACCACCAGCTGGGATAACGCGTCTGTCTGCAGCCCGGCCCTGTGGCATCTAACCGTTAGCCGAAGAACGCTTCTTCACCTCCTCCATAGCGGCAGCTACCAGCGGCAGCAGGGCGTGCTCGTCGTACAAGAAGGCCCCTCCGCCTGGCTGGTACCGCGCCAGTCCCTCGATCAAGTCCTCGAATGCTTCATCTTCGTACAAGTGCTCGATCAGGAACCCTTCAATGGCAGTTGCGTGCGCCTTCGAACGGCCTGTCCCACGAATAAATGCCTGCAGGAACTCCGTAAGTTGATGGTACTGAACCCCCGTCATGGCCTGGTCCTCGTGCCCGTAGGCTGAATGACTGTGACTATCCTGGAACCCGGCTGTTGATCAACAACGACTTTTTGAGCCCCCCCCCAGCTGCGAAATTGCGTGACCACTGGCTGCCCGATACTGCGTCTGTCCCCAGCCGCTCTTATCAACGCGGCACACACACGCAAGCACGGCTAGATGCTACTTCAGATCACGGTAAAGATAAATGAGGTTCTCGACAGGATGAATGTCAGAAGCCGTCTTCTTGATCCTCTCAGCTTCCTCAAGACCGATGTCCTCTATGCGATCTTCCAGAACGTGGTATCGATGGTATTCAATCCTGGCCAAGCAAGTCCTGTAAAGCAATATCGAGTTGCCTTCGTAGAGGTGCAAGTCAGCCCGCTGCCCAGTGTCAAGATCGTTCAAAACGTCCTCGGTCAAGGACTTGTCCAGTTCGAGCATCGCCTTGTTGCCAGATGGAAAAGCAAGAACCCTTTCGTGAACCAGCCGGTCGATCCCTATAAGCCCGATGTGCACGTATCTGTTCGTATCGTCACCGCGATAGCTTAAGCCCACCCATGAAGTCTTGAGATCGATCGGGTAAAAGCAGAACCATGACGTCCGAGGATTGACCTTCGTGCTTCGCAGTGACTCGAGTTCCTGCGTCTTGACGCCTGTCACTACAAAGTACTTGTCGCAGGTATAATCCCGGCGCTTATGGGTGCCGTCCGGTGTCAGATATTCTGTCACTACGACGTATTCTTCCTCGTTTACGAGACGCTGTTCCGTGCGCCCTGTCAATGCGTTCGTTCTGACACCCAGGACTCGCACCTCATGAACTGACCTCCTTGAACAGCCCGACGTCAGGCTCGCAATGGAAGACACGATGAGCAACAGCATCAGTGGCCCAGGTGGAAGGGGTCTCATTTCCAGCCCTCCATTCGTCTCATAAGATCTAGATATTGCCGCTGCTCGATTGGTTCCGGTGTTAGGAATGCCTCCCTGATGTCTTTCTCGAAGCTCTCGTACGGAACAGCTTCCAAATCCTCGGGCGTGAATCGTGAAAGCGTGACACCGCTATCACTGAGCGCATGTTCGGCCAACTGGCGCATCCGAGCGTTCTCGGCTTTGAAATCGTAGTAGCTGTTGCCAGGTGAATCCGCAACACTTTCTGCCACGACCGTGTACTCCTTGCCAAACCCGCATGCTGCTGTCAGCAGATCCTGAATTAGGCGGTCATTGGTCTTGCCCCCCTTCTTGCTCGATTTCAGCATCGAGTAAAGCGCCTGGACATACTTGGAATACTGCTCGTAGTGCTCACCGATCTGGTCTGGGGTGTGCCCGGAAAGCACGTGGCCACGTCCTGTCGGATACAGCACGTCTTTCCCATCCTTCTTGTAGGAGTGGGCAAACAGGTCTCCAAACGAGTGCAGGGCGACGCCCTTCTCC
>Ga0118677_10010187_pt2 | contig 11439 bp, 14 predicted proteins | sample AliMusrvi5mmetaG_FD_86154 | JGI IMG/M metagenome (GOLD analysis project Ga0118677, IMG submission 86154) | reverse complement strand
GCTGAATATAACAAAGCCATACAATTAAATAATAAGTATCATCAAGCTTATGCAAGATTAGCGGATTATTATTTAACGCTAGGTATGAAGCAGGATGCGATAGATACGATAAAAATTGGACTCAGGTTCTCACCAGAATCAAAAGGATTGAAGAATAGATTACACAAATTATCCGCTGATAAATAATTTCGGAATGGAGTTGTTGTTATTGATGTGTATTAGGCGACTGAATCTAAGTGAAAGATATTCCAAGTGTTTTTATGTTTGAAATCTAATTGGATTTAAGGATAACTAATGACTATTAAAGATTGGCTAACAGAAGACAGACCAAGAGAAAAGCTTTTACTACGTGGCCCATCAGCATTAACAGATGCAGAATTATTAGCAATATTTTTACGTACAGGAACGCCGGGTAAAACAGCGGTAGATTTAGCTAAACAGTTGCTTGCTGATTTTGGCTCATTAAAAGCTTTGTTAGATGCCGATCAACAACAATTTTGTAAAGGCTTAGGCTTAGGGTGTGCAAAATATGCACAACTTCAAGCTGTGCTTGAAATGGCTAAGCGTCATTATAACGAAGTATTAAAGCGCGGGAGCGCATTAACGAGTCCAGAGATTACTCGCGCTTATCTCAGTGCTCAATTACGTGGATATAGTTATGAAGTATTTGCTTGTTTGTTCCTTGATAATCAACATCGAGTTATTCAATTAGATGAATTATTTAGGGGCACTATAGATGGCGCGAGCGTATATCCCAGAGAAGTTGTTAAGCAAGCGCTCGCCTATAATGCCGCAGCAGTTATATTTGCTCATAATCATCCGTCGGGGATTTGTGAGCCTAGTCAGGCTGATAAGCAAATTACTGATAAGCTTAAACAGGCGCTCGCTTTATTTGAAATAAGGGTCTTAGATCATTTCATCATTGGTGATGGACTGCCTTATTCATTTGCAGAACATGGATTATTGTAGCTAATGATTGCACAGCTACTCGGCGAGTAATAAAATCTTGTTTTTTTCTGATTTATTATTGGAGCCTCCAGATAATATCAATATGCAGCTAAAAATTAATGTTAGTGTATTGTTAGCTAAGGCTGTACAATTAAAACTCGCGTTGTTTGTTAGACTATTGATTGGCAATTGCGCTAATAAGAACAAACATAACACTGTATCTTTAAAGTTTCGTAGCCCTATCCCAATGTTTTAAATAAATATTCGATATATTCACTTCTAGGTAAATTATCATGAATGATAAAAATCTATATGACCAAGCTCCCAACAAAGAAATTGGAGTAGAAAAAAGACGCCGATTCATTAAAGGCATGGGGCTTGCTGGGCCTGTGGTTTTAAGTTTAGTAAATAGATCTGCTTTTGGAGGCGAAGTTGGTTGTTTATCGCAACAGCTATCCGGCAATATGTCACAAGTCGGTGCTGGAAGTTGTGTGTCAGGTTTGAGTCCCAACACATTTTTGCAACCTGTTAATAGTAATATTAAGCCATTACTATCGAGCGGAGTTCCTACGAATTCAAACTTAAGCGCAAAAGTTACAATTAGTGGCGATGACCATCATACTTATACGCTAGCGACTACTTTATCAACAATAGTGAAAACCTATAATTGGTCTGGTACTCCTTATATGTACGGTAAATTGACAACCCAGCAAAGCGTTACTACGTTAACCAAAAATAATAATGGCAATGATGGTGAAACGGGTGATTCATCTAGCGCATCTTTTATATTAGCTTCCATTATAAATGGAAGTACTAATATTGTAGTTGGCCAGTCGTTTACTGTTGGGACGATAAGCCAATATGTTGCAAATACTGGTGGTACAGTAATAAGAACGATAACTACGCCACTATTGCCCTCTGATTTTAATGGCGGAACAGTGTTTAGTAATGCATTGGGTTATACGGCACATAACTCAACATTATCAAATAAGCCTATGCGAGAAATTTTATTAACCGCCGCTGGCAGTCTTGATGCCTACTGTGTTACTGCCTTATTAAATGCGGTTCATACTCCAGCTTCTAATCCACCTTATGTTTTGACTGTGGAGCAGGTTAAAGGCTTGTGCGCACCAAGTCCTAGTGAAAAACTTCCATCTCATATTACACTTTCTGATTTTCTGGCATCAACTTGGTTAAATCAGCATTGATGATATTTTTTTAATAAAATTACTAAATTTAAGTCTCTGTGGCTCAAGTAACTACTTTTACAACTACAAATATTCGTTGCGTACAATGGCATGATGACTATGTTATTTATGACCAGTTGTCTGGAGATACGCATGTTTTGGATGAAGTTAGTGGTGGCTTAATTTGTGCCTTATCAAAGCAGGCCTTGTCTAGGATTGAATTATTAGTCACATTGACTGCATTATTTGTTGAGGCAACTGAGCCTGAATTAGAGAGCTATTTAGATGGATTTGTCGAGAAATTTGAGCTTTTAGGGTTGTTAGTCAGTGAATAACAAACCGAATAGTCATATAGCCAGTCTATCGAAAAGTCAGTTAGAGCAGACTATTAATAAGGGCTTGGATTTTAGGGTTGGGCAATTTAATGTCCGCTTAATTTCTCCTGTAAAACAGTTGGTGCCTCATATTCAGCATCTTTATGGTGCTTATGACTTATTGGCTAACGAGAGTTTTATTGATTTTCATGTGCAGATAAGAGCGCCTTCGATACTTAGGCGTTATATTAGGCCTCAAGTCAGTTTCTTTTTAGATGGTTATGCGCCCTTTAAACCACTGCCATATTTACAAGCTTCAGCCTTATTTGAATGGGGATTAAACTGGTGTATTGCCAGTCATGCTAATGAATACTTAATTATCCACGCGGCTGTGGTGGAGCGTAATGGACAGGCTTTTATTTTGCCTGGCACACCGGGCAGCGGTAAAAGTACCTTGTGCGCAGCACTGGTTAGTAATGGTTGGCGATTATTGTCCGATGAAATGACCTTATTATCTACGTATGATGGAAAAATTTATCCGGTTCCGCGACCTATTAATTTAAAGAATCAGTCTATTGCGGTGATTAAAAAACGATCACCTGAGTTAGTGTTCGGGCAGATAGTAAATGATACGGCGAAAGGCACAGTAGGCCATCTTTGCCCGCCAGCACTTAGCGTACAACTGGGATCAAGTCCTGCACTCGCAGCAAAATTGATATTCCCTAAATACAAGCAAGATGCTGAAACGCAGTTAACACCATTAAGTAAGAGTAAGGCGCTACTCCGCGCTGCTGGAGATTGCTTTAATTATAATATCTTAGGTGTACAGGGTTTTGATAGCTTAGCGGAATTAATTGAACAATGTGCATGCTATGAATTTCATTATAGCAATCTTGATGAAGCCCTAGCGTTGTTCACTGAGTTATCCAATTAATGAAACGTCCTCTGCTTACCTCAGTACTGATAAATCCAACTCAGGTATTAGATTTTAATTTGCAACAATGGGATTTATTGATCAGGCAAGCTAGAAGAGCAAATGTACTAGCTAGTTTGGCTGATCTTTTAGATCCTAAAATTGTACTAATACCAGAAAGAGCATTATTACATTTAAAGTCAGCACAAATTCATGCTAATCGCTTTAATATTGCCTTGGAGTATGAAATAAAATGTATCGAAAAGGCACTTAAAGATATTCCCATTGCCTTAGTTTTATTAAAAGGATCAGCTTATATTCAGGCCGGCAATAATGCCGCTAAAGGTAGGGTGTTTTCAGATGTTGATATATTAGTGCCAGAGCAGCAATTAATGGAAGTAGAAACGGCTTTAGTAAAAGCCGGTTGGATGACGAATACTTTAGATGCTTATGATCAAAAATATTACCGCCTTTGGATGCATGAAATTCCACCCATGAGGCATTTAAAGCGACAAACCTCTATTGATGTTCATCATAATATTTTGCCTAAGACTACTCGTAAATGCCCAGATGTTAATAAGTTATGGGCGTGTGCCATCAAAGTACCTGAACGTAATCTATGGGTATTAGCACCTGAAGATAGGGTATTGCATAGTGCTGCACATCTATTTCATGAAGGCGAGTTTAGGCAAGGATTTCGTGATTTATTAGATTTAGATCGTTTGCTTAAAGAATTTTCTACATCAGATGATTTTTGGCTGAAGTTATTGCAACGGGCTGAAGCCTTACAGCAACAAATTCCTTTGTATTATGCCTTACGCTATAGCCAGAAAATATTTTCAACCCCAGTGCCGGAAAATATTCTTCTTTCATCTAAGAATCAAGTGCCCAACCGTATAGCTACATTATTGATGGATGCGCTTTTTTTAAGAGCATTGCTGCCGGATCATGATAGTTGTAATGATCAATGGTCAGGTCTAGCGCGCTGGTTATTATTTGTTCGATCACATTGGTTGAAAATGCCGGTTTATTTGATTATTCCACATTTATTACGTAAAGCTTTTAGACGTGTACTGGGAAAAGAACAACATTAGCACTTAGTTATTACTAACATATCGCATCCATTACTTATGAAAATTCTGCATATACTTGATCATTCCATTCCTCTGCATAGCGGTTATACCTTTCGTACTAAAGCTATCTTAGAACAACAGCGAAAACTAGGTTGGGAAACACTACAAGTAACGTCTGCTAAGCATCATATTGCTAAAGCTGAAATAGAAGAAGTTGATGGACTTACTTTTTATCGCTCAGAGCCGATTAAAGACTGGTTAGCAAAGTTACCTTTTTTAAATCAATGGGCAATTGTTTTAAGTCTAGAGAAAAGACTGAATGACATTATTTTGCAACATAAGCCCGATATATTGCAGGCACATTCTCCGGCATTAAATGGTTGGGCAGCACTTAAAGCAGCAAAAAAACATAACATTCCTTTAGTGTATGAGTGTCGAGCGTTTTGGGAAGATGCTGCAGTTGATCATGGCACTGCCAGCGAGGGTGGCCTTCGATATTATTTGACTAAAATGTTAGAAACTTACATTTTTAAGCAGGCGAATGCTATCACGACTATATGCGAAGGTTTACGTACAGATATTATCTCTAGAGGTATAGCGCCCGAAAAAATCACAGTGATAGCCAATGCGGTAGATATAGAACAATTTACTTATGGTGTGGCTGCTGATCCAGTTTTAAGAGCTGATCTGGGCTTGCAGGACAAAATTGTTCTAGGTTTTATCGGTTCCTTTTATGCTTATGAAGGGCTACCGTTGTTACTAGAGGCATTGCCTATCATTTTGAAAAAGCAGTTATCTATACGCTTATTATTGGTAGGTGGTGGTCCACAAGAAGCGTTGCTTAAACAGAAAGTTCAAGAATTAGGCTTAGAGCAACATGTGATCTTTACGGGCCGCATAGCTCATGATCGCGTGCAAGACTATTATAATCAAGTTGATATATTCATCTATCCGCGTTTATCCATGCGTTTGACTGAGTTAGTCACGCCTTTAAAGCCATTAGAAGCGATGGCTCAGGGTAGGTTAGTGGTTGCGTCTGATGTAGGTGGGCATAAAGAGTTAATTGAAGAGGGAGTTACAGGTTGTTTATTTAAAGCCGGTGATAAACAAGCTTTAGCTAATACAGTGCTGAGTTTATTAGATGCTCACCATAGTTGGGATGCTATGCGTAAAGCCGGTCGATCATTTGTGGAGCAACAGAGAAATTGGCCGCATAGTGTGAGTTGTTATACAAATATCTATACTCGTTTAACTTTGAATAATACCAATACAAATGGATAAACAAAACACCTTGCATGTCGGTTTGTGTGGTCCGTTACCACCCCCTTATGGTGGTATGGCTAATCAACTAAATCAGCTATATCAGCTTTTGATGCAGGAAGGTATTCAAGTAAGTCTGGTGCAGACTAATGTTGTCTGTGGCTATAAAATAATTCAAAGAATAAAAGGCCTGAGGGCATTGTTTTGTCTTATTTCATATGTGCACAAAGTATGGAATCTTGCAGGGAAAGTGCAGGTTATTCATGTGCTTTCAAATTCAGGTTGGTCTTGGCAATTGTTTTCTGCACCGGTGTTGTGGATAGGATGGCTTAGGAGTACCCCTGTTATTATTAATTATCGTGGAGGCGAGGCGAGGGCGTATTTTGATAGCGCTATAAAATGGGTGTTACCTTCCATGAATAAAGCATCCAAGGTGATAGTGCCATCTGGCTATTTGAAGGCAGTGTTTTCTGATTTTGGTATCGAGTCCGCTATTATTCCTAATATCATTAATTTGGAACGATTTTCTGTTAAGAGCACAGGCCTGCACATGAATCCACTGCGCCCGCATTTAATAATAACGCGTAATTTAGAAGCTATCTATGGCATCGTTACGGCAATAAAAGCTATCGCCTTGTTAAAGCAAACAGTGCCAGAGGTGCAATTATCAATAGCCGGCAGTGGCCCTCAATTGAAAGAATTGCAGCAGCTCATTATCAAAGAAAAATTAGAAGATAATGTCAGTTTTACGGGAAAATTAACGGTGGAAGAGATCATTGAGTTATATCAAAATGCCGATATCATGCTCAATCCAACAACGGTTGATAATATGCCGAACTCTATACTTGAAGCCATGGCTTGCGGCGTACCTGTAATAAGCACTGAAGTAGGAGGCGTACCCTATTTGGTGAAACATGAAAAAACGGCACTATTAACTGAAGTTAATAATCCCGTCGCTATGGTAAAACAGATTAATCGATTGCTGAATGAGCCTGAGTTGTATCGTACCCTAGTTGAAAATGGTGTTCGAGACGTTCAACAATATAGCTGGCAAGAGATTAAACAATCATGGCTAGGCTTATATGAAGATCAAAGACGCTGTTAAGCAAAAGATGTAGGCATCTTCTCCCTAAGCTTTAAAAAGCGTTGATAGCGCGTCATAGAAATTTCACCCTTTTCAGCGGCTAAGCGGACTGCACAGCCTTGGTCTAGTAAATGTCGGCAGTTATGAAAACGACATTGATCCATCAAGGGTTGAAATTCTCGATAACCATAAGCCAGTTGTTGCTCGGTAAGTCCCACTAAGCCAAAAATAGCCACGCCAGGGCTATCTATTAAATCCCCACCCTCAGGTAGGTGATAAAGCGTTGCAGCAGTGGTGGTATGACGACCATGTTTAGTGGTGGCTGAAACAGTATTGGTTTTTAATTCTTTGTCAGGAATAATGGCATTGGTTAAAGATGATTTACCAACGCCTGATTGACCTGCCAACATACTGACCTGATCTTTTAAAGTGGCTTTTAATTCATCTAAGCCTGTTGCCGTTCTAGCACTGACTCTAAACAAGGGATAACCCAAGTTAATATAATCCAACAATTCTTTTTCGATAATATCCGTTTGCGGTAAATCGGTTTTGTTAAGGACTAAGGCCGCATCGATATTATTGTTCTCACAAATAACCAAATATTGGTCTATTAATAAAAAGTCACAATGAGGCTCAACAGCAAACACCACAAAAATAGTATCCAGATTAACGGCGACAGGTCGTGCTTTACTATTCCTAGACGGACGTGCAAGCACCGAACGCCTAGGCAGAATTTCTTCAATACGACCTTGCTCAGGCGAAGCCAAACTCCATAATACCTTATCACCTACGGCCACTGTCTCCAGCTTTCGCAGGGTTTGGCATAAGATTATTTTGTCATCATATTCAACTGCAATACCTTGGCCTAAATGGGCAATAACCAGTCCTTCCAATAACTCAGCCATTAGGCTTTGCTTTCTAAATGTGCGATACGAATAGCAGCCGGTGGATGGCTATAATGAAAGGCTGAATACAAAGGGTCAGGCGTTAAGGTGTTCGCATTTTCTTCATACAGTTTGACTAGCGCACTGATCATTTTGCTTGCTTTGGCGTTATTAGCGGCAAAGTCATCGGCTTCAAATTCAAACTTACGTTGAAAATAAGCACTGATAGGCTGCATAAAAAAAGTGAAGCTGGATGAAACCAACATAAATAATAACAAAGCCGCCGCATTCGAAGCTTGTTCTACGCCTAAGCCGTTATAAAACCACTCTTGGCTAATTAACCAGCCTAAAACAGCAAAGCTGATTAAACTCATAATCGAGGTCGCAATCAGCATTTTAATGACGTGCTTGCATTTAAAATGCCCTAATTCATGGGCTAACACAGCTTCTAACTCTTCTTCTTCGAGTGATGCTACTAGATTGTCGAAGAACACGATGCGTTTGTTGTTACCAAGACCAGTGAAATAAGCATTGCCGTGGCCTGAACGCTTAGAACCATCCATGATAAAAATGCCTTGGCTATTGAAGCCACAGCGCGTTAACAAGCCTTGAATACGATCCTTTAAAGAACCGTCTTCCATAGGCGTGAACTTATTAAATAAAGGTGCAATAACGGTAGGATACAACCAGCTCATTAATAAAGAGAAGCCCATCAAGATGCCCCAAGCCCATAACCACCAAAGCGGACCTACATTATCCATCACCCATAAAATCAGCGCTAAGATAGGTAAGCCAATTGCCGCACCTAAACTTAATTGCAGAACTTGATCTTTAATAAATTGGCCTATGCTACTTTTATTGAAGCCGAACTTTTCTTCAATAACAAAGGTTTGATAAAGACTGGTCGGCGTTTCTATTAAAGTCATTAAAAGAAAGATCGATGCAGTTGCCGCAACACCTGCCCATAAGGGCGATGTAATCACCGTAGGCCAATAACTAAAGGCTAAATTAATGCCGCCACCTAGTGTTAAAGACAACAACACCGCAATACTCAAAAGACCATCTATATTGCCCAGCTTTAGTTTAGCTTGTGAATAGTCTGCCGCTTTTTGATGAGCGGCTAACGGCACTTTATCTTTAAAGGCTTCTGGTACCTCCGCACGGTGAGCGGCAACATAGTTCGCTTGGCGTTTAGCTAACCAAAACTGTACCGTAGAAGAAATAAGTAGGGCGATTAAGAAGATAATAGTAAAGGTATTCATAGGGCTTAGCACATTAGATTGTAAGAGTTAGACGAACACATGGGCCAATGCTACACTAACCACCACCCACAACACAATGGAATCAACACATGGCGCAGGATACTGCAAACTTAATCTGGATAGACCTTGAAATGACAGGCCTAGATCCAGACACGGATTTGATCATTGAAATCGCGACCGTCATTACCGACAAAGATTTAAATATACTGGCTCAAGGGCCTGTGATTGCCGTGCATCAGTCTGATGAAGCTTTGGCTGCCATGGATGATTGGAATCAAAAGCATCATGGCCAGTCCGGTCTTATTGAACGTGTTAAAGCGTCCCTTATTAATGATGCAGAAGCAGAACGCCTGACTATAGATTTTCTTAAAGACTGGGTGCCTGCAAACACTTCGCCTATTTGCGGCAATAGCATCGGCCAAGATCGCCGCTTCTTATATCGTTATATGCCCACCTTAGAAGCTTATTTTCATTATCGTAATATTGATGTGTCTACGCTTAAAGAACTCGCTGCACGTTGGGCACCTGCGGTTAAAGACGGATTTAATAAAGAATCCACCCATCAAGCTCTAGATGATATTTTAGAGTCCATAGAAGAACTACAGTATTACCGAGAACACTTTATAAAATATTAACCATGAATCAATTAATAGCGATAGCCGTAGGTGGTGCAAGCGGTGCCGTCATACGGTTCTTAATGTCATCAGGACTTTATCAATGGTTAGGCAGAGGATTTCCTTACGGCACCTTGGCGGTTAATATCGTTGGTTCGTTTTTAATAGGCTTATTGACCGAAGCGCTGTTTATGCAGCGCGTGACCATTGCCTTGGAATATAGAGCCGCAATCTTAGTGGGCTTTATTGGTGCTTTCACCACCTTTTCCACCTTCGCCTTAGAGACGCTATATTTATTAGAGCAGGGCAATTTAAGCAAAGCCATGCTTAATATAGGCATCAGCGTCTTAGGTTGTCTGTTTGCGGTTTGGATAGGCTTGCTATGCGGCAGATCTTTATTCATGTATTCAAACGGCATGATACAGTGGAGCGGTGGCATGATTCCTTATGCCTTGATGATCATAAATGTCTTTGGTGCTTTTATCATAGGACTCATTGCCTGTCTGATATTACAAAAAATTGAACTGCCCATTGAATATCGAGCTGCTATTATGGTGATATTAGTCGGCGCTTATCTCACCTTATCCGGTTTATATTTAATATTGTTTTTGATAGAAAACGGCTATACCTTCACGACGCATATCAATTTAATGCTGAGTATTTTTGTTGCCAATGGCCTAAGTTGCCTATTAGTGATTTGGCTGAGTTTATTAATGAGTAAACAATTATGACCACCACAGCTATTACTATTGCCAGAATTTATACCTTAGAAGGCCATGATCATTTAAATCAGGCCTTAGATATTTTGCATGATCAAGAAAACATCATCGGCGTCACCGTGCTAAGAGGTATCGCCGGCTACGGCAAAGACCGCAAAGTACATACTTCGTCTTTATTAAGTTTGTCTCTTGAGCTACCCTTAATTATAGAATTTTATGATAAGCCAGAAAAAATGGCTAAAGTCATAGACCTTATACAAACAAAGTTGGATTTTAAGCATATCGTTAGTTGGTCGGCGATGGCTCACTTGGGTTAATTTGTGCAACAGCTAAAGCAGTTGCACTCCAGTGTAATTAGATGATGGAGTAAAACAGTTTTAGCTGTTTTAAAGCTGTGCTAAAAAAAGATTACAAACATAATCCTCCGCATATTTTTATGGACGACACGCTATACGTCATTACAGCCGCGACTTACGAAAAACGACCGTTATTACACAGCCCCGCCATAAAAGAAGATTTACTACTCTGTATTAAAAACTCCTTCGCCAAATTTAAATGGTCTTTACACCATTGGGTTATCTTAGATAATCATTATCATCTATTAGGGCAAAGCAGTGCAGGACTTGCCTTTGCTCATACAGCAGATTCATAGTGTCAGTGGTTATCATATTAATCAAATAGCACAAACACCTGAGTGTGTTTGGTGGAATTATTGGGATTATTGCCCTCGTGATGAAAAAGATTATCTGCTACGCTTAAATTACCTACTAATGAATCCCATAAAACATGGCTATACCCAGAATTTAAATCATTATCCCTATTCCAGTTTCCATCAGTGTTTGCTTAAAGCAGGGCGAGATTCTTTAAGGCAGCAATTTAAAGAACATACCGAATATAATGATCTACACTTGCCTGAAGACGATTTTTGAGTACTAAAGACTTACTCAACCCCAACCATCGTGTATCATTGGCGCATAATTATGACTAACCAAGGTACCCCTCATGCTAGACCCTCGTTTATTTAGAACTGAACTTGATTTTGTAACTGAACAATTAGCTAGACGTTCCTTTACCTTTAACCCAGAAGCTTATGTAGCGCTAGAAGCAAGGCGTAAAGACGTGCAGGTTAAAACTCAAGACTTGCAAAATGAACGTAACAGTCGCTCCAAAGCCATAGGCCA
>Ga0118677_10013979_pt1 | contig 11440 bp, 14 predicted proteins | sample AliMusrvi5mmetaG_FD_86154 | JGI IMG/M metagenome (GOLD analysis project Ga0118677, IMG submission 86154) | reverse complement strand
GTTTATTAGAGTCAAGGGTTAATCCTAGCTATATTCCATCCTAGTAACAGCTAAATTGACTTGTCATAGCAAAAGCCAATTCAAGATAGTTATCGGTTGGAGGCGACACTAACCACCTTCGGGTGGTTTTTCTTTTATGGCCTGGCAGGGTCTGGCGCCATTTCTACTGGATATCACCATCAAGAAGCGTCCTTTAAAAGGACAAACTAATTTGACATCCCTGCGCCTCTTAAATCGACGCTCATCTAGGGTCGGTGCTTGAGATGTCGTTTAAAACGACAAATATTTCAAGTGCTTACCCTTTTGCTACTTTTTTGCCAACTGTAATCAGTTAGTATGGATCCAACAGACCTCTGAGCTGACTTGGCATTCTGCCAAACCTACCGCCCTAGATTTCGAACATAGTTCAATCTTAGGGGGTATCACCATGTCATCCATTGAGCTAGGTCAACTCAATTTAGATAAAGGGCGCTTTGAAGCTGCCTTTAATATCTTTTTTGATTTAGCTAAAAACGAATTAAATGACGAAGCTGCTTTTGCTTTAAATAAGATGGTGTTCGATGGCAATTTAGATGCCGAGCAAATGGAAGCGTTATTCGAATGGCAAAATTCGAACAGTAGCCTGGGCAATGGTTACGCCCACTTTAATGTTGGCTTGATCTATGAAAAAGGCACTAATCAGATCAAGCAGAACCTGAAAACAGCTAAAGAGTATTACGAAAAAGCAGTTAAAGAAGAGGTGTGGGATGCCTGTGCTAATTTGGGCAATCTTTTGATTTCAGGGGCTGGGATAGAGCAAGGGGTGCCTCAAGATGTTGTCAAAGGCTTAGCACTACTGGCACAAGGCGCTGAAAACGGTAGCCGTATCGCCGCCTTTACCTTGGGATCGATGTATGGAAAAGATAATGTTGTAGGGGTGAATCTAAAGAAATCGTTTTACTACCTCACCTTAGCTGCTTTTATGAAGCACGATCAAGCCAAACGGGTTTTACATATTTTTTCCCATGCCCACAAAGAGGATTATTCAACTGACTTTAATGCTGCCGAGCAGCAATACTGGAAGATTGAGAATATGCGCCAGTTATATAAATGCTTATAAGGGTACTTTAAGACAATTACTACGGCTACCCCCTATCAAGAAGTATCCTTTAAAAGGACGCTTCAATTAGACATCCTTGTGATGGTCGAACAGCGTTAATAACTGAGTTGTAGGAAAAACCGACATTACTTAAAGTAAGCGTCGATTTAAGCGACGCTTACCTGGGGTCTGTACTTGCTATGTCGTTTAAAACGACAAATCTAAATGTTTGGATAGATTCAATCATAGTAGAGTAATGGCTTAGGAGGGCCCTATGAAATTTCTGATATTCATAATTTTTATGTTTGGAGCATCATGGTCTATGGCCGATGACAGGATCTCAGATAAGGAAATTAAAAAGACCTTGATCCATCAGTCGATCCGAGATTATGGAAAGTCTTGTCCATGCCCCTACAGTAAATCGCCCAAAGGTGGTCAGTGCGGCCTCAATAGTGCCTACTCAAAAACCGGTAGGCTCGCTATTCTTTGCTATCCATCAAATGTGACCAAAACAATGATTAAAGAATATCGTGATAAAAATGGACTGTAAGTAATAACAACGAGTTTTGTACTTCAAAATGGCACAGTTTATGCATGGATATCAGTAAGTAAATCCGTTTAAGGAGTGCTTATGTTAGATACCGATTCTTTATGGCTATTTTTAATACTATGCTGTTTTGCCTTGGCGATACAGGCAACTTAGGCTGGTAATTATTGCCGCATCACGAGGAGTTTTTGGCCGCGTTAATTTGTATGCCGCCGGCCAATCACTTTATTTGTCTATTGCAATCCGACCAAGACTATCTAAGTCTGACTCATCAACCTCTAAAGAGTCATATTCGATGATGGTCGTGCGTTCTAGTTGCTCAATATATTCCCGAGTCGCATAGTGAGGTGGAATAAGTGCTAAGTCATCATGCTGGTGGTCGTAAACTTTGTAACGATAGACGGTCATTTTCATAGCTGGCTTTTTAATCATCGCCCCAGTCTGCATAGTTTTCATCGGGGATGTGATTCATTTCATTAATTTTTCGCCGGGCTAGGTGTTGCCAAATCAGTCGTTCTTGCACCAATTCATTGCTTTGTAATTCAAAAAACTTGTCAGGAAGACTATCTTCTTCGATCTCTAGTTGCTGGTGGTTCATGGTTGGCTCCCATCATCAAAATAAATTTGGTTGCCAATAAATTGCTTGAGTCACGCTGTATCGAAACAGGACCATGGGGTGCCCAAACAACTTATCAGCAGAAATTTAGTCTGCTCCAAAATTAGACGATTGTCGAATCAATTTCCAGACTTTTTTATCTAGTGAAAATCTGTTGCATAGCATCAAAATATGAGCATATAGATGCAAATTAGATTACTGCTACCTAAGCAAGTGCGGCTATGTATTAGAAATTATTGAAGTTGGATATGAGTGGTCAAATGAATAATGCCTCCTTGTAAATGACAAAGTAGTTAACATCGCACAAAATAAATCTGCTCCAAAACCCTATAAGTAAATAATGCAAATACTGAATACACGTTCTAGGCACCTCAAAGACAGTTATATTCAGCCTTGCTATAAAACATAGTTTTTAAAAGGTTTCATACGACTTGTAATTGAAATATATAAGGAACACGATGAGTGTTGCCACTAGGCAAATAACAAAAGGAGAAATGCATGAAACATGATCATCATTTACAAGCAGCAAAGCACCTAGAAGCAGCCGCTAAACATCACCATATTGCCCATAAGCATCATGAGGCAGGGGAGCACGAAGCTGCTGCCCATCATGCTCACATTGCCCATGGCCATAAATTACACGCAATGGAGCATCATGAACATGCTACTAAAAGCCATGCCAAAAGTCATTCAGCACATCACCCCTCATAGATTAAATTAAGTTCACTAAATAACCACCTTCTGTTCTGACCAGGTCAGTTCATTTGGTTGGTTTTTAACGATATAAGGGGTTAAAAGATCGCCAAAAATCTGGGAAGTAACCTTTAAAGTAAGTGTATGCCCCAAAAATAACAATGCTGCCAATGACCCATTGCCATAGAGGAGCGGCCGCAAAGAAATCCTTCAGCCCTTGCTTGAGCTCAAACAACCATTCTTTAGATTTATCTAAGCGAGATTTTGGTAGGCGAATAATTTTGTGGGTTATTGACTCTACTTTTTTGGGATATATGTACATAAACCCTCCTTTTGCTTTTAGCAAAATTAACTTCTATAGCTACCTTACGCCTATTCTATTAAGAGCGTACTAAAATATTTGTATTTACAACATCAATCTTTAAATCTAATGCGGGGCTATAAACCAAGTCCTAGAACTAATGAGGTTGAGATGTTGCTTTGCAATATGTTGCAAGGCTTTGTAATAAGGATTACATTTAAACGGCAGATTACTCGAGTCACCATTTGGGGGTCATGATGAAAATGAAAACTGCCAAAAATGCACCTTATCCTGTGGAAGTAATAAAAGGGCAAGCCTATTACTGGTGCACTTGTGGGCTGAGTGAGAACCAACCCTTTTGTGATTCATCACACCAAAGAACGGATATGACACCTTTAGAATTTGTTGCAACAGAAAATATGACGGTGTATTTTTGCGGTTGTAAGCAATCAGCTAACGCGCCGCTATGTGATGGCACCCACACCTCCCTCTAGGTATTGACAATACAAATCTATCGGAGGTCAGGATGAGTTTTAAGCACGCCAAAGCAGTGATCGTAAAGACTACTAACGGGCATGTGAAGATGCAGGACCATGGCTTGATTCATTTGTTAAATCGTTACCATTGCGATATTAATACCAAAGATTTTGTGATTGCTTGGAATCAGCATTGTCTAAACAAATATGGCTATGTTTTAGAGATTATCGATGTAGACTATGAGTGGTCTCATGAATGAGGATCCTGGGCTGGTGAATCAGGTGATTTTTTAAAAATCAAATGGAGAAAAAATGAATAAATCTGAATTGGTGGAAAAGATTGCAAATGATGCAGATATGTCAAAAGCATCAGCTGAACGTGTATTAAGTTCAGCAATAGAACAAATTATCAAAGCAGTTACTAAAGGCAATGATGTTCAGTTGATTGGTTTTGGAACATTTAAGTCAGGCAAGCGTTCAGCTCGCGTTGGCCGTAATCCTCAGACTGGTGCTGAGATTAAAATTCCAGCCGCCAAGACTGTTAAGTTCGTAGCCGGTAAAGCATTTAAAGACGCGGTTAATAAGCGGAAGTAAGTTAGCTTAAGAATGTAAAACCCTCATCAGAAATGGTGGGGGTTTTGTCTTTTGAGTGCTACTTAAATTAGCGCTTAGCTCTCAATGTATTCAGTAGCTTAAAATGAGGGATGACTGAGATTATCCAAGCCCCTAAGGTTTGCCCGAGTTGCCGTGTTCTGACCTCCATTAATCAAATGAAAAAGATAGTGTCTCGGAGTGGCGGCAAGAATACCAACTCATGGCGTTGTTTTGCTTGCATGAAAAGAAAAGTTCAAGCTGTACAAGCCGCTAAAGAAAGAGCCAAATAAAGTCTAAACTGCATACATAGTTTATGACATGGCACCATTTAAACGCTGTAACCTATTGGAATCATTTAGTATTAAACCAACAATGAATTCATCTAGCCTTGGGTCTAGCGTGGCGGATCCTGGCGAACTATGGGCGACTCAGTTGAAATTTTGAGCCTGGCGATTGAGCGTCGGTTTAACCCGACTATCGAGTGTCACTTAACGCGACGGTTCGGGTGGCTCCACGGGCCACTAAGAATTCTTAAAGCATTAGAGTTAATCCATAGAATCTCTAGTTTAGGCCGCGGTCTTGTCTTGACTCAGAATGTCGTTTTAAACGACAAACCAATTTAACATTCTTGTCTTGATCAAGCGTCGCTTATTAAATTGTCCTTTTAAAGGTCGGTTATGTGTGAGGGTGTTTATTAGCCCTAAAGCTAATTGCCTCAACCCCCTCCCATCTATAAATTAATAGATTCTCATCTAATTCCTATGGACCTACTCATGAAGACCAAACTCACATCAATCGCCGTATTGATTGCTATGGCCATAAGCAATTTTTCTCTGGCTGCTGGAGGTGGCGGAGTAGTTTCAGATCCAGGTGCAATGCAGGGCAAGCACTTTGACTCCAAAGGAAAGCTGCCATCTAGCTACACGGTGAAACTTCAAAATGGTTTGCGCAAGACCCTTCCATTTGAAGATAAGCGTGACTTTGAAGAATCTCAACGCGGCTTCATAGCAGCGCCTGAATATAAGTCCATTATGGCTGACGCTGGTAATGTCGCTTGGGATATGGGTAGCTACGAGTTCTTATTGCAAGGCAAGGATTTCGATAGCGTTCACCCTTCACTGCAGCGTCAAGCCATTCTGAATATGGGTTACGGTCTTTATGAAGTAGTTCCGGGAAAGATCTATCAAGTACGTGGCTTTGATTTAGCCAACATTAGCTTTATAAAGACTGATAACGGTTGGATCGTCTTTGATCCACTTACTGCTAAAGAAACTGCCAGAGCAGCTTTAGAGCTCGTTAATGAAAAGCTAGGCAAGCGTCCAGTCGTAGCAGTGGTGTATTCCCATTCCCATGGCGATCACTTTGGTGGCGTACGTGGCGTGGTGGATGAGGCTGATGTGAAAAGTGGCAAAGTAAAAGTGATTGCACCTGCGGGCTTTATGGATCATGCAGTTGCTGAGAACGTCTACGCTGGTAATGCCATGACTCGTAGGATGTACTTTCAGTATGGTGTCTTATTGCCTCGCAGTCCATTTGGCCACGTAGATCAATCGATTGGTAAAAATACAGCGGCAGGTAATCTGGGTCTCATTGAACCAAATGTCTACATCAATCAACCATTTGAAATAATGACGGTGGATGGTGTAGAGATGGAGTTTCAAAATACCCCTGGTACTGAAGCACCTGCGGAGATGAATACCTATTTCCCGCAATTTAAGGCATTTTGGGCTGCTGAAAATATTACTGGCACGATTCATAATATCTATACCTTAAGAGGTGCTTTAGTTCGCGACGCCTTAGCTTGGTCTAAAAATATCAACAATGCCTTATATCGTTATGGCAATGAAGCCGAAGTCATGTTTGCCTCACATAGCTGGCCACGTTGGGGTAACGAGCGGATCCAAGAGGTGATGCGAACTCAACGCGATAGCTACGCCCATCTGAACAATGAAGTGTTACATCTTGCCAATAATGGCGTAACCATTAATGAAATTCATAATGTATATAAACAACCGGAAAGTCTCAAATCTCAATGGGCTGCGCATAGTTATCATGGCTCTGAGGAGCACAACAGCCGCGCAGTAGTAAACCGCTACCTCGGTTACTGGGATGCTAACCCCGCTACCTTGATTCCTTTGTCCCCAAAAGATTCGGCACCTCTTTATGTGGAGATGATGGGTGGCTCAGCCAAGATTATGGCAAAAGGTAAAGAGCTCTACAAGCAGGGCAAGTATCGCGAGGCAATGGAGATCATGAATAAGTTGGTGTACGCTCAACCCAATAATACTGCTGCAAAAGATCTCTTGGCGGATATTTTTGAGCAAATCGGATATCAAAAGGAAAGCCCCAGTGTACGCAATAGCTTTTTAGGCGCTGCCTACGAATTGCGTCACGGTATGCCATCAGGTGCATCGCCAAAATCGAATGGGCCTGACATGATCAAAGCGATGACCACGGAGCTTTGGCTTAACTCCTTAGCGATCAGCATGGATAGTAAAAAAGCAGCTGGGATGAAATTTAAGATCAACTTGTCAACGCCCGATAATGGCGAGATGTTTGTTGTGGAGATGAGTAACTCTGCGCTGACTAACATAAAAGGCCAGCAAGCGAAAAATCCAACACTCTCTATCACGCTCAATCGAGGTGACCTGGAAAAGGTGATGGGTGGGCAGACTACTTTTGATCAATTACAAGCCGAAGGTAAGGCAAAGTTTGAAGGTGATCGCAAGGCTTTTGACCAACTGAGAAGTACCTTGACTATCTTCAAACCGGATTTTGAGTTGATCCCGGGTACTAGAAATAAAAAAGAAGTGCCTCAAAAAGCCCAAGATCCCTTCGAGGTTCAGGAGTTGGCTATTACTGGAGGTGAATAAGTGTTTACGGGATTATTTGCGCATTAAAAACTTGCAGCTAATCCTATTGAGGTGCCGCGAACATTGAGCCCAAACTGGTAGCGAAATACTAGCCGAATTCTACTAAAGATAGGATCGGATGCGCTTCGATCAAGTTCAATTCCAGTACCCACTGATGATAATGAACTAAAGCCAATGGTTCCACGCAGGTCACCCAAGAATTGGGTATTGGCAACTTCAAAGACTGCTCTGAGCGGTCTATCCAGGGCCATGAAGGGTGTTGGAATTCTGCTTCTGGCCCAGAGGGATAGGCTTTGAGAGTCTGCTGAACCTTGAACCGCAGTTGAGCTATCAAAGGTCTGAATTGCAATATTCGTATAGCGAAGCTCTATATCAATTTCTTGATCGGGCTTGTAGTTTTCATAGTCGAGCATGGCAGACCCACCTAGGCCATAAGAATTCATGCGGCCACTATTAAGAAACTGTAGATTAACGTCTCGGTTATTGTTGATATAGCGTGTAGCGATAGAGACATCACTTTCTAAATGCCCCAGCATAACGTTTGCTATAGGCCTAAATCGAAGTTCATTGGTTATCGGAAAATCCCAGCCAACTCCACCCGTGCCGGTAATGCTATTCCAGTACATAGGTATGTTCACAGAGCTCTCGGTAAACGTAGGGTTATAGCGATTCAATGCGATTGTTCCTTCTAGGTATAGAGGGAAGTTTTCACTAATGCGGTCACCACCGCCTAGTGATGTCATTTGTAAGTCAGATCGACTACCGCCACCCGAATTGATATTTAGGTTACCTGTTGTGACATCTGGTGTGAGGGAGTAGCCAGTAATCGTCATCAGGGCATCTGCTCTTTTCTTGAGATAGTTTGTACCCGCATCTTGTAAGGGTGTTTGGGCATAGGAATATTGCACAACTCCTAATATGCACATTAATGTTAAGAAAAGATGCTGTATTCGATGGAGCATGAAAATTAAAATTGAGACGCCCTTATTTTGGGAAAATTTAGGTTAAAAGTATTTTAGTGTGCTCAAGTAGATTACGTTGGGTAGTCTTAATACAGACCTCATAAGGGTGAAGATGATCTAGCCACTTGTAAAAGGGGCGAACGACTACCTTATGATCAACTTCAGCCATTCTTAACCCTGATGCTGTAATCTTCGTTTAACCCGACTGTATGGTGTCTGGTTACGCCACGGTTGTGCTACTCCAATGGGATTCCTACAGATGCTCAAAGCTTGGTAATTGGTGGAATTTGGGTGGCAGATAATGACTGAATATGTTGATCGATGTCGTTTAAAAAATGACTGTTCAGTTTAGGATGGGCTTTTGGCACCTGCCAAGAAACTCTGTTCTGGCTATATTGCGTTCATTAGTATTTATCTTTTCACCAACAGCCCAAATAGCATCAATTTCTGCGAATGACTGTGTACTTGTATCGTAAATGATGCGTTTACGCTGTCTGGTGCCATTTTCTTCTTTAACGAAGTTACAACTTATGATGTTGGCTTGTTGAGCACACTCGTAATTATCAATCTTGTAATTGTGGAACTTATAGGTTCGTGAAACCTGGGGCGTAACAAATTCTTGTTTTGCTTCGGTCTTAATGACGGCACCATAACAGCTTAATGTTAAGTTGTCCGGATTTTGTGAACAGGCAACCAGTGTGCTAAACAGCGTAAGCGTAAGCAATTTTTTCATAGCACCCCTATATAGTTTTAATAACTATAAGCGATTTCCCCCCCCCCGCTACTTTTATTGGTTTTAAGTAACAAAACTCTAGCGTCGAACATCCTTGTGTCGGTCAAGCGACCATTTAACGACCCTTAGTTCAGGCATTGTCAAGATCGGCTTCTAGATACATTCTCACTAGGGCCTGTAATGAGTCCGCATGCATTTTTTCCATAATTCTTGCTTTGTGAACTTTGATTGTGGCATCGACTGTGCCTAACTTAGTAGCGATTTCTTTATTTAACAGGCCGCTTACCAATAAAGAGCACACCTCTTTTTCTCTTGGCGTAAGGGTTAAGAAACATTGTTTGATATCTAATTCTTTGGATAATTGAGCCAAATGTTTTTTATCAAACTCAAGAGCTTTGCTAACTGCGACTAAAAGATCTTCAAGATTAAACGGCTTAAATAAAAAATCTATTGCGCCGTTTTTGAGTCCGGTGACAATTTGCTGAGGATGGCTTTGTCCGCTAATAAAAATAATAGGCGTTCTGCGCCCCAATGCTAATAACTCTTGTTGAAGTGCAACTCCCATCATGTCAGGCATTTGCATATCCAAAAGAATGACGGCTGGAGATATTGGAAGGGATTCTTTTAAAAAAGTAATACCAGATTGGTAATGATCAACGGAATAGCCTAGTTCGCTTAACATTCTAGACAGGGAAATACGCATTGAGTCATCATCATCGATTACGTAGATATGGCCAGTTTTAGTCATAAAGCGGGGAGTTTATATTTACTCATTAGTAACAATATAAACCAAAGTATATGGTGAGGATATTAGCCTTAGAGCTAATTAGAAATAATTTTAGGCATTTGTTGATTAAAGCAAGTTCTAATAGTGGGGCCCTTAGGTTGGGACATCATTTAGACGACATTTTAGTCCGCTATCTGTAAGATTCAGTTATGGAAACAGCAAACCAAATCTTTTTTATTGTTTTTTCGCTAATTGGTCTAGGACTGTTCTTAAGTGCCCTATTTCAATATCGAGCCAATAGGGCGAGTGGATTTAGCATCTATTGGCCGTTAAGCGTAGGCTTATTTTCCTTATCCTCATTTAGCTTTGGCATTGCCTTGTGGACACATAAGTTTTTTCTCACAATAGCAAACACTACATTTATTGTTTCGGTTTTTCTGCTTATATTTTTATACCGCTCTTGGAATAAGCGTCTATTTACTAAGGTTCAAACTTTATTTTTGTGGATCATTCCAGTCTTTATTTTCTTTTTCTATGACTACTTGAGGGTAATACCAGAAACCTTTAAGCATCGTGTGGCCTTAATAACAATCACTCAAGAGTTATTTTTGGTATGGCAAATATGGGAGTTGATAAAATATTACAAAGTAGAGCGAACGATAGTAGTGAAGTGGCTGATTTTTTTAACAACGTTTACTCTGCTTGGAGAAACTTTTAGAACTCTTTGGATATTGTTTGGAAGCACCCAAATCAATTTCTTTTTGTATGCTCAAGATGCTCTAGCCCTAACTCTTTTGTGGATAGGATACGGTAGTACGATATTAATCTATGTAGCCCTTGGTAGTTTTTATTTAGAAAAACAGATAAAAAATGAAAATGAAATTGTCAACGCTTTAAAGAGCACTAAAGAGGAAAATGAAAAAATTTCCGAGCTCTTGAAAGAAAAAGAGCGCTTGATCTACAGCCTGATGAAAGCCAACAAGACTGCCACCACAGGAGCGCTATCAGCATCCATTGCCCATGAGCTCAATCAACCTTTAGGCGCAAGCAATTTCAACATTCAGTTTCTTAAAATGAAACTGGAAAAAGGGATGCTTAATCCGGAATTAGGTAAGGAAATTTTGGATTCCCTAGAGTATGACAACAAGAGAGCCGCTACGATTGTTAAATCCCTCAGGTCAATCTTTACAGAAGGTGAATCGAATACTCAAGAAGTTCAATTGGGCTACTTGATTTCAAGCGTTTTAGATATTGTGAAGCCAGAACTTAAGAGCAAGAACATTCAAATTCAGCTTCGAGTTGATGATGATTTGCTGATTCAAGTCAATTCCGCTGAAATCGAACAAGTCATATTAAATCTACTGAATAACGCAATACAGGCTTTAGCTAAGTCAGGAACGCTCCAGCGTCGTATTGCTATAGAGGCTACTAAGGTTGGTGAGGCGGTCCGACTCAGTGTTTCTGACAATGGGCCAGGCGTGCCTGCGGACTTCAAATCCCACCTTTTTGAACTCTTAAGTACCACCAAGCAGACGGGAATGGGTCTTGGGCTTTGGCTTTGTAAGCACATTGTCACTAGATATAGTGGCTCAATCCATCACGAGGACGCTATAGGGGGTGGAGCCAAGTTTGTGGTCGAATTCCCCCCCCGCTAATTGGCCCTACGGCTAATTGACTAGATAAATGACTAAGAGGAGCATAGGGGCTCACTCACTATGTTAGTGCGTCATGTCATTATGCGATATTCGTTCTGCCAAGCAAATAGGTAAGCTATTAAGAAGTTCGCGGGAAGCACAGCGAGCCAATCTTCAGCACATATCTAAACAATGCGGCTTAAGTG
>Ga0118677_10013978_pt1 | contig 11440 bp, 7 predicted proteins | sample AliMusrvi5mmetaG_FD_86154 | JGI IMG/M metagenome (GOLD analysis project Ga0118677, IMG submission 86154) | reverse complement strand
CACAAACATGGTACGGGCAGAAATAATCCCCGCTAAACATAAGAAAATCATTGAGAGAGTGAAAATTCTTTTCATGATATTAAATTATTAGATTGCTTATAAAAATTTCTGCTGTAAAATTACAAGCCTAAAAAATAACAAGTGTGGAGAAAATGACTTTTTATGTGCACTGGTGATTATATAATTTTATCAGAGTTCTGTTGAAATTTTCATAAATTGCCTTTATCAGGGAAATTCAGTAGTTTTGTTTTTATTTTTTGCATTAATGAAAACAAAAAAGGGAAAACAAATTAAAATCGCTTCCCCTTTCTGAATAATATGACAAATCTTTATTTCAACCCCCAAGTTCGGCGTAGTCTCCAGACTACGTCGTGTTAGAATAAAAGCTCCTGCTTTTAATATTTATTGCAAATATAATCCTTTTACAACAAAAAAAGGATAACAACCCAAATTGTTATCCTCTCAAAAAAGTAAATTTTATTTTATTTCAACGCCAGCTTAGTACTAAACTCCAATCCAGATTTATTGCCGGTAATATGAACAATATACAATCCTGATTTCAGATTTCCTCTGTCCAGAACAGATGAATTTCCGCTGAATGATTCACGGCGGACTTCATTTCCGCTCAGATCGAGAATACTAACCACATAATTGCCTTGGTCAGCGACGTTTGGTAATTCTATTACAAAACGATTGGTGGCAGGTTGTGGATAAATCAACGCTTTAAGCAGTGTCTGAGGTGTTTCAACGGCACTGGTTGGGCAGGTAGTGGTACTTACGGTCAGTTTAGTTCCACTCAGACCGCTTGTCTGGTAGCAGGTTGATTGTGTTACAGCGGTTATATCCACTGTTTGCGGTGAACCTGCTTTACTGAAAATTATATTTACAGTGCTGATTGTCGAAGCAAAAGTATAGGAATACCAGCCGTTTCCAATATCTGTCATGGCAGTTCCCGGCCATGCTCCCGCCACGGCGGTACTTGTTCCGGTCCATGCGTAAACCGAAGCACCGGTTGTTCCCCAATCGGTTGGTTTTTTGAACGAAACGGTTATTCCCGTTGGGGTTATAGTTCCTACCGTAAAAGTGGCGGTATAAGCTGCATCGCTCAGTTGGTCGGCACTATCCACAATTTGATAACTAAATGAACCCGTTGAAGTACCGGCAGTATAAATAAGCTGAGTGACATCGGTTACAAGCTGGTTGGTAGTGACCGGAGTATTATTCAGTACCAGACTTCCTGCTGTAGGAGCAGTAAGTACTTTTATGCCTTTAAATGTGTTGGAAACAGGACTGCTAAACCCAAAATCAGAAGCCGCAAAAGTATAAGCCTGACTGGCATTCAGCGTTTTACTAATATTCTGCCCCAGCGGATTGTTGGTCGCAACCGGAGTAACAGTTATATTGTAATTACTTCCACCATTATTATCCCAGGTCGTGCCGTGTTTCAAAACGAAATTTATAGAGCTTACAGCCTGAGCGGGATTATTAAACGGTCCCAATACTACCTGCCAAATGCCATTTACCTGCGTAAACGGTGTTTCAACTGCTCCGGTAACTGCAATAGTGCCTGCGGGCTGATAGGCTGCATTTGGTATTGACCAGGTTGCGCCACTGGCATTTACTCCCCAATGCAGGTACGATGCAGCCGTTGCTACTTTCGAAGTGATGGTGATTGTAGTCGCAGTTGTGGGTGCGGTAGGAGTCCAGCTTACATCGGTCGAAGTTCCGCCTCCGCCGTTGCTTGCACCCACATACACGTGTTGAATCGGACTTTTATACACATTCCCTTTCGTGTCAACCGCTTCCACATAATAATCCACCAGCGTATCTTTCAGTCCTTTTATTTCGGCATAACACAAATCGGCTTTAGCTTTGGGTGTGATAAAAATACTTGCTGTCAGGGTTGATGGAGCTGCTGCCATGGGCTGACGGGTCATTTCCTTGCTGGTCCACGCTGTAACTCCCGAACCCCCTGCGTAAATTTTATTATCGGCACTTACTTTTCCATCAAAATCAGTGCGGTATTTCAGGGTAACTGATGTCAGTCCGCTTACGTCGTATGCATAAGTCCAAACGTCGAAATCGCTCGAAACAGCCACTTTTTTATAGCCTGATAATGCTCCAAAAATGTTGTCGCCGGGATTATACGGAAAACGTTGGGGAATAAAAACCGAAGGCGGCGTGTTGTCAACTCCCGATTTAGTCGCAATTACTTTGTTGGCATAATCTATGGCATTGTTTCCGGCAAGCGATTCTTTCACAATCATATCTTCGGAAGTGCCGTAATACATAAATCCTGAATTGAGTCCGCCCATGTAGAAATGCCATGCTTTTTCGGCATTGGTAGCCGATGCTCCACCTTCGGTAACATACTGAATGCGCAGGTTTCCGCCTTCGAGGTCTTCGGCCATGGTTACATAATTTTCGGCAGCCGTCAGTACCGACCAGTTGTATGCATCTTCCGTCCAGCCGTTTGGGTCAAAACGATAATTGGTTTTGGAATAAAGCGGCCACAGCCAGTTGATAAATTGCGGATGTCCCCAGTCATCGGCAGCATTTACCCATGCTCCATCTTCCACATGCACAATGTCATTGGCCGGAACCGGATTGTCATTCAAAAACTGCTGAATGGTTGTGGGCTGATAACCCGAACTGGACGCACCATGCGCAAAACTGGTCACTGCCGAGCCATAATAGCTGCTACCGCCTCCCCAGGCATTGTCGCCATCGTGTGCCAATAATACAATACTTGGATGTGAAGCATCGCTGAAAGCCGCCACACGGGTGGAAACATCACTGGCATTTTCACCACTGTAGCCATCCACATAACTCATGTAATTACACATCGGAACGACATCAATGGTATAGGCAGTTCCGTTGTTCGGGTCAATATATTGTGCTTTGTGTGCCTGATAGCTGAATGGCGCAGCAATTCGCACACCACGACCATCGATAGTTCCATCAGCCCAGTTTGTTCCGACTGCACTAACCATATCGGCTTTATTTGGAGCGTCGATATTCCCATTAATATTATACGGATGCACATAATCGGAAAGTGTACGAGCTAAATGGCTGTTTGGAACTACCGACCATTCCACGCCACAAGTTCTCAAAGCTTTGATAATGTGTTCGGAAAATGCACATTCAGCAGGCCAGTAACCTTTGGAGGAACTGCCGTAGTATTTATTAGCACTGTATTGATGGGCCTGAATTTCTTTTATCAGCGTGCGCTCGCTTACCAGAGGCGACAAAGCATGGTCGTAAGTGAAATTGATGATATCCAACCGTGGAAATCCACCCGAAGTTTTCCATCCGTATGCTTCTTTGTAACCGCTGTACCAGGTCGGGTAATATCCCCATTGATTTTTGTCGCCAAGCGATTTTACATTATCCATCAATCCACCCGAAATACTCACCTGAGCACCTGCATTGGTCAAATCCTTAATACTGCTAACTCCATCACGAGGGTAGGTTTGATAATCCAGAATGCGGTCAGCTTTGCCGAAAATCCCTTCCAGATCGTTGGTGGGATGCGCTACTGCACTACCGGGATACATATTCGTTCCGTTTGCTTTGAGTCGCTGTGATTCCTCTGCAAATTGCTTGGATTCGGGTTTGTCTTTGCTGAAATCAGGCCAGTAAACCGGCTGATCCATGTGCCAGAGGTAGGTTGTGTAAACTTTCGTTTGTGCCGAAAGAAAATAAATGGAAAGCAAAAAAAACAACGTGGTTAAAACCCCACGGAATTGTTTCGGATTCATAAATATTTGATTTTTAGGGTTGTGAACTGCAAATATACTTATACAATTCAGCCCGAAAATTCAAAACAATTCCAATTCTATGGTTTTTTCACGCAAACGTTTGTAAGTTAATGGATTTAAAATCAGTAACCAACTGTCTGAGCCAGAATGAATTTATAATCTGCACCAAGGTTCATAACTTTCAGCAATTCAGCTTCTTTTGCTCCTGCACGAACCACGCATTTAAGCCCTTCCGAAGCACAATATAAATAAACATTTTGTCCGCAATAGCCTGAATCCATCATGGCCATCGAGAAGTTATCGCTTGAATTTCTTGCTTTGGCAATAAAAAGTAAATTGAGCGGAGCAGTATCAACAAAAGTTTGTTTGCCTGCCAAACTCCGATAATCGCCTTTCACAACCGGTTCCAGTTGATGTTTCTGAGGATTGTAAAAGTAAATTCCGTTGACCAGAACGGCGGATGTTTGCAGCGGATATCGGCCCATGGCCGAAGGAACAGTCCGTTTGCCGTTGGAGCGGTTTATTCCGTTGGCAACCCAAAGGATTTCAGAGAGCTGTTTCAGCGAAAGATTTCGTGATTCAAATTTCCGATCTGTTTTTCGATGCGAAATCGCCTGCATAAGCGGTTTACCACCCAGGGTATCAGGTGCAAGAAGCTTAATGGTATCGAAAATAGTCAGTTCCATTGGAACATTCGACTTCCTGAATTTTGCTTTCTGCGATGATTGAGCCGAAGCAAAAATTATTAGCAGCATTAAAATTGCAATTAACGATTGTTTCATGATTGAATTACTGTTTAATGTTTCTTAAACTGCAAATTTACAACTTTTTACCGTACTTTTGTGTTTAAACCCGAAACATAAAATCGAAAAGCAATAAAATGAGTTACATTCCTCCAAAACCAAACGAAAAAGGCCTGATTCAATTGTATGATATTGATTTGCATGAACTTGTACCCTTTATCGACTGGGTGTTTTTCTTTATGGCCTGGCGCATGCCGGGACGATTTGATGGTATTGAAACCGTACATGATTGCGAATCGTGTAAAATGAGCTGGCTTCACCAGTTTCCACTTGCCGACCGTCCCAAAGCTGAAGAAGCACTGAAATTATTTAAAGATGCTCAGGAAATGCTGCGACAGTTTTTGGATGAAAAAATACTAACTGTCAATGCTTCATTCGGTGTTTTTGATGGCTATGCAAAAGATGATAATATTATTATAGAAAACAACGAACAGACAATTTTGATTCCTACACTTCGCCAGCAACACGAGGCGACTGATGGATTTTGTTATTCGCTGGCTGACTTTGTAGCTCCCGAAAATGATTATGTGGGCGCATTTGCCACTACCATTCAGGGGGTGGAAGCTTTTGCCGAAACTTTTGAGAAAGATGACGATGTGTTTCACTCCATATTGGCCAAAACTCTTTCTGACCGACTTGCGGAAGCTGCTGCTGAGTGGATTCACTGGAAGGTCCGTACGCAATACTGGGGCTATGCTGCTGACGAAAACCTATCGGTAAAAGATATGCTAAAAACCCGCTTTAGCGGTATTCGTCCGGCGGTGGGCTACCCTTCCCTACCCGACCAATCTATTATTTTCCTCCTTGACCCGCTACTTAAATTTGAAGAAATTGGCATCAAACTTACCGAGAACGGCGCTATGTTCCCCAATGCTTCGGTGTGCGGATTGTATTTTGCTCACCCAAAATCCAAGTACTTCATGGTAGGAAAAATTGACGAACATCAGTTTCATGATTATGCCCGCCGATCCGGAAAATCACCCGATGTACTGCGTAAATGGATGGCGGCCAATCTATAGCTAATATTTCAATTTAATTGGAAATTAGCAAATTGGAACATAGGCATTTTTTTCCTTACCTTTGCTCATCAAATTATTAATTATTAATTATTAATTATTAACTGATCTAATGCGCATCGATATCATTTCTGCCGTACCGGAATTGTTGGAAAGCCCGCTGAATTACTCTATCGTCAAACGAGCCAAAGAAAAAGGTTTGGTAGAGATTCACGTGCATAATCTTCGTGATTATTCAACCAACAAACACCGTCGCGTAGATGATTATGCCTTTGGATTTAGTGCAGGCATGGTGATGCAGATTGAACCAATTGACCGTATAATTTCCAAACTAAAAAGTGAACGGGAATACGATGAAGTGATTTATACGTCGCCTGACGGAGAAAAATTTGACCAAAAAATGGCAAACCGGCTTTCAATGTCAGGCAACCTGATTATTCTCTGCGGTCATTACAAAGGTATTGACCACCGCATTCGCGAACATTTGATAACCAAAGAAATAAGTATTGGTGATTTTGTGCTTACCGGTGGTGAACTTCCTGCTGCGATGATGACTGATGCTATTGTACGCCTTATTCCCGGAGCAATTGGTGATGAGCAATCCGCTCTTTCCGATTCATTTCAGGATAACTTGCTCGCACCGCCGGTTTATACCCGCCCTGCTGAATATAAAGGCTGGAAAGTGCCTGACATTCTGCTTTCAGGGCATCAGGCCAATGTAGATGAATGGAATCATCAGCAATCGGTGGAACGCACTAAAAACCTTCGGCCTGATTTATTGGATTAATTTGGGTGAAGTTTATTGATTCATCTTCGCTTCCATCTCTGCAAATACCTTCTGTTGCAACGCACGTTGATCGGCAGTGATATTATCCCTTCCTTCCAACCTTGTAAAAACATGAAGATTGGAATTTTCCAAATCCACATCAATATTTCCACCCGACGACGTGCGCATTCCTTTATAAATCATAAAGGCACTGACTGGATCGGCAGTTTCATCTTTTTCACTCTTATATACTTTCATATAAGTGCCTGTTGGCAATGTAATACCATCTTCAAGATCTTGACGTGTCAAGTCGATTAATGCCATCAATTGTTTCAGCGTTTCCTGAGGCCGATACACATACCAATGTCCTTTCTCACCATTTGCCAGATCAACCGTGGTAAAACCAAGTACCGGACCAAGCAAACCTACCAATGTCAGGGTTTTATTGGAAGAAACAATGATTGGATCTACCAGAAAAATACCTTTTGGCAAGCTGTATTGGTCGAAAAAATGATTTTTCACCATATTAATTATCAGCGGAGCACCTGTGGAAGAGCCTGCCAGGTAAATTTTCTTGTAACCCATGTCGCTTAAGTTTTTGTACTCCCAGGTAATAGCGCTTTGCCAGTCTTCCCAACTTGCTTTTTTAAAATCGGTATATGATCGACCATGACCACCCAGCAACACCTGTGATACATAAAAAGTGCCTTTTGTATTAGCATAAGCACGGAATTCGTCCCATTCAAAAGTAGTTGCCGTGTAACCGTGAGCACAAATTATTACCGGTGTATTCAGTTGAGTTGGGGTTGGATTAGGCAAATATGCCGACAGTAAATGCTTGTTCAACGAATCCGGTACTGCATACGAAATCTGGCCATAATCAAGCATCGTTTTATCATCAAGACTTGGTGAAGGATTGCAGGATGAAAAAATTACAGCAACCACTGCAAAGAGTATATAGATTGAGTTTTTCATAATTCGGATTTTAAATTATTTGTTGATATAATAGAAAACACTCAATTGATAATAAACTGGGAAAAGCGTACCCGGTATATTGACACCATCTCCATTGATTACATTATAACCAACTGATAAACTGGTGGCAAGCGGAAATTTGAATTTGTAGAAAAGTCCGGCTTCGAGTTGAAGCAGCATCGAATTATGCGGTAAAACATCAAATTTGGGAATTTCCATATCGGCATGAAAAAAACCGGTGTTCAGTCCGGCAAATAACTGAAAATCTTTATCGGAACGAAAACGCCAGTCAGCACCAATGATAACATTATCCTGACGCACCGCATTACTCAGAAAAGCAGAACCAATGCGACTGGTTACATAACTCAGTTTGAGGTGAATTTTCTTTTGAAGCAGAAAATCGGAAGTAAAATCGGCACCAACACCATTTTCCCAATAAAGTTGTTCGGTTTTTTGAACCCGCAATCCTACTGCAAGCTCATAAGGTATGGCTGTCTGTGCTTTTAACAGCGGCAAAAACAACAAAAACACAAAGGCTGTAAATAATGCTTTTCTCATAAATATTCAGATTTAAATTTATATATTGAATTTAAAACCATACTAGAAAGCTGATTGTTCAACCGATCGGAAACAAATTAAGTCAGGGCAGCAATATTTTCAGGATTATCAATCGATTTTGAACTCGAAGCATACAAGCCCTCAATGCGGTCGGCATAACGTTCTTCTACTTTTGCCCGCATTACTTTCATAGTGCTATTTACCAGTCCATTCTGTTCTGTAAATGGTTCTGCAATCAGTGCCAATGCGGTCGGCAACCAACGTTCCGGGAACATGCCTTCAAATTTTCCACCTTTACGATAGGCATTGATTTCGTGCTGAATTTTTTCGAGTGCCAATTCCTTTGCTTCTTTACTGTCCCAGTCCAGATGTGGTTTTTTATGCAGAACGTAGCGCTTCAGTGCTTCTTTGTTTGGAACAATTAATGCCACTGTATACGGATTCTGGTTGTTGTAAAGTATTACTTGCTCAATGAATTGAGAAGCATCGGCCAATGATTCTTCAATTCCTTCCGGACTGTATTTCTCTCCATCGCTCGAAATCAACAAACTCTTGAACCTGCCAACTACATAAAGAAAACCATCTGAATCCATGTAGCCCATATCGCCGGTATGCAACCAGCCATCTTTAATCGTTTCGGCAGTTGCTTTTTCATTTTTGTAATATCCCGCCATTACGTTTTCGCCTTTAATAATGATTTCGCCCTTCTCCCCGATTGGCAGTGCATTTCCATCCGAATCGCAGATTTTCAGGTCCATTGGTTTCACCAGATAGCCCGAAGAACCAAGTTTATGCCGTGCCATTCCATTGGATGAGATTATCGGAGTTGCTTCTGAAAGTCCGTAACCCTGAAACATCGGAATACCAATGGCGTAAAAGAAACGCTGCAAATCAATATCAAGCAATGCTCCACCACCAATAAAGAAATCCAACCGGCCACCAAAAGCTTCCCTTACCTTCGAAAAAATTATTTTATCGAACAAATCAAGAATTGGTTTTTTTAGCTTTTGTAGTCCTTCTCCTTTGTTGTAACCTTCCTTGTTGTACGAATAAGCCATTCTTAAAGCTGTTTCAAATAACCAGTTCACAACAGCACCCTGTGCCCGGATATTGGTCTCAATGTTCTTCTTAAAACTTTTTGCCAGCGCCGGAACACTCAATAATAAACTTGGTTTCAGTTCTTTTATGTTGATTGGAATATTTTTAAGCGTTTCCATTCCTGTTTTACCGCTTTGAACTGTTCCAACACTTGCACCACAAGCCATAAAACTGTAAAATCCGGCCACATGAGCAAAACAGTGGTCGAGAGGTAGAATAAGAAGCGTGCGGTAGTTGGGTGGAATGGTCATCAATGTGAGTGCCTGCTCCACATTAGCCGTATAGTTGCGGTGTGTGAGCATAATTCCTTTGGGATCAGCTGTTGTTCCTGAAGTATAGCTTATATTCGCCAAATCATCCGGTTTTATTGATTTTGAACGTTTCACAATTGCCCGTGGATTTTCTTTCTGAAAATGTTTACCCATTTCCAATAATTTTTTCAGCGAAATTTCTTTCGGATCATATTCAGGTTGTTCATCAATAACGATGATAGTTTTTAGTTGAGGCAATGCACCTGCTATATTTCTGATTTTTTTCAGTTGACTACCCGAAACCATGACATATTGTGCTTCCGAGTGCAGCAAACGGAAAATCAAATCATTGCTTTCTTCCAGTTTTATTGACAATGGAACATTAATTGCTGCAGCATGAAGAATTCCCAATTCAGCTGTTATCCATGCATTCCGTCCTTCTGAAAGTAAAGCTATTTTATCGCCCACTTCCACGCCCAGCGACATTAAACCAGCAGCAATTAAATGAACCTGTTTCTTTGTTTCGAGGTAAGTTGTTGGAATAAATTGAGTGTTTATCTTTTCCCACAAAAAAGGTTCGTGAGCATATTTGTCAACACTTTTGTTCAATAAATCGATGATGGTTGGCTTCATAAAAACCGATATTTAATTAATTTGATACGCGTAAAGATATATTCTTTTTTTGACTTAATGATTTTTTTACAGCATTTTTCAGTATCTATAAATAACAAAACCCGCTGTAAAGCAGGTTTTTGTGCTAAATTTCGATGGATTTTTAAAGCTTTCCAAAGAAGAAATCACACCGACGATTAGGTCTGTACTTTATTTTTGGCTCCAGTACTTTACCTTTTCCATTTGCAATAATACGATCAGCCGGAATTCCCCAAATTTTTACCATTTCTGCTTTCACTCTGTCTGAACGACGCTGGCTCAAAAGGTTATTATAAGGGTTATTCCCCATATAATCACAATATCCTCTCACCTCAACACAGAGCGATTGATCCGTTTTCATTTTAGCGGAAATTTTACTAATGGTAATCAACGCATCATTATCTAAATCAATTCTGTCAAAATCAAAATAAACAGCAGGAATATCATCCCAATTTATTCTGTTTTTCGACACATCAGCTGCCACAATGTTAGTGGAATTCTTTGGGATAGCATAAGTTGGCATCGGAATCTCCAACGGTCTTCCCCAAAAATCAACAGGAGTGTTCGGAGGAGTGTTCGGCGATAAATCCCTTGCATCCGGAACACCATCACCATCAGAATCGGGACCTTCATTAGACATTATACTTTCTAATCGAGCTACCCTTGGAACTAAACTATCGACTTTAGCATTCAGATTATCAACTCGCTTCCTTAATTTATCAAGTTTGCCTGCAAGGTCATTAGCAGCAATTAATCCTTTATCGGGATCAAATACACTGTTAGGAATAAGTCGTATATGATCGTGTTTAAATACATTAAATTTAAATCGCAGATATACCGTTCCCGCCTCAACAACATCGTTAGTCACTCCGTCATAATTCAAATAACCTACACCTTCCAGATTATCCTTTGTATGAGCTCTGTAATGAATTCTTGCACCAACTGCGAGTGGCTTTGAGAAATTATATTCAAACGAGAAAGTAACTGGTATTGTGCCTGCTATACCATATTTATCACCTAATAAAATAGGCAAAACCTGACCGCTACGCTTAACATCTGTATAGGTATCACTTGCTTTAACTGGATTTCCGGAAATCCAGTTACCTTGTTTATCCTTTAAAATATTACCCGAATTATCCCTCGATGGATATCTCACATCGTAGGTATAATAGGCCAGTCCAATTCCTAAAGACCCTAAAATATAAAATTTGGATTTGGATTCAGGGAAAATCCAGCGGGTAAAATTAATTGTAGCATTCAGACTTCCTGTGTATAAATCTGTGCTTATCAATATAGGTACAGGGCTATTGTTTTCAGCGCGTAAAGGAAAGAAATGACCATCTAAGGAGATACCCCATATTGGTGTTAAGGAATACTCAAGAGAACCTCCAAAGGTTATAGCCCGAAAGGAAGTAGGAAAAATATTGAGTAAAGACTGGTTGATATCCCCATCAAATATATTATACCCATATTCAGGAAGTAACGACCATCTCGAAAACTCCTTTGTTTGAGTATTTTGAGAAATTACAGTCGACACAACTACTAACGAAAATATGTATAT
>Ga0118677_10013977_pt1 | contig 11441 bp, 10 predicted proteins | sample AliMusrvi5mmetaG_FD_86154 | JGI IMG/M metagenome (GOLD analysis project Ga0118677, IMG submission 86154) | reverse complement strand
CGAACTGAAAGTCATCAAGTGAAAACTTGCGGCTCTAATGTCAAAACCGTTACCACGAAGGTTCGGGTTGCCTGTGGTGCAGGTGTCCACTTTTACTCACCCAAAAAAGATTGCGGAGGCTCAACGTCTCAGGAAACACTCAACATGGTCACTACCCAAGGATCATCCGGTAGCCCGAGCATCGGCTTGGTCCCAAGCATGAAAAAACTCGCTCCCTGATCGAATATTCCAAATAATTTTTCAAAAGCGCGGTGATGCTAAGGCATACCGCGCTTTTTCCGTCATCATTCCAAGTATAAAAAACTGGAAAACTTGCGCTAAGCCGCCATCTTCCTTCTAGCGACACACCCTAAAAGCCATGCCAGTGAACATCGATATGCCAAAACTCTCAGACACCATGACCGAGGGGATTCTCCTCAAATGGCACAAAAAAGTAGGCGACACTATTGAAATCGGCGACATCCTTGCCGAAATAGAAACCGATAAAGCCACCATGGAAATGGAAGCATTCGACGATGGGCTTCTGACGGACATTCTCGTTCAAGAAGGTGAAAAAGCCACCATCGGCAGTGTTCTGGCAATTCTCAATGGCAATACCATCACCGCCTCTGGCAACTCTTCCAGTGCCCTACCCCCTCCGGTAGCTATTCCAACTCCAGCAGTGATCCCAACGGCAGCTACGCCCGGCCCTGACACATCTGCCACACCAATCCCAGCCACAGTCACGGATACCTCATCGCGGATAAAAGCCTCACCACTCGCTCGAAAACTTGCCGACGAACTCAACATCGACCTAACCAACATCATCGGAACTGGACCCGGCAGCCGGATCGTCGCTGAAGATGTTGAAGCCGCTGCCGCAAAAAAGCCAGTTTCCGTTACTCCATCTTTTGAAGCTGCTGCTGCTGCTGCATTGACTGCGTCCATAAAAGCCCGAACCATCGCATTTCCAGCCCAACCCACACTTGACCCAAGCCCAAGCCCTCTGCCCACTATCAATGAGGACGTTGAAACGATTCCGCTAAGCTCTTTGCGTAAAATCATTGCCACCCGCCTAAGCACTTCCAAGCAAAGCATTCCGCACTTTTATCTTCACCTTGAAGCGGATGCCGCTCCCATTACAGATCTGCGCAAACTCATCAACGATCAAACTGCCCAAACTCACGGCAATAAATATTCGCTCAACGATTTTATCCTACTAGCCGTCGTCCATGCGACGACAGCCGTGCCTGCCATCAATTCATCGTTTGCCGGAGACTCGATTGTTCGCTTCAAGAACATCGGCCTTGCCATTGCCATTGCCGTTGAGGATGGTCTGGTCACTCCGGTCGTCAAAAAAGCGCAAACTAAGTCTTTATTGACTATTTCGCGCGAGGTCAAGGACTTGGCAAACCGTGCAAAGGATCGTAAGCTCAAACCTGACGAATTCGACGGCGGCACCATCACCATCTCCAATCTCGGTGCCTGGGGCATCGAGTCCTTCGATGCCATCATCAATCCGCCACAAGCTGCCATCCTCTCAATCGGTGCCGCTTTGGAAAAACCTGTCGTCAAAGACGGTCAGATTATTCCTGGCTTGCGTATGAATCTCGGCATGTCTTGTGATCATCGAGTCGTTGACGGTGCCATCGCTGCCAAGTTTCTTGCCGAACTCAAACGCCTTATCGAGCATCCCGCGGTGATGCTCTTGTGATGAATATTTAATTTTTGAAGTCGTAAGATCATCACCGTAATAGTGTGAATAACCTTTGAATTTTCGTGTTCCACATTCTCATCATGCGGGTTCCACAGCTGGAATAACTTGGGAAATGATCTGGGTAAATTCCCGGTAACCTTGATCATTGCGTGCCAAATGGTTGTTTGTCCCACAAATTTCCGGGTTATTCACAGGACTTGCGCAAATTATTCGGGCTTGCACCTTGTAGCCCGATTTTTCATCCTTTTCCATGCACCAAACCGTTGCCGCCCTTAAAGCCTTGTTGCTTGAAAAATCTGTCCGCACAGGAACATTTACTCTCGCTTCTGGTAAACAAAGTGATCTTTACATCGATTGCCGGGTTACCGCGCTCGATCCTTTTGGTGCCAATCTTATCGGCGAAGTAGGCTGGCACGCGGTTCGTTCTAAAATTCATTCGTCACATCTTAAAATTGATGCGATTGGAGGCATGACCCTTGGGGCAGATCCCATTTCTCTCGCTATCGGTATGACTTCTGCGTGCAATCATCCGACCGAGGCACTTCAGGTATTTACCGTCCGCAAGGAACCCAAGGGTCACGGAAGGGGCCGTCAAATCGAAGGTAATTTCCATTCTGGTAACACTGTGATTGTGGTCGATGATGTCATCACCACTGGAGGTTCCACTCTCAAAGCCATTGATGTTATTGAAAGCGAAGGGGGTAAAGTGGCTTTTGCGTTGGTTCTAGTTGACCGGGAAGAAGGAGGTCGTCAAGCCATTGAAGCGCGTGGTATTCCGGTGATCAGTCTTTTTACGCGTGCGGCCCTTTTGGAAAATTAGGTCTGTAACTCAAAAACTTCAAAGATAGCTTGATCGTTTGAAATACCGGCTGTTGGCTTGACTTTTTGCCGTTGTTGATTCAAAATCCGTTCATTGGTCTTTTAAATATGTACCGCTCAAAATTTCCATACTTTTTTTTAGCTCTTGCAGCAGTGCTGGCTTTAACGGCGCTAGGTTTATTAGTTCACCGTTCGAAGGACCATTTTGAGACAACTTCTCAGCCGTCACAAACACTTTCTAGTACTGCGCCTACGCCTACACAATCTCATCCAGTCAATCGTCCACCAGCCCTTGGGGATCAACCCGTCCTTAACCCACTGGATGTTGAGGATAAGCTTTCCCCTGAGTTACCATCCATTCCATTAGATCATCCCCCTGGTTTGCCGCCAAATTCACCTGCTATTGTCGCCTCCAATACAGATCCAGAGCAACTAGTCACTGATGTTGCTAAAAACATCGAAACCGCTGATTTTGACCATTTAGCCAAAATTCTTGGTAAAGACGTTTGCAATCCCAATACTCTCGAACTTCTTAAAATTCTTGCCACTCAACATCCATTTAAAATTAAACCCGAAAATGGCATTCGTGAAGTCGGTGAACTCGAACTTAACACCTTGTCTCGATGGTCCCTCAACTTTGAAGGAGCGGAACCTGGCCGTGAATCTATTTTTCTCGATTTGCGCAAAACCAATGGCCAATGGTCAATCGACAAACTCATTTTACCTCCGTTGCCAGAAAATTCTCTTCCAGCAACTTTCACCGCCGATTCTCTTGGCACTGCCGATGCTTTTCTTCAAGCCGTTCTTGCCCAAAAATTCGAATTTGCCCATGTTTTTGTTGATCCAAAAACACTTTCCGACGCCAAAATCGCCGCTCTTTGTATTCTTTTTGAGGAAGGCAAATACCAGCTTCGTCCCACCAAACCTCTTCGCGCCATGTTTCATCGAGGCGACACTTCGGGTTTCTTAGTAAATATTCAAACTCATGATGCCTCTCAAACGGCCCAATTCACTCTTACTCTTCGCCAAACATCCGCTCCGGCTAATTGGCTCATTTCGGAAATTAATCTCGACGAACTTCTTGCTAATTACTCCAATCGCGTTGCTGCTGGTGATATTTACTACTCTCCTCTCGTCAAAAATCCCCAAGGTGGCGATACCCTCGCCCTCTATTTTGAGTTTGATGAAGATCAAATCAATCCTCGTACCCGCCGCCAATTGGAAATCGTCACCCAAATCCTTCGCGCAGATCCCAGTAAAAAAATCACTCTCAGCGGTCATACTGATGCTCTCGGAACGATCCGTTACAATAACCAACTCTCCGCTCGCCGTGCCTCCACCATCCGCGATTTTCTAGTCGCCGCCGGAGTCTCGCCTGTCCAAATTCTCACCTTTGCCAAAGGAGCCAGTCAGCCCCGTCGGCCTAACCTCACAGCCACCGGCCAAGACGACCCAGTCGGTCGCCGAGCTAACCGTCGAACCGAGATTTATCTCGATTTCTAAGCAGGATTCATGGGCCATTAGCTCTGTGACGTCTTGTTTGTAAGTTACAGAGGATGAATCCACTTGCAATGCCGGGCATGAAAGGCTAGTTCCCCTCACCGTTTGCGCGGTTGCGGAATAAATGACGTAATTTATCCAGTATTTCACATGAAGTTGGTTCAACTCCTCAGTCCCAGCCAGATTCTCCTCGACCTACAGGCCGCGGAGCCTTGGTCGGCTATTGTTGAAATGGTGGATGCATTGGTCAGTACAGGTAAATTACCAACGGAAGCACGCGACGAGGTGCTTGAGGCGCTCAAGACCCGCGAGGAGTTGGTGAGTACCGGAATCGGTTGTGGGGTGGCCATCCCCCACGCATTTTCAGAGAGCATTGACCAAGTGGTGGCAGTCGTTGGACGCTCAACCGTCGGGATTGATTTCGAGGCGTTAGATCAGGCACTCGTGACATTTATTATTTTATTCATTGTACCGCAGAAAAATTATCCGCTGCATTTGCACACCTTGTCAGCAATTGCTAAAATGTTTAATAACAGCGAAATCCGGCGGCGTTTGGCTGCGGCACAAAGCCAAGCAGATATTCTGGCTATCCTGGCAGCCAAACCCGCAGCCTCCAGTGCCTGAGGCACGACGATTTTTCCGCTTATCATCATCTATGACCGTCCTTCAGGAACTCGAAAGCCGCCTCGCCACCGCCCTCATCTCTGTTCTTGGTGAACCCGTGATGGCCACTGTGACGCCCACCGCCGATCTGCGCTTCGGCGATTACCAATCCAATGCCGCAATGGTGCTTGCTAAGCAGCGGAAAACCAATCCGCGGGCTTTGGCGCAACAAATCATGGATAGTCTTGATCTAACGGATCTGGCAACGGCGGAGATTGCAGGACCTGGTTTTTTAAATTTCCGAATCTTGCCCGGTGCCTATGCGATTCGAACGGCTACTTTGATTCGCGACGAGCGCCTCGGGGTGCCGGCCAGTGGTGTCGGCCGCACTGTGGTGGTGGATTTTTCCGCACCTAACGTCGCCAAGCCGATGCATGTAGGGCACATCCGCTCGACCATTATTGGAGATTCGTTGGTGCGAATTGCTCGGTTTTTGGGCTTCAGGGTGATAGCTGATAACCACATTGGCGATTGGGGGACCCAATTTGGGATGATTTTGGTCGGGTGGAAGACCCTGTTAAATGCCGCAGCCTTGGAAATCGATCCAATCCCCGAGTTGGTGCGTATTTATCGTGAGATCAATGCTGCCACCAAGGATCAGCCAGACTTGTTAGAAACCTGCAAACGCGAGTTGGTGAAGTTACAGGCGGGGAATCCGGAAAACTTGGCGATTTGGCAACAGTGCATCGACGTTTCCAAGCGCGGACTTCAGAAAATTTACACCAAGCTCGATGTTTCTTTCGATCATTGGCTCGGCGAAAGCCACTACAACGAGCAGCTGGCTGGTTTGGTTGATGAGTTTCTTGAGCAGGGCCTCGCCCGTGTGAGTCATGGCGCCGTGTGTATTTTTTCCGACGGCAGCAAAGCCCCGGATGACGATCCATTTCTAGTTCACAAAGAAGACGGCTGGACCGACAACCCAACAATCATCCGCAAGGCCGATGGCGGGTTTCTCTACGCCACTACGGATTTAGCCACCATCCAATTCCGCATCGACAAGTGGCAGGCGGACCACGTCTGGTACGTCGTCGGCGTGCCTCAGCAATTGCATTTCCGCCAACTCTTCGAGGCCGCAGCACGCTGGGGAAAAACCGGCGATTTCCGTCACATCGCCTTCGGCTCAATCCTCGGTGACGACCGGAAATTAATGAAAACACGCTCAGGCGAGAACGTCCAACTCTCGGACGTGCTCACCGAAGCCGTGGAACGAGCCGCCGCAGTCATCGCCGAAAAAAACCCGGGATTGCCTGCTGCCGAAGCTGCAGCGATCGCTGAAACCGTCGGCATCGGCGCAGTGAAATTTGCAGAACTCTCGCAAAACCGCCTCACCGATTACGTGTTTTCCTGGGACCGCATGCTCGCTCTCCACGGCGACACAGCACCCTATTTGCAATACTCATATGTGAGGATCCGCTCGATTTTCCGCAAACTCGATACACCCTTCGACGCAACCACCTGCCAAGTGGTCCTCGGCGACAACGAGGAAATTCACCTGGCTCGTTTGTTGGTGCGCTTTGGTGAGATCGTGCCAACCATCTTGGACGACTTCCGGCCGAATCTGCTCGCCAATTACCTGTTGGAATTGGCCCGCGCCTTCCATTCATTTTTTGAGGCTTGCCCCGTGCTCAAGGCCACCGAGCCGAGCCGTTCGAGCCGCTTGGCGCTATGTGACCTGACGTCACGTACCCTCCAGCAGGGCCTCTCATTATTGGGCATCAAGGTTCCTGATAAAATGTGATAGAATGACAGGAGACTGGGCGACAGGTGCCAGAAGATCAGAATTTACCACCACCGTCTTCTGAGCTTCTCCCCCCCTTGTTTTCTGGTTCCTGTCTGCTAATCTTCTGTCCATTCCTCCATGTCCCCATTTTACGTCATTGGTCACAAAAACCCCGATACCGACTCTATTTGCTCGGCCATCGGCCACGCCGCCTTGCTGCGAGCTACCGGCGAACAGCCCACCGCTATCGCAGCACGCTGCGGTGAAATATCCCAGCGCACTGCCTGGGTGCTGGAGCGCGCCGGTATGGCTGAGCCGCTTTTGATCACAGACGTGCGCACCACCGTGGGCATGATCTGCCACCCGCAAGTGATTAAGGTCACTGTGTCCGACACCTTTCTCACGGCATACCGACGCATGCTTGCTGCCGAGATCCGCTGTGTGCCGGTCGAGGATGAACAAGGGAATCTGTGCGGTTTGTTGCGGTATTTCGACTTGCTCAAGCTGCTGCTGCCCGAGGACACGGAAGGGCTGAGCGTGAGAACCGTGCATGTTTCATTGGCGAAACTCGCCGATACCCTCCAAGCCCAAAGCCTTGGTGCCGCACTGCCCCCTCCGGAATTTGAGGAAGACCTTATTCTGCTCGTCGGGGCCTCGTCCCAAGCTGCAGTCGAAAAACGCCTCAAGATCGCTGTTCAGGATGACAACGTCGGAAAATACCTGGTCATTTGCGGCGATCGGCCGATCATCCAGCGCTATGCTATTGACCGCGGGGTTCGCGTCTTGTTAGTCACCGGTGAAAACCCGGTTGCCGGGGATATTCTTGCCCATGCCGCACGCCATGGGGTCGTGCTCCTGCGTTGCCATCAGGATACCGCAAGCGCTTCCACCCTGATCCGCTGCTCCCGCACCGTGCGCCATGTGATGGAGCAAACATTCCAGACTGTGAGTCCGTCCGAGCCGGTTTCGCGCTTGCGCAAACGGCTGGCTACCTCCGAGCAGGATTTATTGCCGGTGATCGACCCGCTCACTGGCAAAATGATCGGAGTTCTCACCAAATCCGATTTGATCGATCCCCCCCGGGTACGCCTCGCTTTGGTGGATCATAACGAATATGCTCAAGCCGTCACTGGCGTTGAGGAGGCGGAGATCACCGAGGTGATTGACCACCACCGGCTGGCCGGCGATCTGGTGTCGCGCGAGCCCATCCGCTACCTCAACGAACCGGTGGGTTCCACCTCAACGTTGGTGGCCCGCAAGTTTTTCTATCGTCAGGTTCCACCGGAGGCGGGTGTGGCACTATGTTTGTGTGCTGGCATCATCTCCGACACGTTGTGCCTGACCTCGCCGACCACTGCGCAGATTGATCATGAAATGCTCGCTTGGCTCTCCGAATTTGCCGCGATTGAGCCGCAAGTGTTTGCCGAGGAGTTTTTTGGAGTTGGTTCGTTGATTGCCACGGGGGCAGCAGCGGAACTTCTCAATGCCGACCGCAAGGAATTCACCGAGGAAGGATTTTCGGTGAGCATTTCACAAGTCGAGGAACTTGGCTTGCAGGGTTTTGCCGCACGCCGACAAGAACTCGAAGTCGCCTTGCGCACCCTCGTGATTACCCATCGCTACGACCTGGCCGTCCTCGCGGTCACCGATATCGTCGGTCATCACAGCTTGGTTTTGGCCGTCGGCCAAGAGGCGATCCTAGCCAAAATGCCCTTCAAACGTCTCGATGAGGCCCTGTTCGACGCCCCCGGCGTCGTCAGTCGAAAAAAACAACTTTTCCCCGCCGTGAGCGATGCCTTGCATCACGCCAAATAAGGGCGAGCGACCCTCTGCCTCAAAGCGTCGTCCCAAGCCCCCACTTTCTGGCGGGCGTAGCGAAGCGTGAGGTGGCCCCTATATTCCGGCTGGCAAAGCCATTTCAGACGACGAACTCATCAGGCTGGTATTCAGGACTAATGAGAAATATCAAAGGATTGGGTTTGCCATGATAAAATCCATGATCATCCCTCTGACTACTGCCTGCCATGACCCGCGACGAACTCATCAGTAAAATCCACAAGGTTGAGGCTCTGTACCGATCCACCCAGTCGCAAGGCGAGATGCAGGCGGCGCGGGGTGCGCTCGAACGCCTCCAAGCACAACTCGCAGCAGTTCCTCAACCAGCAGTCGAGTTCAAGTTCTGCCTGACTGATCCATGGAAGCGCCAGCTCTTTCTAGCGCTGGTCCGCCGCCACGAGCTTCAGCCATACCGCCGCCCGCGCCAGCGCTATACCACCATCATGGTCAGGCTCCAACGCAAGTTCCTCGACGATATCCTGTGGCCCGAGTTCTTGCAACTCTCCCAATTGCTTCACGACTACCTCAATGAAGCCACCCGCGACGTCATCAGCCGCGCTATCCACCGCGACCTGTCCGAAGCCTCCGAAATACCCGGCCTCGGTGATTCGCCGGAATAACAGGTGGCGTGTTTTCCGGCAGGCATAGGGTCGTGAGGCGGTTATTGATGGAAAGAATTGATGCGGGTTTTGCGACGGCGGGAAATTCTCCAGATCAAATGCGCGAGACGCATGGCCAGCGGCATGGCAACGATCAGAATGAGACAGCCCAATGCGATACCGACCGGGGTGCCGACTTTCGCAAGAACAGCGTCAACTATTTGTGACAGAAGCGGCGGCGATTTGACTACCGCAACCGCACCACCGGAGGCAGCAATGACCATCGCCGTGGAAAGGCCGCCAGCGAGAATCTGCTTGGGATTGAGCTTGGCTAGAAAGGAGCCGCCCTGCTTCTCAACTGCCGAAAGCAGGGTGCGCGCTGCGGTTGGGTCAGCGGCATGCGACGTATAGCTGAGGACTTCCCCCAGTTCCCTCTCCGGCAAGGCTGCAAGCCGCCGCAGGTCCCCGCTTGCAGGAAAAACCCGCACTGCATCGCCAGCCAGACCGGGTGCCCTCGCCTCGATGCGCAGAATGTCGTCGCCGTACTTTCGGGCAAGCGGCAGCACTTCATGGGCACGGGCTGCCAATACCGGTGCCGCTTCGGGCACGCGGATGGCCATTTTCATGACATCGTCACCGTGCCGGGCCGCCGCCTCGGCTAGGCCGAGTCCCCCCCGTTCTGCTGCCTCCAGAGCGGCCTTGCCACTGGCTCGCCACGCGATCTCGAGAGCTTCTGCAGCTCCCTTTGCAGGGACGCGGCCAGCCAGCTTGGCGAGTTGTTCGATGACTTCGGCGACAGGTTCGACGACTGATGCGCAGGCCTCTTGCTGGAGTGGAACGAGCATGATGCCGATAATCGTGATAAGCAATAGATGTGGATGCATGACGAATATAGGTGAGTTATAGCGTGTGGATGAGCAAAACATTCAAAGTACTGGGGCAAGCAATGGCTGAAAGCCTGCCTCAATCTGGTCGAGCGCGCCGGTGGCAGCTTTTTCCTGACTGTCGAGTTGCTCGTTGAGCAAGCCCTCGATCTTTCCCGGAAGACGATTGATCTCAGCAATGGCTTGCCAGATCTCTTTGGCTGTCCACGCCGAACCGCCCACGGCAATGGTGGCACCAATGATCTTTCCGACCGGCGATGGACCGTCTATAACACAAGCTGTCCCAGCAGCACCGGCGGTTCCGGCTGCAGTGGCGATCGCGGGTTCCAAGACACTCATCAAAATCGTGATGGTGGACCTGATGAAAACCAATTCGAGGGATGCTCCAATCCCGGCTGCGATCGTTTGATTGACGGAGTGATCCAATGTCTCTGCCATGGCTCCGATGGCCGGAAGTCCAGTGTCCAGTTCTGTAGGGCTAATTCCTGCGTCATGAGCGAACTGGAGCGTTTCCTTGCGATAATGGTTGGCGCGGACCAATGCATTCTGACGGGCGCTCATTATCTGAACGAGAATCTTCTCGCGGGCTGAAGACAGCAGTACCGTGGCGGGCTCCAGGGAATGCTGGATATAATCCTGCAATTCATGCCCCCCGCGAAGTTTGTCCTTGGTTCCCATGGCTGCACAGCTTGTGGCATTGCAAAAACCACGGAACGGCTGGGTTGCGACGTCCGCCTTTCCAGAAACCTCCTTGTGCGCGGCGGTCAGAATCTCGTGGATCGCCTGACGGGTGGCGGCGATGTCCTCAGCCTCGGCTCCAGCGTAGCGGGCTGCGGCCTCGGAGATCTTGGAACGGGCGATGCGGGCAGCTACTTCCGGGTCGATGGTTGTATGGATAGAAGCCACCCCGATGAATGCTGCGATTGTGGCAAATGCGCCGGTGGCCAGAATGACGAGTCGTGCGATGGTTGGGCGGTCCGTTCTCATAATGGTAAAACAAGATTTCTTCATGGCGGTGTTGCTGGCTTGCGTGTGATGATTTATGCGATTCCACGTCCTCCCGCAAGCGTGCGGACATCCGGGGATGGGCCACGTGTTGAGTTGCCCTTGGAAGCGTCGCTGCCTGCACGCAAGGCAAGCAGCGCAATGGATCTACCATCGCGGGTCACCTGCGCAAGCACTGTGGCGGTCATCAGCAGGTTCGCGGCCATGCAGGAGTTGGAGTGAGACGATGTCTTGAAGGATGAAGGATGAAAAAGAAACTCCCGTCACCAATGCCTTTCGGCTGCGATAGGCGACTAGGCGGTCGCAGTCGGGGTCGATGAGGTCGAGGAGGCAATTCCAGAGTGGTCGAGGCCATCTTGTTCGAGGTGGCATTCGAAGAAGGAATACTGGACGCGGAGGGCGAAGTCCTCGCAGGTTTTGGCGACATTTTGGAGGCGTTTGACAGCGCGGAACCCTCGACAAGGAACGGTTCGCCCAAGGCAGGCAAAGGTACTGCCATGTCCGCCAGTTCCTGAATGGTGGGCCAGCCGAAGAGCAGGGGCAGCCGCCTGGCGGCCTTCTTCTGCTCATCTCATGGGCAAATGTGGGCGGGACGCCCACTCTCCTTGAAGGACACTCAAATAGAGGTAGGAATGGGGCATTACTGCCCCACCCCTCCCTCAGAACCGGACAGGCGGATTTCCCGCATCCGGCTCGCCAGTCGATGAGTGCCCGCATGT
>Ga0118677_10013975_pt1 | contig 11442 bp, 7 predicted proteins | sample AliMusrvi5mmetaG_FD_86154 | JGI IMG/M metagenome (GOLD analysis project Ga0118677, IMG submission 86154) | reverse complement strand
AGCCGCCGGCTCTGGATAGTTCCCGGCGTCGGTTCCGAAGCAGCTTCGCAGCATTTCCGTGTCGATGATGCCGGGGATCACGGGCACGGCAGCCATTCCGCCAGGCAGTTCCGCCGCCATCGCCCGGGTCAGCCCTTCGATCGCCCACTTCGTGGCGCAGTACGGCACGACCTCCGGGGCGCCCTCGCGTCCCCACCAGGAACTGAAGTTGACGACCACGCCGCGACCAAGCTCGATCATCGCTGGCAGAAAGTGACGGATGACGTTGACCGTTCCCTTGATGTTCACGTCGATGACGCGGGAGAACTCCTTCGTAGGCACTTTCCAGAGCGGGGCGTTGCGGTTGATCGTGGCGGCGTTGTTGACCAGAAGGTCGGGCGGGCCGCCTCGTAGCACTTCCGCCGCCCATGCCTGCACCTCGTTGTTTCGTGTGACATCGACCACGGAGAATCCGTTCGGGGAGGGGTTGCGGCTGCGAAGTTCGTCAATCGCTTCCGCCGAACGGGCACAACCCAGCACCACATGACCACGGGCGATGAAGCCGTCGACCAGGGCTCGCCCCAGCCCTCTGCTGACGCCGGTGATGACGATGCGTTTAGATGTGGGCATAGAGGCCACCTACTTCCCTGGATACCACTCCCGCACCCGTATATCCACCGCTTCCCCCACCAGATTCCTGAGCTGCCCGACGTCCGCCTTCGTGCCGTCCTGTCTGCGGAAGTGGTAGGGGTAGACGACCTTGGGTTTGAACTGACGGATGGCGCCCGCCGCCTTCGCCACGCTCATCGTGTACGGCAGGTTCATGGGCAGGAAAGCGATGTCGATGTCCTTGAGGGCCCGCATCTCAGGCGTATCCTCGGTGTCGCCGGCGACGTAGACCCGTTTCCCGCCGATGGTCAGCACGTAGCCGTTGTCGCGTTCTTTCGGATGAAACCTCTCCTTGCCGGGCGTCGTATTGTAGGCGGGAACGGCTTCGATGGCGATCCCCATGGCCTCGGTCTTCTCTCCGTTGTTAAGGATCCTTACCATCGTCCTACTGCGCAGCGCCTCCGGGATCTTCTCGGCGACCGTCTTGGGGACGACGAGGACCGTCTTTCCCTCGGCGGGCAGGACGGCTTCGAGCGTGGCTGGATCGAAGTGGTCGAAGTGCAGGTGCGTCACCAGCACGAGGTCGGGCTTGGGGAGGTCAGCGAACGCCTTGGCACCGCCGACCGGATCGACGTAGACCGTCTTGCTGTTCCACTGCATGATGAAGGTGGCGTGGCTGACGAGGTGGACGACCAGATCGCCCTTGTCGGTGGCGATCCGGTCGCCGGAGAGCCCTTCGGCTTGAACAGACGTTGCCGCGAAACACAACAGCACGGCGGCGATTGCATGATGACACATGAGAAACCTCCTATTGCCTACTTGGTCGTTTCTCTTCTACCCGTGAACTCGGTCGATGCCTTGTATGTAGCCGCGTCCCACTGCTTTCCTACTCGAACAAGAATCGAGGGGACCTGATACAGCTTTGACTGTGCCACCACGCCGCGATAGCCAAGCGACCTTATTCGAGCGGCATATCTCTGAAAATCCTCTGCTGCCATTCGTGGATCGAAAAGCATTTCTGTGAACGTCTTGCCGGTGTCGATTTTGTACGAATATGTTGAATTCCGCTGCGCGTGCCCAATCCTGTACTCGATGTACAAGAGGCGGACCTCATTCTCGTGCGCAAACTCCTTTCTCTTCATGAGCAGTGAGGATGCAGTCCATCTGTTATCCGCAAGAACCACTGCACTAATACCTCGTTTCAGGAAGGCCACAATCTCATCTTCGTTGCGATACAAGACGGTCCCCATAAAGTAGCTTGCCCATGCTCTCCAGTCGTATTCGCGGTAGAAGCCGTCGAAGAGCTTGCCGACTGTCGACGTAACTCTCACACCGTCTTTAGTCGGCGAGTATATTCGCCACAAAGCATCTGTTTCCTCTCGGTTGAGGGTCCAGCACTGGCCGTAGAACCTCTCTCTGACATAAGCCGAAGACTCCACTCGCTTGCCATCCAGCACGAAGGAGTGCTTCTGAAATACTATATTCTCAAAGGGATCATCCCACATTCCGGGTTTGACCAGGACGTTCCTGCCAGTTCTCAACATCTTCAGCAGATACCGTAACCGGAACACACGATATATTGGGGTCTCTGGCGGGCACTGATCGAGCCCGTTCAGTAGGTTCAGCGTCTTCTCCACACGGTTCCTATGCAGGTCATCAGGATCGATCATGTGTGCTCTGCTCCAAGCATGTGAATAATCTGCCATTCTCTCGCCCATAAGTTTATCAGATTTGCCCAGGCGGCGTGCCAGGGGGCGCGACCGGCCTTTCTCGGAGGCGGGACACCGTCACGCACCCGGCGATTGCCGGGACTCGCCCGAACCGGCGATAATGCCCTGTAGCCCAAGGGACGCAACCCATGATCATCAGCGCGAGCCGCCGAACCGACATTCCCGCTTTCTATGCGGAGTGGATGGTTCGCCGTCTCAAGGAAGGCTACTGCACGGTCGCCAACCCGTACAATCGAAACCAAGTGACCCGGGTCTCGCTGAAGCCGGAGGACGTGGATGCCATCGACTTCTGGACTCGCCACCCTCGCCCCTTGATCCCGCACCTCGACGAGCTGGACTCGCGTGGATACCGCTACTACTTCCAGTTCACCATCCTCGGGTATCCACGGAAAATCGACGCCAAGTCGCCTCCAGCAACGACGGCCGTCGAGGCGTTCCGCGAGCTTGCGGAACGGCTGGGCCCGAAGCGGGTCATCTGGCGCTACGACCCCATCGTTTTCACCGGGCTTACGCCTCCGGCGTTCCACCAGGAGAACTTCCAGCGACTCGCCGAGTCGCTCCGGGGGAGTACGTGCAGGGTGGTCGTCAGCATCGTGGACATGTACCGGAAGATCGAGCAGCGGCTGAAGAGGCTGGAAGGGATTCCGGCGGAAGTACTTCCCTGCGATGGCGAAGACTTCGAGAGTTTAATGCGGGCATTGGCGGAACGGGCGAAAGTGAACGGCATTAAAATGGTCAGCTGCGCCGAGGAAGTGGATCTCCGACCGTTCGGCATCCTTCCCGGCAAGTGCGTGGACGACCGGGTCATCGCCGAGGCGTTCGGCATTGAGGTTCTGACGACAAAGGACCATACCCAACGCAAGGCGTGCGGGTGCGTCGTCAGCCGGGACATCGGCATGTACGAGTCCTGTTTGTTCGGCTGCCAGTATTGCTACGTCACGAAGAGCTTCGACCAGGCTAGGCTGAATTTCGAGTCCCACGACCCGAACTCCCCGTCGCTGCTGGGCTGGCATGAGGCGGCGGGGTGAGCGGGTACTGGATGCCATTGCCCAGGAATACCCGTGGCTGGCGGACGAATGCCAGCGGCAGAAGACCATCGACGACAAGCCCTGAGCGAAAACGTGTTTCTCCTTAGCATCCAGGGCATGCCTGACGGCTGAGATCGTCTTGGAAATCAGTTTGAATTGGTAATCAGCGACGAGTCGAGTGGTTGGCGGTCTACTGGAAGTACTTCCATGCTGTCATCCAGAAATTCGTTTGATTCAGTTAGTCGCGATCTGGTATTGTCGGTCTTGTCGGGTATGAAACGCCGTTGAACGGCGACCCGACACCTGACTTTGTGACCGGGGCGTTCCCGGTCGTCGCGCCGGGGGCGGGATATAACGATGATCGAGAACTTCCTTGCCCACGGTCTCGTCGCCTGCGAGATAATCAAGCAGATCGAAGCGGCACCCATGACCCGCTGGGACAAGCAAGCCACCCACCAGCAAATGATGCAAGCCTTGGACGAGGCGATCTCGTCAGGGGAAGACCTGTGGGAGATTTTCTACAAGATGGAGGAAAGGAAAAATGATCACCGACAGCCAACCGCAATCCGCGACGGGGATCGGCTTATCCGACCGGGAAGAGGCGCTGCTGAGGGCATGCGTCCTGTCGTTGCAAAATTTTCGCCGGCTCTACGACCTGATCGAGGACGAGATTGCCTGGTACTTCGACGAGTTCGAGTTCCTAGACGGTCTGGGGACGTACTACAAAGGCGACAAGTCGCTCCCTTTGACCTTGCTTCGGGAGGCGATCAAGATGTGCGGCGTCGGGACGACGGACGGCGACCTGGAGAAGTGGCTCGGGAATCCCCTGCCCAGCTCCCAGCAGAATATGGAACTGCCCGCCCCGACCGACGACGAAGAGGAGAGTGACGCTGACATGAACGACGACGGAGAACAAGGAGACGTGCGATGAAAAGCGAGAAGAGCAGTTGCCGATCACGGGCTCCCCAGGAGATCCAACGGCTTGCAAAGGAGTGGTGCCGTATTCCCTGGATGGGAGTATTGAAGCCGCTTGAGGAAGCCCTCCCCGATCTAATCGACGACCGCAACGGTATTGCCTTCAATTTGACACCCAGATTTATGAACGAGGTGTTCGGCGAGAAGGGCGTTGCCTGGGACACAGAGAAACGAGCCAAGAGTTCTGGCGCAGGCACGACAACCTGGATCGTGCTCAAGTAGGGCACATGCGCATACCCTAGCATCCTGTTGCTCGAAGGACCACTCGTCGGAACTTCGGGCATCCGTCTTTTCCAGTTGGCTGCCGAATAGCGGCTTGACGACTCGACGCAACAAACGTAATCAATCGGATGTGGGACTGGGAGATGGGCTTCTGATAGACCAGGACCTACGGGGGCGAAGTAGCTCGTTGCAACGGGCAGTCTAAAGTTCCGCGAGTTTCACACGATGACGAACCATGCTGTTGTGAAGAATTCTCGCCAATTCTGCCTCATGAAGGAACACTATTCGCTTGTCCCACCGTTCTGCCGTCGAAACCAAGTGCGCGCGAAAGCTGGCTTCAAGCCGCTGTGGGATGGCAATACCGACGATATCTTTGAGAGTATCGTGCATGTACTCATTGAACTGCGTCGAGATGTCCCTCCCGGTGGAGTCGCGATGTCGAATCGGCTTTCCGCCAGGTTTGCCGGTCTTCATCATGACCACCATTTGTTTTTGGCTGCGTCCAAGGGTGACCGCTCGGTCGTAATCGCCGAACTCAAATCCTTGGTGTGGCCGTGGTGTGTATTCGCCATCGAACAACCCGTAGAGACGGAGATAACAGCGAGGGCCAACTCGATTAGCAACGCATCCGGCACACCTTTCGTCGCTCATGGACGAACATTTCTCTCGGAACGTGCCCAGTGCCGTACGGAGGGCATCTTCCTGGGCTGCAGGGATCGACCGTGGCAATAACTGAGCCAGTTCCGGGATTTCGTCGATGCGATAGACGATCTTATCGGTCCAGTGAGAGTAGAATAGTCGCCGGTCTCGCACATAGAAGAACTCCGCATCCACATCGAAGGGCTGTTCCGTTATGGCGACGAGGAGTTTGGAGAGACGATCAAGTAACGCATCAGTTGGGAGAAGTTGTACCAACTCGTCCAGTGAGCTGACATGAAGGCGATCCCCATCCGCCGTACGCAGGTTCCTCTTCTTCAGTTCAAATCCGCAGCCATCACAAATGAGTTTTCCCTTCTCGGTGTGGAACTTCTGCTTCTGACACGCCGGACACTGGAGATCGACGGTCTCATCGTTATCCTCGGAGTAGGCTTGGATGCCTTCCTGTATCAGGTTCCCTAGGCGCTCGCTGAGCGTGATGCTGTCGACAGAAAGCGGCCACTCGGTCTGTCCGTCCTTACGGCAGTGGGCAATCGCCTCTGCAATTTCAACAGCTGCTTCCCTCTGCTCAGCGGAGTAACCACGGAAGAACTGATCGGCATAACTGCGGGCAATGGCATCAGGTGAGGCCGAGCGAAGCGCTCGCAAGCCGTGAATGATGGTGTCGACCTTCTGCGGTCCCCAGTTGCGCAGCTGCTCCGCTGTAAGATCTCGACTGAAGAAGATCCGTCCCCGGCTGCTCGTGTAACCAAGTGCGAACCCGACGTTTCCGGTGAGCATCTGGTTATAGCCCGAGGACATCCGCTCATCACGCTGATCATGATCCTTAACCTCTTTCAGAGCAGCCGGATCGTCACTGCCTAAATGAGGATTGGACCAACGACGCGTAGTCTTAGTTTTGGGATCCATCAAGGCAGCACGCCGTATTTCGTCGTATGACTCTAGCTGCTGGAGAAGAACCTTCGGGAACACCGTCCGCATCAACGATGGTACGGCGACTTCTTGCAGAGCCTTAACAAGGAGGTCGTGGATCAATTCATCCCGTGCGCATACGGCCAACCAGCGTTTTCGACGCTCCATCCAGATGAAGCCGCTCCGCAGATCATAGACAACATCCGGGTACTCAGTCTTCGGATTCGTGTAGGTGATTGGTGCGGTGTAGGAGTAACTGATCTCGTCAAATCGAGAACCTGCGATCACGACCGACTCGATGTCGAGTACGCGGAGATTTGAGAACCCATGAAACTCGCCTTCAGAATCCAGATCTGCTTGAAGATCGTCTAGCTTATTGTTCAGGGCGCCGGCTGTAAGAGATGCTTTCGGACGGATCTTGCCGCACTCATACAAATACAGGGACTTCATTCCTCTGTAGCGATATTCGTCGTGAAGCTTGCGAGCGGCGTCCTCCGGCACGCTGGGGCATGTTTGGAATACCCGCAACAAGCTGGTAAAGGCCAGTGCGATCAGATCAGCCTTCGTGCCGAGCCCAGCGGCTTTCGTAACGGTACGGAACGCCGGAGTGATTTCGCTTTGAGGCGCATGTTCCAGAAGATACTCAACTACGGCCAGCTTTGGCACGCGATAGAGCAACTTCATCTCCCCCCGAATCGCGGAGTTGCGGCGTAAAACCATCGTCGATCGGCCTCACGATATGCTGGTTGTGGCGGATGTTAAGGAACGCCTGCTGGCAGGACGCCATTATAAGGGAAATTCGCCTGGCCAGGGAGAAGTGGATACCGGCGCCCCGAAGGCACCAAGAATGGACGGCGGTGGTCGGTTTGGACGGGACTGCTGTATGCTCGGCCGGAAATGCCGTGGACTTTTGGACTGGGGTGGGTTTCGGAGTCGGGAGATTCGGTACGGAAGGGGCGGTGCGGACGCGCAGGCTGTCCGGCGATCTAAAGGCGAACGGCGAAGGGGCCTTCGCGGTCTCGGAAAGGACGTTGGTCGGACGCAAGTACAAAGGTTGCGGCGAGTCCCGCTCACTCGCCTTCCGGCCGAGTCACATCCCGGTCATCGTACAGCCGCTTGCGCCAACCCTGCCACCAAGCCGGGTTCTCTGCGACCCAGGCGGCAAGGCGCGCCCCAAGTCTGGCAACCTCGTCCTGGAACGCGACGGAGTGGCCCGAAACCTGGTCGTGCGCGCACTCGTGGAGGATGGTCGCCACGGCCTCCTCTCCCAACGGGTCGTCCCAGAAGCAGGGGACGCCGATATTGAGACTGATGACGCCATTACCGAACGCCGCCTTGACGTTGCCGCCCTGACAACGTTGGCACTTGATCGGACGCTTCAGGATGACGCCGGCGAGACCGGAGAACATCTCCAGGCATTCCTTCTGCCGCGGCGTCGCAGGCGGGAGGCGACCATGCTGGAAATGCGGCTTGCATTGCTCGTCGTAGGTGACTGCCACGGTGGGCGCGTCCTTCAGGAGGCTGGACACGCCGCTTGCCATGTGCGCCAAGTTCACGGGCGTGTACCCGTGACGTTGTTCCAGTTCGGCGGATTCCGAACGGTCGTCAGGGTCGAACGGGTTCCGCCGCACGACCATCTTAGGGTCCGCGCCGGTCGTCTTCCGGACGACCACCTCCTTGGCGGCGTCGGACAACTGCACGAGGAGTTGTTCGGATCAAGATAGCACCGTGCTGCCTTGATCGCGGTCAGCGTCCTGTGGCGGAACCGGTGGCATTGGAGCGAGTCCACCCGAGTCCTGGAGTAGCCGATGTGGTTCTCGGATATCCCGGACGACATCCTCTGGCATCCAGGTATCGGGACGTCTTTCTGCCTGCCGAGGTCGTCTGGAATATCCTTTGGAGAACCACTTCCTTTCGATTATGTGGTATTTAAGGGTTGTCTTCGGTGCCGCGGACGATCCTGGGTTTGAAAAGAAGTGGTTCCTGAACATTGCCTCGAACTGGGTTTCCGATTAGGGGCGCAGATCTCTGCGCTTCTCGGGTCTGCCGGTCGGCACCCGACGTTTTGCCACTTTGGAGAAACGTCAATGAACCACGGCCATGCCCGAGACCTGAGCCGCAATACGAGGTCACACCACCAAGTGGCTTCCTCGTGCGACGGCATGACGACTGCCACTTCCAGGACGGCGGTCGGGGCTCAACGCAACGCCGCCGATGTCGTCGGACCCAACTTGGATGGGGCGCTTAGCCAACAAATTGGCTAAGCTGGAGGCGGGTGTCGGTACCACCCGGCAGGGAACGCAGTCGCTGCTGGCGGAGCTTCCGGATCAAGGTAATATCGTGCGACCTTGGTTGCGGCGGGGCACTTCTTGCACGAGGGAAGCGGCCACGACAGGGGATGTCTCCGTGAACCTTGAAACCGCAAGTATCGCTTTGGTAGCAAAGCACTTCAGAAGGCTTGTCTGTGCGGTTGGCGTGCCATTGTTGGCTTCTTGAGGCACTTCCGGACCAAGGTAACATCATGCCGCCTTGATCGTGCCCGGCCATTGGATCCATATCTTCCGTTTGCTGAGGCATAAAGTTTCGGGACTACGCGATTAATGGGCGACTTGCTCCACCGCCTACACAACACGATCGCGCGTCTGAACCAGCATCAAGAGCGGAGACTGATACGCTTTTCCGGCGACGTCAGGGGCGAGGGGGTCCGTTGGGAGCCCATCGACGAGGCAGACGCTATCTTGGGAAAAGATGGGTCGCGAAGCCAGGTCAAACCGCGATCGTCTACAGTGCGCCTATAGTGCGTCTACAGTGCGCGTGTAGACGGGTTTCCGATATAGTGTATGCTGGCAGGAGAGACGTCAGGAATTGATTCCTCCCTGGGACCAACTACGGTCGCTGGGGATCGCCCGTCGTGACAAGTAGGAGGGTATTGCCGTGAAGAAGATAGTTTCCTGGTGGAGTCGCACATTAACTCAGTTGGGTTTTGTTCGCCGCAGACTGCGGAAGAACGAACTGCGTCGGCAGCGTCGGCAGAATGCCCGGTCGCGGAACTTCGAGGGCCTCGAACCGCGCCAGATGCTCACGGTCGATCTCTCCCTGGTGTCGCACCAGGTGATCGACAACCAGGACACGGCCTACGCCGAGATCGGCAGCAACTGGCAGACCTATAGCAACGCCGCAGCGCACCAGGGCAATCTCCGCTATCATGCGGCGGGCGACGGCAGCGACACGGCGGCGTGGGCCTTCAGCGGACTGGACCCCGCCAAAACCTACCAGTTGTATGCTACCTGGAATGCCGACAGTGGCCACGCCAGCAATGCCCCCTACGCGCTGTCCGACGGCGTGAATTCCCTGGCTACAGTCCACCTCAACCAGCAATCTGCCCCCAACCAGGCGACCCTCAACGGCGAGAACTGGCAGAGCCTGGGCGTGTTCCAGGCGAGTACGGGCAGCCTGAACGTGTCGCTCTCGGACCTAGCCAACGGCTATGTGGTCGCCGACGCCCTCTGCGCCGCTGAAGTAACGCCCCCGACCACCGCAGTGAGCCTGGTGGACAACGCCGATGCGGCCTACGCCGAAACCGGCAGTAGTTGGCTCGGCTGGACCAGCTCGTCGTCCTTCCAGGGCGATCTCCGCTACGCCCCGGCGGGCACGGGCCAGAACAAGGCCACATGGACCTTCGACAATCTTGACCCCGCCAAGACCTACCAGGTCTACGCCACCTGGAACGCCGACAGTGGCCACGCCAGCAACGCCCCCTACACCGTCCTGGACGGCGCCAGTCCGCTGGCGACCGTGCGTCTCAACCAACAAAACCTTCCCACCGACACGACTATCGACAGTTGGCAGTGGCAAAGCGCGGGTGTCTATCAGGCCACGAGCGGACAGTTGACAGTCCAGCTTTCCGACGAGGCCAACGGTTACGTCGTGGCCGACGCCGTGCGGATCGTGGAGGTGACGCCGCCCGCCGCGCCGCCCACCCTGATCGACGACGGGGACGTGGGCTTCGCGCAGTCCGGCGCGAGCTGGCTCTCCTGGAGCGGTTCGTCCGTCTTCCAGGGCGATTGCCGTTACGCCCCGGCAGGCACGGGCGAGAACACGAGTACCTGGACCTTCAACGGCTTGGACCCCGCCAAGACCTACCAGGTCTACGCCACCTGGAATGCAGACAGCGGCCATGCCAGCAACGCCCCCTACACGGTCCTCGACGGCAATAGTCCGCTGGCGACCGTGCGTCTCAACCAGCAGGCCACGCCCACCGACAACTTCACCTGGCAGAGCGCGGGCGTCTATCAGGCCACGAGCGGGCAGCTCGTGGTCCGGCTTTCCGACGACGCCAATGGCTACGTCGTGGCCGATGCCGTACGGATCGTAGAAGTCACGCCGGCAACGACCCCGCTCAGCGTGATCGACAACGGCGACGCCGTTTACGCCGAGATGGGCAGCACGTGGCTGGGTTGGAGCGGCTCGTCCGTCTATGCAGGCGACTGCCGTTATGCCCCGGCGGGCAGCGGCCAGAGCAAGGCCACGTGGAGTTTCAGCGGCTTGGACCCCGCCAGAACCTACCAGGTCTATGCCACCTGGAACGGCGACAGTGGCCACGCCAGCAACGCCCCGTTCACCGTGCTGGACGGTGAGAGCCCGCTGGCGACCGTGAGGCTCAACCAGCAGGCTACACCCACCGACACTGCGTTCGACAACTTCACCTGGCAGAGCGTGGGCGTCTACCGTCCCACGAGCGGGGGGCTGACTGTCCAGCTCAGTGACGATGCCAATGGCTACGTGGTGGCGGACGCGGTGCGGATCGTCGAGCTTCCCCTCCAGACGACCACTCCCAGCGTAATCGACGACGGTGATGCCGCCTATGCCGAGTCGGGCAGCAGTTGGTTGGGCTGGAGCGGCACAGGCACCTATCAGGGCGACTGTCGCTACGCCCCGGCGGGCACGGGCCAGAACACGGCCACATGGAGCTTCAGCGGTCTGACGCCACTTTGGTATTACCAGCTCCTTGCCACCTATCCTGCCGACGGCAACCATGCCTCCAACGCGCCTTTTACGGTGCTCGACGGCACGAACACCCTGGCCACCGTGCCGGTCGACCAGCAAATCGCCCCCAGCGGGCCAACCATCGATAACCAGCCCTGGCAGAACCTGGGCACCTTCTGCTCGACCTCGGGGAATCTCTCGGTCAAGCTTTCCGACAGTGGCAACGGCTATGTGGTCGCCGACGCCGTGCGGGTCGTGCCGGTCGCGCCCTTGACGCTCTACTGGGATGCGGACGGCAATGCGGCCAACAACTCCGTCGGCAGCGGCGCGGGGCTGGGTGGCAG
>Ga0118677_10013974_pt1 | contig 11443 bp, 5 predicted proteins | sample AliMusrvi5mmetaG_FD_86154 | JGI IMG/M metagenome (GOLD analysis project Ga0118677, IMG submission 86154) | reverse complement strand
GGGCTTGGGTCAGCCGCTGGCTGGCTGCCTTCTCGCCTGCGGCCAGCAGGGTGGCGGCGGGCCGCGACATCCCCCATCCCGCCACGCCCGGCAATGGCTCGGACGGAATGCCGGCCGGCGTGTGCAACGCGCCAACCTTGGGCACCGGCGCTTCCTTGGCCGCCGCCAGCCAGCTTTTCGCATACGGCGTAAACACCCGGTAGGGCCGCCCGGAACCGGTTAGAACCGCCTCCGGCGGGTGCAGGCTCACGTCGTGCATGGCGTGGACGGCGACACCCAACTCATGGCAAAGCCGTGCCACCGCCTGTTCCACGGCTACGCCATGGGGGTCGGGATCCTGTTGGAAAAACACGGCTTGGGCGCCGGTTTCCCTGATGAAATTTCCCAACACTTCCAGCGGCGGCCCGCGGCGGATGATCAAGCGCCCGTCAATCAACGGCAACCCGGACGCCAGCGCGGCCAGGCAGTCACAGAGGAATTGCTGGCGGTTAGGTCCGCTCCAGGGATGCGGCTGCTGCCAGGCGGAGAGGATATACAGCGGGCACACCGCGGCGCAGGCCTGGGCCGCCGCGCGCAGGATTTTATGGTCGGCAACCCGCAGGTCCCTGCGATACCAGTGGATGCCGAGTTTGTAGGGGCGGTTCATCGGCCTTACCCCACCACCTCCACCTGTCGGAAACATTCCAGTATCTGAGCCTTCAGCTTGCCCTTCGAGATCGTCTTCACGTGCGCAGTGTAACCGTAGTCACGAGCATCGGCAAATTGCAACCTCGGGGCAGGCGGTAAGCACTGTAAAGCGATACGGTGAGGAGAGCGCAGCTCGGATCCAACGGCATACCAGCGCGACTCTGCAGCTCTTTTCACTGCCAGCAACACGCAGATCCTAACAACGAGCGGCGATGCCGCTCAAACCTAACAAGGAATGACCGTTGCTCACCGACGAGACCCCGCGCGGGTAGGGAGCGGGGAGCGGCGGACTCCGATCCGCCGAGGCCAAGGGTGAGCCAATGAATCCATGAAAACCGCTCACCATCGACTCCTTATGGGCTTGGGCGATTCGGAAATCGTCCCTCCTTGCAGGCGATGCGGGTTGGCCCAGCCCAGGGCGCGGAGTTTTTGCGTGCCGACTGGCCTGGGATGTGCTTGAGTGCCGCCCATGCCTCCCCAACGCGTCAAAACGGTTGCCTCGATTTCAGTTGGCGAGTTCTTCAAGAACCACGCCGACAAGCTCAATCTCGCCCTGCTGGGGCGGGAAGTCGGGTTTGACCGTCCCATCAGCGAGCCGGCGATGAACCGGCCGGGGCTGGCGTTGGCAGGGTTTTTCTCATATTTCGCCCCCAAGCGGGTGCAGGTGCTGGGCAACTCGGAATTGTCCTATCTGAAAAAACTGCCGGATGCGCTGCGCTCCGACCGCTTCCGCCGGATGTGCGACCGCGACATCCCCTGCATCGTGGTGGCCCGCAGCGCCGACCTTGGCGATGACCTCCTCAACGTGGCCAACCACCATGGCATCCCGGTGTTTGGCACGTCGATGGTGACGATGAATTTCCTCAATGCGGCCACCATCCGTCTGGAGCACGATTTTGCGCCCAGCGTAACGGTGCACGGCTGCATGGTGGACATGCGCGGCATCGGCATTCTCATCATCGGTCGCAGCGGCTCGGGCAAAAGCGAAACCGCCATTGGCCTCATCGAACGCGGCGCCTCGCTGGTCGCCGACGACATGGTATCGATCAAATACGTCGGTGGCGAACTGGTGGCCACTGCGCCGGCCTTGTCGCGCGGCTACATGGAGATCCGCGGCATTGGCATCATCAACATCGCCAACCTCTATGGCCTCACCTCGATCCGTCCGTTCAAGCGGCTCGACCTGGTGGTCCTGCTCAAACCCGGTGCCGACCTCAACGAGGTGGACCGCTGCGGCATGCAACAGGACACCTACGAAATTCTCGGCCAGCATGTCGTCCAGGTCGAGGTGCCCGTCGGCCCCGGCCGTGACACCGCGCGGATGGTCACCATCGCCGCGCTCGACCAGCAGCTGCGCAGCCTGGGCTATAACATGGCGGATGAATTCAACGAGCGGCTCATCAGCCACATGTCGAGCGAAAAGCCGATGCAGAGCGGCCCGCCCTCGGCGCGGCGCGCCCCGACCAGCCACGATTCGCCGCCAGGAGCCTGAGCCCCGGCGCTTGATTGGAGTTGCTTCGGGGGCCGCTTCAGTCCGCCGTGCCACGGCGCTCGACGTGCCCAGGGGCAGCCCGCAGAGCCACCAATTTCAGACTCTCAGGGCCGACATCCCGTCGAACTCGATCAATACTGATAGAGCAGATAGAAGTTGAACTGGCCGCCCTTGTCCGCCTGGCTGTTAGGCACCTGCAACGGCACGGCGTAGTCCAAGGCCAGCGGCATCGGGCTAATCGGCAGGCGCAGGCGCACGCCGAAGCCCACATCGCTGTAGAGGTCGCTGGGGCTCAGATCCCAGCTGGCGGCATTGACAAAACCGGTGTCATAGAAAACCGCGGCGCGCACCGTTTCGATGATCGGGATGGTGTATTCAAATGAGACATAGCCCAGTGACTTGCCGCCGATGGCTTCGTCGGTGGTGTCCGGGTTGTCGCGCGGGCCCACATCGCGGAACTTGAAGCCGCGCAAGGTGCGGCCCCCGCCGAGGAACATCCGTTCAAACACGTGCACCGGGTCGCCATTCAAGCCTTCCACCGAAGCCAGCTCGCCGCTGACGGAGAAAATCGAATCCCACTTGAGGTTCCAATATTTTTGCGCCTGCACTGAGATGGTGAAGCTTTTCACATCGCCGCCGAGGCCTGCGAGGGTTGCCACGGCGTCCACCTTGTGGCCGGAGCGGGGCATGATGTTGCTGTCGCGGGTGTCATACAAATAGTTCAAGGCCAACCCGCTGCGTACGAAGCTGCCATCCTCATTGCCTTGGACATATTCCGAACGCGGCGGCGTGTTGCTGGCCACATCGATTTTGACATCCTCCAGGCGATATTCCAACTTGAGCGAACTGTGGTCGCCAACCGGCTGGCGCAGCGAAATGGCCCCCCCCACGTTGGTTTGCTCATAGTACGAACTGAAATAGTTCGATTGGCGGAAGAACAACTCGCCGCCGAGGGCCAACTTGCGGTCAAGGAACCACGGTTCCACCAGCGACATGCTGAAATCGGTGCGCGTGCTACCGGCCCGCAGATTCATCGCAAAGCGCTGGCCGCCACCGGTGAAGTTCCACGGATTGAACAAATCGAAGTTGGTTTGTTCCAGGGTCAGGAAACCCACGATGCTGTCGATCGAGCTGAAGCCGAAGCCCACACCCACCGAACCGGTGGATTTCTCGTCGACGAGGATATCCACGTCGCGGTAGCCACCGCCGGCCGGCGTGCCGGTCACGTCCACGCTCTGGAAATACTGCAGGTTGGTCAGGCGCGCCTTGGTGGTTTCCAACTCCACCGAGTTGAACCAATCGCCGGGCTTGAGCGTGCCTTCACGACGGATGACCTTGTCCTTGGTCTTGGTATTGCCCTTGATATTGACGCGGCCCACATGGAAACGGGTGCCCTCGGTGATCTTATAGGTGATCGACACCCGGTTGGGCCCGGCGTCGCGGATGTCCGGGGACACGGCGGCATCGGCGTAGCCACGAGAACCGTAGTAACTGCGGATCATGGTGATGTCGGCGCGCATTTTCTTGGAGGAATAGGCGTTATTGGCCACCAGCGTGAGGGCCGGCGTGAGTTCCTCGGGCCTGAACACGGTCATTTTGCCAAAACTCACCGAGGCTACGGTGTATTTCTCGCCTTCGACGATGGGAATGACCAGATCCACCCGGCCGTCGGCTACCGGTTCGCGGCGGATGCCCGGACTGCTCGCCCGCAGGTAACCCTTGCTGCGATAGTAGTCTAACACCGCGTCCAGGTCGGTGTCCAACTGGCCGCTCTCAAACCGCCCGGACTTGGTCAGCCATGAGAACCAGCCCTTGGGCTTGACTTTCATCTCCTTGCGCAACTCCGGATCGGTGAAGGCATGGTTGCCCTCAAAGCGGATCTTGCGGATCTCATTTTTGGTGCCCTCATCGATCACAAAGATCAGGTCGGCCTTGCCTTGTTGGGCCGTCGGCTGCATGCGGTGGGTCACCGTCACATCCGGGTAGCCGTAGCCTTGGTAATATTTCTCAATGTTGCGGCGGGCTTCCAGAATCACCTCGTCGCTGAGGATGCCGCGGCTCTTGAGCTTGCTTTCCTTGGCCAGTTTCTGGTCACTGAAGATCGTGTTGCCGACAAAGCCGATCGCCACGTATTCGGAGCGCGAGGTGATTTCCGCGATCAAGCGCACCGTCTCACCCGTCGGCTCCGCCAGAAAGCGCACGTCTTCCACCAAACCCGATTCGTAGAGCGCCTTGACATCCGCATCCAAGTGCTCCGCGGAGTAGACCGTGCCGGCCTTGGAACTCATCAGATTGCGGATGCGCGCCTCATCCACCGTCTTGGGCCCATTGTAGCGAATCTCCACGCTGGAAATCTTCTTGCCCTCGAATTCCTGCGCGTTCAAGCCGCCCACCAGCGCCCAAAAGACTGCGGTCAATAGGCCGGCACAACGCACAAAACAGCGTGCCTTCGATAATTTGGAGTCAGGAATTGTAAGCATGTCGTTAATTCGGCTGCGCAATGAAACCCGGCAATCCGCCCCGGCGTCAAGATTATTCCTTGCGGGTGCGACTTGGGTTTGGCTCCTGCGGGGTGGAAAAGTTTTGCGCAATCCGGCTGGATTATGGTTCATTTCTAGCTTTTGAGGCTCAGCGCAGCCGCCACGGCTGCAATCGTAATCCTTGCCCAGCGCGCCATCCTCCTCTACATCCGCCCCGTGCTCACCATTCACAAGCTTTCCAAGACCCTCGGCGGCCGCACCTTGCTGCGCGACGCGGAACTGTCCATCAACTGGGGCGAACGCGTGGCCCTCGTCGGCCCCAACGGTGCTGGCAAGTCCACCTTGTTCCGCATGATTCTCGATGAGGACAGCCCTGACGAAGGCACCATCGAGCGCGATGAGTATTCGATCACCGGCTACCTGCCGCAAGAATCCGGCGAGCCCACCGATGAGACGATCATCGAAATTGCCATGGGCATCACCCCGGAAATGATCGGCATTTTGCGCACCATGCGCGAACACGAGAAAACCGGCGAGCTGGGCCATCCCGAGTACGCCAAGGCGCAGGACCAATTCAACCACCTCAACGGTTACCAGAATGAACCCAAGGCCAAAAAAATCCTCGCCGGCCTGGGCTTCAAGGCAGAGGATTTCCACCGCCCCGCCCGCGAATATTCCGGCGGCTGGGTGATGCGCGCCCATCTGGCCCGCCTGCTGGTGATGGAACCCGACCTGCTGATGCTCGACGAGCTGACCAACCACCTCGACCTGCTGTCGTTGCTGTGGCTCCAGCGCTACCTGCTGAATTATTCCGGTGCCATCCTCATGATCTCACATGACCGCGATTTCATGGACGCCATCGTCGAAACGGTTGTCGAAATCGACCCCGATGCCGCCAAGCTCATTTCTTACACCGGCAACTACTCGTCGTTTCTCGAACAACGCGAAAAACGCTACGACCTGCAGGTCCAGGCCTACCGCAACCAGAACAAGGAAATCGAAGGCCACCAGGAGTTCATCGACCGCTTCCGCCAAATCGGCTCCAAGGCCGCCCAGGTCCAGTCCCGGATCAAATTCCTCGAAAAACTCGAGCGCATTGACAAACCGCGCACCCCGCGCAAGCCCTTCAAGTTCAATTTTCCCCAGCCCCCGCGCTCCAACCAAAAGGTCATCGACCTGCAAAAAGTCGGCCAGTCCTACGGCGACAAACGCATCTATCAAAACCTCGACCTCACCATCGAGCGCGGCGACCGCATCGTGCTCGTCGGCCCCAATGGCTCCGGCAAGACCACTCTCCTCAAAATTCTCGCCGGCCATATCCCGATTGATGCCGGTAAGCTCGAGCTGGGTTACGCCACTAAAATCGGCTATTACTCGCAGCACCGCTCGGAAGCCCTCAACGACGACAACACGGTGCTCGAAGAAGTAATGAGCTGCTGCCCGACGCTGCGCGACGAGGAGGCCCGGTCGATCCTCGGTTCTTTCCTGTTCCGACGCTCCGATGTGGAAAAACGCTGCGGCATCCTCTCCGGCGGCGAAAAATCCCGCCTCAACCTCGTCAAATTCCTCGTCGATCCGCCCAACCTCCTGCTCATGGACGAGCCGACCACCCACCTCGACATCCTCTCCATCGATTCGCTCGTCGCCGCCCTCAAAAACTACCAGGGTACCCTCGTGTTCATCTCCCACGACGTCCATTTTATCCGCACCTTGGCCGAAACCACCCTCCACATCAACAACGGCGTCGTCACCCGTTACACCGGCGGCTATGATTATTTCATCGAAAAATCCGGCCTCAACGACGACCGCAGCGCCGTTACGGCCTAGCGCGGCTGCGGAGCAAGACACAAGGAATGCTTTCATCCAGCGTTCTTCCGCATGGATGTCCACGGCTTTCACCCCGTCGATCCCGTCGGCTTTACCGTTCTTGCCGACGTGTTTCCAGGCCACCTCCAATACGTCCATCCGGCATCCCCGGTCGTAGAGCGCGTCGAAGCGGCACTTGGGTTCCTTCTTCGCTTTCTCATTTCAGATCAAAGCCAGACTTGGCCTGGCGCACCGAATTGCACGCATCTCCGAATCTCAATGGCAAATCCATGCGCGAAACCCGTCCGATAACCCGTTTAGTTGAACTCCACCCGAAGCGTTAGGAGACCGTATGGGAGCAGGGAGACGGATGCACCTGCGGGTTCACCGGGGATTTCCTCGCGGGCGCAGAGACGGACGGATTTCGGTGCGCCGCCGGGGAATGCGAGCCTAACGGATTCCGCTTTGTCGGAGAGGGACCGCAGACGAATGATGGCAGACTTGCCGTCGGCGCTTGGTTTGAGAAGGGTCACGCACACGCGGGAGTTATCCACGGCGATGAGCGGCTTGAGTTTGGGATCGACGTTGGCAGCGACGTGTGCCAGCGGTTGCGCCTGTTCGAGACCGAAGCGGTTAGCAGCCGCCGCATCATACGAGCCGTGCGGCAGGATGCGGTAGCGGAACGTCACCGGACCGTCCTGGGTCAGCGGGAAATTGGTATGCCAATGGTTGTTCATGGCCCACGAGTACACGGTCGAACTGGGCGCGAGCTTGCGCAACCATGGCCCGTTGCTGCCCCAACCCATGGCAATGTTGGCCGTCATGGCACCGTATTCAAAGAGCGACGTGTCGAGCGAGCACCAGGTGACGCCGTCCTTTTCGCTAGATATATCGAGCCAGCGTTGCATGGCGATCCAGTTGCGGTTGGCCTGGGGCCATTGGTCCTTTTCCATTTCCATCACGCCCCAAGGAATGTCCACGCGGGTACGGCCCTGCCGGATGTTGAAACCGAAACCGAAGTGGATACCATCCTTGGCGACGAGCGGCAATTTGTCCACGGCGTTGCTGATTTCCACCCACGGTAGGCCGGCGACAAGGCGCACATTGCGGGTGACTGATCGACAACCGGTGGCCTTGGACGCGACGCGCAATTCGACGATCAGCGGTCCGGATTCGACAGGGATGATAACGATGTCAGTGTCGGCTTTGGGCTCGTCGCGGTTGGCGGGCAGCCAGCGGAAGGCGTTGAGGCCGCCGTTGACTTTGATGTCGGCAACATTGTAGTTGGTGGCGAGGTTCACAAGCTGGGTGATGTTGCCGGTGGCGAGGTCGAGCGTGACGCGCAAGTGCTGATTTTCGAGCGTGGTGCCGTTCAGCTTGCAACCGGCGGCCAGCGAACACTTATCTTTGACGACGCGATAATGCCGTGAGCCGAAGGCAGGCACATCGGTTGCTAGAAACACCAACTCGCCGTTTGTCAGGCGCTGGGCGAGGACGTCCTTCCCCTGCTCGTCGGTGACACGATCGCCGGGCGCGCTTTCCGATTTTGCTAGAGTCACCAATCCGCCGTGTTTCCAAGAATGGGTGTTGAACACCGCCACGCCCCCATTGGCGGGCCCCTCGGGTGGACCGAGCGCGCCGTTGGATTTGTCGGTCGCGGGTGCCATGGCTTCATCGAACAAGTCTTGCGTGCGGTCATTGGCCTGGCGGAAAAAGTCCTGCTTGGCCTTCCAAATATTTTCCTGGAAAAACGGTTCGGTCGGGTTTTCGGCGCACCACGTGTGCTCGGAGCCGAGCGCGATGCAGCGCCAGGCATCATCGAATTCGCAACGCGGCGCGGATTTGCCGGGATGGAGCATGGTCCACAGCGTTTCGGCCTGGGTGAGCTTTTCCTTGGCGTTGCGATTGATGGCTGTCAGGCGCGCGGCCGTGCCCAGACCGTCGGTCCAGTATTCGGTGTAGTCACCTCTAACCACCGGCAGTTGGTCACCGTATTTCTTTTCGATAGATGTCATGATTTCGTGGCCGCCGGCGATGACGATATGCGGATAGGCGTATTGTTCGTTCCATGCCTTGACCGCATCCGGGATATCGGCATCGAGCGGGCAATTATCCCACAGGCACCACGAGAGCACCAGGAAATCATAGGGATGTTTCGAGTTCTCCAGGCCGACGAGTTGGCCGGTGAAGTCCACATTGGCGCTACCGGTCTTGATGACAGCGGGGATCTTGTCGGCGTCGCGCTGGCCGAACCATGGTCGGCCGGTGCTGCCGCCTTTGCCCATGCTGCCGCTGTTGCCATAACCTCCCGGCTGGAGGAAAAGCACCTTGGACTTGCCATCCGGGCCGACCCACCAGAACGGTCGCTGGTCAATCCCGTTGTGGGCGTTTCCAGCGCGGTCGGTGTTAGGCCAAGCCATGATATAGCGAACGCCCTCCTGCGCCATGACCGGCACCAAGCCCCACGAGAAACCGGGAACATCCATCTGCTGGAGCGTGTCCATCGGCACGCCTGTGAGTTTCTGCAACTCGCGGCTGAAACGAAACGCATGGAACAACTCCTCGTCGGAACAGACGCTGGTGTTGAGGTTCAAGTAGCTGGCGTCCACGCATAGCCGACCGTCGCGGATCGCTTTCAGGACGAGTGGCCGTTGTTCGGGCTGCGTCTGCCACAGGCGCTCCAGCGGCCAGGTGATTTCGGGGTTCCAGCGGTAGCGGGAACCTAACGGATAATCCTTGGTTGCCTCAGCCAGCTTGATTCCCTCGTCGATGTTGCGCTTGTGGATGAACTCGATGATTTTCTGCGGGGCGGTGTATCCGATGTCCACGTGCGAGTGCGGATAGAGAAACACCGTCCAGTAGCGCATCGCAGGCACCTTGACGGTCTTCTTCAATTCCCGGGCACCCCGGCGCAACGTCAAGCCGACCTGCGCCTCCCGGTTCATTCCCACATCGGCCGGCAACAACACACGGCAACTCGCCGCCCCGCCGGCCACCGGCGGCAACTCGGTGGTTTCCGTCCGTCCGTCCACCATCACCTCCACCAGCGCCTTGCCCTCCAACTTCGCGGCCTTGAAGTTGAGCGTGATTTCGCGGCCCGGCTTGCCATCGGCCCTATTCCGATAGAACGGCTTCGCCACACACTCCATGTCCCCGGGAAACGGCAAATCCGCCGCAGCCACACCGCGGGAGGACGATGTGTCGCCAGGTTCGTTAGACGCCGCGACCGTCGTGACCGAAGCCGGAACCCCTGAGCCGATGAGGATCGCCAGTAAGTTAATGGCGCAGACCAACAATGCCACCGCGCAATAGGATGTTTTCATATCATTAAATATAGTGTTAGATCTTTCTGGTGTTTGATGAGTTCTGCGCACGTCAGGACAAGATCAGCGCCTTGTCCTCCGCGGAAATCAAGGTGCTTATAAACGGTCCCCTGCCTGAGGGAGAGACGGATTTCCAACGGGATTTGCACGGCTCTCCTCCACTCAACTCCAAAGGCTCTCGACCGCGCGAAGTTCCGCGAGTTCATCCCGCAGGTCCGCGATATCCTCCTCGCTCAGGGCAGCGAGCTTGTCCACGCCCGTTTCAGGATTCTGAAGGAAATCACTGTAGTGCATCTGTCGGCGCGTCGCCTGGCCCGATTCCAGTGCCGCCTGATGCTGAAACCACTCGGGGAATCGGTGGGTCACGTCCGCCAATTGGAACTGATCCAGTGGCGAGTAGTTTTCCCAGGCGAACCGCAAGGCCTCCACGTCGGATTCGGAAAGAACCCTGGAATCCACCGCCGCAGTCGATGAATAATCATGCTCGGCGCCCCGGCACAGGAATCTGGCGCGATATTCGTTTTCCTCAGGTGCGGTAAATTCCTCGTTCTCATTCAGGAGATTCAGGCAAGCCGAAGCCACCGGTCCGAATTTCATCGCGAAATACGTATCATTGGTGATGGGCCGTCCGTAACGCCTCAAATGACAGCGGTCCGCAAAGTAAATCAACTTGAGCGCTTTCATTTTGTTCAAGCACCCCCCTGCCGCGACCGCAAAATAGTTGAGCGCTTGGATCGCTTTCTTGTGTGAAAAAGAGAGTTGCATGACTGTCCTAGACGGGAAAGATACCTCGGGAGGACCATAATCCAAGCTCTTTTTCCGCCTCTGGGACCGCGAGTCTCCCAGACTCTGAGCGGGGCCCCCCCCACCTATTGGCTTCCCATGGACTAACGACCACAGCCGTTGCCGTGGGCTGCCGCGTGAACAACTATCCAACGTTCTCCACCCACCTCGGAATCCGCCGGATGTTTGTTAGCAGGGACTGCCCCAGAAGCCTTTGGACTGCGGCGAGCCATCGCCGCTTTGTGCGGCTGGCGGGTTCCAACATCGGTCCGGCGTTCCTGGCCGTTCCGCATTCCAGCGGGCGGGAGATGGGGGCGGCGGTAGGTGCGGCATGAGCTTTCCCCCAAAGCGGTGAAGCGGGCTTCACCGCATCAATCATCAATCCACTTCGGATTTCTCCTTGCTTGTCGGGCGGCACGCCGATACCGCTTGCGGGTCCCCACCAGGGCAGGAAGGCGGGAGTGTTGGTGGTCCGAGAGGTCCATCATGAAGCACCTGTTCCGCGATTCGCGCGGGGGGGGGCACTGAAAATCGGTCCGATTTCATCATGTATCTCAATCTCATTCAAATCGCTGAGTCGTTCGGCGTATCGGAGAAGGTCGTGGAAGGCTGGATCCGCGATGAAGGGTTACCTCACACGCCGGACCGCCGGGTGTTGTTGTTCGACCGCGCCCAGGTCGCCCAATGGGCGGCCACCCGGGGACTCGCCAGCAAGGCGGGATTCCTGGCGGCGGAAACCCCGACGCTGACCGCGGCGCTGCACCTGGAACCGCTGCTGCGCACGGGCGGCATCTGGCGCGATGTGGCGGCGGCCGGGGCCACGGAGGTGTTCCTGCGGGTTGCCGGGGCCTTGCCCGGGGTGACTCCGGCGG
>Ga0118677_10013973_pt1 | contig 11443 bp, 5 predicted proteins | sample AliMusrvi5mmetaG_FD_86154 | JGI IMG/M metagenome (GOLD analysis project Ga0118677, IMG submission 86154) | reverse complement strand
GTATTAAATGAATTACTCTAGACTGTGTACCTAGTCGCGCTTGCTAGTAGTTCCTATTCCATTTAAGGGAGAATTTCCCTTCTTCTTGGTTCTGCGTTTCCGCTTGGAAGATAAATCCGTGCTTTAAATCTACCTCGACTGTTACATCGCTGCTAGTGGCACTTTGCGAAAGGGAAACTGTTACCCCATGGGTGAGGTACCAGCCTATCTGGACGGAGATTTCATCTGAGCCATCTTTTCCGACGATATTTAGCCGATCAACCCCGATGCTTTTTCTTATTGCTTCTAAAACATCAGGCCCACCATTTCCTGACATGGAGACGACAACGCTTGCAAGTTGCAAGGCTTGTACTGCGGTAATTTCTGAGATGTCTTTATTAAAGAGAATGCGCGCTAGGATAGAACTTGTCGGCATATGAGGGATCGATTGGAAGGTAAGTGAGGGAGCGCTTAATGGCCCCTGCATCACAGCCAGCACCTGTACGTCAGACATTTGGAGGCTGCCACTTATCTTTATGTAGGCACCGGGTGATGTCTTATCTGTGAAGGTAATTTCTCCTTGGGTTAGAGAAAACTGCTTACCGGAGAAGAAAAAATCCCCTTTCAAAAGGGTAAGACGTCCTTCTGCCGCTACCTGCGCATTTTTACCAGTTAGGTGAACGCGCCCTTTCCACTCAGAATTAAGCCCTTTACCCTTTACAAAGACTGTATCGCTAGCTGTTATATTAACATCATAATTAACAGGGTAGGATTTAATCGGAGTAAGGCTTGCTCCTTCGATGTGGACCGGTCTATTGATATAGGTGATATCGAGCTCCGGTACCTGCATAGGAAGAGTTTCTGCGATGTTAATTGTGGCCTTTGGGACGGTTACAGTCCCTTTAACAAGGGCGCTGTCTGTATCGCCTGTAACTTCTAGATCGCCACTAAACTCGGTGCTGATCATATCAAAATCTAGCAGTTTGAGCTCTTTTAGCTTTGCATCTATAGTAAAGGGGAATTTGTCTTTAGGAGCGATGCTTAGTTTTCCTTTGGCATCAAGTGTTCCTCCCTCTTTTCCAAAGGAGTAAAAATTCTTCAAGATAAGCTCTTTATTTTGAGCTATCAGCTCTCCATTAATATTTTTAAGACGGGTTCCGATGACATAATTTTCGTAGGACCCATTTTGGAGCTGAAGGAAGCCTTTTAGCGATGGATCGTTTAAAGTATGGGAAAGATAAAGGTGGGCTGTGAGAAGTCCCCGAGGTTTATGGCTGCCGATATTTATAAAGTCAAAGATTGCTTCAAGAGATCCCTCGGCTGTAAGTTCAGCTGATACTTTCCTATGAGGATCAAGGTCGAGGTGAAAAGGGGCCAACTGGAGGTTAATTGGAAGTGTAGCAGTTATGTCTATGAATTGATCTTCAGTTGCGTAGATATGGCAGAAGGCTTGCACTTTGTCACCTTCTAACTGGGCTTGCATGGAGCCTTTAGCTTTCACTAAAGGCTCTTTACCTATCTCTTTTATTTCTGCTTGTTCAAGGCTGAGATTTAGGTATCCCGATTTTTTTAGCCGAGATGAGTCTAGGACTGCGTCAAAGGAAACTTTTCCCGATAGATCTATCCCAGGATTGCTAATACTTAGAACATCTAGGGGAAGGTGCTCGGCTTTTGTAGAAATTTTAGCTTTTGTAGGAGATAGATCAATTTCTAGGGCAAGCCTGCCACCGGCAATATTTATCAGGGCATTTTCTAGGCAGAAAGTGCTTTTCTCTGTTTTAACATTGAAGGGGGTTTCTATCGAAAAGGGCTTTTGTAGAATTTGCCCAAAAAGAGAATTCACCTCTGCTATCCAAAGAGCGTTTTTTTTCTGCCAAAATCCAGTAGCAGTCAGGCAGAGGTCTTCTTTCCAGATTCCACGGGCCACGATCTGAAATGGATGGTCCGCTCCATTTTGGCTAGTTGCTATTTGGACGTTTGAGAAGTAGATGTTTTTAAAGAGAATATTTTCACAATGAATCGAGAGAGTGCCTTCAGGATTTGTTGTTATATTCTGCATACTTACATCGAGCATGCCTTGGCCTATGAGCTTATCGAAGTAGCGGATATTTTTCATAAGAATATGGGCATGGAGCTCTGGAAAGAGATTATCTTTTCCTTTGGCAAAGTGGCTTATAAAATGAATTTCCCCCCCTATACTTCCACCTAGATTCGATCCTTCCGAGAAAACAGCTCTGAAGGGGCGAAGGCTACTTGCATGAATAAATAGGTCCCCATCAAGAACTTTTTCTTGGATGTGGTAAGATAGATCTCCATCAAGGCTTGCATCGCCAGCCCTTGCTAAGAGATTCCTTACTGAAAAAATATCTCCTTGTTTTGAGATATCTCCACTCACTCCTAGTTGAAGATCTTCTCTGTTAAGACTGCCTGTAAGGCAGCCTTTCCAATCCACTGTTTTTTCCAGGTGGAATTCTAGCTCCGCTTTAAAATCTCGGATGTTATTTATCTGTAGATTAGAGGATTTTATTGAAGCCATGGTATTTGAAGGGCACCAGGTAACATGGCCCTCAGCGCTTCCTTTTATCGCTAGGGCTTCTTGCTGGGGAAGTAAAGACAGATCGTTAAGTTGAAAGGATGAAGAAAGTGAGGTAATAGTAAGATACTTATCCAACGAAAATCTCGATACCGCCTCAATACCAGGGCTGCCCATCTTTATACCTTCGCAGGAAAGGGAGAGATCTGGATACAGCAGAAACGAGCCATCAGCTGTCCATGGTCCACTAAAAAGTGGTAGCCAGGGGAGATCGATGTGACTTGCTTGTGTCGATAGGATGACTTTTAAGGGGTCAGTGCTTAAGGGCTTTTGTAAAACTAAGCTTTTCCAGCTAAGCCAGCTTCCGTTAAGTGAAGAGTTAAGGGATAAGGAGCTATCACGAGTAAGCGGGGAGTAAGCCCCGGCAAAAGTTAAACAGGGTAGATGCAGCTGGATATCTGCTTGTAAAAAATTTCTCTTCTCACTACCTTCGATATAAACTTTAGCATAGGCGCTCGAAGAGATAAGCCCATTGAGCTCCAGTTTAAGGGAGATCTCTTTCAGGTCTTTCTTAACACCTCCATTTCCTTTAAGGGAAAAGCAGATAGTCTCTAGACTTGCCGTGTTAGTTATTGTGACACTCCCTACATCTAAGTTTTTTATGGCAAACGAAAAGGGGAGTTTCGGGATAGCTACTTGGGGAGATCTTCCATCTGTGATAGACTTTACGGAAAAATTCTTATCAGAAAAGGTATAAATTGCCTGGTCTACATTTAGGTAACTTATTGCAAGCTTATTTCGGACTAGGGAAAGCAAACTAATCCGTAAAGATGCCTTTTTAAGGGTAAGCTCAGATCCATTCTTAAGAGCTATATGGATCTCATTGATTTTCCACGTAAGGGGAGGGATACCTTCGATATTGCCTATATGCAGTAGGATTCCTTTCTCTTTAGCCCGGCCCTCAATAAATTCACTTAATTTTTTTTTAGAAACATCAGTTTGTAAAAAAACGAAAAGTAAGCCAAGAGCTGCAGCTAATATGATAAAGCTGTAGCCAAAGATTTTACGACTCAGGTGTAGCGCTTTTTTCACCATTTAAAAAGTTTGTCCAATGCTTGCTAAAATTCTATAGTTATTATCTATATCTTCTCTCTTTTCAAGGGGGAATCCGACATCGAGTCTAAAAGGGCCCATAAAAGAAAAATATCTTACACCGATACCAAGAGATTTTAGCCATCTTCCTTCGAAGGTTGGTAAAATCTCTTCATACACATTGCCCATATCAAAAAAGGGGACAAGTCCTATGGTTTTTGAAAGACGAAATCGGGTTTCTAAGGTGAAAAAAAAAGCTGATCTTCCTCCATACGGCTGATTATCAGAATTGAGAGGACTTACAGATTGGTAGGCGTAGCCCCTTAAATCTTCTTCGGAGCCTCCGTAGAGCCTTTTAGAGAGGGGGATAAGATGCTCATCTTTGCTCAAGATCGAGCCAATAGTTAATTTCTGCGCTATGACAAACCTGTGTTTGGGAGTCAGTGGTAGATAGTTCCCGGCAGAAAATACACTTCTGATGTACCCCTTCCCCTCCTGAATACTCATCGAGGGATTTGCTGCGAGCTGAAAGAAAAGGCCTTTTGTCGGGTTAAGGAGGCTATTTGATCCATTCCATGCAAAATAGAAAGGAGCCTCTATTAACCAGTAGGTTCCATTTTGCGGGCTTCCTGTGACATAAAGTCTCTCGCCTCTTGCTCCGATTGACATCCGTATTTTTTTGTGGGTCCTTATTTCTAATCGATTGGTGATATTATAGGTTCGTTCTGAATAGGGGATAATATCTTGGTGCATCGCTTGCGCTTGCCATACATAATCTTGACCGATCCTGCCGAAATTCGGAAAAATGTACGTTCCAAGTCCGGTATGGCTTCTTTCGGTTACATCTCCTTGCAAGGATAGCCTTTGTCCAAGGCCTGCCATGTTTCTGTTTTCCCAACCGACCGTGATACCGGGGCCATAATATGTTTGGTAGCTTACGCCGATGTTTATGCTGCGGTGGCGACTTTCGGCCACTTCCACAAGCATAGGAAGTTCTTTCTCATTATCTAGCTTCTGGCCATGTGTTATGATGACTGAGCTAAAAAGCCCTGATTCGACAAGGGCTTTTTGTGTTTCATCAACAAGGGCGCTGTTATAGGAGGCTCCCTCTTTCCACTCCAGCTTTTCCTTAAAAAAGAGGGGTTTTACCCGTTTATTTCCTTCGATGGTAAGAGGGCCAAATTTTGAGAAAGGGCCAGGGGTTACCTCGAGATTGATCCGGACTGTCTTGGATTCTCCATCTACTACGATTTTTCTATCGGTAATGGAAGATAGAGGATATCCACATTCGGAAAGTATCTGCAGAATCTTTAGTTCTGCAGATACTTCCCTCTCTGCATTCATCGATTTCCCAAGAGTAATCCCTATATTCTTAAGCTCGATTGCAGGAGGGCCGTTTTTCTCTTTTGATTCCTTAATATCGATCCTAAACTTTTCGATTTTATATACAGGGCCGGGATCGATATCGACAATAACGACGGCCGTCTCAAAGCCCTCTTCGACCTGGATCTCAACTCTTGCTTCATAATATCCGAACGCATGGAGTACATTGAGAATTGCTGGGATATCGGATTCAGCTCTATATCGCACTGCGTTAATTGAATCGGGAGGTCTTTTTTTTAAGGTGCTTAGTTGTGTTGAAGACCTAAGAGTCTTCACAACAGATGTATCATCGATGCCGATATACTGGACTGTATAGGAGAGGCTTGCTTCAGCATAGGATGAGAAAAAAAGAATGAAAAATAAGAGTTTTTTAAGCAAGCAGTCCAACTTTCAATATCTATTCGTAAAAATAAGCGTGTATTCCGTGTAATTGGCCTGGAATTATGCAGGAAGACGTAAAAAAACACACGGGGAGTTCTTATCTGAGAAAATTCGATGAAATAAAAGATTGTTAATATTTTTTTTGCTAAATATTAATTTACATTTAATGTTTTAATGAATTTGTGTTTCTATTTAGAAATAATACTACCAGCAAGAGCTCCATTTATTAATCCGATACAGGCGCCAGCTGCGATATCAGTTGGCTAATGATTTTGACTCACATAACGACTAAGAGCAACCATTGCGGCTCCAGACAGGGCACAAACAGTCGGAGAACAATATCCATATTTTACAGCTAGTAGTCCAACACCTAAAAAAGCCCCTGCTGTCTGACCTGATGGAAAAGAGTTATTGTCTTGACTGTTTGGTCTAAGTCTTGGAAATAGATGCTTTAGAAAAGGATTTCTGCCTTTTGGATTCCTGCAGAAAAGGCTAAAAGACCCGCTTCTTTATAGTCTCTTTTATAAAGAGCGTAAGAGCCTGCAGCGATAGGAGCGAGAAATTGACCTACTTCAGCGCTTGTATTAATAAATTTTGAAATTTTTAATTACATAAATCCTCGATTTTATAATCGTTTAATCAATTATAAATTAAATTAAATTAAATTAAATTAAATTATAATTGTAAATTATTTAATTTTTTGTTAAAATCTTATTTAAATTAATCTGAAAACTAGGGTTTTATGGCTATTGTACCTATAGAAAAATTTCGAAGTGACCAGGAAGCTTTTTTTCGTGGGATTGAACGTCGAGGCTTGGAAGAAGCTTTTTCTGAGGCAACTCAAAAAGCTTCCCTGAATGCTGGCTCTTATCTCTCTGGTCATATGGGGCTTACGGGGATTTGTTCCGGATTTGCACTAGATACGGCAGGGCGTGTAGAAAGATGGATTAGGTCCAGAGGTCCCGATTCCGGAGCTCCTGTCGAACTTGCAGAGGGACCAACCAAGCGTATTCAACATTACGAAAAGCTCCTTATTTTGGCTGTATTCCAGTCTTTAAATAAAGGGGATGACTGGAGGGAGATCCGGGAAACCTGGGATAGGGCCCTAGTTGATACCATCCAAAGAAAATACCAGGAGCTTGTAAAAACTCAGACAGGTGGCATTGTAAGGGAAAGACTTCCAGATCTCGGAGATTTCCCGACCACTGAAATGACCTCTATTATATCTGGATTACAAAAGGCGGAATCTAGAGACCATTTTCTTGTCGTTTTTAAAAATCCAGATGAGACGATCTACAATTGGCATGTCGTCTATCTACATCCCCAATTTCATCTTTTAGCTGATGGAGCCAATTGTCTTACATGGCACCGTCCTGACACCACCCGTAAGATCTTTCTAGATACGGTTGGAGACTATTTACAAGACCATCATGGTAATTTTCCAAAGTTCTTTCTCTACAAGGTCCAATTTGATGATATGCCCTCAAGGCCCTTGCTTTTCGATAGAGTGTGTTCGCGGCTTGAAACCTTAGCTAGAGTGACCTTACACAGTCCGCAGCTAGGTTGTTACTTTGCTGCAAGCTATGTGCTTCCTCCCTCCGCTGTTGGATATATTGGTGGAATAGAGAGTTTGCAACAGGAATTTACTAACAAACTGAACAAACTCCTAAAAGAAAAGAATTTTCCAGAATTCCTCTCTGTCATTGAAACACAGATTCCTCGGATCCCCGAGATGGCCTCTTCCCCAACGTTAGTAGGGGATGTAAGAGAATATCTACCTCTTCTGAACTTATTAAAAGGAAGAGAGGGTCCCTATGAGGAAATTTCTTCGTGGTTGCAGCTCGGAATTCTAGACGCGCTAACTTATCCTAACGTCTCAAACATTCCTGGAAAAAGTAGTCTTGAATTATCTACAGAAGATCACCTTAAAATTGCCCAGAAAGTTTTAGAGGCAAGACGAACTCTTCAGAGGCGTTATACTTTGTTTGATTATCCTTATGGGATTCTTGTAAGGTGGCTAGTTTGTAAAGAAAGATATAATGAAGGAATCGATATCGGTGAAGGTTATGCTTCAGGATATTCTAATTTCATCAGCAAATTATGTGAAAAGGGGGATTTAAGTACTCTAAAGATGGCTGTTTCTTATGTAGGAAATCCCTTTATTGAATGCGAAAGTCTTGATTTATCTCCTCGCAGTACTGGAGACGGTCATATACGTGATGCACGTGAAAACGGACACGAGGAAGTTGCTGCCTATTTAGAGTCTATTAGACCTGTTGTGCACTCATTTGAAAAATATTTAATAACGGGTGTTAATGTAGTTTAGGCATAGCATTACTAATGCGACAGTAAAGGCTTAAACTGGAAAATTCAAAAAATTAAAGCGATCGTCTGTAGATTTAGAAATCAGGAGAACCTTAACACAGCGATTTACTTTCATTGAGCTGATCTTAAGCTTTATCCATAAAAAAGTCGCAAGGACCGTTTTTATTTTGCTATTAACAAGATGGCTGCCACCTTTTTTTAAGATATCCCTCTCCAGTGGCATGTTAGCAATCTGCTTTTTTAAGCGGTAATCTCTTTATTGCCTGCCTTTAGGCTTTCTGAAACAAACCAAGATCCGTATCAAAGACTCACGACAGCGGCAGCAGCCGTGGCTTGATCTCCGAAAGAGCTGCGCCCGATAGGAGCCTAGCTCTTTTGTTAGAGGATCTTGCTATACTAAAAGCTTCATCCCAACGCGCTCCACTATAAAGCAACTTCTCAGCAAAATATTTATCTACACTACCACCTCTTGATAGGTATAGAGTTTTTAAGACTCTTTTGAGTTTCTGAAATTTATTTCATAGTTGGAGTCTTATTATTGATCCCCCCCTGCCGGAGCGTTACGGATTCTATATTTAAATAATTATTTTATTAAGATCAGAAAAAAGTGGAACATTGATTTGGCTGGGAACTGGATAATCTCAGCTAATTCCAGCTGTTAGTTTTTTTTAATGTGTTTTTTTTGTAAGATATTGGCGATAAAATTAATTTTATGAGGTGTTATGTGTATTCGTTCTGGTTGTTTAGAATCTTCTTTAAGAGCAATTAATTCAGCTTTGTCCAGTATCCCTCCAGGCTCTGTATCATCCAATTCAACTAAACGAGCTTTGGAAGGTTTTGCCAGGGCAATTAATGACCAATGTCAAAGCATATCGAATCTTTCAGGTAATGATGCGGATAAGATAACAACTTTGACAAATAAAATGGACTCTAGTTTTGCGACTCTCAGCGCTCACGGCGCATTTCGGGGTTTTTTTTGCACTAGCAAAACTGAATTAAGGTTAAGAGATGCTCTTGGTAATATTAGGGTGCAGCTGGATATAAAAAGAGGGACGATTGATAATCATTCTTTAGGCGAAACTGTAGGCCCTACAAGCCAACTTATGCTTTATGGGTTTGGAGACTGTGGTTATGGTCATGTGATGAGATCTTTCGAAAAAGATCGCAGACATGTAATAGAAAAAATATTCGATTATAAATTTGGACGAGAAGGGGAAATATGTTCTGAGGTATCCCCCCCTGTACATAAGTTCTTTTCAGTACAATTACCCGGCAGTGATTTTAAGACTGGGTTATTAAATATGGTATTCGAAAATATAAAAAGAAGAAGAGCGGGCCTTCCGCGGATTCCTATTCTTTTTCTTATCGATAAAGAAGATAAGGATAAGAGTATAGCCAGGTACTATCCTCCAAGTCCAAGTGATGTTATAAATAAGAGGTCTATACTAACAATGCGTGAGCTACGTCGCGCCTATAAGCTTTGTGAAGATCCAACCCTAATAGAGGAGATTAGGGATGTTGCAAAACAAACATTTTGTTTTGCTCAGTTTCGAGAAAGAAGTAATTTCCAATTCAAAAAAATTACAGCCCCATGGGATGGAGATAGCAAAGCTGCTTGGGATGAGGAATGGGTGAAATACAAGGCAGCGTCTTTAGGCAGACCTCTAACAGCATTAAGGGTTCGCCGTAACAATGAGAAAAGAATACATGGATTGGAATGGCGAAAGCAGCTTGCAGATGCTGTTGCCTCTTTGCCGGCTGTCAAAACAGCTGCATCCTAAAAAAGAATTTAAGTCACTTTAATGTATCTTTTGGTCGCTTTTGTAAAGAGCGTAACAGCCTGCGGGGATATGAATAAGAAATTGACCCACTGCAGAGCTTTGATTAAAATATTTAATGGCATAAATCCTGAAAATTATTTATTTTAATTTATTATTCGTCAATTGCAGAATTGAATAAATAATTGCAATTGAATTCTATTAAGTTTTTATTTATAATTATTTTGGAATTAATTTATTATGGTTTTTTTATGTCCATTACTAATGTGCTAGAAGTTTTACGTACTGAGCATGGTTCTGCTCAAAGATCAGACCTCGGAAATCTAATGGCGGCTTCCCAAGCAGCTACAGAAAAAGCTCGTATCGATCAAAAATCTTACCTAGTTGGTTTCATGGGGCTTACCGGGATCTGCCTTGGATTTGCTCTAGACACAGCTGAAAGGGTGGAAAAATGGATCAGGTCCGCCGGGGCGGCATTTGGTGTTCCTCTTGAGCTTGCGCAGTCTCCTACAAAACGGATTCAACATTACGAAAAGCTTCTTTCTTTAGCTGTATTTCAGTCTTTACAGAAGGGAGATGATTGGAGAGAGATCCGGCAAACCTGGGATGCTCCTTTGCTTGCTACTATCCAGAGCAAATTCCAGCAGATTATAAAAAGGCAGACAGGAATTGTTGTTACAGAAAGACGTCCAGCAGGAGAAGATCTACTTAATACTACGGAAATACCCTTAGTTTTATCAGGGCTTACCGAGGCCCAGCCCGCTGACCACTTCTTAGTTTTTTTTACGGATCCTAAAGAGACGATCTATAAACAGCATGTCGTCTATATTCATCCACAGTCTCGTCTTTTCGCCGATGGGGCAAATTGTCTTACATGGGCCGCAAGAGCCTCAACAGAGAGAGTTTTTTTAGATACCGTTGGTAATTTTTTACAACATGAGTATTCTCATTTTCCTAAATTCTTTCTTTATAAAGCGCAGTTCGAGAGTATCCCTTCAAGGTCTCTATTATATGATAGAGTTTGTTCACGGGTGGAAACTTTAGGAAGGATTGCTCTACAAAGCCCAAGGATTGCTGCTTATTTTGCTGCAAGCTACGTTTTACCAAACTCTTGTTTGGAACGTGTTGGTCAAGTGCAGAGTTTAGAAGAGGTGTTTTACGGTAAACTCAATACACTTTTACAAGAAAAAAATTTTCCAGGATTTCTCTCTGTTATCGAAAGACAGATTCCTCGGATACCTTCTACTTTAATTTCCCCAAAATTTAAAGGGCATTTGGCAGATTACGTTTCTCTTTTAACCTCTTTACGAGAAAAAGATGGTCCCTATCAGGAAATTGCTACATGGCTCGCTAAGGGAATGCTAAATAAGGTAATCCAGGATATCTCTGAATGTTTCGACGGTGAAGCTTCTGAAAAAGATCCCCGCCGAATGTTAAAGCAATTTTTAGAAGTTAGAGGATCTATTGCCAATCGATCTGAGATATGTAACCTTATGGTGAATTTCGTACTTAGGGAACAGGATTACTTATTAGACGAATGTTTTAAAGTAGGGGAGTTTGGAGATAATACTTCTCCAGATCAACATCCCTCATCTACGGTTTACGCTCTATGTCGTCGAGCCGGAACCTTGGATGTGTTAAAGAGGGCGGTTTCTTATGGAGCAAATCCATTTGCTGATTTTTACCCGCCAGGCAACGGACCGATTGATGCTGCACGTCGATTCGGACTTCATGACGTGGTGGCTTATTTAGAGTCTATTAGGCCTGGTGGGTCAATTACTCCTGCCTAAAGGCTGAAGCTTGTAACTAGCGGTACATCCGCTGCTTCCATCGGCGAATTGACAATCGCCGTTACCCGGTCGGCTGACTTAAGCAAACCTGCAGAGCTTTTCACATGCGTACAAGTCACTGTGCTGACGGTTTCCACACTGACAAGTAAAAGTGTTTTTATGTCTCACTCCTAAACATCCAC